>Ga0187877_1002451_pt1 | contig 16493 bp, 16 predicted proteins | sample June2016WEW_17_1_3_FD_132430 | JGI IMG/M metagenome (GOLD analysis project Ga0187877, IMG submission 132430) | Peatland microbial communities from SPRUCE experiment site at the Marcell Experimental Forest, Minnesota, USA - June2016WEW_17_100 | ecosystem: Environmental > Terrestrial > Soil >... | reverse complement strand
GTCCGCTGGCCCATCCTGGCACGCTCATCCTGGCAGTGGCGGGTTTGAGCGTGGGGTTGTGCGGACTGCGCGATAGGGGGGCGGTGGGGGCGGCAACGAAGGCGGCGCGGGCGACGTGGCGTTCGGCGGGAAGAGCGACGGTGGGGGTGATTTCGATGGTGGGGCTCTCGACGCTGATGGATCATTGCGAGATGAGTTACCTGCTGGCCAAGGGGTTGAGCAATCTGTTGGGAGCGGTCTATCCGGTGGTATCGCCTTGGGTGGGCATCCTGGGCGCCTTTGCCACCGGCAGCAACAACAACTCGAACGTGTTGTTTGGTTCGCTGCAAAAAAACGTTGCCCTGTTCCAGAACCTCAACCCATGCGTTCTGGTGGCGGCGCAAACCGCCGGCGGTTCGATGGGCAGCATGTTGGCGCCGGTGAAGATCATCCTGGGCTGCAGCACGGTGGGGTTGATCGGGCAGGAAGGCCGGGTAATGCGCCAGACGGTGCCTTGCGGGCTGGCGATCGGCCTGGTCTTGGGAATGCTGACGCTGGCGCTTTGCCGGTAGAAAAGGCTTGACTCTGGGCATTAGGCTCTCATATTGGGCGCAACAGCCCACGTCATGCCCAACGAACTATGAGCGCCAAGACCCTGAGGATGGTTTCCGGTCATATCGCGGGTTGGTGCGCGATCGCGTTTTTTGTCCTGCTTTTGACCTTCATATTCAGTTTCCTTGGGACGATATTCTGCTCCGTTCTGGCAGGCATGATGCTGGGAGCCATGAAACCGCACCGGTGGCATTCAGTCCCGATCTCGCTGCTGTTTCCCTTGGCGATCTCCGTGATGCTGCGGGCCATGAAGGCTGAATTGCCGGAACGTCAGATAGACCTGCTCTCGCTGTTGTGCCTGGGGTCCTTTTGGCTGGCATTTTTCCTGGCGGCGGTCCTGGTTTCTGCCGAGCAAAAGGCCCGACGGGCAGCCGTGGCCGGACCGGGGGAGCCGAGCCAGCCAGCGGCGCCGCGCGAGTCGGGGCCGGTTGTCGAGCCCCCGGCCGCGGACTGCTGCATGACGACCCCGCTTGAGGCGGTTTCCACGGAGAGCGCCGATGGACTTACTCTGGCGCGATTGCAGGGCAGATGGCGGATGAAAGCCGCCAACGGGACCGGCGAAGCTCATGAGAAGGTGCTCGAGATCAAGGACCATGACCTCGTTCTGAAAGAAGTCGATGGCGCCGGCCAGGTGTATTGGGCGGCCGGGGGCACAGTGAGACTCGATGGGTCTGGGCCTCGGCAATTGCTGGTCGTCAAATCTCCGCCGCTGGCCTCCGCCAGGCCGGAATAGAAGTGGAAGTGTCCTTGCCTTATGTCAGGCGTTAGGGGATGATCCCACCATGACTTTGACCGCAGACAAAAAGGGCAGGTTGACCTGCCGGGACTTGTTCACTCCGGAGGCCAGTTTTGCCGCCGAGCGCGATGATCGCGGACGGATTATCCTTGTCCGGCTGGCAAGACAGGAATCCCCACCAAAAGTGGTAAAGCCCGTTGCTTACAAAGGCGGGTGGATAATGCCGGGAGAAGTTGACGCGGAAAAGCTGGCGCAAGACGTTGCTGAAGAACGGCAGCGACGCGATGAGAACCTATTGGGATAGCTCCGCCCTGCTCAATGCGCTGGCCTCCAAGACCGTCTATGACCGCCTGGATGCCGGGGAAAATGTGACCCGTTCACACGGTTATGTCGAAGTGTTTTCGCATTTGAGCGGACGCGGACTGCCTGTGAAGGAGGGCACCCGCCAGAGAGTCAGTTCCGCAGACGCGGCCCGCATGATTGTATCACTGTCGAAGCGGTTTTCTGTTCGTGACCTGACATTAGCAGAAACGCTTTCCACCATTGAAGCCGCCAAGAAGAATGGGGTCCAGGGAGCGCGGATTCACGATTAGCTGCACGCGGCCTCGGCTAAGTTGGCCGGAGTTGATTTGATTTTGACCAGCGACAAAGACTTCGCCTCGGTAGCACAAGGGATAAAGTCTGAGTGGCCTTAGAGCTTATGCGAAAGCATATCAGCGGCAGGCAGCTTCGGCACCGCAGCCCGGAAGAATCATTGTCGCCAGGCGAAAGTCTGACCACCAATAAAGGGAGCGGAAAGGTGTTTCAACTTACGCGCACCGATTCCGGCCGCCGGGACATCAATGCCCAGATGGACCAACTCTTCAAGGACATACCGCCGGAAGGGCCGTGCGCAAAAACCGACCTCGCCCGCGTGCTGTTGGAGGAACGGGAGTGAGGGTTTATTGCGACTTTTGACTTGTGGCACCTTGCCGCCGCGTAGTCGCTTTCCGCCGGGGCCTTCCTTACGTTCGACCAGCGCCAGGAAAAAATCGCCCGCGCCCTGGGCATGAAAACTTGATTTTTGAGGCAAGCCTTGCCACACCCAGGATGCTCACAGAACCTCAAGCCACGAAGGCTCGATGTTCGGCGCTATCGAGGCCGCGTCGCAACGCGGCGAGGACGCCCTTGAGGTCCCCGCGCAGGAGAGCCGCGGTGTCGAGCCAAAGACCCGGGAAGACCTTGCTCCTGAGCAGGCCGTCCTCCGCAGGGGCGATCTCCTGGTACTCCTCTTCCCGCAATTCCCACCACACGAGACGATTGTCTCTCGTGATCCAGGCTAAATATTCGCGGACGCCGTTGCGGCGGTAAGCGCCTTTCTTTTGGTGCAGGTCATAAGCTTGGGAGCTTCCGACGATTTCAACTGCCAGCTCCGGCGCCCCTTCAAGATAATCATCGTGGGAGATGCGCGCCTGCCCACCCTTGGCCGGCGATTTGATCATGACCAGGTCCGGCTGCGGTTCGTTTTCGAGATCCAGGCGGACCGTCGAATTAGCACAGCACTCGACGCCGGGGGTTTCCGCTTCATATTCCCCCAGCCAGGTGGCGAGGTGAAGGTGAGGCTTGGCATGTTTCCTGAAGCTGACCGGTGAGGGCATATAGACGATTCCTTCAATGAGCTCCGCTTTCTTGAGGTTCGGCATACGCTCGTAGCGCCGCTCGAACTCGCTGCGCGAGAGCCGATCCCCCGGCTCCAGCAGCGGCGGTGCTGACTCGAAACCAACCTCTTGAGGGCGGACAGTCGGCGTGGCAGGTGTCGCCATACCCATACTTTACGGCAGTCGCGCCTGGAAGCAAGGTTAAACCCCGCCTCTCACAGCGGGAGGAACTCCGGGTGGATGCCATCGGGGTCGGAGTGGAGGATGGCCAGGGTGCGCTGGAGGCCAAAGCGGGGTTTGCCGGCATAGCCGGGATTGAAGAACAGGACGCCGCTCAGGGTTTGACAAAAGGGTTTGTGAGAATGGCCGAAGACGATGGCGGCGGGCTGGCCGCGGGCGATGAGGGCCTTGAGGGAATCGGCCGGGTTAAATGGATTGACAATGTGCTGGAGCAGGAATTTGCGGCCTTCCAGGTCGACGGTTTGGATCGGCTTGAAATGGAAGGCAGGGTCGTCGGTATTGCCGGAGACGGAAGAGACCGGGGCGATTTTACGCAATTCCAAAAGCAAGGACGGAAGGCCGATGTCTCCGGCGTGCAGGATGTGATGCACGCCAGCGAACAACCTGGGGATCTTCGGGTCCAGGAAATTATGGGTGTCCGAGAGGACGCCGATATTCATCATTCAGGCGTCCCGGGGCTCGGGTCGTTCCTGGTCTTCGGGCTCTGGGGCGGGCTCCTCCTCGGGTTCTTTTTCATCGGCTGGCTCGGGGGCTTCGCTCAGCTTGAGGGCGCCGGCGAACAGGCCGCTAAAGAGGCCACCGCTCATGAGTGTATTGCGGAAGAACTCGAGCGTTGGGGGGTGTCCACTGGTGCCTTTGGTCAATGCGATGATCCAGCCGGCCAGGTCTTTGGTATATTCGGGGTTGGCCAGCCAGGCGGCGGTATTGGTAATCAGGTAAAAGAAAATGGCGCCAATGATTCCGCCCGCGAGCAGGCGCACGAAGGAAGATCGGCGGCTGAAACGGGCGCCGAACCAGATGATGCCGGCAAAGGCGGCATAATTGATCAATTGGGCGGGCGTGAAGGCATTGATGTGCAGGTGGAATAAGTAATACAGGTTCAGGGCGATGTCGGTGAAAACGAGGGTGCCCAAGGGCAGCCACCATTTGGCGGGGCGCGGGAAGAAGGCCCCGGCGCAGAAGGCCAGGCCGTAAAACGCGCTGAAATTCGGCGGAAACAAATTGGGCCAGCGGGACAGCGCGGCTACTGCCACAAAAACGTATGGCAGACACTTGCTCCATTTTTCACTCACGGCGACAGGATACGACTCTCTTTGGGAATGACAAGCAGTTCGTTGGAAGGCTATTTCCAATAGAAGCTGAGGACCTGGATGTCGCGGGGGTTGTTGCGGCCGAGGATGGCGATGAATTGGCGTTTGGCGGCGCCGACTTGGGCGTCGATTTGGACTTGGAAAGTCCGGCTGCGGACAGCGCAGTATTGGCCGAGCATACGGGCGACTTCGAGGTTCACTTCCGGGTTGCGGCGGACCTGGTCCACGCTGCGGTAGGGGCCGGTGAGGCCGCTGCCGTCGTCTTCGCCTTGGCGGGCGGCGGCGATGGCCTCGGCCACGATGGCATTGACACCCGGGACGAGCTGGAGGACATCGGGGGAGGCGGTGTTGATATTGACTTGGCCGCCGGACAAGGGAGTGAACAGGTCGACGAGGCCGGAGGTGATAGTGCTGATGGGACCCCCGGGGCCGAAGTAGTTGGCTCTTTGCTGGAAGGCAGCGGAGGCATGGTTGGTGTAGGCGCCCCCCCAGTAGAGCTCGGGGGTGATGTTCTTGATGAGGAGCAATTCGGACATGTCATCAATCGGCCCGTCTTTTGCGAGGTAGGCTGGTTGCAAGGATTGATAATAATCGCTTTCGGCGCCCTGCGTTCGGGGGTTGTTATCGGGATCGATCCAATCGAGGATGCAATTGATGATGGGGGTCATTTGACCGGCGTCCACGCCCATGAGCATCAGGGCCTGCTGGAGGATGGGTTCCGGGGCGGTGTTGATGTTGAACTTGCGTTCCAGGTCGGTGATCTTCCAGGTGAAACTGCCGGAGCCCAGGGTGACTTGCTTCTGGACATCCATGAGGGCGCTGTTGGTGGTGGCGATGCCGCCTGGGCCGCCGGCCCAGATCTGGTTGAGGGCATCATAGGGCTCGCCCGGGATGCGCAGTTGTTCGGACAGAATCCAGCGGCAGTATTCGACCCCGGAACGGCCCAGCCACTCAAGCTGGGCCTCGCTGTTGACGTTGCGCGCCAGCTTGGTCTCGACCTTCATCGAATAGGCGAAGCCGCCGGCCAGGATGGCCAGGACGGTGATGGAGATCATGACAATGATCAGGGCGATGCCACTTTGGGAGTGCGGAGTGCGGAGTGCGGAGCGCGGGGCGCGGGGCGCGGAGTGCGGAGTGCGGAGTGCGGAGTGCGGAGTGCGGAGTGCGGGGAGCTTTAGCCCGGAAATGTCACGCCTCGGGACATCCGTGACAGCGCCTGGCGGCTTCGGCCCATGAAACATCCAGCTTGTCATCGTGGGCCTCCTCCGGGTCCTCCCGGGAGCGGGCTGGGCTGAATGACGCCGGGGAGTGTGCCGGGCGGGGCAGTGCCCGGGGGCTGAACTCCGCCCGGGCCCGGCATACCCGGCATACCGGGCATACCGGGCATACCCGGCCCACCGGGCATCCCTCTGGGCATTTGCCAGATGAGCGGCACGCCGGAGGCGGGCAGGCTGATGATACGGGTAATCTGTTCCTGGGCAGAGCCCCTGCGCGCGGTGTCAGCCAGTCTCAAGGTGACGACGATGCCCCTGGGAAGCTGGTTGGTCTGCTTCCATTCATCGATCCAGTCGTTCTGCTTCTGGTCCCATAGCAGGAACTTGAATTCCTGCACGTTCCTGGCGAGCACCACCGGATGGTTTTTTTCATCCACCATGAGGCGGTTATCTGAACTGGAGTCGAGATTCATCATGATAGGGATTTGGCGCATGACCAATTGGCTGCTGGAATCGGGCCCCGGCTCGACCGAGAAAAAAAGGCGCCGGAGGTCGAAGTCGCCGAAGTTTCCGCTGCGGGGAAAGTCTTTCGAGAGGCGGGTGACGAAGCTGAGCGTGGGGTGGTCGCTGCTGTTTTGAACCAAGAAGCTGTAGTATGTGTTGTTCTGGACAAATAACGTTGCGGAGCTGAGGGAGTCTTCCAGGATGCGCGCGACAATGCGCAAGCGCTGCATCGTGGCGGCGGCTTGCTGTCCCGATCTGGAGGAGCGCAGGATCGCTGTCCAACTCGAATAGATGGCCACGAGCACCAGAGAGAAGATGGCGATGGCGATGAGCATCTCCAGAAGGGTGAAGCCAGTGCGGAGTGCGGACTGCGGAGTGCGGAGTGCGGAATCCTTCGGAAAGAGGGAGATGGAGGGCGACTTGGCTGCACTCAACCCCGACGGGTCGGGACTCAGGGCGGGCGAGGGGTCCGCCCTCGTGGCCTGGAGGGCCATCGGTTGTAATCTGCGGGCCTTCATCGCAGCCGCGGTCCTCCGAGTCGCAGGCTGGCGGAGTCGGGAGAGAAGAGCAACATGCTCATGGCATCCACCGGCTGGGCGCTGCCGCGGCGGAAGACCTTGATGTCAAATTGCATCAGGCCGTTGGTTTCGACCATGTTGCAGTCATACTCCCAGGAGTAATCGGCATAGAGTTGGCCGAAATCACCCGACTCGCTGCCTTCGTTGAAGCGGTTGGTTTTGATGAGGAGCTGGGCGGCGACCATGCCGGCATCGACCTCGATGCGGCGCAGGCTCCGGGCGCTGCGGAGCGAGGTGGAAACCAGGGCGAGGATGGTGAAGATGGCCATGAAGAAGATGCCGAGGGCGATCATGACCTCGAGGAGGGAAAAGGCGCGCGCGGGCGATTTCATCGGTCAACAGGGCCGACGGTGGCGAGGCTGGTGGTAATCTCGAGGGCGATCTTGAACCACTGGCCCTGGTCGGAGTGCAGGATGATGGTCAGTTCATCACAAGTGCCGTTGGGATAGAAGCGGGCCCGGGCGATGTCGGCGTCCTTGTACTCGGTCAGGTTGACATCGAGCATTTCGATGGAGATGGAAGAGTCGATGGTGGCGGACATGCCGGAATGAGGCGCGGGCGGGGGAGTGGGGGCGATAGCGCCGAGGTCATCGTATTGGGAGTGGCTCGCTCGGGAGGGGCTAACGGCGCCGCTGACCTGCATGGTTCGTTCCCGAGGGTGGAAGGTCACTTCTGCCATCGAGTTCTGCATGATGGCCTGGGCCCGGGCCCGGCTGAGGACTTCGCTCACATCCCGCACTGCCTTAATCATGGGCGCCTTGTGCCACAGCTTATAGACCATAGGTATGCTCATGGTCATGGCAATGCCCATGATGCCGACGACGATCATGAGTTCGATGAGCGTGAAGCCGGGGTGGAGTGCGGAGTGCGGAGTGCGGAGTGCAGAGGGCAGAGCGGGGAGGGGTGGTTGGCGACGCCGAGGCCATGAGCGGAGAGCATCTCCTCCGTATCAGGCGGGCGCAGGGCACGGGCGAAGAAGTTGTGGTCGAGTCCCCTCATCAGCGAGCGATATTGGCGGTGATGGCGAACATGGCGGAGAGGACGCTCAGCAGGAGGAAACCGACGCCCAAGGCCATGCAGATGATCATAACCGGCTCGATCATGTTGGTCATGACGCGCAGGGCGATGCTCAGTTCGTTTTCGTAGGTGTCAGCGACATTTTTCAAGGCGCCCGGGACATCGCCGGTGTCCTCGCCGATTTTGACGAGGTCGACCATGAGCTGGGGGAAGATTTTGCTGCGGGCCAGAGGTTGGGCAATGGTCTTGCCGTCAGTGACCTCCTCGCGGGTCTTGGCGATGGCCTCTTTGACGATGCTGTTGGCTATGATCTGCTCGGTAATCTTCAGGGCCGTGAGAACGGGAACCCCGTTCTCCAGGAGGGTGGAGAGGGTGCTGGCGAACTGACCGAAGAGGTTGAGCTTGATCACTTTTCCGAAAATGGGGACGTTCATTTTCCAGTGGTCGATCCTGCGGCGGCCTTCTTCGGAGGCTTGGAAGCGTTTGAAGATGATGAAGAGGGCCAGGAGGATACCCAGGATGAGCCACCAATAGGCGGCGAAGAGGTGGCTGACCCCGAGGAGGATCTGAGTGGCCATGGGCAAAGGGATGTCCATGCCTTGAAAGATGCTCATGAACTTGGGGAGCATGTAGGTGACGAAGAAGAACATGATGCCGATGCCGACGACGCCGACGAAGGCGGGATAAATGAGGGCGGAGGTGAACTTGGCCTGGACCTGGGCAAAGCGCTCGAAATGGTCGGCCATGCGGCGGAGCACCTCGACGAGGGCGCCGCTGGATTCACCGGCGCGGACCATGTTGACATAGAGGTCGGAGAAGACCCGGGGCTGCTTGGACATGGCGTCAGAGAGGCTGCGGCCTTCCATGACGTCCTGGCGCAAATCGCGGCTCACGTCGGCAGAGATGCCTTTGGATTCGAGGTGGGTCATGCTGTTCAAGGCCACGGTGAGGGGCATGCCCGATTTGAGCAGGTTGGCCAACTGCTGGGTGAAGGTGGCCAATTCCTGGAGTTTGGGTTTGCGTTTGCGCGCCAGGGCGTCCCGCAAGGTTGGGGGCAGCAAGGCGCGCCAATCGGTCTTGGCGCCGGCAGGCACCCGCTCGCCGGGAACCGCCCCACTCTTGGCAGCGTCCACGGCGACCGGGAAGAGCCCCAACCGCTCGATTTGCAGCAGCGCCGCCGAGCGATCGACACCCTCCAGGACGCCTTGGACGACCTCGCCGGTGCGGCGGCGGGCCTTATATGAAAACTGCGCCATAAATCGAAACTGGTTGTCTTATAAACACGAAATTTACCGGAAAGTTGCGGCTTTCCAAGCAGCAATTTGCGGGCCGGAGGAAGGCGCCAGGACGGGTGACGAGGTTCTCCACGAAATCTTTACCTTGATTTGGTTTGATTTGGTTTGATTGGCCTTGGCGCTTTCGCCGGGCCGGATCATTTTTTCTTTTTTTTCGCACTTTTCCGGTTCTTCCGGAAAGTTGGGGTCTGATGGTAGCCGAGAAGCGGTTTATCAGATCACCTGTGGGTTTTCGGCTGTGCGGCTCTGGCGCTAACAAAGAAAAATCCGCCGGTCTCCGGCGCCCCGAAGGGGCAACAAGATAGTAGCCCAGGGCAAGGCCCGCCGGAGCGGAGCGTAGGCGGGCCGCCGCCCTGGGTAGATGCCACGCGACCCCCAGCCTCCCTTTTCCCGAGTTCTGTTTTTTCCAGGCTTCAAGCCTGGAAAAAACAGAACTCGGGAAAAGGGAGGTATTCATATTCGGCTCCTTACCCAGGGCGGCGCTCCGCTTGCCCTGGGCTATTATCATGCCGTCCCTTCGGGCCTTGGCTTCGGCTCGCTCCGCTCGCATAAAGGCCGGATGGGCAAAGTCCAGCTTGGCTCGGGACCCCAACTTTCCGGAAGAACCACTTTCCCGCGATTTTCCGCTATTTTTCGCTCGCAGGCCCATTTTACCGGGTGTTTTTGAACAGTCCTCAGTCCACAGTCCACGGTCCACGGTCCACGGTCCCCAGTCCACAGTCCGGCCGACGAGGGTGGGCTGGGAGGCGTGGACATCGGTGGCGACCCTGGCCAGGCTGAGGCCTTTGGCGCGGGGTTCGAGGAACTGGTCTTTAGTGTCGTTCGAACACATTGCGCCAGTTTTCGCATGGTTGGGGCACGGCTCCAAATACTCCATTGGCTCTGTTGGCTGTATTGGCTGTTTTTTGCTCTCGGATATCAGCCCATAGGTTGGGTTGTTTCTTTTGGCTGTCGGAGGCACCTGAAACTGGTCTAATTCCAATGAGCTTTCAAGATGAGACTAATTCGCTTGTCTTCTGGACCTCTGGCGTCGTTGCTCGCTCGTTGCAGATCGCTGCGGATATGCGCCTCGCTCGCGCCTCGCCAGAAGTCCAAAATCCGGCGCGCCTTAGTCTCATCTTAAAAGCTCATTGGAATAAGGCGACCATGCCTCGCAAGCTGCGCATCCAATATCCCGGCGCGATGTACCACGTCGCGAGCCGCGGAGACCGCCGGGAGGACACTTAAAAGGAACCGCCCCATGTTACGGGTTGACCCTTTTTTTGATGACCCTTTTTTTGACCCTTTTTTCAACAGCCCCGGCCGGAACGGGGACGGTGGAATCCGTACCGCTCCTCAAGCGGTTCAGGTCATCGGGCGCAGTAAAAAAACGCGATGAAAGGAATTGACGGCAAGCAGTTTTTATGCAGAATATGGTCGGGATACGTGGAGAAACACAACTAATCAATGGCGCAGATTTCAAAATCATAGTTGTGAGGAGGTTTCGAGTTATGAAGGAACAGGCTACTACCCCGAGTTGGAAGCGCGGCTGGCTGCTTTCGCTATTGAGCGCGTTCTCCGTCGCGAGTTACGCGCAGACCGGCACCAATGTCTCGCTACCGAACGTGGTTGCCTCCTGCAGCACCCTGGATTGCAGCGACGCGGTGGTTCCCGTGGATTGGACGAACGTCGTGGAGGTCGTTGCGAACGGCGGACTGTCACCGGGCGAGTTGGCTCTCAGACCGAACGGGACGGTCGCCGCCTGGGGGTCATGGACGCAGATTCCACCTGGCCTGACAAATGTAGTGGCGATTTCTGCACAGTTGGGTGCCGGCCTCGCGTTGAAGGCTGACGGTACCGTGGTTTCCTGGGGAGGCTTTGACAACCCGGTCGACGATGCGCGATTCGAAGCCGGGTTGTCTAACATTGTCGCCGTTGCCGCAGGCTACAGTCATCGTCTGGCGCTCCGGGCCGACGGAACCGTAGCGGTATGGGGCTGGGACTACGCCGCCTCGCTCTCCGTTGTCCCGGCAGGCCTGACCAACATCATCAGCATTGCCTCGGGTGTTAATCATTGCCTGGCACTAAAGGCCGACGGCACCGTGGTTGCCTGGGGCCCCGATTTTTCGGGTGAATGCGATGTTCCACCGGGGCTCAGCCGGGTCGTGGCCATTGCCGGCGGCATCAACCACAGCCTGGCGCTCAAGGCCGATCGCACGGTGGTTGCTTGGGGAGACACCTATAATGGCGAGATAAGCGTACCTCCGGGCCTGGGCCCGGTGGAGGCCATTGCGGCAGGCAGCATCTTTAGCCTGGCGCTCAAGGCCGACGGTTCGCTGGCCGGGTGGGGCTTGCTCTGCCCTACGAACGGCTTGTGGGGTCGGTTTACCAACGTCGCCGCCATCGCCGCCAGCGGGAACCAATGGGTGGGTCTCCTGGGCAGTGGGCCTGTCTTCCTGACCAGTCCCCTGGTCAATCGTACGGTCGCGCAAGGGAGCACCGTTGACTTGGCTATGACCGCTGTTGGAGCCCCGCCCCTGATTTATCAGTGGCGACTCAACAAGGTGGATCTGCCCGGGGCAACCAACCGGGTGCTCACCCTGCCCAGCATTCGGGCGGACCAGGCGGGAGCTTATTCCGTCGTGGTCAGCAATGCCTTTGGCGCGGTCGAGAGCGCCCCGGGACTCGTGACGGTGCCCGGCCTGGCCATCACAGTCCAGCCCAAAGGCCAGCAGTGTTTCATCGGCGCCAACCTCGTGCTGACAGTAGCGGCGGCCGGAACACCGCCCATTGCCTACCAGTGGCAGTTCAACGGCGTCGATATGCCGGGATGCACCGCCAACTCCCTCAGCCTCACCAATGTCCAGCTCGCCCAAGCGGGAACTTACACCGTGGTGGTTTCCAATCCCTCGGGCAAGGTCGGCAGCGAGCCGGCATTGGTTTACGTCTCGCAGTACCAGGTAGCGGGTTGGGGCACCAATGTGGTCTGGACCTCCGATGTTCCAAAGGACATGGATCTCGTCGCCCTCTCAGTCGGCGCATATTACTACCTGGCCTTGAAGGCGGACGGAACCACAGTCGCCTGGGGACCAAACGGGCAGGCGATGGCGCCCCCGGCGGGTGCGGCTAATCTGGTGGCCATCGCGAGCGGCGGTTCCCACAACCTGGGCCTCAAGGCCGACGGGACATTGGTTGGCTGGGGCCTGGGGTCTCCGGTTGACACCAGTTTGGTCGCTGGACTGAGCAACATTATCGCTATTGCTGCCGGGTATGCCCATTCCCTGGCACTTCGAGCGGACGGCACGGTCGCCACCTGGAGCACCAGCGACTCGAGCCTTGAGACTGTCCCGGTCGAACTGACCAATGTGGTCGCCATTGCCGGGGGCATGGCCCATAGCCTGGCAGTCCGGGGCGATGGCACGGTAGTCGGCTGGGGAGATGACACCTACGGACAGGTTGACGTGCCGGAGGACCTGACGAACGTCGTTGCCGTCGCTGCCGGTTATAATCACAGCCTGGCGCTTAAGGCGGATGGCACGATCGTGGCCTGGGGCCGCGACGAGGAAGGTGAGACCGAGGTGCCGGCGGGCTTGACCAACGTCGTGGCGATCAGCGGCGGCGGCAATCACAGCCTTGCCTTATTGGCGGACAACACCGTCGTGGCCTGGGGTCAGCCGGGCAGCGCCTGGTCGGAGGTCCCCGCAGGTCTGGCCAACGTGGTGGCGATTGCCGCGGGACAAGGCTGCTCTGTGGTCCTGCTGGGCAGCGGCCCTCCCTTCCTGACCAGCCAGATCGCAAGCCGAACCGTCTCCCAGGGCGCCAGCGCGAATCTCCGGGTCAGCGCCTCGGGCGGCCTGCCCCTAAACTACCAGTGGCAATTCAATGGCGCTGACCTCGCCGGCGCCACGCGCCAGGTGCTCTCTTTGCCCAACATCCAGCCGGACCAGGCCGGAGCTTACTCGGTGTTGGTTACTAACACCCATGGGGCGGTTGCCAGCGGAGCCAAGGCAATGGTCCGCCTCAGCAAGCCGCTGACACCAGGCGGATCCGTCCCGAACTTTGTCCCCGGTTCACTCTTCTGTCGTCCCGACGGCTCCTTCCAGTTTGCGCTCTATGTGGCCGCCGGCTCACGACTGGAGATCCTCGTGTCTGCCAACCTGCGCGATTGGACCTCGCTGGCTACCCTCGACCCGACCAACTCCCAGATCCCTTTTGTCGACGCGACTACCAACTCCGCGCGCCGCTTCTACCGCACAAGATTGCTGCCCTAACCGGATCGTCGGCGATCACGTCCAGCCCGGTCCCAATTTTGGTCGTGAACGGAGCTCGTCAGGCAGGTCACAGGTGCGCCTCTCAGACTGACATTGACGCCGGCTCCAAAAACCTCCAGAATGCGAAAAAGTCGATAAAATAAGGGCTTTTCGGTTTAGATAAATCGCAGGTACAATCTATCACGTCATGAGCCGCGGTGACCGGCGCAAGAGGATATTCCTTGGAGAATTGTATTGGCAAGCTGCGCGAGCGAAGCCGAGCGAATAGTCACCGAAGAGGTCCAGCGCCGCGGCTGGCAGGAACAGGATTTAGTCAGCCGCCGCAAGAATGACCACGCCAGGCTGGAGATTGCGGCGCGACTGCGCCGACAGACCGCGCTGTCGCTCAGAGAAATAGCGGCCCTGGTCCATTTGGGAACCTCCAAGACGGCGAACAGCAACCTGCGCGAGCATACGCGTGGCGCGACCGCGAAGGATCCATCGCAAGCGCCCTTGGGCATCTGAACCGGTGAAAACGAATGAACGACAACGAACCAAACTATGGGTTGCTTTTCATCAATAGATGTGCCTATGATAGCTCTGGATTTCATAAGTCATTGCAGCAACCGCGTGGTCGGATATGAACCGCCGGTCTCTCGTCTGGTGTCGACAGGGTGCGTGGATCGAAGGGTTGACCCCACTGTTGTCCAGCGTCTGGTCCCTTGGAATTTCGGCGCCCTCTTCCAGGCCCCCGCATCGCCTGGCCCAGCGCCGCCCGACCCTGTACCCGCCGTTACCAACTCCGAGCCTCGATCAAGCCTATCGGACCCCTAATCTCATTTAGGTATTATTAATCTATAACGGAAAGGAGCCTCTCCAGATGAACTTCCCCCATGCATGCCCGCCGCGAAACTCTGCCTCGAGCCCGGTGCGATCCAGCCTGGCACAACTTGCCGCCCTCGTCTGCCTCGGCTGCCTCGCTTGGCAAGCTTGGGGCCAGGAGTTTCAAAATCTCGATTTTGAATCCGCTTCGATCGAGCCGGCCGGCTCCTTCGGGCAAGTGCTCTTCGCCCCGGCGTTCCCGGGCTGGACGGGTTGGATCGGCGGCGCTCTTCAGCTTTATGCAAACTATGACCTGGCCTTCCTCGATACCGCCGGAATCTCCATCCTCGACTCGAATTGCGACTCGAATTGGCTCATGGCCCAGTTGATCGACTGCATGCACGGACATTACTGCGCGCTCATTCAATCGGGGCACGGCCCCGGCGGGAGCGCCATTGATATCCCTCCGCCCGTGGACGCGGCCATCGCCACCTCTGGGACTATTCCCTCGGATGCCCAGACCCTCCTGTTCAATTCATCAGAAATCCCGAGTGAATATCTGTCGGTTGCCTTCCAAGGCAAACCAATTGCCCTGGTCGTCGTCAGTAACAGCCCGAACTTCATGGTCCTGGGCGGCGACGTCAGCTTATTCGCCGGCCAGTTCGGCGAACTTTCGTTCACCATGAACGTGATCTGGACCACGGTTGTGCCGACCTACGGCCCCATTGTGCTCGATGACATCCGATTTTCCCCGGCCCCGCTCCTGGCCGCCCCGGTGATCCTCACCCCTCCCAGCAGCGCTTGGGCAAACCTTGGTAGCACCGTCGATCTTCAGGTCTTCGCCTCTGGCAGTCCGGCGCCCGTTTATCAGTGGCTTTTTAACGGCAGCAACCTCATTGCGGGCGCTACCAGCTCCCTCCTCGAATTAACCGACATCCAACATTCCCAATCAGGTGCTTATTCAGTTGTTGTCTCGAACTCCCTTGGCGCAGTCACCAGCGCGCCCGCTTTGGTGTATGCCCCAGCGGTCGAAATCAATGCTCAACCCCAGAGCGAAACGATTAACGCCGGCCAGACCGCGCGGTTCAGCGTGCAAGCGCAGAGTCAGTTGTTCCTCAGCTATCAATGGCTCAAAAACGGGAACTTGCTGAACGATGCCGGCAACACCTCTGGCTCGCCCACCGCCAATCTGATTATCAGCAATGTTCTGAAAGGCGACGAAGGCAGTTATGCGGTTAACATCGGCTACGCCGGCTACGGCCAACTGGAGAGCGAGGCCGCCACCCTGTCCGTCGTCGACCCGGCCATCATCTCCCAACCTGGAAGCCTCTCCACCGCCGCGGGCGCGGCCGTTTCTTTCACGGTCCTCGCCTGCGGCACGCCCCCCCTCCTTTGCCAGTGGTTTCAGAATGCCAGCCCCATCGCGGCGGCCACCACCAGCGCCCTGCTCTTGACCAATGTTCAACCGGCCCAAAATGGGGCCTATTGCGTTGTCGTGACCAACGTATTTGGCCCCGTGACGAGCTCAGTCGCTTTCCTAAGTGTCTTCCTCCCCGGCAATCTTTTGCCGCCATTGACGACTTCTTCTCCCTACGACCTCCGTTTCGCCGGGGTCCCCGGGCGCAGCTACAGCCTCCAGCGCGCCCTTACGCTCTCTGGTCCCTGGACTACGCTCGGCACCCTGGCTGTCGCCGCGGATGGCGTCGGCGTGTTCCAAGACCCGTCCCCTCCGCGGAGCGCCGCGTTTTATCGGACCCGCTATCCCTGACCAGCTCAGCTCCGATTCCTTGTGGCTGGGATCAAGTGGGGCCGGGCATCCGGCTGCGGTGGCCCAGCCGAGGGAGTCAGTCTCCCAAGTGCCCGTCGCAAGTTGCGGTGTCAGCTATTGTGATGTTTAGTACTCGTGGTCCCCAGGCCTGACAACGGGAGCGCCTGAGCACTGCAGTATCAGGGCGCGGGAAAACCGAGATGATGCACAGCGAGCCGGAACAGGTGACAAAGATGCTGGAGGCCTTGCGCACCCGCGATGACCTGGCAGCGGAGAAGCTGCTGCCTTTGGTTGGTCCGGCAGGCAACTGATGCTCACCCGGCAATGCCGGCACAGAAAGCGCCGCACCCAAACCAGCAACACCGCCACCAAGCTGGTCACGTATCGCCGGTAATAGGCTAGCGCCTCTAGCGTGTGCGCCCGCCCGCAATTGGGGCAGTTCTCCGGCGGCCGGACTTGCTTCTGATAGTCCTGTTCTACATACTGCTGCGGGGTCAGTGAGGTTTGGAATATTGTTTGCATGACAGCTCTATAACCGAGCTGCCCCCCATTGAAAATTCACCTCCTGGCCGATCGCCGGCCCAACCCACACCAAGCGGTTCGCTTCACGATCCCAACGGAGAACTGCGGGGCCAGATGCGCAAGCCCTCGCTCTTCCTCAAGTGCCATGAACGCTTCAAGAATGGCAAGCAGCATCGCTATTGGAGCTTGGCCGAGAACCAGCGCTGCGCCGGTGGCCGGATTGTCCAGCGCCAGGTACTTTACCTGGGC
>Ga0187877_1002448_pt1 | contig 16499 bp, 17 predicted proteins | sample June2016WEW_17_1_3_FD_132430 | JGI IMG/M metagenome (GOLD analysis project Ga0187877, IMG submission 132430) | Peatland microbial communities from SPRUCE experiment site at the Marcell Experimental Forest, Minnesota, USA - June2016WEW_17_100 | ecosystem: Environmental > Terrestrial > Soil >... | reverse complement strand
CGTTCGCCCAACTCCTGGCCTCCCGCGGATACCTGGTCTTTTCGCCCAACTACCGGGGCAGCGACAATCTCGGCAATGCCTACCAACATGCGATTTTCAACGACGCCGGCGCGGGGCCGGACCGCGATGTCATGGCGGGCCTGGAAGCGGTAAAGGCCAAAGGCATCGTGGACGAGAGCCGCATCGCGGTGACCGGCTGGTCCTACGGCGGCTACATGACGAGCTGGCTCATCGGCCACCACTCCCTCTGGAGGGCTGCAGTAGCGGGTGCAGCCGTGACCGATCTGACCGACGAGTTCTCCTTTTCAGACGGCAATGTTCAATGGCGCTTCGGCTTTCCCCAAGCCGCCACGCCCTGGACGCCAGAGGGCGAGAAACTCTATCGAGAGCAGTCGCCCATCACTTACGCGACGAATGCGAGGACTCCCACGCTAATCCTATGCACAACCGGCGACGCGCGCGTGCCACCGACAGAGTCGTACCGGCTCTATCATGCGCTCAAAGATCAGGGCGTGCCCGTGTCCATGGTCGCCTATCCTGTGCCCGGCCACTTCCCGGGCGACCCGATCCGCTCGCGCGACGTCTATCGACGCTGGGCTGAGTGGCTGGACAAGTACCTGGGCGCCGAGGCCGCTAAGGAATGAACTGATACCCGGCGCAACTGGCCGGAATGGTGCACCCAACAAGCGGTCCACCCGGATCCACTCCGGCCGGTGCTCCGGCGCCACCAGATACCCCGCCAGGCCACTCCAGGCACGGGCTAGCAACCGCTGTTGGGCTCCCCAACCAGATAAAAGCGATTGCACAGAAAAGAATCCCCATCCGTGCATATCCCCGCCGCCTTGACGCGCACCAACACGTCCCGAGGGCCAATTTCCGGCACCGGAACGGCCTGCTGCTCGAGCGGGCAGCCCGGCTCGACCAATCGCACCGTTTTCATCATCGGCCCCGCAATTGTGAGCAGCCTGCCACCCGTGGGCAAGCACAAGACGGCCTGGCAGAACGTGCGGCGACGCTCGCCATGGTGGGCAGCTCCGCGAAGGTCTCGCCGAGCTTCCGCAACTCCGGCTCCAGGCCATTCCCGTCCGTCGGAATGCTGCGGAACCCGCGGCACAACTCCTGGACGTCTTGCGCCGTCAGCGAGGTCTTTCCAACGTGTCCTGACCGAAGAAGCCAACCCCCGGCGACTCGTGGGCCAGGAACCGTATCAGGCGAAGCTGCTGATCCAGCTCCCGCCTCGTCCTGGTCGTGATGGTCGTGTGCTTGCTTCTGTGCTTGCTTTTGCAAAATCATCGGGCATCTCGGCAAACACGGCCTGAAATGCACTTTGACTCGGTAAACATTGGTCGGGGTTATGTTCTTGGTGTGCGCGGTGAATCGCCGGGATACGCGGTAAAACCCCCTCAAAACGGTTTATCAGTCCTCTGCTCTACCCCTGAGCTGCTCTGGCAACCCTGTGGAAACAGGCGATTGCCGATATTGGACTGGCCAGGTTCGCCTGCAGGCCGACTTCACCGCCGTGACTAAGCTCATCGAGAACTGCGGCGATCTGGTTTGCACCGACGCCACCAGCGAAGGCTTGAACCTGCACACGGCTAGCGCCCTTATCGAATACGACCAAGCCTCGAACGCCAGGCGTGGCCAAAAGGGCGCGTTTCATAAGCCGTCCTCAATTCCCGGCTCCAAGTCCGGCAACGCTCAGGCCCAGCAATCGCTTCACGACGGGCTATTGCGCTGTGAATACCGGCAGGGGTGGACGCTCTAGGTTCAAGGCCGACATGGATCACCGCGGAAAGGATCACGAACCCGGAATTGCGAGCAGGCTGTGCTGGGTGGGAACGTAGAGCACGCCATCAGCCGCAGTGAGAGTGATCGGACTGGTTTTGAGGCGGGTTTTGGAGAGGACCTGCAACTGTTCGCCTGCCTTCAAGACCCAAAGAGTTCCTGTTTCCGTGCCGATGTACACCTTGTCATCGGCCACGAAGGACGAACCATAGCAGGTTGTGGCGCCCAAAGGGTGGACCCAATATCGCTGGCCTGTGTCGGTGTCAAAACAGTGGAGATTGCCAGTGGTATCCGGGATGTAGAGGAGACCCTCGGCGAGCGATGGTGTCGCCAGGGATCGCTCGACCAGTTCTGAGGTCCAGACTTTGGTTCCCGTGTCGGCATCAACGCAAGAGAGGCAGCCGCGTCCGTTACCGTGAAGGGGGCTCTGGCCAATGGCCACATACACGCGGCCCTGGTAGAGCACCGGGGCCCCGATGATCTCGCTCGGGCCATCCGGCCGGTTCTTGGTGCTCTTTGAGTACGGGACCGGTTGGCCGTCGCGCACCCGGAAGTCTGGCGGATTGCAGTCGTAGGACCAGACCTTGTGGAGAATCCGGACCTGCGAGTCCGTGCGAGCCGCCGGGGGCTCGAAAGCGTAGAGGATGCCGTCACCGCCTCCGAAGAAGATCAAGGTTCGGCCATTGACCCGTCCGGGCGAGGGGGACGACCAATTGCAGTGCAACAAGCGCCGGCCGATTTTCTCATCGTCTCTGGCCACCAGCCGGCCGGTCTGCTTATCGAGGACGATCAAGCTCGGCGCATCGAGCTTGGGAACCTTCTCGTGCCGGTCATCGATGCCGTTGGAGGTGCAGGCGTAGAGGAGGTCACCGTGGACCAGGAGCGTGCTGCCGCAAACGTCGTGCAGGACCACGTCCAACTCGGGGATGAGGTCGTATTTCCAGATGATGTCGCCGTCCGTCGGTTCCAGTTTGGCATCCGGCGCGTTGGCGATGCCCATGTAAGCCAGTTCATCCTGGAAAGGGCCGTCATTGCCATTGGCCTGACCTTCCCGGTCCAGGCACAGGATCTCGCCCCGGCTGCCGATCACATAAACACGGTCTCCGTCGACCACCGGGCCCGAGCAGATGCCGCAATTCCACTGGTCGAAGTGATAGGGCGGCTTGACTCCGGCGAAGTAGCGCGGACTGGGCAACTGCCAGATCAATCTGCCGGTGGCCTGATCCACACACATCAGAACTCCGCCGCCAGTGGGCTTGTAGCCCGTCCGTCGGACTCCGGCATCATTAGAGCCGATGTAAATCCGGCCCCGATCAATCGTGGGAATGGAGTATGTGTGCGAACCCAGCGTCAATTCCCATAAAGGGGCGACACTGCCAGGATCGGCCGGCAAACGCTTCGCCTTGCTGGCCATGTTGGGACTCGAACCGCCACCCCACTGGAACGGGAGGTCTGTTTCTTCCTGCCCTGCGGCGCCACAGACCATGACTGCGGCCAGCGCCAAGGCGAGGCTGATAACGAGGAGGGATAAACCGCCGGCGACAAAACGAAAGGCTGCCGACCGCATTGAATTGTGGAAGCCGTTCACGGTCGTGAAGCTTGCGCTGGCGGGCGTTGAGAAGTCAAGAGGACGAACGCCGGAGCTTTCAGCGGCAATTTAGCCTTGGGCTGCCTCGCAGGACTACAAGGTTGGCGATTTGACTGGCCCCAATCTTCAAAAGAATGGAACATAAACAGAACAAAATATGAACCGCCGAAGATTCCTCCAAACGAGCGGACTCGGATGTGCCGCGATCGCCCTGACAAAGTTCCCAGCGTTTTCCGCTGAACTGGCCGACCAGAAAAAAAGGGTCGGACTGATCGGCAGCGGTTGGTATGGCAAAGTGGATTTGTTGCGTCTGATCCAGGTCGCCCCCGTCGAGGTGGTCTCGTTATGCGACGTGGACAAACGGATGTTGGCCGAGGCCGCTGACATCGTGGCCGAACGGCAGTTGTCGAAGAAAAAGCCGCGCACCTACGGCGATTACCGTGAAATGCTCAAAGAGAAGGACCTGGACGTGGTGCTGATCGCCACGCCCGATCACTGGCATGCGTTGCCGATGATCGCCGCCGCGCAGGCGGGCGCCGACATCTATGTGCAGAAACCGATTGGTGTGGATGTGGTGGAATGCCAGGCCATGGTGGCCGCGGCGCGCAAGCACGGCCGCGTGGTCCAGGTGGGCACGCAACGCCGCAGCACGCCGCATTTGTTCGAGGCGCGCGAGCTGATCCAGGAGGGCCGCCTCGGCCGGATTGGGCTCGTCGAGACCTATTGCTACGGCCGGCGCGGCATCGCCAACCCGCCCGACCAACCGCCACCGGAGACCCTGGATTACGAAATGTGGACGGGCCCGGCGCCGATGCGCCCGTTCAACCCTGGCATCCATCCCCGTAGCTGGCGCAATTACATGGAATATGGCAATGGCACGATCGGGGATATGGGCATTCACATGGTTGACCTGGTGCGCTGGATGATGGACCTGGGCTGGCCCAAGTGGATTTCCTCTACCGGCGGCAACTATTTCCACAAGGAGGGCAAACCGAATATTCCCGACATGCAGAACGCCACTTTCGATTACGGCGACTTGCAGGTTACCTGGCAGCATCGCCACTTCGGGGCGAACCCGGATCCGAAATACTGGTGGGGAGCCAATTTCTATGGAGAAAAGGCGACGCTCAAAGCGAGCGTGTTCATGTTTGACTATATCCCGCTGGACGGGGGAACTCCCATTCATCGCGAGTGGAATGACCCCAAAGCCAAATACCCGGTCGATAGCGATAAGTATCCGGAAGACAAAACGGAGAAGGGCATTGAGTATCATGTCGCCCCGGCCATCCGCGAACATATGAAAGACCTCCTGCAATGCACCGCCAGCCGAAGCCGTCCCCGGGCGGATATCGCCCAGGGGAGCACGTCCACGAGCATGTGCGTGCTCGCGAACCTCTCGCTGCAGTTGAAGCGGACCCTGACGTGGGATGAAGCCAAAGGCCGGGTAATGGGTGACGATGACGCCAATCAGTTATTGGCGCGCCGCTATCGAGCCCCCTGGCGCCATCCAACGCCGGATGCGGCCTAATGCCAAAACCCCGTGGATTTCAAGGTGCCGGAAACGCCGGATTCGCCCTGGCAAGCGGTCGATCCCAAGGCCTGGGCCCCACGACGGGTGCCCACCCGATTTCCGGCTTCCCAGCATTGCTGAAAACACGCGCAAGCCCCCGCCGTTTGGCAATGGGCCGCTCTTGCCCGAAGGGATCCAGGATTCGCCTGGAAGGCTAGTGACGCCACAAAGCCTCTGCCTGGCGCAACTGGCGGAGCGCCTCGGTCCGCAGGCCGTGAAGCGCATTGGGTACTAGGCAAGAGAACCTCCGGTCGCTATCCTGCCTTGACGTAGCCATGCAAAAGCTCTTCCGCGGAACATTGATTCTCGTGGGCGGTTCTCGGCCTGTGCTGTTGTGCAGCATCGTGCTCCTGGCCGCGGGCATGGCCGGCGTGGGGGCGCCCTTGGAACGGCCGGCGCTCCGGCTCGGCCCAAAGCCAGCCGACGGCGCCCTCGAGCGGCGCGCCCGTCCGCAGCCAACGGTGCCAGACGGCGTCAAGGAGATCCCTTTCGACGAGACCGCTCCCGAGCCGGCCCTCACCGAGCCGGAAAAGGAGCGGGGGTATCTCCTCTTCCAGCGTCCCCTCACGGAAAGCATTTATCCCAACACCCGGCCCCTGGCCCACGAGCGGATCGACTCCCTGGTTGCGTTCGCCACCCCCGGCGAGTTCGAGCCCATCACGTTTGCCCTTTATCCCTTGCGCTCCCTCCAAAACCTGAAGGTCAGGGTCTCGTCGCTCACCTCCTCCTCAGGCGAGATCCCGGCTGGCAGCATTGATGCGCGCCTGGCCACCTACTGGAACGTCGGATACCCGGCATACACCACCCTCAGCACATATCGCCGGGTGCCCGAGCTTCTCGAGCGGGTAACGGTTCACTCCTCGCCCGCGGGCGAGTGCCAGTGCTACTGGCTGACGGTCCATGTCCCCGATGACGCAAAGCCCGGGCTATACCGAGGGACGGTGAGCGTCTGGGACGTTGGCTTTGGGCAGGCGGTCGAGATCCCGGTGGCCCTCCGGGTCCTGGGTTTCCGGCTCCAGAAGGACCCGCGCAAGCACTTCTCGGCCTACTTCTACGTGCGGAACCGGGCCCTCTACAAAGGCCGGGACGAGGCCTTCATCCGCCGGGCGGCCGACAAGGACTACCAGGCGATGGTTCAGTATGGACTGGATATGCTGCCGACGCTCTACCTGGGCTGCCCAGAGGGCAAGCGCATCGTCCTGGCAGAGTCGGGCGAACTCGAGCGGATGCTGGCGGCGGGTTTGCAGGGGCCGGCGCCGGTCACTGCCGACAACGTCATTGCCCGGATCTACCGCGACACGACGCCCGGCGGGAAGCGGGAGAACCACTGGCGGATCGACCCGCTGCCTGGGCCGGCGTTCTACGAGCGCGTCACCGAACTGTTCCGAGCGTTCGAAGCAGAGCGTAAGGCGAAGGGTTGGCCGGAGTTCATCTGCTGCCCTATCGACGAGGTGGACGCCTCCTGCAAGGAATTTGGCGCCAAGGTCTATGCCGCTGTGAAGGCTGCCGGCCTCCGGACGTACGCCACCAAGGACCCGATCGGAGCCGACGCCGCGGATTACGCTCCGTATCTGGATGTCTGGTGCTCCCAGCCTTACTCGGTGCCCTACGACCGCATCGTCTCTCAGAACCGGTACGAGTACTGGTGCTACCCGAACCATAACGCTGGCGAGATCAAGGACCGCCGCACGATGTGCAAAGGCGGGCGGATGACCTACGGCTTCGGCTTTTGGCGCAGCGGATATACCACGCTGATCCCCTGGCACTGGTGTTGGCCATCTGAGCCGGATCCCTTCGATTACCTCCGTGGCCGATACTCCGGTTGCGGCCAACGTGTGGACGACGACGGCGAAGTCATCCCTGCGGTTTATTGGGCCTGCTTCCGGCAGGGGTATGACGATGCGCGCCATCTCTACACCCTCCAACAGGCCATCGTCGAGCGCGAAGGGTCGAAAAATCCAGCCTGCGTTGCGGCAGTCGGCGAGGGACGACGGCTTCTTCAGGAGACGTGGGACGCCATCCTCGTCCAGCCGAAGTATCTGGCTGATGGCATGTGGCCGTCGGAAGAGTTTGACGCCGTGCGGTGGCGCCTGGCGGCCCAGACGGCGCGGTTGCTCGAATACCCCGCCGCAGCCAAGGCGATTGCCCCGTCAGTTCTACTGGCCGGATCCCCTCGGAAGCAGCCCGCCGCGGAAACCCCGTCGCCCTACGAAGCAGCAGCCCGCGCGGGGTGCCTTGAGACCCTCGACCTCGGTGGCGGTTTCGCGGGCTGGAAGAACGGAACCGCGGAGGGGAGGACCGAGATAACAGAAGCAGCGCGGCACCTGGGCAAGACCGGACTGCGATGGACGGTCGGGATCGATCACCTCCACGACGGCGGCGAAGGTGGCAATTACCCAGTGGGCTGGCCTCGAGTGGCGCGGGACTTCAAGCCAGACGAACTCGACCTGAGCCGGTACGACACCCTCGAGTTCTGGCTCCGGATCGACTCCAACCGCGATGAGATGGCCGACGACCACACTCGCGTCGGGTTGGTCATCTCGTCGCACGCCAGGAAGAAGGCGCTCTATGAGAAGACTGTGGACTTGGGTGGCGAGCAGCGGGTGTGGATCCCCCTGCGTTTTCCCGTGAAGCAGATGCTGGCGGCGGCAGAAGCGGGAGCGGAGCCGTGGAAGGCAATTAGCCGCCTGCAGCTCTACGTCTCCGAGAGCGACTACCGGCACGGGACGCGGCTCATCTTCGACGTGGGAGAAGTGTCACTCCTGCGGCTTACGGCGCCGGTGATCGCAGGAATGGACGCGCCCCGCCAACTGCTGCTGCCCCGGAGCACGCTGGCCTTCACTTTCGATGTGATCGGGACCGCCGCCGTCGCGAAGGGGAGCCACACGGTCGTAGCGTCATGGGAGGAAGCCCCGGGCGCCGTGTGCGTCCAGACCCGGCAGGACTTAGCGGACCCACACCGGATGGCCCTGCCTCTGACGGCGACCCAGCCGGGGACCTATACGTTACGGCTGACGATTAACGATGCCATGGGCAAGCAGTGTTCTGAGTGGGCACAGCCTGTCACGATGCACGCCGGGCCGCTCTACTGAGAGGAGAACTCACCTATGCGTCGAAGAACATTCCTGGCAACGCCAAGCAGCTTCCGTGGAGCTCGAAGCTGCGAAACGGCGAAGCCCTCCGCAAAGCCTATGGCGACAAGGTCGGCTTTCACTATTACGAAGACGAGGATTGCGCCATCTTCTGGTCCAACGATCCCCAGACAACGATCGGCCAAATGGTGCGGTCGATTGGCGTGCTGGAACTCGAGGAGGAAATGGCGCGCGTACGGCAGTTCTACCGGAGTGCGGGAGTGCGGATATAGCTGCACCGAGGCGCGAGCGAAACTGACGCTCGGCGCCCACACGCGACGATCAGGCCGGCCCCAAAGCGACACAAGGACGGCGGATAAACGCCGCGGGCCTCGACCTCGACCGGCCCGGTGCGCTCGGTCCCGTTCCCCCACTGGGCAATATCGTTGAGGTGCGTTCCCCAGTTGGTGATGAGGTCCTCGCAGTACTCCCGCCGCCGCATCCAGCCAGGCCGGCCCTTGAGGTCGTGACGGGGGTGGACCCGGTTGAGCGTGTAGGGCGCTTTGGGTGCTGGTCCGAGCCAGGCATCATAGTCCAACTCCTCGGGCGCCTCCATGTCCGGCTGCGGGCCGCAGGCCACGCCGGTCCTGGGGACCCCGGTGCGGATGGTATGGACTTTGCCGATCCGCCCGTTGTCGAGCGGGAAAAACTCGGGAATGCTCACGAGCGCCGTCTTTTCCTGCGCGTCCGATACCGGGGTTAGGCCAGGCACGGCAAGCAGGCTAATGCTCATGAGCACGCGAGACAGAGCTATCCGACCGCGAGCGCGCCTGAAGGCGCCTTCTTGGGCCACGTTGGAACCGACATTCATAAAACGCCTCGATGCCGTCGACAGAATAGTGACGTTGTCGTCATAACAGACCTACGGCCGATGCTCAAGAGCGTGCGTGGGGGCCGCCTTGCCAGCCGTGACGACCACCCGGCGATAGCGCGTCAGCGGTGGCTGGCCGCTGTCGGTGACAGTCAGAATGACGTGTATGGTCTGGCCGGAAGCATCGTCGGGGACACGCACGGTGGCAAGCTCGGCATTGGTCCCCAGGATGGCCACTGGCCCGCGATAGGTGCCCGGCTCCGGATAGACAAACCACTCGTAGCTCAGACGGTCCCCGTCGGGGTCGCGCGTAGCTCGGGCATCGAGCTTGAGTTCCGCGCCGGCGTCCGCCTGGAGCCGAAGACTCTCCCTGCCTTCGACCCCGTTCACGACCAAATGGGGCGGATGATTCGCCTCCTCGACGGGCTTCACGCACCAATCCAGTCGCGCCCGGAAGTCATTCTGGAGGTGAGCCGCCCAGCGCTTGAGTGTGTTGTCCCGGTTCGTCGTGCCTTGCCATGCGTCGGCCTGGTTCGCCCAATAGTAGTTTTTGCCGGCCGAGTCCTCGCGAAGCCCATACCGCCCTGCCCAACTCCCCCAGCCCGGCTCCTCGGGGTCGCCCAGACCGTTCGGAACGAGATACAGAAACGTCATCGTGTCGCCTTCCTTTTGCCAATGGGTGGTGTTGGTGGGATAGAGTGCACCCAGCGGGCCATGACCAGTCCGCGCGTCCCGCTCCAGATCGAAGCCGGCGGCATGGGCGGTCAAAGCGGAAAAGCGGCGATACCAACGTTTGCCCGCCCATTCCGGCCGGTAGGTGTCCACCCAAAACGTCCAGGGCGGGGCCAGGGCGGCAGTGTGCTCGCCGAACGCATCCGCCGAGTTGAGCCGCAGTTTTTCCTTGAACCGAACGTAACCGGCCTGGCCTCGCTCGCGCCGCACGCGCTCGAGCGCGCGTTTGAGGCAACTGGGCGCCGAGCCATGGTCGGTGCCCCAGTTGGAAAACCAAACCGGGCGTAAGTCCGCCCGGTCCACGGCCTTGATGATGAGGTCCACGCCGGCTTCTGTATCCTCATAGCCGGGCACGGTGACCTCGAGCAGCCGTTCCGGGCTTGGATAGCGCGGGTCGTGCCGCACGAGGTTGGGATAGCACTGTCCGTAGGCGCGGATCATCCGGCGGAGGATGCCCAGGCCCGTGCGCTCGGGATTGAGGTTCTCGCCGTCTCGCGCCTGGGCGCGATTCGCGATGATACCCTCGACCTCCCACTCGTTGGCATACAGCAGAAAGCGCACGAATGACTGCTCGTCATCCGGATCGCCGCCGGCGTCCGTTTCGATGATATAGCGGATGCGGCCGTCGGACCTTGGGGCCCCGCCGTCGGCAGCGAACGTAGCCAGGGCCAGGAAGAGCGCTGAGGCAACGCAGAAGACAGGGTTCCTTTTCATTTTGAGGTCACGAAAATGTCTGTCCAACAGCCCTGGATTATCATACACGCATACTCCATGAAAGGCAGAATTGAGGCATTGATCCTGGCCCTCCTGGCGGCGCCTATCTATCGCCCTCTGCAATGAGAATCCCCTTCACTCCGGTCGTTTATGAACACGCCGCCCGTTTCGTTGGGCGCACGCCGTGGGAAGTCTCGCGCGACGCGGAGCTCATGTTCGAGGGCCATCGCCGCGCTTACCTCGAGTACCATCAGCAGGTCATCGCCGTCGGCATCGACCGGGTGTTGGGCATTGCGGGCGGTCGTCCGAACTGCGTCATAGGTACCGGCGCGATGCCCTATGAAACGCCACTCGAGAATATCCGTCTGATCAGAGAATACGTGGCACAATGAACCTGATGGCTGCTCCGCGGCGCAAGATCCAGGCGCCGGCTTCGGCCTCCAGCCGGGCTGCGCCGGCCTCCGCGGTCACCTCCACGTCGAACGCCCCGGCAGCCCCCGCGCGTTCAGCCCGCCAGTGGCCGGGGGTCAGGTCGGTTACGAGCGCCCGGCATGGATTCGGCCCCGAAACCCGGAATTGCACCTCCTGGCTGGAGCGGGTGGCGTCGCGACGCAACAGCACCAACCAGGACGACGCCGGACCAGCGATGAGGCAACCGGTTCGTCCTTCGGTCTCCATTTTGCTCACCGGCCAGCGCGCTCCGCTTTCGCGGTCGGTCACCTGCATTACGTTGAGGATGAGGTCCTCCGCTGCGGCCTGCCTGGGGGAGACTTCCAGCCGCCAGGCTCCGGGTTCCATCGAACTACGCTCCAGTCTCGTTGGCTCCACGTTGTTCTCGTAATTGGTCCCGAATACCCAGAATTCTTTGCCGGGTCCACCGACTTTAGAAAGCGTGAGGTTGTCGGCGCTGGGCAGCAGGACATCCAGGTTGAGAGGTCCCCGGGCGCCGTGCAGTGTGCAATCCACCACCGCCGTGCTGGCTCCGACCTTCGGTTCCTCGAGGCAATGGAGCAGCCAATATTTCTGAAAGGCCGGATCGGCGCTGGCCACGCGGTCCAACACCACCAGCGCAGCGGGCACCTGTTGGTCCCGCAGGTTGAGGAACACGAACGAGCGCGTCACCTGCTTGACCTTCCTGCTGTAGGCCTCGGTGATATCGCCCTGCAGCAGCGTGTAGTCCGGCGCCTGAGGATCGGGGCCAAAACCGTGGGCCAGCACCGCGCCGGTGCGGTAACCATTCTCGGGGGCTTGCAACACCGCCAGTGTCCTGGGTTCCGAACGCCCATTGGGAAGCCGCTGGCCCCCGTCATTGCCGTAGTCGCCCCTGCGGCTGAACTGTTCGCGCGGATCGTAAACGAGCAGTGAGTTGTGCGCGATGGTCCGCCAGTAATAATTGCGGCAATGCGGGCTGCCGTATTCGCCCGAGGAGCCGGAGTACAGGCCGGAGTCAATCGCCAGCGCGCCGCGGTAGTAGATTTGAAACGCGCCGGCATCGAGGTGCTGGTGGTTGGCGAAGTTGTATTCGTTGAGGCTATTTGGGCTCGCGCGGACCACGGCGTTTGCCGCGATAGGCGGCTAGGAAATAGGCCATGACCACCCCGCAGGTGAGGGCCAACCCGGCCCAGAAGAGAGACCATTCGATGCCGCCGGCTCGCGTGCAGGCGGCGAACCAACTCCCGGTGCCCAGGTAACCCGCGAGGTTCCCGACGCCGTAGTTCATGAGCCACATCAGGCCTTGCGCCCGCGCGCGCCAGGATTCCTCCACCCGTTCGTTGAGGTAGATTTGGGCGGTAATGAAGAACAAGGCGAACGAGGCGCCGTGCAGAAGCACTCCCGCCAGCAGCCAACCCGGCCCGTTCATCGCACAGAGCAGGAAACGCAACACACCGAATGCCAGCCCCGCTGCGAAAACCCACTTGAGCCGCCAGCGGTCAAGCAGCACACCCAAAGCGAACAGGGACATCACCTCCGTCACCTGCCCCAGGGACATCCAGGACGCGGTGTGCCGAAACCCGAGAGCCTCCAGGTGGGACGGTGTGAAAGGAAAAAAGGCGGCCAGCGGGATGCTGAAAAGTGCGGCGGTGATGAACACCACGCGGTGGTCGGGGTTCCTCAGGAGGCCAAGCGCATCCCATCCCAGCAACTCACGGAGTGTACGGCGCCCGGTGGAGGCAGGCGGCGGCACGTTCGGCAGCAACCACGTGAACGCGGCCAGGCCGGCCCAGACGACCGCCGTCACGCAACCGGCCCCCGTTGAGCTGTCCGCGCTCAAAGCGCTCACTACCCAGCAACCGACCATCCACCCGACCGTGGCGGCAGCACGCACCGGGCCGAACTCGCGCTGGGAGTTTCGCAAGCGCGAAAAGGCGATGGTGCTGGCGATACTTCCCGTCGGTGAGTAGAACAGCGCTTGCACCTGGATGACCAACAGCACTGCCAGAACCGGCCATCTCCGCTCGACCGCCCAACTGGCCAGGCTCGCGGTGACGGCGCTCCCGGTGGCCAGCCAGCGCAGGACCCGCACCGGCGAAGCGTGCCGGTCCGCCATCGCGCCGAACAAGAGCGGAGAGACGAACGCCGCCACGGCGGTCGTCGCATACGCATAGGCGCGGAGCGCGGCCAGACCGTGAGCTGCGAGCACGCTTGTCAGCGGCACCAGCCAGCTTCCTGCTGCCACCGACTGGAGAAAGAAAAGGCCGGCCAATTCGCCGTACTCGACGGCCCGAACTCTCGAACTCAGCACGCTAACAACGTGGCACAGCGAAACATGAAAGGTCGAGGCGAATTCCAAAGCGCCTGCTTCGGAGCGGTCGTCGCCGGCCGCTTGCCAGCACCCACCCTCCGCGCGTCCTTACGATTCCGCGCTTGTTCTCGCAGTTCGGCGCCACCGGCGCGGCGCACATCGGCCTGGATAGGGCTGCGTTCCCGTTCGAGGTCCCGCCATTCAAGCTCCAGTTCAGAGCCAGGCCCAAAGCGAGTTGATGAAGCCTATTGGACCCAAGGCGGTTCCGGCGGCCAGGCTTTTCCCCCTACTGTGTCTGGCTGCTCTTCTCGGGAGCATGGCTACGGTGCGATGCGGGGTTTGGTGAGCAAAGACGGCAAGGCCGGTGTGGCCGGTGATTGGCGCGGCTGTCGCATCTGGGTTGGCAGCGTGGCGTTGTCGCTGACGAGAATTCAACCCCTTTTTCCACCCGATCCGCCGAAATCCCCTGTGGCGATGAGCCCAAGCTTGAGGGTCTGAGGGAAGCCAGACGCCGGACCGGTTCGGTCTCCGCCTCAATGAATCGCCGGAAAGTGAATGGAAGAGTGTTTGGCGGTCAGCCAAAGCCAGGGCGCCAACAAGAACAATAAGGGCAGGAACAGGAATGGTGCTACAGTCGCCAGGGGATAGGCCCACCAGCGAGGCACCCGGGCAGATCGTTCCGGGGGTACCCAGTGGGCCGGCAGCCAGACCACCAGGCCATAGACGAAAATCCAGAGCCCGAAGTTGGCCAGGCTTTGCGGCCCGAAGGCGCTGGCTTCAGCCAGTGTGCCGGTGATCCCGAAAAGGACAAACACCGCGAAGGGGGTGAATCGCCAGCGCCAAAGGAGGACGGCCCAGCCGATAAACAACGGCACAAACACCACCACGCTGTGGTAGAGGATCACGTCGAGGTAATTGGCGGAGGCCGTGATGTAGGCCTGACCGATCCGGACACCCAGGAGAGGGGCGCAGTTGGTCATTAACGTAGTGATGGCTTCCTCCAGCAGAGCCAGTGCCACGCAGCCGAGCACGAACTTCAACATCCAGGGCAGGGGTACCCGGTTTGCCAGTCCGCACCACCGATCACGCCAGTGCCACATGCTCAACCCGCAGCCGCCGATCCAGAGCAGGATTAATCCCCACGCCATGAGCAACATGGCCCGTGGCGCCGGCTTGCCCCAGTTGAGCGCGAGCACCAGGCCGGACACCAGGACCAGCCAACCCGCCAGCACCACAATGAACCGACGCCCCCATGAAACCACCCGGCCTTGGGGCGGCTTGGATGGGTCATGACTCCGGCAGCGGTTGCTCATCACATCATGGGCAAGATACTCACGTTCCTCTTCCCACTGCCAGCGCAAATGGTCGCGAGCGTAACCAACCCGGACGGCTGCCGTCTGATCTGGGGATGCAGTTGCAATCCAGATCCCGGCGGGTTTTTCTTGGCGCAGGCCAAGTCGGTTCGTCAGCGAAAGTCCCGCTTACATTGTCATGAAGCACTTGACGCCTGGGAACTGAGCACGGGTCAGTCCAAGATCGCTTTCCGCGTTTCTGGAAAGCCATTGCTGCTGCGAGCCTGAGTTTACCTCGCCGTCAATTCGGCTGTCGGCGATGAACCCGCCGCTCGACCAACCGCCGTCCCGGAGATGTAAGGCGCCCTTCACCTGCACCCGGCGCCTGGCGGTGGCCTGCGAAACCGCCCAGACGTTGACGTTCTGGTCCTGGGTCGGCGTGACCGCCAGATTCTCGACGGAGCGCCAGAAATTGCAGGTGGCATTATGGCTCGCCATCCAGCGCGCCTTCGACCGCACCGCACCTGTGATGGTCACAGATACAATCGTTTGCACTTCTGTCAATGCGCTTTTCATGGAACCTGATTGAGACCCGTTTTTCGAGGCTTGCGGCTTGAGCAGATGCGCTTCACCCTGGGGGGCGAATCTGCAAAACCTCATGAAAGCCAAACACCTCCGAAGCCGCACAACAGCGCTGGCCTTGTCCTGCGCCCTCGTCACGCTTGCCTATTCCTGCCCCGGCGGAGAAAAGGCCTCCTCAAGACCTGCTGAGACAGGGACCGTCCAGGTCCTCGTGGCCTATTACTCTCTCACCGGCAACACCGAGAAGATGGCCGAAGGAGTGGCGGAAGGCGTGAAACGGGTGTCTGGTGCGATCCCCCACGTGAGAAAGGTGGACGAGGTCTCTCAACAGGACCTGGAAACCGCCGATGCCATCGCCTTGGGGTGTCCGACTTACTACGCCAACATTCCAGGCAGGATGAAAGTCGTGATCGACGACTGGTCCTGGAAGATGAAAGTGGATTTCACCGACAAGGTCGGCGGGGCCTTCGCCACGGGCGGGGGTCAAGTGGGCGGCAAGGAGCATGCGGTCGTCTCGCTGGTGATGTTCATGCTCAGCAACCGCATGATCGTGGCCGGGCCGCTCTACCAGAACGACAAGACCGGCAGCGTTTGGGGCGAGGTCGGGGCAGCCGCCATGACCGGTCCGCTCGATCCAGGCGTCAGCGAGGCCGAGTTGGACAGCGCGCGGCGGTTAGGCGAGCGCGTAGCCCGACTGGCCCTCAAGCTGACGCCGCCGCACCCGTCTCAGCACGCGGGGAGTTAGCGGCGTGCTCATGGACGAGATTGAACCATAGCCGCCCGGAACGCAAATATCTTGGCTGCAGCGGTCACCGACGCCCCTACGCACACGGTCAGCGACCTGGCCAATGCTGCGAAGCGCGCAGACAGGCAGGGGCGCGGGAGTCCTCCATCACTTGCCCGAGAAAGGCCGGGAGCCCCTCCCGTTGATCATCTGGATTCATGGCGGGGCCTGGATGGCCGGCAGCAAGGACGGCCCCAGCCCGGCGTCGAGCTTCACCGCGAAGGGCTACGCTGTGGCCCACGTCGGCTACCGCCTGAGCCAGGAAGCGGTTTTCCCGGCCCAGATTCATGACTGCAAGGCAGCGGTGCGCTGGCTGAGGGCCAACGCCAGAAAGTATGAGCTGGATCCCGACAAGTTCGTCGCTTGGGGGTCGTCCGCGGGCGGGCACCTGGTGGCGTTCCTGGGCACCAGCGGTGGGGTCGCGGAGCTGGAGGGCAACGTCAATGACCTCAAGGAATCCAGCCGGGTGCAGGCAGTAGTGGATTGGTTTGGGCCGACGGACTTCCTCCATATTGGCGACGCCGAAAGCGACCTCCCCCACAAGGCCCCAGGCTCCCCGGAGTCCAAGCTCATCGGCGGGCCATTGCTGGAGAACAAGGACCAAGCGGCCAAGCATTGACAGGCCGGCTGCGCTGGAACAGCATGCGCCTCCAAGACAACTGATCGACTTGGCTTGCGTATGAACTCACCTTTCTCTGCCCATTGGTCTATGAAACTCCTCACGATGCTGCTCTTCGTCACTGGCCTGGCGCTCCATGCACCGCTGG
>Ga0187877_1002438_pt1 | contig 16545 bp, 14 predicted proteins | sample June2016WEW_17_1_3_FD_132430 | JGI IMG/M metagenome (GOLD analysis project Ga0187877, IMG submission 132430) | Peatland microbial communities from SPRUCE experiment site at the Marcell Experimental Forest, Minnesota, USA - June2016WEW_17_100 | ecosystem: Environmental > Terrestrial > Soil >... | reverse complement strand
TTCCGGAAGGAAGCGGGAGAAGCCTTTACCCATGGGCCCGAGGAACGAGCGATCGCCGATTTTATTGCCGGTATGACCGATCGCTATGCCTTCAAGCTTTACGAAAAGATCTTCCTCCCCCAACCCTGGCTGGTTATTTAAAAACGGGAAAACCCGTTGTCGTTGATCGTTACTCGTCGCTGGTTAAAAAAGAAAGACGCCAACCAGGAACGAGGAACCAGAAACGAGTAACGAGAAACGAGATTTCTTGACTATTCAAACACTTTTGTGATAAGTGTCTTTAATTTCGAAGGGGGACCTATGAATGATCAAAAAAAAGATGAGTCCATCATCGAATTGACTGAGTTGATAGAAGAGGCACCTAACTCTGCTGCGGGGGAATGGATGGAAACAACTCCTCCTCCTTCCCCTGAAAAGAAGATTGCTGAGCCTCCTAAGGTGGCGAAGAAAGTAAGCCCCATCAATGCGGAGGACCTGATGGGCATACCAGATTCTCCCTTAAAGAAATTTCTTGTGGCCGAAGAGGAACCGACCCCTCCCGCTGAACCTCCGATCGGGGGCAAGCCGCTGGGGTTCTCGAGGCCGGGTCCCCAACCTCCCCGTCCCGTCCCCGAACCCTCCGGGCGTGCACCAGAGCCCCCGCGGACGCAAGCTGAGCCACCCTCACCTGCTGCACCCGAGGCTCCTCGGCCTTCTCTTCCTAACCTAGAGGCTGAAATGAAGGCCATCCGGGAAGCGATGCTGGCTAGAGTAGAAAAATGGGCGGCCCAGGAGGGAGTGCGGGTCCTGGAGCGGGTTGCCCGGGAGATTTTTCCCGGAATTGCCGAGGATATGATCCGGAAGGAAATTGAGAAATTGAAAGCAGAGGCTGAGGAGAAGGGGTGAAAAGAGAACCGGACTCAAAAGAATGGGCCAAAGTTTACGATCCCCATCAGGTTGAAGATAGATGGTATTCCTTCTGGGAGAAGAAAAATTTATTCCGAGGCGATGAATATTCAACCCGTCCTCCCTTTTCTATCGTGATTCCTCCCCCTAACGTAACCGGCTCGCTCCACATGGGCCATGCATTAAATAACACCTTGCAGGATGTCCTGACCCGGTATAAACGGATGGACGGCTTTAATGCACTCTGGCTTCCGGGAACCGATCATGCCGGGATCGCCACCCAGAATGTAGTCGAAAAACAGCTGGCGGAAGAAGGGACGGACCGGCATAAGCTGGGCCGGGAAGCTTTTATCGCGCGGGTGTGGAAATGGAGGGAAGAGTTTGGCGGGCAGATCATCAAACAGCTGAAAAAGCTGGGTTGCTCGTGCGATTGGAGCCGGGAAAGATTTACCATGGACGAAGGTCTCTCCCAGGCGGTGCGGGAAGTCTTCGTTCGCCTCTACCAGGATGGCCTGGTTTACCGGGGGGATTATATCATCAACTGGTGCCCCCGATGTCAGACGGCTCTATCCGATCTGGAAGTGGAACACGAAGATGAGCAGGGAAACCTCTATTACCTCCGCTACCCCATCGACGGGTCCAAGGAATCCCTGGTGGTGGCCACCACCCGCCCCGAGACCATGCTCGGCGACACCGCCTTAGCCGTAAACCCCGGGGATGAGCGGTACAGAAAATATATCGGGAAAATGGTCATCCTCCCCCTGATGAACCGGAAGATCCCGCTGATCGCTGATGGATACGTCGCTCTGGATTTCGGCACCGGAGTTTTAAAGGTAACCCCCGGGCATGACCCGAATGACTTTGAGATCGGCCGAAGGCATAACCTCGAAATCGTGAAAGTGATCGACGAGGCCGGGAACATGAGCGCCCGGGCCGGGAGATACGCCGGCCTTAGCCGTTTTGAGGCCCGAAAAGCGGTGATCGGAGACCTGAAGAAGGAAAATCTTTTCGAGAAGATCGAGCCCTTCCCCCACAGCGTTGGCCACTGCTACCGGTGCAAGACCGTGATCGAACCGCTGGTCTCTAAACAGTGGTTCGTGCGGATGAAACCGCTGGCCGAGCCCGCGATTGAAGCAGTGGTGAGGGGGAAAACCCGGATCATTCCCCAGGTCTGGGAAAATACCTACTTCGAATGGATGAATAACATCCGCGACTGGTGCATCTCCCGACAGATCTGGTGGGGACACAGGATTCCGGCCTGGTTCTGCCAGGACTGCAATGAGATCATTGTCTCCACCGAAGCGGTAACTCGGTGCTCCTGTGGCAGCTCGGCGGTGAAGCAGGAGGAGGACGTTCTGGATACCTGGTTCAGCTCCGCCCTCTGGCCTTTTTCCACGATGGGGTGGCCGAAGAAGGCCCGAGACCTGGAAACCTTCTACCCGACCTCGGTTCTGGTAACCGGTTTCGATATTCTCTTCTTCTGGGTGGCGCGGATGATGATGATGGGTCTGAAATTCATGGGCGATGTCCCCTTCCGGGATGTGTACATCCATGCCCTGGTGCGAGATGCCGAAGGGCAGAAGATGAGCAAGTCCAAGGGCAATGTCATCGACCCGCTGGAGGTCATTGAAAAATTTGGGACCGATGCCTTCCGGTTTACCCTGGCTGCTTTTGCTGCCCAGGGCCGGGACATCCGTCTCTCGGAAGAGCGCATTGCCGGGTATCGAAATTTTGTCAACAAGATCTGGAACGCATCCCGCTTCACGGTGAGCAATTTGTCGGACTATGATCCGGACCATCCGGCCGGGAAGGCGGATTTAACCCTGGCGGATAAATGGATATTAAGCCGCGTGAACCGCACCATCGCAGAAGTGCGCCAGAGTCTAGACAGCTACAAATTCAACGAGGCAGCCTCCGCCATCTACCAGTTCCTCTGGCATGAGTTCTGCGATTGGTACCTCGAGCTGATTAAATTTTCCTTCTACCAGGAGAAGAACCCCGGCCAGAAATGGCTGGCCCAGAAGGTGCTAGCCCGAGTCCTGGATACATCCCTACGGATCCTCCATCCTTTTATGCCCTTCATCACCGAAGAAATCTGGCAGAACCTTCCGAAAAATAAAGGGTCCATCATGGTGGCCGAGTTTCCCAAGATGGATGAAAGGGAAATTTACCCCCAAGAAGAGGCCCAGATGGAACTGATCATGAAGGTGATCGGGGCCATCCGCAACCTGCGAAGTGAGATGGAAATCCCCCCGGCAAAAAAGGTCGAGGTGATTTTGTACAGCCGGAATGAAGGCTCCCTGAAACTGCTGGAGGGCAACCGTCTCTACGTGGAAAATCTCGCCAAGGCGGAAAGAATTGCCTTTCAATCCCGAGCAGAAAAACCCAAAGCCTCCGCCACGGCGGTGGTCGAGGGGGTGGAAGTCTTCTTACCCTTGAAGGGCCTGATCAATCTCGACGACGAAGAGAGAAGGCTCCAGAAGGAACACTCCAAGATTTCTGAGGATTTGACCCGAACCAGCCTCAAGCTCCGAAATCAAGAATTTTTGAATCGAGCCCGGCCAGAAGCAGTAGAAAAGGAGAAGGAGAAAGCCAGGGTCCTGGGCGAGAGAGAAGCCAAGCTCAAGGAAGGCCTGGAACGGGTGCGGGCCTGGAAAAATGCGGAATGATGAATTCGAAATGCGGAATTGAATCTTTCCGAATTCTGCATTCCGAATCTGCTGAAGAGAGAGGTTCGAGTCTTTCATTCCCCTTTGCGCAATTATCATACGGGAAGTGAGAAGCTTTAGAGTCTTTTATTCCCCATCCCGCATTCGACATTTCGAATTTGAAAGGGGGTTACCATGTATTTCCCCGTCTACCGTCCCCGCCGTTTGAGGAAGAGCGAAACCATAAGGAGAATGGTTCGGGAGACCAAGGTATCTCCGGATGATTTTATCTACCCCCTCTTCGTGGTTCATGGGCGAAAGGTCAAAAATGATATTCAATCCATGCCGGGGATTGCCCAGCTTTCCGTCGACCTGGCCGTAAAAGAGGCGCAAGAAGCATTTCAACTGGGCATTCCGGCGATCATCCTTTTTGGCATTCCAAATAAAAAGGATGCCCGGGGAACGGAGGCTTACTCCCGGTCTGGCGTGGTGCAGCAGGCCATCCGGGCGATCAAGAAAGAAGTTCCGGGCCTGGTGGTCATTACCGATGTCTGCCTCTGTGAATACACGAGCCATGGACACTGTGGAATTATAGTCCGGGGCGATGTGGATAATGATGCCACCCTGGGGCTTTTGGCCAAGATGGCTCTTTCCCATGCTGAAGCAGGGGCCGATATGGTCGCCCCGTCAGACATGATGGATGGAAGGGTGAAGGCCATCCGCGAGGTTCTTGACCGAAAAGGCTTCGAAAACCTGCCCATCCTCTCCTACGCAGCCAAACACGCCTCTGTCTTTTATGGTCCCTTCCGCGAGGCTGCAGAATCTACCCCCCAATTTGGAGACCGCAAATCCTACCAGATGGACCCGGCCAATCCCCGGGAGGCCATCCGGGAAGTCAGACTGGATGTTCAAGAAGGTGCGGATATTATCATGGTTAAGCCCGCCCTTCCTTATTTGGATATCATCCGGTCCGTGCGGGAAGAATTTGACCTTCCCGTGGGAGCTTATAACGTAAGCGGTGAGTATTCTATGATCAAGGCCGCGGCCCAGCGAGGATGGATTGATGGAGACCGGGCCATCCTGGAGGTACTGACGGCCATCAAACGGGCCGGAGCCGACCTCATTATCACGTACTTTGCGAAAGAAGCAGCAAGGTTATTAAAGAAGTAATGAGTTCGGAGGTCGTAGGGACGACCCGCTGGTCGCCCGTACAGAGTTTGGAGCAGCGACAATCGGAATGAGTAGGCTTCGGATTTACTAACTCCGAACTCATTACTCCGAACTGTATCTTCCCTCCGCGAATTACGCTGATCTTATCCTTCGGAGCACCCTTTCCCCTTTCACCCGAAAGGGGAATGATCGTTTGGCGTGGGATTGTACCCAGCCGGGTACGCAACGAGTAGGATAAACCATCTCAAACCACGAAGGGAGGAAGGACCGATGAGAGAAAAAGGGAAGATCAGTCGCCGGGCGTTTTTGAAGACCGCAGTTGCCGGATTCGGCGGAGTGACGCTGGGGCTCAAAGGGATAGGAGCGGGTGCTCAGGAGAAGACTCCGGCCAAGCCCAAGCCGGCCAGGAAAGCTTTGGGCGTGGATGTTATCAAGTTGGGGGGGCAAGGGGTCATTTCGGGCGCCCATGCCGATTACGGCTGGCAGATCCAGGCGGGAGCCACTCTGGCCATCGAAGAAATCAATGCCAAAGGCGGGATCCTGGGGAGCAAGCTCGAACTCAAGTTCATGGATGAAGAACTCAAGCCGGCCGTGGCGGTAAAAAATGCCAGGTATCTGGCCACGGACTGGGGAGCCCATTTTCTCTTCGGAGTCGATTCCAGTGGGAGCGCAATGGCCATCGGTCCCATCTTACCCGAACTTGACCGCATCTGTATGTTTGATCATGCCTCCACTCACCGGCTAACCGAGGAATTGGTGTATGGAAAGGGAATCAAACAGATCTTCCGCATTGCCGCCCCTGTATACCAGGAGGCGAACGTGGCTGCGCTCATTTTTAAAGAGTTTCCCAACATTAAAAGATGGGCGGGAATCCAATGCGATTATGAGTACGGATACTCCGTCTGGGCCCTTTTCAAAGACACGCTCAAAAAGTATCGTCCCGATGTAGAATTTGTCTCCATCGCCTGGGCCCCCTTCTGGACGATGGACTTTTCTTCCCACATCTCTGCCGTGATGGCAGCGAAACCCGATGCCATCCATGCCACCCCATGGGCCGGCGAAGGAGTCATGCTTGTCCGCCAGGCGCTGATGCTGGGAGTCTTCGACAAGATCCAGGCCTGGTTCCAGTCCATGGGCGGGTCCGTGGATTTCCTCGAAGGCATTTCCAATGAGGTGGCGGCGGGTAAGTTCAAGGATAAGCTGTGGGCCACGGCTCGCTACATCCACAACTATCCCGATACGCCGGAGAACAAGAAGTTCGTAGAAAATTTCCGGAAGAGGTGGAACCGCCTTCCCAATTACTCCGCCGAAAATGCCTATTCCACCATTTACGTCTTTAAGGCTGCAGTGGAGAAAACCAGGAGCCTCAAGACCTCCGACCTCATCCAGGGTATAGAAGGTTTGAAGATCATGACCCCGGCCGGGGAAAGGTACTTCAGGCCGGAAGACCACCAGGCGATTTACTCAGTCCCGGGAGGAAAAGTGATGATGGACCCCAAATATCCTATTCCTGTCCTGGGGGATTTGAAGGTGTTCCCCACCCAGGCCTACTATCGAAATCCTCCCTTTGAACCCCTCAAGATGGGGAAGTAAGTTAGAATCGCAGGGGAGCCTGAATGCCAGGCTCCCCTTTTTTAATGAATGAAGGAAAGGATATGGAGACATTAGCCTTTCAAGGATTAATAGGCCTGAGCGTGGCCATGTACCTCTGGCTCCTGGCCGCCGGTTTGACCATCGTCTTCGGCGTGCTAGGGGTTCTCAATTTCGCCCACGGGAGCCTCTTTATGCTGGGAGCTTATTTTGCCTTCACCTTTTATGGCCTATGGGGGGTCAATTTCTGGCTGGCCATTGTCTTGAGCCTTCTATCGGTGGCCGTCGTGGGCTGCTTCATGGAGCGTTTCTTTTTGCGCCACATTTACCACATGGACCACGCTTATCAGCTCCTCCTGACTTTTGGCTTTATTCTCATCTTTGATGATGCCGTAAAGATGGTCTGGGGAGGAGTGGCCAAAATTCCGGCCATGCCCAGCTTTTTCGAGGGGACCGTGTCTGTCGTAGGAAGACCTTTTCCCGTTTACAACCTTTTCATCATTGGGGCCGGCCTGGTGGTGGCCATCGTGGTCTGGCTGTTATTTGAAAAGACCTGGTGGGGCAAGATGGTAAGGGCCTCGGCTTCAGACCGGGAGATGGCCAGTGCCATCGGCATAAATATTCCCAGGCTTTTTACCGGGGTCTTTGCTCTTGGCGCCATGCTGGCAGCCTTGGGCGGGGCTTTGGGGACTCCCGTGCGGGTGGTAGCCCCCGGAATTGGTGCGGCCATGATCATCCAGGCCTTTATCATCACGGTCATCGGCGGCCTGGGAAACCTGAAAGGCGCTTTTGTCGGCGCCGTCATTGTAGGCACCCTCAGCGCGTATGGCATTCTCCTCTTCCCGGTCTTCGAGCTCTTTCTGATTTTCTTGATCATGACTGTGGTCTTGATGGTTAAACCACAGGGACTCTTCGGGGGATGATCGATGAAAACGAGAGTGGCGATTCTGGTCCTGGTTATTCTTTTAGCCCTTCTGCCGGCCATCGCCGGGAAATATGCCCTCTATGTCACCATCCACATCCTCCTCCTCTCCATCTTCTCCCTCGGGTTCAATCTCCTGTTCGGGTACACCGGACTGCTATCCTTTGGTCAAGCTGGCTTTTATGCGGTTGGGGCTTATGGCTGTGGCAAGATCCTCCTGGCCTATCCTTCACTCTTAGTAGGAATCGTCGGGGGAGTGGTCATCGCCGGGGCCGTATCCCTATTCCTGGGCATCCTTTGCATTCGGCACACACGAATCTATTTTTCCATGCTCACCCTCAGCTTCGGCATGATGATCTTCTCCGTGGCCTGGAAGTGGCGGGATGTGACCGGAGGAGATGATGGCCTGGTGGGCATTCCCCGGGCCCCTCTGGAGATCCCGGGTTTCTTTAAAATCAACATGACGCCTATGGAAAATTATTACTATGTGGTTCTGGCGTTCGCCATCCTGGCCATCTATCTTTTCCATCGGATCGTCCATTCGCCCATGGGCCTGGCCATTCAAGGGATTCGGGACAGCGAGACCCGCGCGGCCTGCATCGGGATATCCGTACGAAAATATCGCCTCCTCTCCTTTACCATCGCCGGGCTGTATGCCGGGCTGGCCGGGTCTTTGCTGCCTCCACTGGAAAGCACGGTAACTCCCCCCGTTGCGCACTGGAGTTATTCGGCAGAACCTGTGCTGGCCACTCTTTTAGGAGGTATCTATACCTTCTCCGGTCCCATTGTGGGATCCGTGCTCTTTTACCTCCTGAAAGACATCATCGTGCGATTCACGGAATACTGGCTGATCTGCCTGGGAATTATCGTCGTGGTGCTGGTCATGGGATTCCGGGGTGGAGTGATGAGCATATTTTTGAAAGAAGGGGGCCGGCGGTGAAAGAGATTATCCGGACCGAAAGCTTGGGAAAGTATTTTGGAGAGATGGCAGCTGTGCATGAGGTCACCCTGACCCTTCAGGAGGGACTCTTCACTTCGGTCATCGGACCCAACGGAGCGGGTAAGACCACCCTCATCAACCTCCTTTCAGGTTACATCCTCCCGGACCGAGGTAGGATTTATTTCCGAGAAAAAGAGATTACCCGGCTGGGGCCGGATAAGAGAGTGAAAATCGGAATCAGCCGGTCTTTCCAGGTCATGAATATCTTTCCCCGGATGACCGTCTTCCAGAATATCCTCCTTCCCGTCTTATCCCGTCTCAACAAAACCTCCAGCGCCTTTTCTTCCCTGAAAGGCCAGAAGGAAGCCGTGGGGGAGGCGGAGAAGATCCTCGGTGAGGTGTGGTTGCAGGAAGAGAAGGATTTCCCGGCTGGAGAACTCTCCCATGGAGACCAGAGGCTTCTGGAGCTGGGGATTGCCGTGGCCACCAATCCCCAGATCTGCTTTCTCGACGAGCCTTCCTCGGGCATGAATCCCATCGAAAGAATCAAGGTCCTGGAACTGGTGAAAAAATTGGCCTCGGAGCGGAAGACGACGTTCATCATCGTAGAGCACGACATGGATATCGTCTTTTCCCTTTCCGACTGGATCGTGGTCATGAACCGCGGGGAGGTTTTGGCGGAAGGCAAGCCCGCCGAGATCCGTGAGAATCAGGAGGTCAGGGATATTTACCTCGGTGAAGAAATATAAGAATATTCACCGCAGAGAGCGCAGAGGAGGCGGAGAAATATCCATTGCAAAAGGCAAAGCTGGAAATTGGGAAAATTCGATTTGCATTTTGCTCTAAGGGCCTTCTGCGGTCTCCGCGTTCTCGGCGATGACTTTTTTGATCTGTGAGGCAGGAAACCTATGGCCGCTATCCTGGAAGTGAAGGAGATTATCACCCGCTATGGGCAGAGCCAGGTCCTCCATGGGGTTTCCCTGGAAGTGGGGCAGGGAGAGGTGGTCTCCATCCTGGGGCGTAATGGAGTAGGAAAGACGACCACCTTCCGGTCGATTATGGGATTGACGCCGCCCAGATCCGGCAGTATTCGGCTGAAAGGATCGGAGTTGGTGGGGAAGAAGCCCTTCGAGATCGCCAAACTGGGGGTTGGGTACGTTCCTGATGATCGAAGGATCTTTCCCGATCTGACTGCGGAAGAAAATTTAGAGATGGCCAGACGGTTGGCGAAGAAGACCGAGGGGCCCTGGACGATCGCCCGGGTCTATAAACTTTTCCCCATCTTGGAGAGGTTAAAGGCCAGCAAGGGAACTACCCTCAGCGGAGGTGAACAGAAGATGCTGGCCATCGGCCGGGCATTGATGAAGAACCCGGAAATACTCCTTCTGGATGAACCTTCGGAAGGCCTGGCCCCCCTGGTGGTGAGAAACCTGACTGAGGTCATTCTGGAAATTCAAAGATCGGAGGTGACGATCCTGCTGGCAGACCAGAATATTAAATTCTGCCGAAAAGTCGCCGGGCGGGGTTACATCATGGAGAAGGGCCTGATCCAGTTTCAGGGGAAAATGGATGATATTTGGCAGAATGAGGAGGTTGTGAGGAAGTACCTGGCGGTTTAAAAAGGGGTCGAGGAATGAGGTACCAGGAACGGGGAAGAAAACTCATGTCCGAAAGAGAATCTTCTTCCCTGCTCCTCGAACCTCGTACCTCGAGCCTAATCTAAAAAGGGGGGCGAACGATGGCAAAAGAGAATTATTACCATCCAGAAATTGAAAGAATGAGCCGGAAGGACCTGCGGGAGCTGCAAAACGAGCGGCTGCGCTGGCAAGTGCGCAGATGTCTGGCAAAGTCGGAATTCTACCGGGAGAAGTTCAAAAAAGCCGGGCTCAAGGCCTCCCACATCAAGACCGTCGATGACCTGGTTTACGTCCCGGTGGTAACCAAGCAAGAGCTAAGGGATGAACAGGTGAAACATCCTCCCTTTGGCCGGTACACGGTTTCTCCGGCCAAAGATTGGAGAGAACTCCATCCTTCCACCGGCACGACCGGAACTCCCGTGAACACGATCTGGGCAGAAAAGGATGTGGAGAACATTACTGAAGTCACGGGGCGCACCATGTGGAGCTTCGGGGTGCGACCGGGGGATATCATCCAGAATGGGTTCGCCTATGGGCTCTGGGTAGCAGGGATGTCCACTCATTATGCGGGGGAGCGCCTCGGCTGCTTCGTAATCCCCATCGGGGCCAGCATGACGGGACGGCAGATTGACTACATGCTCAATCCGGGTTCGACGGTTCTCCTGTGCACCCCCTCCTTTGCCCTTCATATTGCCGAGAATTTAAGAGAGCGCGGGATTTCTCCCAAGAAATTACCCCTCAGGCTGGGGAGCTTTGGAGGAGAGGGAGGTACGGAGACCCAAGCCACCAGAAGGAAAATTGAAGAAGGTTTGGGAATCGATGCTTACGATTATTATGGGCTGGCCGAGGTCGCTCCCACCTTTGCCTCTGAATGCACCGCCCAGGCGGGCTTACACTTTGCCGAGGATCATTACGTTATCGAAATCATCAATCCCGACACGATGGAACGTTGCACCGAAGGGGAGATGGGAGTCCTGGTGGTTACCCATCTGACCCGGGAGGCGACTCCCATGCTCCGCTACTGGACGAATGATTATGCCCGGTATGATTCGGCTCGATGTTCCTGCGGCCGCACCCATGGCCGGGCTATGGGTGGAATCCTCGGGCGGGCCGATGACATGGTCATCTATCGAGGTGCCAAGTTCTACCCGGTGCAGGTAGAAAAAGTGGTTCGGAGTTATCGCGAACTGGGGGATGAATTCCTCATCGAACTGGCCAGGGAGGAAAGTACCTTTGCCGATGTATGCACGGTGGTATGCGAGTGTCTCGCCCCGGATTTGGATCGAATGCCCCTGGAGCAGCGTCTCCGGAAAGACCTCAGGGAAGAACTCCATGTCACTCCGGAGATCCGGATCGAAAACTTCGGGACCCTCGAACGGACAACCTTCAAGGCCAAGAGAATTGTGGATAAGAGACCGAAAGGATAAGGCCTGAGGTACAAGGCTCGAGGATCGAGGTTAATTCCTCGGACCTCGTTCCTCGAACCTCAAACCTGATTTTTGTGGGGATCGAAGAACTACGAAATCTGCGTAAAGGAAAGCTGATCGGCAGGGAAATTTATTATTTCCCGGAGATTGACTCCACCAACCGCCGGGCCCACGACCAGGGTCGAAGGGGGGCCAGAGAGGGAACGGTCGTTCTGGCTGATTTCCAATCGCAGGGAAAGGGGAGGTTGGGAAGGTCCTGGGCGTCGCCGGCAGGGTTGAATTTATATGCCTCCATCATTCTGAGGCCCCCCATTCCCGCGAAAGTAGCGCCGCAGATTACTCTCCTTGCAGGAGTAGCCACAGCCCATGCTCTGGCCAGGGCTTCCGGCCTGGACACACGGGTCAAATGGCCCAATGATATCTTCCTCCGCGGGAAAAAGGTTGCAGGAATCCTGTCGGAAATGGAAGCCGATGATACGAAAACCCAATTCGTCATCCTGGGGATAGGTGTTAACGTGAATTGGCAAAGAGGGGATATACCCCCCGATCTTCGAGAGATCGCCACCTCCTTACGAGCTGAGGGAGGAAGAGAGATTCCCCGCACTCTGGTTGCGGCAGAGATATTCGAGGAACTGGAACAAGCGTACACCTCATTCCTCCAGGAAGGATTCTCACCCAGGTTGCGTGAGGAATGGAATCGCCTGTCTTGGATCAACGGGAAACGGATTACCGTCACGCTACCGGATAAAACAATCTCCGGTGAGGCTTTGGGCCTGGACACGGATGGGGCTCTTTTGTTACTTGATCAAGAAGGCAAGACCCAACGTTTTATCGCTGGGGATGTCAGCTTGCGGGTGTAAAAACTCACTCCTGCCGAATCTTTGTAGGGGCGGCCGGCCGGTCGCTCCTACGGGGGCTTTTCGGTCTTGGAAGAATGAGAGAGGCAAGGAGAAACAGCCATGCTTTTAGTCATCGACGTAGGAAACACGAACACGGTTTTGGGTATTTACGAGGGTGAGCGCCTGGTTGACAACTGGAGAGTCTGGACCGAACGGGACCGCACCAGTGATGAATACGGGATTCTGATGCGCAATCTCTTCTCCTCCCGTTCGATCCCCCTGGATAAGATTGAAGCCATCTCCATCTCCTGTGTCGTTCCCCCCATGCTGAACATGCTTCTGGAGCTTTCGGAAAAATATTTTCATCAGAACCCCCTGGTTGTTGAATATGGGATGAAAACGGGAATCCCCATCCTGACCGACAATCCCTCTGAAGTGGGAGCCGACCGGATCGTCAATGCCGTCGCGGCCTACCAGAAATACCAGCGAAGCCTGATTGTGGTGGATTTCGGGACGGCTACGACTTTTGATTATATTTCCCCCCAGGGCGAATACATGGGCGGAGCCATTGCTCCCGGCCTGGGGATTGCCAGCGAAGCGCTCTTCATCCGAGCCTCCAAACTCCCCCGGGTGGAACTGAAAAAGCCCAGGACGGTAGTGGGGAAGAATACCGTTCAATCCATGCAGGCTGGAATCGTGTTTGGCTATGTGGGGCTGACCGATGAAATCGTCAGCCGAATGAAAGAAGAGGTGGGTACAAATCCCAAAGTGATCGCTACCGGGGGGCTGGCGTCCCTTATCGCCTCTGAGTCCAAGAGTATTGAGGAGGTGGATGAATTCTTGACCCTGGAAGGTTTGCGTCTGATCTATGAGATGAATAGAAAAAAATGAGTTGCTCGTTACTCGGTTCTCGTTTTTAGTTTCTTGTTCCTGATTCCTGCCGATTGGCTTACGGGAAAGGTTGGTACAGTTGACCTAGGGACGAGGAACCAGCAACGAGTAACCAGCAACAATTCACCTCGCCATTCTCAGCAGCACGCTTCCCAATATCCTCAGTTTCTTCTTTATATCTAAGAAGGTCTTTTCTCCCCTCATAATTTTTGCAATGGCATTCCACCAGCGGTCGCTTTTGGCGATTTTTTGATGGTAGAAGGAAGGGCGGAGGTTGAAAAGCCCTCGAAAGAGACGAGCACATTCCAACTCCGGCATCAACTCCCCGTCAATCGCTTCTTGGTAGGGTTTCAAAGAATCCCAACCGTTCTTCAGGGCTTCGGGTAATACCGAGCCTGCAATCTGAGCGCTTCGGATGGCGTAATAGATGCCCTCTCCCGAAAAAGGGTCGGCCAGCCCTGCGGCATCTCCCAGGAGCAGGCATCGCCGGTCCTGGATAGGACTTCGTTTTTGGCGGAGGGGAACCATGAAGCCAGCTGCGCTGAAGGGGAGGGCCTCTTCTTTTCGCCATTGGGTAGCCAGAAAAGCCCGATGGTAATTCTTGATTTTCATGGTGGGGATATCGACCCCCCCTGCGCCCACCGAAAGGAAGTTTTTCTTGGGGAAAAGGTACGCATAAGTTCTCTTCAAACTCCCCCAGTCGATGTGAATCAGATCCTGTTCCCAATGGGGGAGCAATGAGTTCGGAGCCTCGCTGTGCATGGCCAGCATATAGGATGCTTCCTGCATAAGCCCCAGGTTTTTGGCTACCGAACTTTGGGCGCCGTCTGCCCCGATGACATACTTTGCTGAACATAATCCCCCAGAGGTTTCGACCTCGGTCGAGCCGTCCCCTGGGGTAAGAGAAAGGAGTGGGGTTCCGTCGTAGAACTTAGCGCCGGCCTGTTCTGCCTGTTTGACCAGGAGGTGGTCGAAGTTCTCCCGGATAACAGTAACCATGAGGGCCTCAGGGTATCGCCTCTGAAATTGTTCCTCAAAGTTACAAGTGAAAGAGATGCCGGTGATGACTTGCTCAACTACGGGTGAGATGTCAAAGGGAATAAGTTTTTGGGTACGGACATTGATCCCTCCTCCGCAGGTTTTCCCGCGGGGAAATTTGGCCTTATCCACCAGGACCACATCTACACCCAAACGGGCCAATTGGTAGGCCAGGGTCGAACCAGCCGGCCCAGCGCCAATAATGACAACTTCCGCTTTGTTGGGGAAAGAGTTTTTCGTCATAATACAGGGGATACAGATAGACGCAGATTTTCAGGATTTTAAACCTAAAAGAATTATCTGTGTTTATCGGCGCTAATCTGCGTTCAAATCAATTTTATCCATTCTTCCAAATCTTTCAATGCCCTTTCACTCATCGCCTTCCTTTTGTCCTTACCCCGGAGGAGTTTTTCAATCGGAGGGAGAAGGCCAAAATTTACATTCATGGGCTGAAATTCCCTGACCTTCGGATCGGTGATATAGTGGACCAGGCTGCCTATGGCCGTCGTAGGTGGGGGGATCAGCGGGGACTTGGCTTGCATCAGATTGGCAGCGTTCATTCCTGCCAAGAGCCCCATAGCCGTTGACTCCACGTATCCCTCAACTCCAGTAATCTGCCCGGCAAAAAAAATCCTTTGATCCTTTTTGAACTGCAGGCTTTTTTCCAGTAGGGAAGGGGAATGGATAAAGGTGTTTCGGTGCAGGCTGCCGAAGCGCAAGAATACAGCTTTCCCCAGCCCGGGAATCATCCGGAAAATGCGCTCCTGCTCTTTCCATTTCAGCTTGGTCTGAAATCCCACCAGGTTAAAGGCTGCGCCCTCTTCATTCTCATGGCGCAGCTGAACGACGGCATAAGGGGTTCTACCGGTGCGTGGGTCTTTGAGTCCGACAGGCTTCAGGGGTCCATGGGCCAGCGTTTCTCCCCCTCTTTCAGCCATCTCCTCGACCGGCAGACATCCCTCGAAATGCACCGGCCGTTCGAATTCTCGATAGGGAACTTTCTCTCCCTTCCTGAGTTCATCCACAAAGCGGTGATATTCCTCCGAAGTCATGGGGCAGTTCAGGTAATCATTCCCTTCGCCATAGCGCGAGGCCCGGAAGATCACATCCCTATCCAGGTTATCTCCATCCACGATGGGAGCAATGGCATCATAAAAATAAAGATATTCCTCCCCGCTTACTCTTTTAATGTTTTCAGCCAGGGGAGGGGAGGTTAACGGTCCGGAAGCTATGATCGTGACTTCCTCCGAGGGGATCTGGGTGACCTCCTGTCGAATAATTTTAACTCTCGCCAGCGCCTGGAGGCGAGAGGTGATCTTTGAAGCGAAATCCCGGCGGTCCACAGCTAGGGCATCACCCGCAGGGACGCGAGTCTCTTCAGCCACGGCCAATAGGAAAGAACCCAGCTGTCGCAATTCTTCCTTCAGCAACCCGACCGCATTCGCCAGAGAATTGGAACGCAGTGAATTACTGCAGACCAGCTCTCCCAAGTCTGGAGATATATGGGCAGGGGAGTAACGGTGGGGTTTCATCTCATATAAGGTGACCGATACCCCCCTCTTGGCGGCCTGCCACGCGGCCTCACATCCGGCCAATCCACCGCCGATGATCGTTATCCCGCTGTCCATATACCCTCAACTATAAATTAATAAATGTTCTAAAACCATCGGAATTTTTCTATCCAAAGATTAGGGGGGCAAGATTCTTGCTTTGCTTTAAACCTAAAACCTACAACTAGGAATTTTTTTCTCTTGGAATCTTATTGACACCCTTCTCCAATTTTAATAGACTCCCATTCTGTAAGAAGCCATTTCGAATGAACCCAGTGAGGAGGGAAAGATGACCAATTTATTGACCCCTGACGAACTCGAAGCTTTACGCCGGTGGCCGACACCCGCCATTTCTAACGCCATTGAACTTTTTAACTTTCGTCCACGGAATGAAGGTTCTATGCTTCCGGAGATCAAATGTGCCTTTCCGGAAATGAAGACCATGATCGGTTATGCGGCAACAGCCGTCATAACCGCAGAATCTTCCGAAGGACGGCGGGTTCCGGCGCCGGAATGGTGGGAGGTCATTCGCAAGACACCGGAACCAAGGGTAGCCGTGATGCATGACATAGACCGCCCCGTGATTGGTTCCTTCTGGGGCGAAGTGAACGCCAATATCCACAAGGCGCTTGGTTGCGCGGGAACGGTTACGGACGGGTCGGTGCGGGATTTGGATGAGGTAGAGGAGCTGGGATTCCATTTTTTCTCCAGCTGCATAACCGTGTCCCACGCTTACGTGCACCTCATTGATGTGGGCATTCCAATCAAAGTAGGAGGACTCCTGATAAAACCCGGCGACCTGATCATGGGGGATAAGCATGGGGTCATCGCTATCCCTCTGGAGATTGCCCGGGACGTACCCAGAGCCGCCCAGATGATGGAAGACTGGGAGCGGCGGGTGATCAATTTCTGCAAGTCCAAAGAGTTTAATGTTGAGGGACTGAAAGAGCGGTTCATGTCCCCAAGGCCGGTGTGGAAAAAATAGGAAAAAGGCGCGAGGAGCAAGGT
>Ga0187877_1002434_pt1 | contig 16559 bp, 13 predicted proteins | sample June2016WEW_17_1_3_FD_132430 | JGI IMG/M metagenome (GOLD analysis project Ga0187877, IMG submission 132430) | Peatland microbial communities from SPRUCE experiment site at the Marcell Experimental Forest, Minnesota, USA - June2016WEW_17_100 | ecosystem: Environmental > Terrestrial > Soil >... | reverse complement strand
GCCGCCGGCGGATAGCGGAGTTTGCGTCGCGCCTGGCCGGGCGCGTCTGCGGGTTGGTCCTGCACGACCATCCAGACCTGGCAGAACGCCACCGCGTGTATCTGCGAGCCGCCCAGGAGATGGCAGCCCGATTGGAGGAGATCCAGGGCGGCCCCATGTTGTTCATCGAGTATGCGGCCGGATTGGAGCCGAGCGTGTTCGCGTACTTCTTTAAAGATATCCGTGACTTGGGGCGCATCAGCGCGTGCATCGATACCGGCCATGTCGGGATTTGGCAGGCCAGGAGGACCTGGTTACAAACTCATCCCGGCGAGGACATATGCTCGCTCAAGTCGCAACCGCCTGGTTTGCTGCAGGCCATGTCCGAGGTGGAGGCCTCTGTCCAGTCTGCCCTGCCCGCAGTCCTGGATTTAATCGAGGTGCTGGGTCCCTTCGGCAAGACGGTGCATTTTCATTTGCACGACGGCCACCCGCTTTCAAGCTTCAGCCCTTTTGGAGTTTCCGATCACCTGAGCTTTCTGGCCGAGATTCCGTTGCCCTTTGAATATCAGGGCCGGCGGTTCGCGCCACTCATGTTTGGCCCAAGCGGGCTGAGGCGGATTGTGCTCAAAGCCCTGGAGTGCATCGCGCCCGCCCCGGTCTCCTTCACCCTCGAGATCCACCCCACATTCGAGCGGCTGCCCCTGGGCGATGCGGCGCCGCTCTTCGCTCACTGGGCGGACAAAACCAACGCCGAGATGATGAACCATTGGCTCTGGACGCTCAGCCGCAATCGTAGCGCAATGGGGTGATACCTGCCCAACACGGGAACGCTCACCCCGAAATGCCTGGTTGCCGGTTGACACCCCCATCCCCGTCTGGCAGCATCTGGCCAGAATTCAGACCTCACTAAAAGCTCGCTCCCGAGCTGAAAACAGGCGCAAGTTCGTTTCCCGATTTTACCCAGCGTGACGGGGTGGCGTTGAGATGTCCGGACCGAACTGTCCAGTTCTGTTCACCTCAGCGATGACCGCCGCCCCCGTGGCCGCCGCCCCCGAAGCCGCCTCCATGGAATCCACCCCCGAAGGAATGGCCACCGCCGTGAAATCCGCCGCTGGAACTGCCTGCGCGAGAGCCGCCCCCGTGATAACCTCCACGATACCCACCAAGAGACGCGGAAGAGCCGGCGCCGTGGAATCCTCCGGAGTAAGGGGCTTGGCGATATCCGCCGAAGGAGCTTCCACCTGGCGCCGCCCAGTGCGGTGCTGCATAGACTTGGGCGCGGTAAGCCGGCGTGGTTCGATAACTGCCGAACGCGCCGGCGACCGGTGATGCCGCGCGCGGAGCTACATAGCTGAAATTGTAATCCGTTCGACCAGCCCAACTCGGACGGGTGGAGGAGCTCGAACCTCGCTCGCCGGCGCCACTCCGCCAGTGCGAGCCTGTGTCTGCGGTTGTCAGAGCCGCAGGGCCCCGCGAACCCTCGTGAGCCCATTGGGCCACCGAACCGCTCGGCCGGGCTGGTGTCCCAAAAAAGCTGTCCCGACCGTGCACACCGTGGTGCCAGACTCCGGGATCGCGTCCAGGACCAAAGGCCCCATTGCGGCCCCAATGGTCGCCATGCCCGAAGCGGCCGCCATGATCAAAATCGCCAAACAGGCAGATCGCCCCGAACGGGAAAAAGCCGCACCCACCCCAGAAGCCACAGGGCTGCCACCAAGACCATGGGGCGGGCGCGATCCAGCCTGGGCCCCAGTTGTCACAGAAATCGGGCGCCCAGCCGTAGGATGCATCGGAATAGTCCGGATAGTAAGCGGGCGGGGCGGCAGGGGCCGCGTAGCCCAGGGGTGCGACCAGGTCACCCTCCAGCGGGACTTGAGGCGGCGGTGGGGCCGCAGGAGTTGCCGGGAGCGGAGGAGCCCCCGACGCTTGCGGGGCGGGCGCGTATTGCCCCGGCGCAGCCTGGGCCGGCTGCACCTCCGCATTGGCTTGGGCTTGGTAGGCCTTGCAGGCCGTGTCGTATGCTCCGGTGAAAGCGGCTTGTTTGCCCAGCAGGGCGCGGATTTTGGCCAGGCCCTGCCTGGCATTTTCAGGGAGTGTTGTCTTGTCTGCCTTGAGGTCGTACCAGGCGAGCAGCTCGCCGGCCGTATGCGCGACGAACTTGTTCTCGGGAGCGAACTGGCCCGCCAAATTGACGGCCAAGATAGCATCTGCCATCTGCCCGCGGCGGGCATCCACGTAGGCGACCACGCCCCAGGCCAAGCCGTTGCTGGATTGCAGGGTCGTTAGCATTCGGGCCTGGTGATACGCCAGTTCCGGGAGGCCAAAATCAACCATGCGGGCAACGTAGGCCTCATAAAGTTTGGGGTCGTTGCGGTCAAGGGCGATGCCGTTAGCGTAAGCCGTTACGGCGGCTGAGGGATCGGGAGCTTGTTGGATGGCTTGTACCGGGGCGGTGTCCGCGGGAGCGGGCGTTTGCTCCGCCCACGCTGCCCGCGCTGCCGCCAACACACAACACAAAACCAACCCGGCACTCGCGGCTTTCGGAAACAGCTTTCGTATCGCCGGCGCCAATTGGGTGAACATCTGCTGTTTTCCAACAAAGCCGTCGGTGCCCGCGGCGCTGGCTGCGGCACGGCATTCCGGAGTATCGTCGGCGGTGACCATGATAACCGCCGGAGCTGGCGAACGCGCTTTGATCCGGCGGGTGGCTTCAAACCCGTTCATTCCCGGCAAGCGCAAATCCATCAGGACCAGGTCGGGCTCCAGCTCGATTGCCCGGCGCACCGCATGGCGCCCGTCTGTGGCGGTGCCGACAAGTTGCAAGCCCTTCTCCCGTTCGAGCAGCAGGCTAAGGGTCTTGAGCATCATCGGCGAATCGTCCACCACCACTGTGCGAACAGGCGACCTATCGACCGCAGCTTCGTATGCACCGTATCGAGCCTCTGTATTCATAATCACTGCTCCTGTAACCCGACTTGATCGTCCGGTCGGCATCCTTTTAGCTTTGGGTATGCCAAGAGGGAGAGGAATCACAGTGACACTGTTTTTTCAGGGCTTCTGCATCGTTCGAAACAAGGGGGGGCTTCCACGTGTGGCATATCCGGTTCCACCCATGGTCTGTGGTGAACCACTTTCACCCTCTGGATCCATCAACAAACCCTGAAAATCCAGGGCCATCATCACCTCAGCCGGGTTGGCACGGAACTGGCTTGAAATAACATCGTTTTGACGCTCGTGCAACGAAGCCAGTAAACCCGCTTATGAAACAACAGGTGCTCATCATTGACGACGATGCGTCGGTTCGCCAATCGCTAAGCAAAGTGCTCAAAGGGGCTGGGTATGAAGTCACGACCGCCGCTGACGGCGAAGAGGCGGCGACTCGATTCGTTCCCGGACAAATTGATTTGGTGCTTTTGGACCTGAATCTGCCGTCCCAGAGCGGGTGGGACGTCTTTGAACGTCTGACGACGCAGCATCCGACGATGCCGCTGATCATCATCACTGGGATGCCCGACCAATACCCAACCGCCCTGGCTGCGGGCGTGGGGGCCCTGATGGAGAAGCCGATCGATGCGCCGGCCTTGCTCAGAACCATGGAGGAACTGCTCGCGGAACCGGCGGAGGCGCGGCTCCGCCGGATGTGTGGTTACCAGCAAGATACCAGACACTTCCGGCCTCCAGACGCTAGGACGGCCGGGCACTTGCGCGCCGACCCGATAAGGTCTCGCCAGCGACGCGGGGTCCTGCGCTGGAGCGAAGAATGAAACCAACAATCAAGTGAAAGGGAGTTTAGCCATGAAACTCAAGACGGCGTTCCTGTTGCTGGGCGTCATTCCAATGTTGGCATCCTGCGCGTCGCCCCCTGTCGCTTTGGCGCCCGTGGGGCCGGGGCCGCTCGCGGACCGCTCGCCCGGTATCGGAACAGGGCGCTTGCAGGTCTTCTCCAGTCTCGCTGAGCAGAATGACGATCAGAATCAAGGCGGCAGCGGGGCCAGTCCCATCTGGTATCAAGACACCGACTATAACATTTATGATGCGAGCGGAAAGCTGGTTGAGCACGTGGATAATACCGTTGGGCACTACTCGACTTCCCCGCGCCTGGTCTCTCTCCCACCGGGGAAATACACCGTAAGGGCTCGAGATAAAGAGTGGCTGTCGGTCAACGTTCCGGTGGTTATCGAGCGCGGTCGAACGACCAAAGTCCATCTGGATGACAACTGGCAACCTCCCCCAAACACGCCGAAAACCGAAGTCGTGAGCGCCCCCGACGGTAATCCGGTGGGGTGGCGCGCCGGCTTGCCGAGCAAACCATGATATTATCTAGCCGTTGCGACTGCCAAGTATCCGCGTCGCGCGCCCGTATGAACCCAGGTTGAATACCTGACGATAACCCATTCGTTTGAGCATGCCCTTCCCGATGCCGCTGCGAGCGCCGCTTAGACAATGCAGCAGAAGCGGCTGCACCTTGTCGGGGGCGTGCCGGCTAATCTCGTCACGCAAGCGATTGAGGGGAAGGTTTATCGCTTCCGGCAGATGGCCCTGCCGATACTCCGCTTCACTGCGGACATCAATGACCTTCGCGCCTTTCTTCAACCACTCCCGCGCCGATTCGACCGGAACCAGGCTGATTCGTCTCAGGAGAAAAAAGGCGATGATTGCGCCACCGATGACGACGTAAGGGGTCCAATTCACGCTCATCAAATTGCGGGCCAGAACCCCGGGTCGCAAGAGCTATTTACAAAGACGCGATCGTGCGCGTTCACGGCAATCACAAACGGCACGTCCCTTTTGAACTTGCCTCGGTGGGCTTCGCCGCTAACCATCGCGCCCATGGCAAAAGCATTCGCGCTGATAACCGGCATCGGCCTGATAATGCCCGGCTGGGCGCCGGGACAAACCTTCGCGACCCTGCATACGTTCTCCGGCGGCAGCGACGGAGGTCAACCGCTTGGCGGATTGATTTTATCAAGCAACACCCTGTACGGGACGGCTTCAGGGGGCGGGACTGCTGAAAGGGGGACGGTATTCAAGGTCAGCACGGATGGCACGGGTTTTGCGACCTTGCATATTTTCACTGGCGCCAGCGACGGTTCCGCTCCGTTTGCGGGCTTGATTCTCCTGGGCAACACGCTGTATGGGACGGCAAATAGTGGCGGCGGTTCTACCAATGGCACGGTGTTCGCCGTCAACACCAATGGCACCGGTTTCAGGACCTTGCATAGTTTCGCCTCTCCCGCCGGTGGAGCTAATCCGCAGGCCGGTTTGGTTTTATCGGGCAAAACCCTTTATGGGACGACATATCGCGGCGGCATTTCGACCAATGGCACGGTGTTCAAGGTCAACACCAATGGCACGGGTTTCACAAGGCTGTATAGCTTCATCCTTTCCGACGCGTATTTCCCGGTTGCCGCATTGGTGCTATCGAGCAACACCCTGTATGGGACGACGTATGACGGTGGAGGCCAGGAAGGTGGCACGGTCTTCAAGGTCAGCACCGGTGGCACAGGTTTTGCCTACCTGCATACTTTTACAGGTGGCAGCGACGAAGCTGGTCCGGCCGCCGGATTGATTTTAACGGGCAACACCCTATATGGGACCGTGGATGGAGGCCGCGGTTCGAGGGTTGGCAGGTTTGGCACGGTGTTCAAGGTCAACACGGATGGCACGGGTTTTGCCACTTTGCATAGTTTTACGGGTGGCGCTGGCGGAGCCTGGCCGGAAGCCGGCTTGGTTTTGTCGGGCAGCACCATGTATGGGACGACGAGTGGTGGCGGCAATTCTGGGAATGGCACGATGTTCAAAGTAAACACCGATGGCGCGGGTTTTGCGAACTTGTATAGCTTCAACGGAGGCAATGACGGAGCCAATCCGCAGGCCGGTTTGATTTTGTCGGGCAACACCCTCTATGGGACGACACAGAGAGGCGGTAGTGCGGGCGAAGGAACCGTGTTCAGCCTCACCTTGGCCCCCGTCAGCGCGCCGGAACTGACCATCATCCGCTCGGAAGCGAATGTCAGTCTGACGTGGCCGGCCAATGCAACCGGCTTCACTTTGCAATCCACCACGAACCTTGTCTCGCCGGCGCTCTGGACCAACTTTTCTTCGGTGCCCGTCGTGGTCAACGGCCAGAACGCAGTGACCAATCCCATCTCCGGCACGCAGCGGTTTTATCGCCTCAGCCAATAATCAAAACCGGCTCTTGAGCTCAACTCAGCCGGCCCGGATGCACATCAACTTTCACCACCTTGGCATCCGTGGCCGAAACCCAGATCTCCCCAATATCGGTGCTGCCATCGGTGCTGCGGCTGGCTTCGCCCACCCTCTTCGCCCAAAGCCTGATTTTCCACACCGCGTCACCTGGTCCGCCGTGTCCCTCCACCCCGCCCGCCTCCTCGCCCATCCGCTCGAGCTTGAGTTGCGTGGCCGTCACCTTGACGTTCTCCAGCAGCGGTTCTTTGAGCGCCGTATTTATTGCCTCGTCCGAATCAAATTTGAGTTTCTCGGAGTCCAGCGGCAAGTCACCCCCCGTCAGTGGTTCGAGCAAGCGCAGTGGCCGCCGCACCTCCAGCATCTTGCCGGCGCCGAACTTGACTTGAGTGACCTTCAGCGCCGCCGTCGGGTCATGATACAGGACATACCATATATTCGGGTGCAGGCTGCCAAACGACCTCTCGGAACGAATCTGAACAACCTTGTCCCGGCATTGCACCCCGACGTAACGGTCGCCTTCTCTGACGAGTTGAAACGCGGTCGGATTGTCCGCGCCCCGCGCTGCCAGGGTTGACACAAAAACAACCCCAATGGCCGTCAACAGCTTCCCCGTCAGAGTTGCCCCATTCGTCTTCATAAACCAATTATAGTTTGCCCGGCCCGTCCCGGCAACTGGATTGCAAGGAAAGGAAGGCAATTATGACCGTGGTCCCGGCAGGCTGTCGTTGACATTGGCGGAGGTGCGGTCCCGCGTCCAGAACCAGTCGCGTTGGTCGTTGGGATTGGTGATCGGGGTGCGACCCCGGTTGCCTCCTCGCCTCTGGCCGCGGAACAGCCAGCCATGGCTTTCGCAATGTCCATCGGCGAAGGCGAATCCGCAACCCCCGTTGTGGTAGCTCCCCGGGATATCGATCCAGGAATGACGTTCCATGCCGAAGGCAAATGCGGCGTCGTTGAGGTTGCGGACGTCCTCGTCCACCAGCACCCAGAGCCTGGCCGGCCCCGGGGCGCGGATACCGGACAGTTTGCCGTAAGTCAGCCAGGAGCAGTTCGGTTAATGCGAAAGCGGCTGGGATTCGACGTGCCCGCCGCGGAACCCGCTTCACGAATAGTCGATTTGGCATAAACCGACCCGAACCAGGCCCCATTTTAGGGGTCATCAGGCATAAGTCAACCGAGGGCTCCGCTCAATGCAGGGCCCCGGTTTGGAAGGTCAAGACGGACCGCTGAGTCAGGTATTCGTATTGGGTGTTGGCCAGCGAGATTTGGGCGGAGATCAGATTGAGCTCGGCCTGGTTGAACTCGACAATCGAACTGAGTTGATATTTGTAGCGCGCTTGGGCCAGGTCGTAAGACTGCTGGGCGTTTTTCAAAAGCTCTCCGCTGATCCGGTAACGGTCGAAGGCGTTTTGCGCGTTGAGCCAGGCAATGCGCACGTCGCGAATCACATTGTCCTCGAGATCGCGCAGGCTCGCTGCCTCCGCCTGGGCCTGTAACTCGGCCGCCCGTTGGCGCGCCCGGTAGTAGCCGCCGGCGAAAATCGGCACGCTTACGACCACGCCCGCGGCGGCATAATTGTCGGACAACGCAGCGTCGTGAACGGGAACGAGACCCGCGCCGCCCACGGCGGAAACGGTGGGATACCTCATCTCCTTCTCCGCCCGTGCAAACTTAAGGGCCGCTTCCCGTTGGTTTCTCAGACTGACCAAGTCCGGCCGGCAGCTCAAGGCCTGCTGCACGAAGTCAGCGACGTTGGTGGACACCTCCGGCGGCAGCGGTTGCTCGACCAGGCGGAAGCTCTTGGATTCGCGCAGGCCCATGAGCGTCGAGAGTTGCGCCAGGGCGGCCTGCAAATCATTTTGCGCCTTGCTCAACAGCAGTTTGGCCTCTTCGAGGTTGACCCTGGCAAAGCTCGCATCCATCTCGGATTTCAGTTGGTTGGTGGCAAAAATATTGACCTGGTCCAGAAACACCTGCCGCTGGCTCACCGTCTGCTGGGCCACGCGGGTGACCGCCTGCGCTTGCTGGGCGGAGTAGAAGGCCCCATCGACGGCCAGCAGAATTTGCTGGCGCGTCGCCTGCGCGCTGTTGGCGGCGGCTTCGGCCTGGAGCCTGGCGCTGCCCGTCAAGTTGGCCGTGCGGCCAAAATCGGTAATGAGCTGGCTGAGGACCAGGCCCTGGGCCTCGCGATCAAAGATAGCCGGACTATTCAATGCGCCAATCGCCGCCAGCCGCGTATTGCTCTCGGCATTGCCAACGCCCACCGCGTTGGCGGAGAGGTTGGGGAAAAATGCGGACCGAACCTGGCGGGTAACCTGCCGGGCCGCCAGGGCCTTCAAATCCGCCACACTGATCGCGGGGTGGTTGCGCAACGCCGCTTCGTGGGCTTCCTGGAGAGTGAGCGGCGGCAATCCGCCCGCGCCGGCGAGGCAGCAAGCCGTTAGGGCCCGCCACAAAATGAGTCTTCCGTAGAATGCTTTGGCCATAAGTTGGTCCGCGTATCATGCTGATTGAGTCGAGCCTGGCGTTGGGGCGGGCTCGGCGGCAGAATCGCCGGCCACCCGGCGCCGATAGATCAAGTAATAAGCGCAAGGCACGATGAAGACCGTCAGCACGACGGAAACCGCCAAACCACCGATGATGGCTCTGGCAAGCGGGGCATAGGCTTCGCTGCCGGCGCCAAACTTGGCGGCCATCGGCAGCAGACCAATGAGGGTCGCCAGCGAGGTCATGAGCACCGGACGCAAACGAACCCGGCAGGCCAGTGACACCGCCTGCCGCAACGGGCGACCCTCGGCGCGAAGCCGGTTGGTGAATTCCACGATGAGAATGCTGTTGGAAACCACGATCCCCACCATCATCACTACGCCCATGAGGGACATTATGTTGAGAGTGGTGCCGGTGCCAAAGAGGATGAGCAGCACGCCGGCCAGCCCGGTCGGCACTGCCAGCAGAATCAGGAACGGATCCACAAAGGACTTGAATTGCGCGACCAGGATTAAATAAACCAGCACCGTCGAGAGGATCAGTCCCAGGCCGAAGCTTTGGAAAGAGGCGCGCATCGCCTGGACCGTGCCGCGCACGTTGACCACCACGTTGGGCGGCAATTTGGATTTGGTTTGGCGCACGATCTTTTGCACACCGGCATAAAGCTGGCTCAGGTCTTCTCCAGACGGCGCGACATAGACATCCACCGTGCGCTGGATCTGGTAGTGGTCCACCTCGGTGGGCGAAGGCACGCGGGAAATGTGGACGACCGAATCCAGGCGGGTGGGTCGCTTGAGGTTGGCCGCCCGCAGGGGCATCGAGCCGAGACCGGCGAGATTCTTGACGTACTTTTCCGGATACTGGACGGTCAACAGATAATTGTTGCCGGTTTTGGGATCGATCCAATAGCTCGGGGCGATCATGCCGCTGGAGGTCAGCGCCGTAATCAGGCTGTCCAGCACTTCCTTGGCGGTGAGGCCCAGCTCGCTGGCCCGCTCACGATCGATCTCGACCTTGAGCGCCGGATAGTCCACGTCCTGCGGCACCAGCACGTCGCTCACCCCCGGGAGGGCGCGCGCCTGTTGGGCGATCTTGCTGGCGATGGCGTGCGCCTCCTGCAGGTCCATGCCGCTGACCTGGATATCCAGGGGCGCCGGGATGCCCTGGTTGAGGATGGCATCCACCAGGCCGCCGGTCTGGAAATAGGCGCTGACTTGAGGCAGTTCGCGCTGGAGCCGCTCGCGCACCAGGTTCATGCAGGCAAAGCTGCCGAGCCGGCGGCCTTCGTTGAGCCCTACCAGCACGACCGCGGTGCTCGGGCAAGAGTTCGGATTGAGGATGGAGTTAAAGCCAGGCGTCGTGCCGATGTTCGAGACGATGATTTTGAGATCGCCCCGGGGCACGACCGAGCGGATGACATCCTCGACCCGGCCGACCAATTGGTCGGTAATTTCCAGGCGCGTGCCGGAGGGGGCCTTGACGCTCAGGACGAATTGACCCGGGTCGGTGCGCGGAAAGTAGGATTTGCCGATCATCGGAAAGAGGGCGAGGCTGAACACGAACAGGCCGGTGATGCCGAGCACGGTGGCCAGCGGGCGGAGCAGGCCAATTTTGAGCGCGCGTTCGTAGCGGTCGAGCATCCGGTGGAAATTGCGGTTGAACCAGGCATTGAATCGCCGGCCCCAGCCTCGGGGCCCGCTCGGCGCGACCCCCTCGAGGGTTTGGTGCCCTTTGATTAAGTTGGCGCAGAAAAGCGGCACGACCGACATCGCCACGAAGTAGGAGGCAAAGAGCGAGAGCACTACGGAGAGCGCGAGGGCCGAAAACAGAAACCGGCTGACCCCATAAAGGAAGGTGACCGGAAAGAACACCACGACCGTAGTGAGGGTGGCCGCCAGCACGGGCAAGGCCACTTCCTGGCCGCCCCGTTCGGCGGCGACCTCCGGGGCCTCGCCCATTTCCAGGTGGCGGAAGATGTTTTCGAGCACCACGACCGAATTGTCGATCAACCGGGAGAAGGCCAAGGCCAAGCCCCCCAGGATCATCGTGTTGACGGTGCCGCCGCCCAAACCCAGGGCGATGAAGGTCGCCAGGGCCGAGAGCGGGATCGAGAGGAACACCGCCGCGGTGGCCCGCAGGCTGCCCAGGAACACGAGAATCATCACGCCGGTGAGCACCAGGCCGATGGTGCCCTCATCAACCAGGGTTTCGATGGCCGCGCGCACGAACACCGACTGGTCGAACACGACCTGGGTCACCAACCGCTTGGGCACATAGAGCAGCTTGGCAATGACCGATTTGACGCCGTCGACGACGGCAATGGTGTTGGCGTCGCCGCCCTGCTTGAGGACCGGGATGTAAACCGAGGATTGGCCGTTGATGCGCACCTTGTTGTATTGAATCTGAGAGGCATCCTGGGCTTTGCCCACGTCGGCCACCAGCACGGAGGCATCGCCGACGGTCTTCAAGGGCACCAAATCGATGTCTTTCATGGCATTGATCTGGCTGTTGGCGTAAATGTTGTAGTCATAAGGCCCGATTTTCACGTCGCCCGCCGGCAGGATCAGGTTCGCTTCGTTGACCGCGCGCACGACGTCCATGACGCTCAACTGGTGCGCTTCCAGTTTGAGGGGATCGACATAGACCATGATCTGGCGATAGCGCCCGCCAAAGGCCGGGGGCACCGACGCGCCGGGAATGCCGGCCATCTGGTTGCGGACGGTGAACTGGCCCAGATCGCGCAGTTGGGATTCGCTCAGCCCTTCGCCCTTCAAGGTGACCAGGCAGACCGGCAGGCTGGAGGCGTCGAACTTCATGACGATCGGCGGCAGTGTGCCCTGCGGCAGATAGCGCAGGCTGGCCATGGCCAAATTGGCGATGGCGGTCACATCCGAATCCGGATTCGAGCCGGGCTGAAAATAGACTTTGATCAGGCTCACCCCGGTCAGCGAGCGGGACTCCATGTGATCGATGCCTGACGCCAGGGTGAACATCCGTTCAAATTGGCCGGTGATGTCGTTTTCGATCTGCTCCGGAGGCATGCCCGAGTAAAAAGTCGCCACCACGACCACGGGGATGTTGATCGGCGGAAACAAGTCCACCGGCATCCGCACCAGGCTCGTAATCCCCACCACGCAGGTGATGAGGCAAATCACGATGATCAAATAAGGATAACGTATGGCAAAACGCGACATAACTTAGGAGCCTCTGGAAGAACGCCCTGTTTCAAACAGGAATGGAACCGCGAATGGAAGCGAACGGAAGCGAAACACGAGAAACCATGCGCTTTCGGATACCGCGAGGAATATTCGCGTCAATTTGCGTCCATTCGCGGTTGGATCAATCGGGTATCTCATGCCGGGGTTCACGAGAGGTCCTCCGAGATGGCGGCGCGGATTTTATCGAGGGTGAATTCAGGGGACTGACAAAGCTCGATCAAGGCCCGCTCGCGCGCGGCGATCTTCGCGGCCACCGGCGGAACCCGCGCGGCGATGTTGAGCGGGATGGATTGGACACCGTGCGCGTCGCCATGCAGCAGATCCCCGGAGCGGATCATCAAGCCTCCAATTTCCACGGGCTTTCCGGCCTCGATGATGTGGACATAAGCGTGGGAAAGGGAGACACTGCGGGCAAAGAAATGAAAACCGGCGCCCTCGGCGGCTGGAAGGTCGCGCACCGAGCCGTCGGTAACCACGCCGACGCAGTGAAGCGCGCGGAGGATATGCATGTAAAGGGCGCCCACCAGGGAACCCGTGCCCAGGTGGCTGGACACATCCTGTATGACCACCACTCGGGGCGCGGGAAGCGAAACCACGTAATCCCACCAGTCTGTGCGCTCGGGGTAGTTGGCATTGGCCATGGGCGGCGCGGAGCCGCGAATCTTGATGGTGGCGGCGTATCCGAGCATGGGCGGCAACCGGCGAAAGAGGCAGCGAACGGTCTGGTCCACGAAGCCCTCGTTGCGGAGGCGCTGGTGAAAGGTTTCGATGGCGTTGGCCAGCGTGCAGGCATCCAGCCCGCGCAGAGCGTGGACTTGTTCAGCGGTCAGGGGCGAGTTGGTTGGGTTAGGCATGGGCGTCGAAGCAGCCGCCGGGCGCCGAAGCGCCATTGAGCGGTCTGCCAGGGTTGAGATGAGGGGTGTTACTCATTCTTTCATGGAAAGAGGCTCTGTAAGTTTCGGGGTCACTTTCTGGCCGGGCTGGACCTGGGTTCGGGGACCAACTAGGACCAGGTCGCCCTCCCGCAGGCCGGAGGTGACCTCATACCGGTCGGGTGTCCCCAGACCCAGGGTTACGGCTCGCTCCTCGATCTCATGGTTGGCGTTGACCAGGTAAACGGTGGGTTTTTCTTCTCCGGAAACGGCTTGCGCAGGAATCGACAGGGCTTGCGGCCGTTTCTGCAGTTTCAGCACCACGTAGGCGTACATGCCGGGCACAATCTCCAGGGTTGGGTTGGGGACCTCGATTTCGGTCCTCATCTCGCGGGTAGCCGCGTCGACCCGGTCGCTGAAACGCTTGATCTTCCCCTCGAAACTCTTCATTCCCAGGGACTGGACCTGGACTTCGAGCGTGTCCTCCAGGTGAATGTCTTTGACGTAATCCACCGAGGGCCATAAATCCAGGCGCAAGTGGTAATTGTCAGAAACCCGGACGACGGGCAATGATTGGGTTTCCGAGGTTGTGCCCGACTGGATGAGCGCGCCCTGGTCAACATAGCGATGAGTGACGACGCCATCGAAGGGCGCCGTGATCTTCGTGTAGCTGACCAGCGTGTTATACCTGCCCACGTCCGCTTTGGCGGCGTTGATGGCTGCCTCGGCCATGCCATCCTTGGCTTGGGCCGTGTCCACATCGTTTTGGGCCACCACATCCGGGCGTTCTTTTTGAACCGCGGACAAGCGGGTGTAATTCAGATGGGCGGCGCGGTAATCGGCCTCGGCCTTCTGTTCCACAGCAACGGCATTGCGGAGTTGGTCCTGTAGTTCGGGCACCTCGAGCGTGGCCAGGACCTGGCCCGCCTTGACATGGTCGCCGAAATCCACATTGATCTCGCTAACATAACCGGACACTTTGGCGTGCAACTCCACCTCCTGGTAAGGTCTGAAGAAAGCCGGGATGGTGAGTTGGTTAAAAAGGTCCTCGCGGACTACCGGGCAAACGGCCACGGTTGGCGGCAGGACCGTTGCGTCCGCCGGCCTGCGCCTGAGCGCGCGCCACACGGGAATCGAAATCGCGGCCAGAAGCAACAGGCACACCAGCCGCCAATCCAGCCAGTGCGGCCGTCTCGAGGCCGGCGCCCTGACTGGGTCGCCGCCGATTGGCCGCCCCGCTTCCGCCGGGGGCACAACTGGCGCTTGTGCCGGGGGCACAACTGGCGCTTGTGCCGGGGGCACAACTGGCGCACCCGTTTTGACTAAGCCGGAACTATTGGACGAATCGGAATTTTCGGCGCTCATGGTTTGTTTTGGCCGGAGTCATGGCCGGCGCTGGGCTGCACACGCGGCAATTCCACTCGAAATCGGCTGCCCCGTCCCGGTTCGCTGCTGACCTCCACACGCCCATGGTGGGCGGCACATATAGATTTTACAATCGAAAGGCCCAGCCCGGCTCCGCCCCGCTCGCGAGAACGGGCCTTATCCACCCGGAAGAATCTCTCGAAAACACGCGGCAGCAAGTCGGCAGGGATGCCCATGCCGTTGTCTGCCACCTCGAGGATCGCTTCGCCATTCTCGGTGTTCACGTTCAAAGAAACCGCCCCGCCCTCGGGGGTGTATTTAATGGCGTTATCCAATAAATTAACCACCACCTGCTTCAAACGGGCGCGGTCGCCCTCCACCCATGTCCCCGTCGAGCCGGCGCAAGTGACCCGAATCTTCTTGTCCTCCGCAAGCAGCCCCATCTGGTCGGCGGTCGAGGCCGCCAGTTGTGCCAGATCAAACGGGACCCATTCGGCCGCGGCCTCGCCCGCATCCAGGCGGGAAATCGCGAAGAGCCCCTCGACGATGCTGGCCAGGCGATCGACCTCCTCGAGGGCGCTGCCCAACCGCTCGCGCCACTCGGCTTTCAACTGGGCGTTGGTCACGAAGCCTTCCAGCTCTCCTCGAATGATCGTCAGGGGCGTGCGCAGTTCGTGCGAGGCGTCGGCGACAAATCGGCGCGAGTGTTGAAAAGCGGCATCCAGGCGCTCGATCATGTGATTGAGGGCGACCGACAGCCGCTCCAGTTCATCGCCGGTGTGCGGGACCGGCAGCCGCTCGCTCAAATTATGCGAGCTGATGCGTTGGGCGCTGCAGGAAATCCGGTCCACCGGCGCCAGCGCCCGTTTGACCAGCACATAGCCGCCGCCCAGGGCAATGGCCGCCACGATGGGCAACATGGCCAGGAGGAACACCAGCCAATGCCGCAAGTCCGCCTGCACTTCATCCATGGGCGCCCCAGCCTCAACCAGGTAAAGGTTTCCCCCCGGCATCTTCACCGCATGCCCGGCCAGCAGCATCCGGCGCCCCCCCACCAAGGGCACTTCCCTGGAGGCTTCCACCTCCGCGGACCACTGGGCCTTGGACCACCGAGGCGGCGGCAGGGCCGCGGGATCAAAACTCTGGCTTTTTGGGGTTGGCGAGAGGTACACCAGCCCGCCATCGCATCGAGCGATGCGAACAAATCGATCATTGAGGTCTGGAGCGTAACGCGCCTGGACCTCCCGGCCCACGCCCCCTTCGGCCTGGCGCTGAACTTCCTCCCGGAGCAATTGGCCAATTTGCCTCGCTCGCCGCATTTGGTTTTCCTTAAGCGAGCCGGCCAAGGAGGTTCGCAAGGCCCAATAGGTTGAGACACCCAGCAGGCCAAACAGGCCAAAGAGCAGCCCGGCATACCAGCCAATGAGTTGGAATTTGAGCGAACGGGTGTTCATGGCTCTTTGTCCTCGCTGACCGAATAGCCCGCCCCGCGCACCGTGTGAATGAGCTTGGCCGGAAAGGGATCGTCCACCTTGGCTCGTAAATGGCGGACATACACATCCACGATGTTGGTGAGATTCTCGAAGCTCGTGTCCCAGACGTGTTCGACAATCATCGTTCGAGAGAGCACTTCGCCTGCGTGGGCGACAAGGTATTCGAGCAGCGCAAATTCCTTCGAGGTCAGTTCGATGCGCTTGCCCGCGCGCCTGACCTGCTGAGTCAGGCGATCCACCTCAAGGTCCGCTACGCGCAACAGATGCGCCCGGGTAGTTGGCGGCCGGCGCAACAACGCCCGCACGCGCATCAGCAGCTCCGCAAAGGCAAAGGGCTTGGTCAAATAATCGTCCGCGCCGGCTCCAAAAGTCTCGACCTTGTCATTGATGCCGTCACGCGCGGTGAGGACCAGCACCGCGGCCGTGCCGCCCTGCTGATGCAACCGCCGCAGCAGTTCGGTGCCATTGATTCCCGGCAGCATGAGATCCAAAATGATAAGGTCGTACTGCCTCCTGGAAGCCATCTCCCAGCCCACAGCCCCGTCGTAGGCCACATCGACCGCAAATCGCTCCTCCCGCAGCCCGCGGGCGACGAAATCTGCAACCTTTTTTTCGTCTTCTACCAGCAGCATGCGCATACGGGTCACGGCCATGATGTAACTGCTCTGACGCGGAGAAGATAACATCCGTTCACCGAAAAGCCATTAATGCAACATTAAAATTTGTTCATGAACCTATGACACGTCGATATTGACTGGTCCGTGGGATGGACGACACCAACCCCAAATGGAATAGCCGCGAAAAGGCACAAAAGGCGCAGAAAATCAGGGTTTTTGCCTCTTGTGCCTTCTCGCGGCTATCTGGATGGTGTCTTATCCTCCTAACATGACAAAACCAGGGTGCTTGTGCGTTGATTCGTTCATTACTTTCAT
>Ga0187877_1002432_pt1 | contig 16564 bp, 7 predicted proteins | sample June2016WEW_17_1_3_FD_132430 | JGI IMG/M metagenome (GOLD analysis project Ga0187877, IMG submission 132430) | Peatland microbial communities from SPRUCE experiment site at the Marcell Experimental Forest, Minnesota, USA - June2016WEW_17_100 | ecosystem: Environmental > Terrestrial > Soil >... | reverse complement strand
TGGAAGCTGAGCGTCACGACTGAGGCCGTCGAGCCGTGGCTGCGGGCTGAGATTATGAACGCCATCACCCTGACCGAGACGCTGGTCAGCGGCCGCACGCTGGTGAAATACGACATCGCCAATGCGCCAGTGAAGGACTTCCGGGTAAAGGTGCCGCCCGCGTTCAGGAATGTCGAGGTGATGGGCGCGCAGATTCGGCGCCGGGACGAGACAAATGGCGAGTGGCGCGTTGAGCTGCAAAGCAAGGTGCGCGGGGAGTACTTGCTGACGGTGACGTGGGAGCTGCCCCGGGCCGCCGAGTCCAACCTCGTCGAGCTGGCGGGCATCCAGGCACTGGGAGTGGAGCGCGAGGCCGGTTACGTCGCTGTCGTTGCCCGGCCTCCCTTGCAGGTCAGCGACCAGTCGGGCGGCGGGTTGTTGAGCAAGATTGACGTCCGCGAGCTGCCGACCTGGACGGGACGCGCGGACACCGCGACGGTGCTGGCCTATCGCTACCTCCGCCCCGGTTACAAGCTGGCGCTGGACGCCCGGCGCTACGACGAAGCTGAAGTGCTCCAAGCCCTGGTTGACAATGCCCGGCTGACGACTGTGGTGGCCGATGATGGCCAGGTAATGACCGAACTCTCGCTGAGCATCCGCAACAACGGCCGGCAGCACCTGGAGATTGAGCTGCCGGAGAAGACGACGGTCTGGTCGGTGTTCGTCGCCGGCGAGCCGGTCCGCCCCAGTGTGCGCGAGGGCAAGCTGCTGTTGCCGCTGGAACGCGATACCGCCTCCGACGCGCCGATCACCGTCGAGCTGACGTTCGTGGGCCAGGATAAGTTCCCGAAGCGGAGCGGCACGGTGTCGCTGATCTCGCCCAGGTTCGACCTGCCGATGAAGAACGCGCACTGGGACCTTTACCTGCCGCCGGATTATGATTACAGCCGGTTCGAGGGCTCGATGGCCCGCACCAGCGACACGACGCTGCCGATGGAGCAGGTCTATTCGCTCTCGGAATACAACGTGCAGCAGCAGGCGCAGGCGGAGCAGAGCAAGTTTGAGATGCGCTACGGGCTGGAAACGGCCCGCAAGGACCTCGCCGGCGGCAACCTGCAGAAGGCGATCAGCAGCTACGGCCGCGCCAAGTTCAAGGGCGCCAAGGCGCAGACCGATCAAGCCGAAGGCCGGGAACTCAAGGAACTGGAGCAGGACGTTCGGCGCGCGCAAAGCAGCAACCTGATCTCCGCGCAGAACAACTACTTCCTGGACAACGCGGGGAGAATCGGCGACCAGCAGGCGCTCCAACTCCAGCAGGCGCAGGTCATCGCCAACGCGCCCGCTCGACAGCAGCAGGCCACGCCGCAGGCCGGCCAGGCCAGGAACCTGTATCTCAATTACGATGAGAACGTCGCCAGCCTGCAGTGGGACAAGCTGGAGAAGGCCCAGCAGGTGGCCGTGGCCAAGGTCGCGCCGTTGCATGTGAACCTGCCGACGCGCGGTATCCGCTACAGCTTCTCACAGGTGCTGCAAACCGAACTCCGCAAGCCGATGACTATCCGCCTGGTGGCTGAGAACACCAAGGTTCCAAGCTGGACCATGCGTCTGTTCCTGGGGGTGCTGGGCTTTGCCGTGCTCTGGGCAGTAATGGCGGGGCTCAATCGGCGGAAGACGGCGTAAGCGAAATAGCGCGGAGGATGGGTGGGCGGCGCTGGCGGGCAAAGGGACGCAAGAGACGGAAGGGACGAAAGAGCCCGCGACGGGGCCGGCGAACTGCTTGTAGGCGAAGCATTCCTTCCGACACGGGACACCGACCTACGGCAGTGCCGGTATCTGGCGTTGGTCCGGCTGATAGCGCCAGCAAGCTGGGCGCACTCTCCAAACACTCCGCGCGGCAGGTCACCGGGGAGACCTCGACGGCTTGGGAAGGACTTCGGCAATGGGAGAGTGATGCCGCGCCACTTGATTTCACCCTGGCCCGTGGCACTGGTATATAGAAGCAGATTTTAATCGGTAAGTAAGTGTTTCTATGAATCGGGAGTGAGGTTCAGACGTTATTATGAGTATGAGTACAAACTGTTATGCTTGCTGCAACGGCCCGGAGCATGTGTGGCGCCCCAACCGCCGCGAGTTTCTGTTTGTGGGCCTCGTGGGCAGCCTGGGGCTGACGTTGGGGAATGTGCTGAAGTTGAGGGCGGAGTCGGCCTCTGGCAAGGCCAGCGCCCAGTCGGTGATCAATGTCTTTTTGCCGGGGGGCATTGCGGCACAGGAGTCCTTTGATCCGAAGCTTTTGGCGCCGATTGAATACCGTGGTCCACTGGGCACGGTGAAGACGAAGCTGGACGGGGTCTATTTCGCCGAGCCGCTGCAAAAGACCTCGCAGGTGGCAGACAGACTCTGCGTGGTGCGTGCGATGACGCACGGCGAGGCGGACCACGCGCGGGGCACGCACAACATGTTCACCGGTTGGCGGCCCAGCCCGGCGGTGCAATATCCGAGCATGGGCAGCATCGTGTCGCATGAGCTGGGGTCGCGTAATGACCTGCCGCCTTACGTCTGCATCCCGAGCCAGCCGAATGAATTTGCCGGCACGGGCTTTCTGGGTTCGGCGTATGGGCCGTTCAGCCTGGGGGCGGACCCAGCCGACGGCGGATTCAAAGTGCGGGACCTGAACCTGCCCGGGGGAGTGGACGAAAAGCGCTTTGCGGAGCGGCGGCAGATGCGGGCGGTGGTGGACGCGCACTTTAGCGCGCTGGAGAAGTCCGATGCGCTGGACGGCATGGATTCCTTCTACCAGCGGGCCTACGCGATGATCAGCTCGGATAAGGCGCGGGCGGCGTTCGACTTGGGCAAAGAACCGGCACCCCTGCGAGATGACTATGGACACAACGCAGCCGGCCAGCGGTTGCTGCTGGCGCGCCGGCTGGTGGAATCGGGGGTGCGGTTCGTGTCGCTGACCTACGGCGGGTGGGACCATCATGACAATATCAAGAACGGCGTGAGCAGCCAGATGCCGGCATTCGACCAGGCGTTTGCGGCGCTCATCCGGGACCTCGAGGGCCGGGGGATGCTCGACTCGACGCTGGTGTTGGTGACGACCGAGTTCGGACGGACGCCCAAGATCAACGGGACCGGGGGCCGCGATCATTACCCAAAGGTATTCAGCATCGTGATGGCCGGGGGCGGGCTCAAGAAAGGCACGGTCCACGGGGCGACCGACCCGACGGGCAGCGAGCCGGAAGACGACCCGCTGACCGTGCCGGACTACGCGGCGACTATTTATCACCTGTTGGGCATTGATTGGGATAAGACCCTGATGGCCGGGGCGAGGCCGGTGAAGATTATCAAGGATGGGGAAATCGCGAGGGGACTGTTGGCCTAGGCGGGGGCGGGATGTCAGGCGGCGAGCGAGGGAGAGAGACAGAGGGATGCCTAACATTGAACCTTGAACCTTGAACCTCGAACTTTGAACCTTGAATGGGAGCAGTCATAGGTGCGTCGCGCCTTGCGTGCCGCCACGTTTTGGCTGTCGCTGGCTTTTATTGACGGTGCTCCTCTGTGCCACGGTTGGGGCGGGCGCTGTGGAGCCGCATCTCGTGTCGGTGTTGCCTACCGGCGGGCAGCGCGGCACGGAGATGGAAGTCAGTTTCCATGGCGACCGGTTACAGGACACGGAGGAAATCATTTCGTATGAGCCGGGGCTGGAGGTGCTGAAGCTCAACCTGGTCACGAACAGAATCGTCAGGGCACAGGTAGGACTCGCGCCCGACTGCCGCTTGGGCGAGCATCATTTGCGAATCCGGACGACGACCGGCCTTTCGGAGTTGCGCACGTTCTTCGTTGGGGCCTACCCCGTGGTCGCCGAGCAAGAACCTAATAACGATCCGAGCCAAGCGCAGAAGGTCGCGCTGAGTACGACGGTGACGGGGGTCATTACGAGCGAGGACGTGGACTGTTTCGCGGTGGATGCCCGGCAGGGGGACCGGCTCTCGGCGGAGGTTGAGGGCATGCGCCTGGGCCGGGATGCCTTCGACCCACGCCTGGCCGTGCTTGGCGCCCATGGCACGGTGCTGGCAGAGGTGGACGACACACAGCTCGCCCTGCAAGATCCGTTCGTCAGCCTGATCGTGCCTGCGGATGGCACGTATATCATTCGGCTCCGTGAGGCGACGTACGGCGGCAATGACAATTGCCAGTATCGTTTGCACATAGGCACCTTTCCGCGGCCAACTGCCGTCTATCCGCTGGGCGGCAAGGCGGGCGAGACGCTCGCGCTGACCTTCTTCAGTGAGGCCACCGGGAATTTTACGCAGGCGGTGAAGCTGCCGTCGACGGCGGAGGAGAAGTTCCCAGTGTTCGCAGAGCTGAAAGGTCTGCCGGCGCCGTCGCCTAATTGGATTCGGGTGTCAGATTATCCGAACGTGATGGAGACATCGCCGAACCAGGACCGGGAGCACGCGATCGCCACGGACCTGCTGCCACCATTAGCTCTCAATGGCGTCATTTCCCACAAAGGCGAGGAAGACTGGTTTCGGTTCCGAGCGGCGAAGGGGGTGGCAGTTGACGTGAGCGTTTATGCGCGCCGGCTTGGCTCGCCGCTGGATTCGGTGCTGGAAGTATTTGACGAGCGGGGACAGAGCCTCGCGGCCAATGACGATGCTGTTGGGGCGGACAGCGAGCTGAAGTTCACGCCCCCGGAAACGACCAACTATTTCGTGCGCATCCGCGACACGCTGGGGCGCGGAGGGCCCGACTTTGTTTACCGCATCGAGGCTAAGCCCGTGGCGCCGCATCTGGGGCTGAAGATTCCCGAAGTGAGCCGCAACGACACCCAGTCGCGGCAGGTCATCGTTGTACCACGGGGTAACCGGTTCGCCACACTCATCTCGGCCAGGAGGGCCGAGTTCGGCGGGGAGTTGGTGTTTGGCGCCGAAGGTCTGCCCGCCGGCGTAACGCTGCGGGCCGATCGCATGGCAGCGAACATTGACGCGATGCCGCTGGTGTTCGAGGCCGCGCCGGATACGCCCATCGGCGGCCGGCTGCTCGACCTGACAGCGACCTGGACGAATGGGGCGAGCAAAGTCACTGGCAGGTTTCACCAGGATATTGAGCTGGTGCAGGGGCCGAACAACACAACCTACTACGGCACCAGCGTGGACAAGCTTTGCGTGGCGGTAACCCGCGAAGCGCTGTTCAAGCTGGCCATCATGGACCCGAAAGTGCCGCTCGTGCAGGGCGGTTCGATGCGCCTGGAGATCGCGGCCGAGCGCGAGCAGGGATTCGATGAACCGATCGAGGTGAATATGGTCTGGAATCCACCGGGCGTGAGTTCGCAGCCGGAGGCGACGATTCCCAAGGGGGCAACCAATGTCTTCTACCAGCTCAACGCGGGTGGAGGGGCCGAGGTCCGGTCGTGGAAGATCGCCGTGTTGGGCCACGCGTCAGTGGCGGGTGGCCAGTTGTATGTGTCCACGCAATTGGCGGACCTCGAGGTGGCGGCGCCATTCCTGACTGGGAAGATCGAGACACTGTGGGTCAACCCGGGCAAGCCGGGCAAGCTGACGGTGAACCTGCAGCACGCGAAACCGTTCGAGGGGGCGGCGGCCACCCGACTCTGTGGCCTACCGGAGAAGGTCACCGCGCCGGAGAAGACCGTTACGAAGGACGATCAGGAGGTCGTGTTCGACCTGGCGGTGGATCCGAAGTGCTCCACGGGGTCGTACCGGAACCTGTTTTGCGCCGTGGACGTGCCACAGAACGAGCGAGTAATGCCGCACACCATTGCCGCGGGTGGAATTCTGCGCGTGGTGCCGCCGAAGAAAGCCGAGGCCAGCGTGGCGGCGGCAGAGGGGAAGGGGAGGTGAGGGATGATGCGTTGGGCGACGCTTTTGCTGAGCCGACGAGGGCTAGGGAAAGTCCGAAGTCCGAAGTCCGAAGGCCGAAAGAAGGCCGAAATCCGAAGTCCGAAGGCGCCAGTCGCCGAACGTGGAACGCAGCAGCTTCGCCTTGTGTATTCAGTCGAGGCGTGCGCAGATGGACCGCAGAGACACGATGAGCACAGCGCGGCAAAGCCGCAACCGAAAGGGATGCAACCCACTTGCTTCCAAGGACTTAGGAAATTCATCGCAGCCTGCGAACAATTTAGACTATTGCAGTGCAGAGAAGAGTGCGAGGGAGGGGGGGGCCACGGACTTGGCTCCCTGGCGCTATTGTTCTGCTTGCTCCTGCCCTCCTGTACCCAAAAGCCGGTCACGGACCTCCAGTGCTATCCTCCTTCTATCAATCTGAGCGGCGCGCAGGCGCGGCAGCGCATCGTGGTGCAGGGCGGCTATGGCGACGAGGTCACTCGTGATGTGACTACGCAGGCCCGTTGCTGGATTGCCGATCCTAGACTCGCCCGCTTCGAGAAGGGCGCTGTTCTTGCACTCGCGGATGGTAAGACGGAGCTGCGGGTCCAGTACAACGGGCGTGGCATCACGGTGCCGGTCACGGTCTCGGGCGCGGCCACGCAAGCGCCTATCGGCTTCAAGCTGGACGTGATGCCGGTGTTCATGAAGGCGGGCTGCAATGCGGGCGCTTGTCATGGCACTTCGCGCGGCAAGGACGGTTTCCATCTCTCACTATTCGGCTTTGACCCGGACGGCGATTACTTCCGGCTGACGCGCGAACAGATTGGCCGGCGCGTGAACCTCGCGCTGCCCGAGGAGAGCCTAATTGTGCGGAAAGGCCTGGGCGCGGTGCAGCACACGGGCGGCGTGCGCTTTGGCACAAACAGCGGGCTCTATAAGACTTTGGTGGCTTGGCTCAACGCGGGCGCACCCAATGACCCGACTAATATTGCGAGACTAACTGGCATAGACATCTTCCCCAAGTCAGCGGTTCTGGAAGGCTCCAATGCCGTCCAGCGGTTCGTCGTGCGCGCACACTATTCCGACGCGACGGACCGGGACGTGACGCCGCTGGCCGTGTTCCTCAGTAACAACGAGGGGACGGCGCGGGCCGGTGAAGACGGGACCGTCACGGCCGGCCAGCGAGGCGAGGCGTTCATCCAGGCCCGGTTCGGCGAGTATAACGTCGGGGCGCAGGTCATCGTCATCCCGAAGGACCTGCCTTACGCGTGGCCGGACCCGACGCCGCGCAACTACGTTGACGAGGCAGTCTTTGCCAAGCTCAAGAAGCTGCGCCTGGTGCCGTCGGCGGTCTGTGACGACGCCACGTTCATCCGTCGCGCTTACCTGGACCTCACGGGCACGCTGCCGACACCAGAGAAATCGCTCGCCTTCATGGCGGAGCGGGACGCCGCCAAGCGGGACCGGTTGGTGGACGGGCTGCTTCGCCGCAAAGAGTTCGCCGACTTGTGGGTAATGAAATGGGCGGAGTTACTGCAAATCCGCTCACGCGAGAACATGGTCTATCCGAAGGGCGCGCTGCTCTACTTCGAATGGTTGCGGGACCAGATGCAGACCAACGCGCCGCTGGATCGTATCGTACAGAGCTTGCTAACGGCTTCGGGCAGCACCTTCCACAACCCAGCGGCCACCTACCACCAGATCGAGCCAGACACGCTCAAGATGGCCGAGAACACGGCGCAGGTTTTTATGGGGATGCGCATCCAGTGCGCCCAGTGCCACAACCACCCGTTCGACCGCTGGACGCTCAACGACTACTATGGCTTCGCGGCGCTCTTCGCGCAGGTTGGCCGCAAGCCGGGCGATGACCCGCGCGAGACCGTCATTTTTGACCGCCATGATGGCGAGGTGCGGCATCCAGTCACCCACGCCGTCATGCGCCCGAAGTTCCTCGGCGGGGAGGTGCCGGAGCTCAAGGGTGAGAGCCGCCGCGAGGCGCTCGCCCGCTGGTTGACGTCGCCGCAGAACCCGTATTTCGCGCGCAATGTGGCGAATATCGTTTGGGCCCATTTCCTGGGCCGGGGCATCATCGAACCGGCGGACGACGTGCGCATCAGCAATCCTCCCTCCAACCCCGAGCTGCTCGACGCGCTGGCGGCCCGGCTAATTGACTACCATTACGATTTCAAGAGGCTGGTCCACGATATCTGCATCTCGCGTACCTACCAGCTCAGCACGCGCGCCAACGATAGCAATGCGCAGGACGAGCGCAATTTCAGCAAAGCCCGCATCCGGCGCCTGCGCGCCGAGGTGCTGTTGGACTGCATCAGCGAAGTCACGGGGACGCAGGACAAGTTCCCCGGTCTGCCGAGGGGTGCGCGCGCAGTGGACATCGCGGACGGTAACACGGGCACCTATTTCCTGACGACCTTTGGCCGGGCGACTCGCACAACCGTTTGCTCCTGTGAGGTGAAGGTTGACCCTAACCTGGGGCAAGCGCTGCACCTGCTGAACGGGGATACACTCGAGACTAAGATCGAACAGGGAGGGGTGGTGAAGAAGTTGCTCCAGCAGGGGGAGACGCCTGAGCAGATTATCGAGAACCTTTACCTCCGCTGCCTGGGCCGGAAACCGACGGAGCAGGAAGCGGCGAAGCTGAAGGAGTTCTTTATACCCGGGGCTAAGGCGGAGCAGGTGCTGAATGACATCTTCTGGTCGCTGCTCAATGCGAAGGAGTTTGTGTTCAATCATTAGTGAGAACAATTCACCAACCTTCTATTCTCCGCCGAAGCGGTGAGGTGAGTTCCGTGCTTTGCCCGTCATCGCTGGTAGGGACGCGTTCCATTGCATTCCTGGCACCGTTCCCAAGAAATGGGACGCGGTGGAACGCGTCCCTACCTAGACGATTGCTTCTTCGCGTCTTCGTGTGCTCGTTGTTGCTCGTTTCCGCCGCCGCTGAAGACAAGGTCACTTACCAGGACCACATTCTTCCGCTGGTGGAGGCGAACTGCTCGAAGTGCCACAACGCCGATAAGAAGAAGGCCGATCTCGACCTGACGAGCTACCAGGGCGCCCTCAAAGGCAGCGGTTCCGGCGCGGTTTTGGCCTCGGGCAACCTCGAGGGCAGCAAGCTGTGGAGGGCCATTACGCACGCCGAAGAACCGGAGATGCCGCCCAACCGGCCCAAACTGGCGGACAAGGAGTTGGACGTCTTCAAGAAGTGGATTCTGGGCGGGCTGCTCGAAACAGCGGGTGGCAAAGCCATCGCCGCCGCGGCGCCCATGGTGGACCTCACGCTCAAAGCCGACACTGCCGGCAAGCCGGACGGCCCACCGCCGATGCCGAAGGACCTGCCGCTCGAACCAATTGTTCACACTGCCCGGATGAACGCGATCACCGGCCTGGCGGCGAGCCCATGGGCTCCGCTCGTTGCCGTTGCGGGCCAGAAGCAGGTGCTATTGTTTCAAAGCGACACGCTCGCACCGCTCGGGATATTGCCGTTCGCCGAGGGGCAGCCGGTCGAGGTGAAGTTCAGCCGCAGCGGCCAGGTGCTCCTGGCCAGCGGAGGTCGCGGGGCGCAGTCGGGGCGCGTGGTGTTGTGGGATGTGGTGACGGGAAAGAAGATGATGACCCTGGGCGATGACTACGACACCGTGCTGACCGCCGACATCCGGCCGGACCAGGCCCAGGTTGCCCTCGGTGGGCCGAACCGGCTGGTCAAACTCTGGTCCACCAAGACCGGCCAAATGCAACACAAGATCAAGAAGCACACGGATTGGGTAACCGCGGTGGCGTTCAGCCCCAACGGTCAGATGGTGGCCACCGCCGACCGCAACGGCGGCATCAGCGTATGGGATCCCGAGAGCGCGCAAGAGCTGTTCACGCTGGCCGGCCACAAATCGTCTGTCACTGCTCTGAGCTGGCGGGGCGACTCAAAGCTGCTGGCCTCCTCGAGCGAGGACGGGGCAGTGAAGCTCTGGGAGTTGCAGGAAGGCCGGCAAATGAAGAGCTGGACGGCACACGGACCCGGCGTGCTCTGCGTGAGTTTTGCCCACGATGGCCAGTTGGTTACCTGTGGTCGCGACCATGCGATTAGCCTTTGGAACATGAATGGAGGCAAGGAGCGCAGCCTTGAGTTCGCGGGCGACCTGCCGACACGCGTCGCGTTTAGCTGCGACGACAAGCGTGTTTTCGCCTCGGACTTCGCGGGCCGCGTCGCGGTTTGGACTGCGAACGATGGCAAGCGAGCGGGGGAGTTAGACGCAGATCCGCCACTGCGGGTCAGCCAGAATGGGGCCGGTGCTCCTCGCTTTGCGACGCGTCTCCGCTGACCGCGCATAATTTGCTGTCGCATTTGGTTGCCGCAACGAAAGCACTTTGGGAGCTTCGCAGCGTGGGCGCTTCTCGGCACTACCGCCGGAGCGCGAGCCGTCCCTGGCTCGCAGCACGCACGCACGCAGCCGGGTGGCCCATCTGTTCTCCCCACGCGCCTCGGAGCTTCCAACCCGCTGCGAGCCAGGGACGGCTCGCGCTCCGTAACCAGCGAGCGGATTCGTGCTATGGTGGCAGCGACGAGATGCGCTCTCGCAGCATGTGTCCGCCATTCCGCGCTACCCTTGGGACGCTGGTTCTGCTATTACTAGCCGCCGTGCAAACTGTCTCAGCCCAGACGACGGTCGCCGCGGCTGCCGCCACTTCGATCCCGGGAATCACCCGCCCGCCGCGCTTGCAGGAAGTTGTGGACCGAGCGGTGGAAGGAGCGCTCGAAAAGTTCGCCGGCATAAGACTGGATACCAACCAAATCGCGGTGACACTAGTGGACCTCCGCGACCTGAAGCATCCGGCGCAGGCCAGTTACCGTGGCGGGGAGCAGGTTTATCCGGCGAGCGTCATCAAGCTGTTCTACCTGGTGGCGGTGCATCGCTGGCTGGAGGACGGCAAGCTGCAGGACACTGAAGAGATTCGCCGCGCGATGCGGGACATGATCGTGGATTCCCTCAACGAGGCGGCAGGCTACCTGGTGGATTCACTTACCGGCACGACCAGCGGGCCGGAGCTAGGCCCGAAGGAGATGGAGGAGTGGTATTACAAGCGCAACGCGGTGAACCGCTACTTCGCCTCGCTCGGCTACGTGAACATCAATATCAATCGCAAGCCGTGGTGCGAGGGGCCCTATGGCCGCGAGATGCAGTCGGTGAAGATGACCAAGCCCAATCACCGCAACTGGCTTACCACTGACGCCACGGCGAGGCTGCTGACCGAGATTGTCACTGGCCAGGCAATCTCTGCCAAACGCAGCGCGGAGATGATGGATCTGCTTCAACGCGATCCCTCGCCCGACACCGGCGACAAAAACGACCAGGCTCATGCCTATACCGCGCAGGGCTTGCCATCGGGCTCGAAGCTCTGGTCGAAGGCCGGCTGGATGAGCGAGGTTCGCCATGATGCCGCCTATGTTGAGCTGCCAAACGGCGCCAAGTTCGTCCTGGCGACCTTCACCGTGGGCCACGCCAACGAGCGCGGGATCATTCCCACCATCGCCAAAGCCGTGGTCGAATCCTCTACGGCGGCAATAACCTCTCCGGTCTTAGGCGGCTGTCTAACAGGCTGACGGTGACTTCTGGATTTGTGCCGTCCGCCGCAAACTTGACCGTGGCCTCAAGGTCAGCAGCTCCGTATGGCCGTCCATCGGTCCAGACCCAGTATCCATCAACCAACTCCGCCGGCCGGCCCTTCTGAAAGGGCTGGCAGTTGTAAAGCGCCTGCGCCTTCTCATTCGCCAGTTCTACTGCCTTGGCTTCAGCTTGAGCACCCGTCAACGCGCTGGTCGGCACCGGCTTTTCGGGTAAAGTCCTCAAACCCACGGATTTGATTTTTGCTTCCTTGGCGGCATCCGTCACCTTGATAATCTGTTCGATCGGGGCGGTCTTGTCTGCGCTGATGTCGAGTCCTAGGTCGGGTGTTTTGCCGACGGCGGCCAGAAGTTCTGCCTTGAAGCGTTCGATGGTCACTGGTGTGGCGTCGGCACCGAGGCGCAGGACGCCGTTGGGATCGATGCTGACCACCAAGCGTGGGGCTGGCTTGGGGCTTGGTGTTCCTACCGGCATCTTCACTTTGTCCAGACCGACGCTGACCACCAAGCGGGGGGCTGGTTGGGGGTCGGTCTTCTCCGATTGGGACGCTTCGACCAGCGCCGCTTGAGGATTTGTCGGGCTGAGGCGGACTGGCTCTTCCAGGCTCGCCAGATTGTTCGTGGGCTCCCATGCATGCACATGTCCTTGTTTGGCCTTAAAGCTCTTGAGATTCTCCAGAACGCCCTGCACCTGCTTATTCTGCGGGTCCGCCTTTAGGCCGGCTTCGGCAATGAGCAGGGCATCGTCCAGGCGATTGGACGGCAGTAAGAATGAGACGTAGCGGAAGATGGCCTCCGGGCTGTATGGGCACAGGGCGAACGCTTGACGGAAAGCAAAATCGGCCTCGGTGCGCTGGGCCTCATTTTCGGCCAGGGTCTTGGGCCGATATTCGGGTGGAGCATCCGCACCCAGGCGCCAGGCATAGACTCCGGCAATGGAACTCCGCAGCTTGGAGAATATCTGCTTGGCGTAAGCGTTTTGGATAAACCTCTGGTCGCCGGTAAACCCGCTGAGGTTCTTGTGCACATAAACTCGATCAACGAACTCCGCCACCTCGCGCACTGTCGTCTTCTCCTCCAGCCAATCGCCTATCATGCCGGCGGCCAGCTTGCGCCAATACTCGCGGTCGCGGGCAATGTTATCCCTGGGGATTTGCGCCAGCGGCTGGCGGTCGATCTTCATGATAAGGCCGTGCGGCTCGAGGTGCGGATACATCCAGTCCAGGGGAAAGCTTTCCTCGACGTAGAACTCCCGGTTGGTGTTCTGGTCGAAGATGACTTTGGTCAGTAAGCCGTTGATTGACATGACAGCGGTCTGGCCGGAAATCTCCACCTTGCCATCCACCAACTTCACGTCCTCGCCGGCCTTGAGCTGGTGCTTCTCCAGCCGGCGCTGCGCGTCGGTTGTGTATTCCGTAAAACAGCGCTGTGAGTCTTCAGCAGTGGGTGTGTAGATCTTCCCGCCATACATCGCCCGCAGATAGTCCAGGTAGCTGCCATCGGCCAAGGCGTTCTGGGTCAGCGTGAAGAAGGGATCACCGTTCACCTGGGATTTGGAGAAGGCCGTGGGCACACCGCGGCCGGGGTCGGTGCCGCCGAAATAGATGCTGCCGGCGGGGATGGAATTGATAATGCCGTCGGCCAGGAGGGCGGTGTATTTGGGGTCGCAGTTGACGACCTGGTCGTAGGCCAGACAAAGTTCCAGCACCGGTCCCCAATAGGCCGTGCGGAGGTTCGTAATCTCGGCATTGGTCCCCTTATCGTATTGCGGGTGATGCTTCTTGTAATACTCGAACCGGTTGGTCACCGTCCGCCAGTCTCCCTGGATAGCAGCGTCGAAGAAGCGTCGGAACTCCGGGCTGATCTCCTGGCCGGCTTTGGCGACCAACTCCTCCGATTGCTTTTCCTTCTCCTGGGCAAAGGTCTCGAGGCGGGTGAACTGCTGCTTGCGGAGTGCGGAGTCGCCGGACTGGTTGCCGGAGGCGGCGGGACTGCTGCCGCCGAGAGCCAGAGCCAACGCGCCCATGAAGACCAGGATCGCCAGGGCCGTGAGTGGTCGCAATTGCCGCGCGCGCGAGGCATCCACAATGGCCGCGATGCGGCCTTGCAGTTGAGGCGAGCGCGCCATGGCGATTCCGGCCAACTGGGGCGTGCGGCGGAAGGCCCGGGCGATGTCCACCAAGTGCGTGGCGTATTCGGATGGCCGGCAGCCGCTGTTCAGCACCAGGTCGTCGCAAGCACGCTCGCGTTCGATGCACATCCTCCGCGCGGCGAGCCAGACCAGCGGATTGATCCAGTAGAGGGCGCGGACCGTTTGTGCGACGGTTTGGGTCAGGCAATCCCAGCGCTTGGCATGGGCGAGTTCGTGCAACAGCACGATTCGCCGTCGCTCGCTCGGCCAATTTGAGGCCTCAGCCGGCAGCAAGATTATTGGTCGCCACCAACCCCACGTTAGCGGCATTGGATTGTCACTCGACTGCAGCAAACGCACGGGTCGGCGTAGGTGAAGTCGGTCGCAAGCTTCCCGCAATAGGAGCGCCCAATCGGCCTCTGGCGGCTCGGAGCGCCCGCATGTTGCCGGCTCAGAGCATTCGGAGCGTGTAAGCCGGCAGCATGCCGGCGCTCCGGCCACGAAGGCGTGCGGTTTCCAGGCCAGGAGAAGCCCGTTGCGCGCGAGACAGCTCAATTGGAGCCGCCCCGCCAGCACGGAGAACAGGGCCAAGCCTGCGCCGATAAGCCAAATCATAACCGCAATGACCAGCGCGCCGGCGCTGAATCGGGTGGTGATGGCCTGGCTTCTTCCAAACGCCAGCCCGCTAGCCGTTGTCGCTCTCGCCTCCAGAGGCGCGGCGTAGTTAGCAGAACTCCGGGCTCCGCCGCCGGGGGTCAGATTCAGAACGAGCGTTACCTGGTTGCCGGAGTTAAGGCCGGTCGAGACCGACCAGAGCGGCCGTTGCCAGGAGTGCGGCACCCAGGCAAGCAGCAGCAGGCCGGGCAAACTGGCCAACGCCACGACCCAAATCCAGTATCGGGTCGCTGCCGCCGCCCGCCCCAACAGGAAGCACAAGCCGCCAGCCACGGCCAGAACGGCCACACTCTTGAACCAGGCGTCGAAGAACAGCGCGGTGAACGCGGAGTTTTGTAGGTAATGGGAGATGGTTTCAGTCAACGTATTCATATCAACGACCCTCCTTGCGGGCTTGTTCGATGATTTGCTGCAGTTTGTGTAACTCCGAATCGGGCAATTGGGTATCGGCTGTCTCCAGCAACGCCGCCATCGCCTGCGGCACCGAGCCTTGGAAGAACGTGGAGACGACCCGCTTCAACGCCGAACGGCGCGCGGTTTCCTGCTTGGCGCGCGGCAGATAGACGTAGCGGGCGCCGTCGCGGCGATGCTTGATGTGGCCTTTGTCTTCGAGGATCCGCAGCAGGGCGCGGACGGCGGAATAGCTGGGGGCTTCGGGCAAGGCAGCCTGGACTTCGGCGGCGGTGGCCCGCCCGCGCTGGTGAAGAGCATCCATGATCTGGCGTTCACGGCGGCTGAGGTGGATTTCGATGCTCATAGTCAATATGCTAAGATTTTAGCAGTGCCAGCGGAATCGTCAACAGGAAAATGCTAAAATATTAGCAGCCACCGTTTCATTGGCCTGGCCCAATCCGCCCGCTGCGGCGCAGTCTCGACGCAGAGAACTTTTCGGAGGCCGTCCACCATGTCAGGACATCGCCGTTGGGCATTGGGACTAGGAAGCCGGGATCAAGCCTACTGATATGGTGTACCTATGGTGTACGTATCTTGTACCTATCTTGTACGTATCGTGTACGTATGGTGTACGAAGCCAGGGGATAGGGCGGAAATACGGATGGGATGGCGTGGAAAGGGCCTTCTGATCCGTGTGCCATTCCGGGATAATTTGGCCTCTTCGGTGAGGCGGACTTCCGGTCAAGAGAATGGATGGAGGAACTTCCGGTTTTGCGCGACTTGGCTGGGAGGCAGCCGGAGGCTGCCTTCACCGGCAGACCGGAGGTCTGCCCCACGTTGGCGGTGGGGACGGGGTGTGTCGCGGGCAGATTTGCGGCTAAGCCTTTACTTGTGGTTGGCTTGCGCTGACGGTGTCCACTTCCCTGGATACCAGGCCGACGCAGAGGCCGGCGACGATCATGGAGGAGCCGCCGAGCAGGACGGCGTTCATCGGGTTGTTGGCAAGGACGGACTTCATAAGCGAGCCGAGGCCCAGCGAGGCCAGGATTTGGGGAATGACAATGAAGAAGTTGAAGACGCCCATGTAGAAGCCCATTTTCTGGGCGGGGATGGCGTTGGATAGCATGGCGTAGGGCATGGAGAGGATGCTGGCCCAGGCGATTCCCACGAGCACCATGGAGCCGATTAGCAGGTATGGCTGGTGGAACACCGTTGTGGAGAGCAATCCTGCCCCGCCACAGACGAGGCAAAGGCGGTGGACAGTGCGGGCGGAGAACTTGCTGACCAGCGCGAGCAGAACAAAGGCAAACAGGAAGGCGGTGCCATTGTAGGCTGAGAAACATACGCCGCCCCAGGCCGCGCCCTGCTGGTAACTTCGCGCCGAAGCCAGCCCGCTATGGATTTCCGCAGCAGCCGCCGCAACTTCCGGGGAGCCCGACGCGAGGACCTTGTGGTGCATCAGGGCGGCCGCCAGAGTTTGGACCAGCGGGCTGCCTGCCTCCTCCTTTGTCGCCTGGCGGGGGGCGGTGATGGAGGTGGCGATCAGGGCTTGCAATGCGGTTTGGTCAATCCGCTCGCCCGGATCAGGCGCGGCGGGCTTGAGACCGAACATCTGCAGGACCGGGTCATACCAGGGTTGCCGGCCAGCCTGCCGCGCTGCTTCCTCGGTCAACTCCTTCTTCCTTGCCTCGTAGGCTTTGGCTATGGCCGCCGCTTCAGCCACATAGACTTTGCCAGCGTCGCCCTCGACCTGGGTTCTGATGGCCAAGTCGTGAATGCCGATTGGCTGGCCATGGAACACCCCGGTGGCCACGGCGGGCACGAAGTAGAGCCACATGCAGAACAGCGCAAACCAGGTGAAGAATTGCACGATGGCGAGCTGCCGCATCGTTTTGGGCATCGAGG
>Ga0187877_1002425_pt1 | contig 16617 bp, 9 predicted proteins | sample June2016WEW_17_1_3_FD_132430 | JGI IMG/M metagenome (GOLD analysis project Ga0187877, IMG submission 132430) | Peatland microbial communities from SPRUCE experiment site at the Marcell Experimental Forest, Minnesota, USA - June2016WEW_17_100 | ecosystem: Environmental > Terrestrial > Soil >... | reverse complement strand
TCGTCCATCGGCAGCGGCGGCTCGTTTAGGATTGCGAAAATTGTCGCCGCCGCCGTATCCCGCTGAAACGGATTCTTCCCCGTGACCATCTCCGCCAGCACGATCCCCAACGACCATATATCGGTGCGCTGGTCCACCAGCTTTCCGATCGTCTGTTCCGGCGACATGTAGCCGATGGTGCCGGCGGTGCTTATGCTTTGCGTGCTGCCGGTCGATGACGTCAGCCGCGCCAGCCCGAAGTCCACGATCTTCGCCGCTCCACTCTGCGTCAGGATGACATTGGAAGGCTTGATGTCGCGATGCACGACCGTGCCGGCGTGAGCAGCTGCTAGGCCCTTCCCAATCTGGATGGCGATGTCGACCGCTTCGGCCACCGGAAGAGGACCGCTGCGCATCTTCTGCGCCAGCGTTTCCCCCGCGTAATACGCCGTTACGATAAAGGAGCGGCCGCTGCCGGTTTCCTCCAAGCCGTGGATCGCGCCGATGTTGGGATGGTCGAGCGAAGACGCCGTCCGCGCTTAGCGCAGAAACCGCTCTTTGTCGTCGCTGCTTGAAGCCACGTGTTCGGGAAGGAACTTCAGCGCGACCGTGCGCTCCAGCTTGACATCGAGCGCGCGGTATACCACGCCCATGCCCCCGGCTCCGGCCAGGCCGAGGATTTTGTAGTTGCCGACGAGATCTCCCGCGGACAAAGTAGCGGTTGAATCAGACACCCAGCGTCCCCCAATGGCGATCAACGCCAACCCCAATGCCCGCAGCGATTGCCGGTACCAGGATGGGATGAATCTGGTTCCGAGCCACGATCATATGCGCTACCGCATTTTTTTCCACCAAGAAAATAGCCAGAACTGCACGCGATGCCAAATGCCGGCCTCCTCACTTTGCCGGGGCAGAACTCGGCGGAGCGTCCGTCGTTGCCGTCGCCGGCTTCGGTTTCGTGACTTTCTTTTTCGCCGGCTTCTTCGGAGGTTCGGTATCATCCACAATAATCTTCTTTAGTGGCGGAGGCGGCGCGGGCGCCGCAGTCAGCGTCTTGACCTGCGCGCGCAAATTCGTCATCTCAGCTTCCTTGCTCGCCGCCAGTTTTTGCATGCGCTCGCCAAACGCACGACGCGCGCTCTCGAGTCCGTTCATGTCGTTGGCCAGGCTCTGAAACTCATCTTTCGATCCGAACGCTCCCGCCGATTCCACCACCGAACCAAAGACGTCATATAGCGCATCGAGGTTGCGATAGAGTTTGAAACTCACTCCCAGATCTTCCGGCGCATTGTTCAGTTGCGTGATGGTTTCCGGCAGCGCCGACTGCAAGTTGCGCTGGATGGATTCCACGTTCGCCAAAGTCTGTCGCTTGGTCGCGCCGTCGGTCTTCCATTTCTCGATGCGCGTGTTCCCGAGATCGGATTGCATGCTCTGCGCCGTCTGTTGCAATTGCGCCAGGATGCCCTTCAATTCGCTTACCGATGCATAAGCGACCGGAGGCTGCGCTCCAGATGGCACGGCAGCCGCGTCTTGCGCGGGTGCCGTAGCCGGCGCAAACGCCGCCGCAAGCACAGCGATGAGGCAGGGAAGTGACCGAACAAAGATGTTCCGCGAGTTCAACATGGGGCTCCGATTATGTCTTTGCTTCTTACCAACCCTATCCTAGTTGAGGTGGACTGCCCAAGTCGAGTTTGACGCGGAGACGAAGCTAAGCGAAAATTGAAACACGGCAATTGCCAAGTGGGCCTGTGGCGCAGCTGGGAGCGCGCTTCCATGGCATGGAAGAGGTCGTCGGTTCGATCCCGACCAGGTCCACCAAATCTCCCAACAACTTAGGTTCGGCGAACACTTGCAGCAACGTGGTTTGTGTTCCAGTGCTGACCGCAAGGCTTCCATCGCTCTGAATCCTGCTATTCCGGTTCAACGGCTTCTTGCCCGGTGGGCAGCAGCCCACGCAGCGAATCAGAAAATCCCAGCTTCGTTCCTTGCGGATTCCCGTTAGTCACTTCCCAGCGCGACCGAAACATTAGACGCTGAATGGTGTTCAATCTAGTTGTACAGGTTTTTCCATGGAGGCTAGTCGATTATGAACCGCCAAAAGGCTTGGCTATGGCCGTTCTGCGCAGTTCTTGTTCTTTGCTCGTTTCTTTTGCCGGCCCGGAGCTGGGCCGATGACGACGATCCCCCGGCGCGCGTTGCCCGGATGAATTACACGCAAGGGTCGGTTTCTTTTCAGCCCGGCGGCGAGGGCGACTGGGTCGATGCCGTCCCCAATCGTCCGCTGACCACGGGCGATAATTTGTGGACCGATAAGGACGCGCGCGCGGAATTGCATGTGGGCTCGACCGCGATCCGCCTCGGCAGCGAAACCAGTCTGACGTTCCTTGAACTTGACGACCGCGTCCTGCAACTGCGGCTGGCGCAGGGCTCGGCGCTGGTGCGCGTGCATCACCTCGACGACGATGACACCGTCGAGGTCGACACTCCCAATCTTGCTTTCATCGTGCAGCGCACCGGCGAATATCGCGTGGATGTTAATCCCGACGGCAAGACCACAATCGTGGACGTGTACGGAGGCCGTGGCGAGGCCATCGGCGGCGGCAACAACTACACCATCATCGCCAATCAAGAGGCGAGTTTCACTGGAGACGAGGATCAGCAACTCACTTACGACATCGATACGCTTCCCTCGCCCGACGACTTCACCCGCTGGGCCTTCGATTGCGATCGTCGTGAAGATCAGTCGCAATCGGCGAACTACGTATCGCCGGAGATGACCGGCTACGAGGATCTGGATGATAACGGAGACTGGTCGTACGACGGAAACTACGGTCCGGTGTGGATGCCGATCAGTATCCCGGTGGGCTGGGCGCCGTATCGCTTCGGTCATTGGGTGTGGGTCGCTCCCTGGGGATGGACCTGGGTCGATGACGCACGCTGGGGATTCGCTCCCTTTCACTACGGCCGCTGGTTTCTCATTCGCGGACGCTGGGCTTGGGTGCCCGGGCCGGCCGCGGTGCGGCCGGTGTACGCTCCCGCGCTGGTAGCTTTTGTCGGAGGCCCGGGAGGGTTCCATTTCTCGGCGTTCGGCGGAGGCGCCGGCGTGGCGTGGTTCCCGCTCGGGCCCGGGGAGGTGTTTGTCCCCGCATATCACGTGAGCCGGGTTTACGTGAAGCAGGTCAATGTTACTAACACGGTGGTAAATGTCACTAAGGTGGCGAGCGTCTATAACACTTACACGGCCACTAAGATCAACAACACAGTTGCGAATCGCATCGCCTACGTCAACCAGACGGCCGCTACGACTGCCGTTTCGCGCGATACTTTCGTGAATGCGCGTCCGGTCGCCCGCAACGTTGTGGCGGTGCAGCCGCGTGAAATCGCACAGGCGCCGGTCAGCCACATGAGCGGCGTCGAGCCCGTGCGCGGCAGCGTGATGGGAGCCGGCCGGCCGGCCACGGTTGCGCCTCCCCGGGCTGTCGTCAACCGTCAAGTCGTAGCGCAGCACGCGCCCTCGCAGCCGCCCGTGCCCTTCGCGCAGCGGCAGGATAAGCTCCTCGTGCGTCCGGTAGCGCCGGGGAAACAGCCGGTCACCGCCTGGCCAGAGCCGGAATGGCAAGCGCCTCGGCCCGGTTCGCAGGCGCAGCCTGAAACCTCGCAGCCGACGCGCGCTTCCGAGCCTAACAACCAGGAAGCGCGTCCGCAACCGAGTTCGCAACCAGGATGGTCGCATCCGCAAGCCCGGCCCGCGCCTACGGTGCAGCCCAAGAGCGAGACCCAGGCGCGCGACGAAGAGACGAAGTATCGCAACTGGCAGGCAAAGCCCCAACCGGCAAAGGACCAGCCAGAGAAATCGCAGCAGGAGAAGCCAGCCCCACACAAATGAAGGCAAGCAGCGATAGGGAAGGCTCTGCGGACTTGGCGGAATCGATCGACGGCTTAAGAAATGGCGTTTCGATTCCGCCCGGTCCAGTTCTTCTTGGAGCCTGTGTAACCGCAATGCGCGAACGCCTCTTCCATTTCGTTGCACTCATTGCGCTGCTGCTGTTTTCGCGAGCCGCGAACTTATCGGCCGCAACTGCCGCGCAGCAGACTGCCGGAAATTGGACTGTCGGCAACCAGCCTGCTCGCCTGGTCAACGGATCGCCGGTGCTCTTCCGCGTCACTACGCCGAAGCCGGTGCGCGCGCTTTCGGGGAACTGGCTAGGCCACGAGATCGCATTCAGCTTCGACGTGAGCCACAGATCATGGTTCGCGCTCGCCGGAGTCAGTCTGGAAACCAAGCCGGGAACTTATCCCATTCAGCTTCACGCCGAAACCGCCTCTGGGCAATCCGCTGGGCAAGCGATCTCATTCGAAAAGAAAATCCGCGTGGAACGCCAACGTTATCCCCGCGTGCTGCTGAAGGTTCCCGCGCGCTATACCGCGCCCAGCCCCGAAGAACAGCGCCAGATCGAGCAGGACAAGGAAACAAAAGCCGAGGTTTTTAAGACTGTCAGCGCCGGCCGCGAATGGAAAGGATCGTTTGCGCCTCCGGTGGATGCCGCGATCTCCGATGTGTTCGGAGTCGAGCGCGTCTTTAACGGTTCCGTCGAGAGCACGCACCAGGGGCTCGATTTCCGGGTGCCCAGTGGAACCTCGGTCGCAGCCGTCAATAGCGGGCGCGTCATCCTGGCGCGGGCTCTGTTCTTTGAAGGGAATTGCGTGGTGATCGATCATGGGCAAGGACTGCTGACGCTCTATCTGCATTTGTCGAAATTTTCCGTCAAAGAAGGCGACGAGGTGAGCAAAGGCCACATGATCGGACTCAGCGGAGGCACGGGACGCGCCACGGGGCCGCATCTGCATCTGGCCGTGCGCTGGCAAGGGGTCTATTTGAATCCGCAGGTGCTGCTTAAGTTACATTTGCCGTGACTCTAGATGCCAGCCGCGAAAGCGAGATCCCGCTCCAGAGTTTGTCATCCCGAGCGAAGCGAGGGGTCTGCATCTCGCGGCGAACTGCAGATCCCTCGCTTCGCTCGGGATGACAATTCATGGAAGGGGTTGCTCGTACGCCGCTCCGGACCCGGCTTTCAGCACGCTCTCCTAGTAACCAGAAGCGAGTAGCGCACCGTCCGCGTCCCACACGCCGTCGCGAAACGTAACGCTTCTTCCTGAGATTGCGGGAATGCGCTCGCCGGGAACGATGATTCCCACCAGGTTCAGCGGATCCGCGGCTGCGACGACGACGCGCTCGCCATTTGCATTCTGCGGCAGATTGCGGTGGGCGCGCAGGGATTCTACTGCCACCGGAAGCGCGAACTGCTCTCCCAGAAATCCATCGACGAATCGGCCGCCGCGCACTTCGCCGCGGTCTTCGAGGCGGCGGTAGCCGATCTGCAATTCACGCCAGCGGGGCAGAATCGTTTCGCGCGCCAGCAGGTCGCGGAAGACCACACCATAGCGACGCAACAACATCCAACAGCAGGACTCGACACTGCGGTCGCGATCGGCGCTCTCCGTGTGCAAGAGCGACCAACGTCCCGGCGCATGACGCGGCCGGCGGGCTTTGCCGCTGCCGCTGCCAGCCGCACTTTTCGGCGTCACCAGCGCGCGCAGGTTTTCGAATCCGTCGGCGGTCACGAGGCCGGCTGCGACCAGTTCCCATAGGCCAGTCTCGATTTCGGCCTTGAGGCGGCCCGTCGCTCGCACCATGTCGGGGAAAAACAGCGCGCCTCGCTGCTTCAAAAGTTCGAGTACCGCCTGCGCTACGGGACTTAAGAATGAATTAGCAGAATCCTCCGCTCCGGGATGATGCGGGCGCAGCCAGTCGGCATCTTCGCGGACGAAGAATGCAATCGGCGCGACTCGCGTCGGAATCACTCGCCGGCGATTCTCGTGTCCGCTCTCATCGGTTCCCGCTGCTTCAAGGGTCGCGGGATGCGGTGACAAGCGGCCCCATCCGACCGCGCCTGTCAGGCACAGCTGATCGATGTGCGCGGGATCGTAGTCCGAGATTCGGCGCGCGAGCACAAACCGTTCCCACGCGCTCGCCGGAATCTCAAACCCCTGCAACTGGCGGATCACTTCGAGCGTCCCGTGCTCGCCGCGTACCTGCGTGCCCGGAGCCAGGTGCTGCCAGCGCAAAAGCCAGTTCATGAACTGCGCGGCTGTGACCGGCTCGATTTGTTTGCGCAACGTTGCGACCGTCAGGCGATGAATGCGCGCCAGCAGACGGCGCTCGCACCACTCGGTTTCGGCCTCGCGCGCAGTGGACAGTGCGGGGTGCGAATCGGCGGGACGGAACTGGCCGCGCAGAATGGCTCCGCTGGCTTCCATGCGGAGTAGAGCTTGCTCGATCTCGGAAGCCGCCAGTCCCAATAACTCGCCAATTTCCGATGCTGTGGTTGGGCCGAGATGCGACACCCATCCCTGGACCGCAGTCAGCACCGCGTCATCAAAGTTCATCGTAGAGATGCGGCTTGCTGCGTCTGCTTGTGTGGTGACGGGGCTCCGCCCCGCCGGGACGGGGCACAGCCCCGTGACCACACGAGATGGGGCAAGCCCCGTCTCTACGGGATGGATTGCCTGGAACCATGCGAGGCGCTCGCTCGCCACCCAAAATTGCCTGCCCGCGGTTTCCGCCAGCAGCGCGCGATTCTCACTCTGCAATCTGCTAAAAAAGTTATTCCAGTTGGCTGTCGATGGCTGTTGCTGAGAACTGACAACTGAGAACTGAGAACTGCGCTCCGGCATCATTACCAGCGTATGCAGCGCATCGTGCAGTTCATCGGCATCGCGCACGTCTGGCCACGCTTCCTGCTGCACTTGCGCGATGGCTGCGGGATCGAGCGCTCCGACTTCTTCGAGGACCGACGCGGGCAACACTCGCCGCATTTCGACGGCTCGCGCTCGGCGTTCTTCAAGCGGCGCATCGTCTAGATATGCGTTCGGATTCGCATTTAGAATTTCGTGCGAGAACTGCGATGGCATCGGAGTGTCGACCGCGAGGCAGCGAATCCGTCCCTGCTCGATTCCGCGCAGCACAGCGGCGAGGCCTTCGATATCCAGCGCCTCGGTCAGCACGTCTTTCATGACTTCGGCGACCAGTGGATGGCCGGGTATCTTGATGTCGCCTTCGATATTTTCGAAGCACGCCGCTGCATCGGGAAACACCGAGGCCAGCAGATCGTCGGAGCGCATGCGCTGAATCTGCGGCGGAACTTTCTTGCCGCCCTGAAAACGCAAGAGAGCCAAGGCGCGCGTGGCATCCCAGCGCCAGCGGGTCTTAAAAATCGGAGAAGCTAGCGCCGCCTGTTCGAGGATCGGCGGCATGGTTTCGGAATTCAGGAAGTGAAAAACATCGGCCAGAGGAAAGCTGTGCTGCTCGGCGAGGGCGATGTTCAAGCCATTGTCGGTGGCCGCCGCTTGCAGCTCAAAATTGAAGCCGCGGCAGAAGCGCTTGCGCAGCGCCAGTCCCCAGGCTTTGTTGATGCGGCCGCCAAAGGGCGCGTGGATGATTAGCTGCATCCCGCCGCCCTCGTCGAAGAATCTCTCGGCGATGATCGTCGCCTGCGTCGGCACATCGCCCAGCACCGCGCGGCCCTCGATCACGTACTGGATCAACTGTTCCGCGCCTGCCTGATCGAGTCTGCACTCTTCGCCCAGCCAACTCACCGTGTCCGCGACTACCGGCAAACTCCGCCATCCTTCTACAGGAACCACGCCGGGCAAGCGGTCGCTGATCTCCCGCCGCAATTCGCCGAGCTGGGCTGAAAGCTCCGAAGTCCGCGCCAGCCCCTCGCCGAGCCAGAAGGGAATGCCGGGCGCTGCGCCATGCGCGTCTTCCACCAGCAAACGGCCAGTCCGGTACTCGATGTGACGGATGCGCCACGACGTGTTTCCCAGCAGCATGACTTCCCCAGCCATGCTTTCAGTGGCGAAATCTTCATCCACCGTGCCCACGACAACGCCTTCCGGTTCCGCCACCACCGTGAACAGCGCGTTGTCGGGAATCGCGCCGCCGCCGGTGATCGCGGCCAGGCGCGCGCCGCGCCGCGCCCGCAGCTTGCGATTGATGCGGTCGTGATGCAGGTAAGCGCCATAGCGGCCTCGTTGCGTGGCGATTCCTTCGGAAAGCATGGCGACGACGGCATCGAACGCTTGGCGCGAGAGATTGCGATAGGGATAGGCGCGCTTCACGAGCGCAAATAACTCATCCTCGTCCCATCCGTCGTTGGATTGATCACCCGATTTGTTAGCCGTGGCGGCGCTGCCCGAAGCCGCGCAGCAAGCTACAATCTGTTGCGCCAGCACATCGAGCGAAGCTTCGGGAAAAATCAGGCGGTCGAGTTCTCCGTGACGAATCGCGCGCACCAGCACGGCGCACTCGGCGAGGTCGTCGCGCGTGGTGACAAAAAATCTTCCCTTGGGAACCGCGCCGCGCCAGTGCCCCGACCGCCCCACGCGCTGCAAAGCAACCGCAATCGAACGCGGCGAGCTGATCTGGCACACCAAGTCGACCGTTCCAATGTCAATGCCAAGTTCGAGCGATGCGGTCGCCACCAGAACTCTTATCTGGCCTTCTTTCAGCTTCCGCTCCGCCTCCAGACGCAGCTTGCGCGACAGGCTTCCGTGATGTGCGGCGACGTTTTCCTCACCGAGCCGCTCGCCTAGCTGATGGGCAATGCGCTCGGCCAGTCGGCGCGTGTTCACAAAGACCAGCGTCGAGCGGTGCGCATTGACCAGTTGCACGATGCGGTCGTAAATCTCATCCCACATTTCGTTCGACGCGACCGGGCCGAGTTCGGACGACGGGACTTCGACTCCGAGATCGAGCGTGCGCTTGTGTCCAACGTTGACGATCACGGGAGTGGGGCGGGCTTTCTTTCGAGCGAATTGGGGGTCGGAGTTGCCCGCAGGATTTCCTGAAAGAAAATGCGCGACTTCCTCAATCGGCTTCTGCGTCGCGGAAAGCCCAATGCGCACGGGCGGGCGCTCGGTCAGCGCTTCCAGCCGCTCCAGCGAAAGCGCGAGATGCACGCCGCGCTTGTCGTCGGCGACGGCGTGAATTTCGTCCACGATCACGGTCTCGACATCGCGCAGGATGGCGCGGCTTTTCTCCGCCGTCAGCAGGATGTAGAACGACTCGGGCGTGGTGACAAGAATATGCGGCGGACGCTTCAACATGGCGCGCCGGTCTTTCATCAAGGTATCGCCCGTGCGCACGGCAGTGCGGATCTCCGGCATCAGCAGCCCGCGATCACCCGCCATTTGCAGAATTTCTCCCAGCGGGATTTCGAGATTTCTCTGGATGTCGTTGCCGAGGGCCTTGAGCGGGGACACGTAGAGAACTTCGGTGCGGTCGCGCAGTTCGCCCGCGAGGGCCTTGCACACAAGGCGATTGATGCAGGCGAGGAATGCTGCGAGCGTCTTACCCGATCCGGTTGGGGCCGAGATCAGCGTGGTGTGGCCGGCGAAGATGTGGGGCCAGCCCTGCTCCTGTGGCTCGGTCGGCGTGGAGAAGTGCGCGGTGAACCACTCCTGCACCAGCGGATGAGCCCAGGCCAGCGAAGGAGAGACTGCGGACGGCATGAAAGCGATTGTAGCGAGAATCGGCAGTTTCGTAAAATGTTCGCCTGATCTAGTAGAGAGCCGGTTTCCGTCGGGCGTTATACCGTCGAGCGGGCGATTGGCAGGCGAAGGAGAAAAGCCACCTGCGGGGTGGATTTTCTATTGGGCGCTAAAGCAGCCCAAGCGCCGGCAGCGGTTGCCACCGGCGCCAAAGTTCGGACTCATTACTCTGCACTCAGCCTAGGCAGCTTTGCGTGGTCCCGGCCGGTCACTCTTGTTTTTGTCGGAACTCTCTTCACGGTTAAAAGAAAGATTTGGGGCGCCCGTCCGCTCCAAGATTTTCCGTTTTCGCCACCTGTGGATGAGAGGAACCATCGTGCCAATGACGACTACCAGCACGACGAACGGAATCAAGAGCCATGAGGACCAGCTCCTGGCAGGCGCAGTGGGTGTAGTGGCGGCTGCAGCAGGTGTGCTGACAGCCTCCGAGGACGTGCTGGCGGTCGCAGCGGGTGTAGTCGCGACTGCAGTAGGTGTGGTGACAGTCCCCGAGGACGTGCTGGCAGTCACGTCGGGCGTAGTGGTGGCTGCAGCAGGTGTTGCTGACATTCTCCGAGGACGTCGAGCAGGTGTGCTGGCAGTCTCCGCAGGTGGAGTGGCGGCTGCAGCGGGTATGACGACAGTCTCCGCAGGTGGAGTGGCGGCTGCAGGGGGTGTAACGACAGTCTCCGCAGGTGGAGCGGCGGCTGCAGGGGGTGTAACGACAGTCTCCGCAGGTGGAGCGGCGGCTGCAGGGGGTGCGACGGCAGTCTCCGCAGGTGTGGTGACAGTCGCAGCGGGTGCAGCGGCGGTCACAGCGGGTGTGACGGCAGTCTCCGGGAGTGTGCTGATCGTGGCAGCGGGCGCAGTAGCGGGCGCAGCCGGTGTGGTGGCGGTTTCCGAAGGCGTGCTGGCAGTCGCAGTGGTTGCAGCGGCGGCCGCAGCGCAGTGTTCGGAGATCAGGTTCAGTTCGGTGACGGCAAAGCTGTTATCGGCAGCGGCGGGATCCACTCCACTGGCTCTGTGCCCGATAAGGGTTACATCATGGCCCAGATGTGGTTTGAGATCGACACTGCTGGTAGTGATCTTGAAAATGCGGCCAGTGTTGTCTTGCACAACTGTGTAGTTACCATCAGAGCCACCCAGGCAACCCTTAATGTTGGTCTGGTCTGTATTGATGCTCGTCGCGGGAGTCTGTGCAAACCCCAGCGCGACCAGCAGGGCCGGTACAACGATCAACAGGAATGCTCTCTTCATGGAATCCTCCGAAGATTCTCGCCTTGCGGCGGTCTAGAATTTCGCTTGGGATTTGATTCTGCTTCCGATTCCGATGTCGAACCCTCGCGGCTTTCGGGCTCCGGCCTAAGAACTTGGAGCATCCAGGGGAAACGGGATAATCTTATTCGGTAAGAATCTGGCCGTCTGTTCCAAACCGCTCACATTTGAGAAGAGGCGAACAAAACATCGATCGGAATCTTCCCGATTAGTCTGAGACCAGCGGAGCGGTTAATTGGCTAGCGCGCCTCCATTCCGATGAATGACACTGCCAGTGGAGGTATTGAGGAGAATGAGCCGTCTTGAACAGTTGAACCATGGCTGCTAGCCCTACCACGACCACGATGAAGGGGCAGCGATGGCAGAAGCCGCAGAACAGATGCTTTGATACGAAACCCGAGTTTTCCCGCAGCCTGCTAGAATCTCGGCGATGCCTAAACCATCCGCTACCGCTCGCGCCCGCAAAATTAAACTCATTCTTTTCGACGTCGACGGCGTTCTTACCGACGGCAAAATCTGGATTTTCCCTGCGCCTGGCCCGCAATCTGGAGTCCAGCAAAGTGTCCTCGAAAAGTCCGCGCAGTATGGCGGACAGGGCGGCTTCGGGTTCCAGAGCGCCAGCCTGATCGAAGCCAAAGGCTTCCACGCGCACGACGGCACCGCCATTTCGCTGGCGCGCCTGGCGGGAATCAAGACCGGGATTATCACCAAGCGCATCTCGGAAACGGTTGCCCTGCGGGCGCGTGATCTGAAGATTGACCACGTGTACCAGGGCATTCAGGACAAGGCGTCGGTGTTGGCGCAGATTCTTGATAAAGACGGGATCACCGCCGCCGAGGCCGCTTTCGTTGGCGATGATGTGATCGATCTGCCGGCGATGCGCCAATGCGGGCTGGCGGTCGCGGTGAAGAACGCGCGGCCCGAGGTGAAAGCCGAAGCCCACTGGGCTACGGCGCACGCCGGAGGAGACGGCGCCGCGCGCGACGCGGTTGAGTACATCCTGAAAGCGCAGGGCAAATGGAAAAAGGCAGTCGAGGAATATATTTCGGAGAGAAGCTGAGGGCTTTTAGCTGTCGGCTCTCAGTTCTCAGTTGAAATTCACCCACCGGTTGCTTGCTTGGGGCGTGCTCGGGTTCGGCAGCCGGTGGGCGTTTGTTCTCCCTACTCACCCTGTTGTTTTCAGGAGCATTGAGTTTGCAAACCCCGCTTCACCGCGAAAGTTTCGCGGGTTTCTCCAATTTTCTCCCGTTTCTTCTAACTCATTTACTGCCAGCAAGTTATCCGGCATCTAGAGCGGATTCAGCGTTGCTGTATCCCGCTCGTGTGGGGACGGGCGCCCTCGCCCGTCCATGCCGAGCGCAACTCGGCAGTTGCCGGCGGCTACAGCAACTATGGATTTGCTCTAATCGGGGATGGCCGGCGTCTTCGAGGCCATCAGTTCCACAAAGCGAGGGTCTTTGCGCAGGGTGCTGAACTCGCTGTCTTTATATACGTTCTTGATGTCCCTGTAACCCTCTTCCATCGCCTTCTTCAGATAGTGCAACGAACGCTCTGGCGAGCCAGACTTAGCGTACAGCTTGGCGAGAACGTAATCGTAGTGGGCTTGGTCTTCGGGAGAAGGAAGCTGGGCCAGAATTCCGGCGCGCGAGCTTCGCTCGAAGATGTCGGGATCAAGCTCCAGCGCCTTGGAATAATTCTGGATGGCTTTGTCGAACTGTTTTTTCCCAAAATATGCCGCGCCCAAGTTGTTGTAATAGGACGCCGCGTCATTCTGCAACGAGATCGCTTTCTCGTAATACCGGATCGCTGCGGTGTAGTTATGCACCTCGTAATAAACGACGCCGAGATTGTTGTAAGCGACGTCGTCTTTACGATCGGCGCGGATGGCGCGCTCGAAATTCTTCCTGGCTTCTCTGTAGCGCTGCATCAGAAGCTGGCAAATCCCGATTTTCTTGAACACGGACACATTGCCGGGCGCGGCTTTCAGAGCGGCCTGGTAGTAGTCGATGGCGTCGAGATAGTTCTTCTTCTCGCGCAGTTCGTCGCCACGTTGTTCGAGTTGCTCGGGCGTCGCTCCGGGAGCGGGTGGATCGGCGCGGTGCAGCGGCGGAGGGCCGACTTCCAACTGTTCGGAATTCTGAGCCTGCAATGGGAGAACGAGAAGCGCAGCGAAGAGAAGTGACACAGAGCTGACGCGGATCCAGAAAAGCATATCCACCCCCGGGCCGAACGTTACAAACCTTCAGAGTCCCATAGTTTTCAGCGTATGGCGTTACGTCCCTTGCAAGTTTGAGACCACGGAACCGGGCTTCTATAGTACGGCCTATATTAAGGCGCTCTGTATTACGACGCTACTATTGCGGCGGCGTGCCGCTGTCACTGCTCTTAGACGGCGCAGGCTCGTTTTTGTCATTCTTTTGGGAGCTGCTGTCTCCCTTGAACACGCCAATGATCTTGCCGAAGAAACTTTTCTTTTTCTTGGCCTCTTCCTCTGCTTGGACACCGGTCGGGGGCTGCTGGTTCCCGTCGGCGCTGGCCGGAGGCAGCGCTTTCTCGGAATTTCCGCCGAACATGCGGGAAAAGAACCCTTGCACACCGCCGCTCTGGTCGCAGGTATCGCGAGGCTCGGTGCCGGCCACGAAGGCGATCGTGTAATCGTCGGGACAAGAGGGCGTCGCCAGGCGGTTGGTGATTTTGTCGAGCTGCACATCGATCACGCCTTCCGGCTGGGTGAAGGGCTTCACGTCGGAATACTGGGGCAACGTAACCGCTTTCTTCATGAACTCGGCCCAAATGGGGGCTGCAGTCTGCGCGCCGCTCAGGCGAATGTCGCTGTAATCGTCGTATCCTACCCAGACGATGCAAAGCAAATTGCTGGTGTATCCGGCGAACCATCCGTCGTGCGAACTGCCGGTCTTACCTGCCGCCGGGGCGGCGAACCCGCGGGAGCGCACCCCGTAAGCGGTGCCGAAGTTCATTACTCCTTCCAGCATGTTCGTCATCACGAAGGCAATGCGCGGATCGAGGACTTGCTTCTTCTCGGTCCCAAAGTTGACGATGACGTCGCCCTTGGAGCTGCGCACGGAATTTACGAAAATGGGTGAAAGCCGCACTCCGCCGTTCGCAAAACTGGTATAGGCGGCCGTCATGTCGACGGGCGTGGCGTCGTAGGCGCCGAGTGCCATTGCCGGTGTGGCTTTCACCGATGCGATTCCGGCAGACCGGGCGAGATCCGCCACCTTGTCATAACCCACTTCTTCCGCCAGTTTTACCGTTGCGTTGTTGAGCGAAAGCGCCAGCGCATAGCGGACCGTGACGTCGCCGTGGTACTCCTCCTTGTAGTTGCGCGGCTCATAGATCTGGTCGCCGTAGGAGAACGTCGAAGGCTGATCGGCGACCAGGGAGGTCGGAGTGATTACCGTCGTCGAGCCATCGAGCGCCGTATTCATGGCGGCTGCGTACACAAACGGCTTGAAGATGGAACCCGTGGGGCGCTTGGCGAGCGCGTGGTTGAGTTGGCTCGCTCCGTAGTTTCGTCCGCCGACCAGAGCCTTGACTTCGCCGGTGTGAGGGTCCATGGCGACGAGCGCCACCTGCGCCTGCGGGCCGGGCGCGACGGTGGTTTCAAACTTGTTCTTCCCGACCTTCGTCTTGTGAGTACGCATTTTCGTGACCTGATCGTCCACCAGCTTGATGCCGGTTTCGACGGCTTGCGCGGCCGCCCGCTGCAGTCCGGGATCGAGCGTCGTGTAGATGCGGTACTCCTGTTCGTTGACCTCGCGCTCGTTCAGTTTGCCGACGACGGTGTCGCGAACCATATCCACGAAGTACGGCGCGTCGCTGGCCTCGACGTTCGGCGGGGCCAACTTCAGCGGCGTGGCCTTGGCTTTATCGGCTTGCGCGCGCGTGATGGCGCCGGTTTCGACCATGGACTCGATCACGGTATTGCGGCGATCGAGGGCGCGCTCGGGATGACGATAGGGCGAAAGATAGCTGGGCGCCTGGATCAACCCGGCGAGCAGCGCGGCTTCCGGCAGGGTGATGTCTTTCAGATCCTTGTTGAAATAGGAGCGCGAGCCTTCGGCGAAGCCCGAGATGGTGAAGGAGCCGCGCTGTCCCAAGTCGACGCGGTTGGCGTAAAACTCGAAAATCTGCTGCTTGGAAAACTTCTGCTCCAACTCCACCGCGATCAGCATTTCGATCAGCTTGCGCTTGAAGGTTTTTTCCGGGCTCAGAAAGAATGCGCGCGAGAGCTGCATCGTGATCGTCGAGCCGCCTTGCTGATGGCGCTGATGGGTGAGGTCGATCCAGGCGGCTTCGACCACCCGCATGAAATTGACTCCACCGTGCTGGAAGAAGCGGCGGTCTTCGATGGCTGTGACCGCTTCCACCATAACTTTGGGAATGTCGTCGTACTTCACCAGTTGACGTTTGGAGCGTTGCTCGGCGTCGAACAGCGAAGCCAGCATCTGGGGCTCGAGTTCATAGGCCGCAAGTTCTCCGGCGGAGCGGCTGTTGATGGCCGAAACCGCTCCGTCCGCGACGGTGATGGTGGCCGCTTCGGGACTGTGATAAGACTCGGGGCCCGGCAGCACTTCAATCGAGCCGCCATGCAGACGATAGCTGCCGAGCAGAGATTCGCCCTCCTTTTCCGAATAGCCGGCATGACGCAGCTCCGCCGCAATTTCAGAGACGGGCAACTTCGATCCGACTCTCACCACCGGCGGCGCAGCGAAAATCTTAGCCGCAGTTGCGAACGCCGGACCGCGGAAGCGCTGCTCGATGATGCGGTCGTACTTTACGTACCAGTAGGCAAAAAAGCCGACCACCACGAGCGATGCCGAAAGAAAAGCGAGCAGGGCAATCCGCACGATGGGATCGCGGGACAGCAGGCGGTTTTTGCCGCCGCTTCGAGCCTTCGCGATTTTCAGCTTAATAGCCATGGAGACTGTGCATCTTCCACAGGGGCAATTCTCAGTCCGAACTGAGTTTTGGGCTAAGGTGCGTTTCTGCTTGATTCTAAATCAGACAGAGCCCCCCGCGACCATTTGGATGCGTGTCAAGCCGTGGACGGGCGTGGGTGGTGGCTCGGCTTCCGAGTTGAGCGGAAAGCGGAGAGTGTCAGTGATGGGGAATTTGCAGCGCGCGATCCAGGCGCACCTCGAGGGGGGCCTTTTTTGAGCCGGAGGTCGCGATTGGCGAATAGGCTGGCGCGCCAGAATAAAACCCGGGCTGCCCGCCAGATGCGAAACAGGCGCATTCTAGCGGGCACCGGTTATTCACCCCAGAACGGTCGAACACGACCGTAGTGGGGCCGTTTGGATTGACTTCACTTGTCCCGTTGGATGAGGCGATGAGGATAAAACGATGCCTGGCGCTGGACGGGGAATGCTGGTCAGCGTCGGACGGCCGGGGTTGGACGCTCAACGCTGCACGCTCAGTCAGCGGTGTCCGCGGTTACACCTTCGGGAAGGACGGGTTCTGCCCATTCTGGTTCTGCCTATTGATGTCTTCGCGCAGGTCTTCCCAGATATTGTCGGGCATTTCGAGGAAAACCTTGACGATCTGGGGATCGAACTGGCGGCCGGACCAGCGTTCGATTTCCTCGCGGGCGGCCTCAAATGTTTGTTTGGGACGGTAGGGGCGGTCCGTGGTCATGGCGTCGAGGGTGTCGGCGATCGAGAATATGCGCGCGCCGAGGGGAATCTCGTCGCCCTTCAGTTCACGGGGATAGCCTGATCCGTCATAGCGCTCCTGGTGGGCGTAAACGAT
>Ga0187877_1002392_pt1 | contig 16819 bp, 11 predicted proteins | sample June2016WEW_17_1_3_FD_132430 | JGI IMG/M metagenome (GOLD analysis project Ga0187877, IMG submission 132430) | Peatland microbial communities from SPRUCE experiment site at the Marcell Experimental Forest, Minnesota, USA - June2016WEW_17_100 | ecosystem: Environmental > Terrestrial > Soil >... | reverse complement strand
CTTAAACTGGGACGCCCTAGCAATCGGCGCAGCCTTATCAGGTGTGTCAATAACTGTCGGAGAAAATGTCTGCGGAATGGATGTTGACGCCAAAATAACTAACGGGAAAGTAACAGAATCAAAGGAACTCAAGCGCAGAGTCGATTCTTTTAGGAAGTTTTGGGATGGAAAATACGGCGACGTAATCGTTCAAACTAACGTTGAAGACCAAAAGTTAGGCATAGACGCTTATGCTCTATCCAAGCTGGAGGTTAATATTATTGAGCGCAAATGGGGTCAAGGAGCCAAAGCCATCGGCGGCGAAGTGCGCCTCAAAGACCTGCAAAAAGCTATTCTGCTAAAGAAGCGAGGTTACGTTGTCATTCCAGACCCAGAAGACCCAGTGGTGCAGCAAGCATTCAAAGAAGGTGTCTTTCAAACTTTCGAACGTCATAGCAGAGTTGGTATTCCAAAAGAGAAACCGTTCATCGAGGACATCGAATGGCTACGCAAGCAAGGAGCAAAAAAAGTATTCCTCAAAACGGGCGCATACAGGCCATCAGCAGTAGCATACACCATGAAGTTCGCTTCAGAAGCAAAAATCGACGCCTTAAGCTTTGACGGCGCAGGCGGCGGAACAGGCATGAGTCCAGTGCCAATGATGGATGAAATGAGCATCCCAACCATCTACCTGCAAGCCATCGTGCTCCGTTGTGCACAGATACTGAAGAAGAAAGGCAAGTACGTTCCAGACCTTGTCATGGCAGGAGGCTTCATAGAGGAAACATCCATATTCAAAACCATTGCCATGAGCAACTTCGGCCAAGGCCCACTTGTTAAGGCTGTCCTGATGGGGCGCTCACCAATCACTGCAGCCATGAAAGCAAGCTACTTCAAGCAACTTTCGCAAGAAGGCAAACTACCCAAGACCTTTGCAGAGCGCTTTGGCACGACGCCAGAGAAATTCTTCATAGCCACACCAGAGCTAAAAGCAAAATACGGCAAACGCTTCAGCGAAATCCCAGCAGAAAGCATAGGCGTATACACTTACCTGAATGATAGAGTGGGCGTTGGATTGAAACAGTTGATGGCTGGCAACAGAAAATGGAAACTTGACTTGCTTAGCAGGAACGACCTGATGAGCCTAAGCGAAATAGCCACCAAAGTTACAGGTATCCCGTTAGCTGACGAAGTTGAAAAAGACGCAGTCGAGAAAATCCTAGATTATTAAGCGCTTTCTTTTCTTTTTTGATTTTCATTTTACAAGTTAAAGACTAATTATGTTTCTTACTAACTTAATGTGATTACTTATTGTGTTTACTGTGCGTGAACTGACTATTTATTGTAATTCCCCCCGGTATTACGTTTTTGACCGCTGTGCTTTCTTGATTATTCTCAAATTGTATGCGCATCTGAAGAGTTTTTACATTAGGTCCCCGAACATGGAGTCGGATTCTTCTGTTAGCTGGTCGTCCCAGCATTCCCAGCACATGCCCCCATAACTATCGTAATCTTCTTGGCTTATTTCTCGACCACAAACTTCGCAATGACGTTTATTTTCTTCATGTGCCATTTTCGCGCACCTGCACTTACAGATTAGCCTATGGTGCTTTCAGAATTTAAGAATGTGCACCTTAACTCAACTAGTAAAGCAATACATGTGTTGTTGTTCTTTCAGTTTGAATTGGCTTAGAAGCAGTTGACGCTGACGTCAAATAACGGCAGAGCGGGCTACATGAGTTCTCCGATCATGCTATCTGTCATAAAACGAACATTGCGTCGCCTAGTCCAATGATTAAACATCACTGGTTCCTTGCTTGAGCAAGACGAACCTTCGAATGCAACATGCCGCAGGTCACGCACAACGTGTGCTTTACAGCCTCTTCCTTCAGTGATTACCCTGCAAGGGGAAAATTCTTTAAGATACATACTTCCAAAACAGAACGCATGTCCGCCCGAACTAGTTTGGTTATGGCACTGAGGAATGAACTCCTGGGGCCTCGCATTGGACATAAAGAGACTTTGGAAAATGATCCAAAGGAAGAGTATGTAGTGGGTGTCCTCGAACCAAAAGATTTCAAACGAGGCGCTCTCGCTTTTTATGGCCGCTCTGATTTTGCACGGAACGAAACCGGAGAAGGCGAAGAAAGTGAAATGGCGGATGAGAACGAGTTTTCAGAATTTGGATTTATTGCCGATCCGAGAGCACTGCCGAAATCGATGGGAATATCCTTTGTAGTTAACAAAAACTCAGGAACAGAAATAAGTGTGTGTGCCACGTGGGCAAGATACTTACAAGAGGGCAAAATATGGAAGCGGTCTCCATTTGCGTTTGTAAGGCATGGTGTAGACGTTAAGGTTGCTGGTGACCTATATAAAGAAAATGGGGTTCGAATTTGCTTAGAGGTAGCCCAAACCGGTCAAGGGCATCATTATGTCTCTATCTATATAGTTAATGAGGCAAAGCTTCCCAAAGGACATCATGTTCAAACTGAAGATTATCTTTTCCAACCCCAACTCAGAATAGTAAGCTCAAAAAACACAATAATCGTTCCAATTTCTCAAGAGGATTATGAAGAAGACTCAGAAGACGCAAGTCTGTCCCTTGTTTACCGAGGAAAAGAAGCATTGGCTAAAGGACACCTATGCAGCGCCATTTGGAAAACAGTTGATCCAGAGCGTGAGCATCCCACAAAACCTAATCCTATGAAATGGATTGATGCCGAAGCATTAGATGAACCTGATAGAACTTTTTTTGCGAAACCGGATTTTCGCACGGAATACCTTCCATGTTTTCCAATACAACAATTGACAATGACTCCAAAAGCGGAGTACGGGAATTTCGGGCCGTTTCAAGCGCGTGTACTCGCCCAGACATGGGATTCATCAGAACTTGAGTCGTCTCTTGAGTATATTGCTAAAGGATATGAAAGGTGGATTGAAGACCGCAAGAATGAGCTTTCACACATAACTCCGCATTTTAGCAAAATCGGAAAGATTCATCTCGAAAAGTGCGAGGATTCAGCCCGACGGATAAGAGAAGGCATAAGAATATTGAAGAGTGACGAAGATGCCAAGCTTGCATTCTGCTTCATGAACAAGGTAATGGATCAGCAATCGGTATGGAAGAAGAAGGGACCTCTTACTTGGAGGCTGTTCCAAATCGCTTTCATTCTTCAATGCGTTCCAAGCGTCGCGGAAGAAGATCACAAAGATCGTCAAATTTGCGATATGTTATGGTTCCCTACGGCTGGAGGAAAAACGGAAGCCTACCTCGGTTTGAGCATATTTTCAATCGCATTAAGAAGGAGGCGCAACCGACAACGAGAAAATGGCGGAATTGGAACGGGTGTCATTTCTCGCTATACACTTAGAATGTTAACTATTCAACAATTCCGAAGAGCTACTATAGCAATTGTTGCGTGTGATTATCTCCGAATGAAAGACTGGAGACCAGATGATTATATTTCCAAAGAGAAGAACCTTTGGGGAACTGCACGTTTTTCAATCGGATTATGGGTCGGTCAAGATGTGACCCCAAACCGCCTTGTCGACCATAAAGGCTTCGATCGCATCGAAAGACGACGGGTTGTTTATCCTGGAGCAGTCAGCAGATTAATGGGATTTGAAATATTCCGAGGAACTGGTGTCAAACTGAAAAGCGCGACTGATTCGGAACCCGCGCAAGTGATAAAATGCCCGGTCTGTGACAGTATTCTTGCAGTTCCAAAGAAGCAGAGTCTTCCTCCTGATGACTATACTTTTCATTTCATTGTGAAAGCCAAGACACCTCCAAAGCCTGCATTGGGAGCTCTAACCGGATTAGGTGTTACTGTAAAGAATGCAAAGGTCACGACTATGCCCAGTGCTGATCATCACATTGTTTCCATTGATATCACTTCTTCCAGCAAAGTAGGAGCGGAGCAAATTGATAATTGGTGGAACAGTGTAGTGTTGCCAGCTCTAGGACCCAACTGTAAAGGAGCATTTGCTCGGGCAAGTCGACTCGGGTATTTCCTGAAACGCCTAGGAATACAAAGAGAACCAGCAGACTATGAAATCCACTGCCCGAATCCAAAGTGCGAACTCAATGCTGTAGACTGGTTTGAAGCTATATCAGCGGATAATGAGACTTACTACACAGAAGCCTTACCTCCATTTCGGATTCCCGGAAAAGAAGGTTTTTGGTATGGTGTTCCTATATCCGCTTATGTTGTTGATGATCAAATTTATCATAGATGCCCATCAATTGTAATTGCGACGGTTGACAAGTTTGCCAGAATTGCCTTTGAACCCAGATCAGCCTCAATGTTTGGAAATATTGGAAAATATGATTCCTTCTGGGGCTTTTATCGTGAAGAAGCCCCCCCTGACAGAGGCGAAATGGATGCTGGCGACATATGTGATGTACAGAAATTTAACCCGCCAGACTTGATAGTTCAAGATGAATTGCACTTAATTGAAGGACCTTTAGGGACGATGGTTGGCTTGTATGAAACAGCCATCGAGACGCTTTCGTGCAAAATTGGTTCTAAAGGAAAGATCGTTAGACCAAAGTACCTCGCTTCAAGCGCAACCATTCGTCACGCGAAATCTCAGGTGAAGGCTGTTTTCGATCGTAACGTTTCAGTTTTTCCAGCCCAAGGGCTTTCTATAGATGATAACTTCTTTTCTCATTCAGAAGAAAAGCATTGGTTAGACAGTGAACCGGCGGGAAGGCTCTATTTTGGAGTATGTTCACCTGGACGTGGCCCTCATACGCCAACTAAAGTAATTTGGGCTACTCTTCTTAAAAAAGGATATGAACTGAGACTCGCAGCGGGTCCTGCAAATGAGGAAGCAGATCAATTCTGGACCTTGGTAGGCTATTTCAATGCAATAAAGGAACTTGCGCAAGCGCTTGGCTTGTACAGAGCAGATGTTAAGGATTGGCTTCGGCATATGAGCGGGAATATTAGAAACCTTGGACCAGCCATCGAACTATCAAGCAGAATGCCATCGGCGGAGATACCTATCTTCCTAGAACAGCTGTCCAAGAAACCGCCAAATTATGTGGATGCGGTCTTTTGCACATCAATGTTTGGAACTGGCGTTGACGTTGACAGGCTAGGTCTTATGGTCGTTCATGGACAGCCTAAAACGACCGCCAACTATATCCAAGCAACTGGTCGTGTGGGCCGACTCAAAGGCGGTTTGGTTGTTGTTTTTCTCAGAGCCACCAGACCGCGTGATTTGGACCATTATGAATTCTTTATTGGATACCATAGATGTCTTCCGAAGTTCGTTGAACCTATTACTGTTCATCCCTTTTCTCCGAGGGCGAGGGAACGGGCTCTGGGTCCAATTGCAGTTTCGTTGCTGCGAAATGGTAATGATGTTCTAGGAACACCCGTGAAAACTAACTGGATTTCAGATGATGTCGGCAGTGGAGCCCTCACTTCAATCGGTCAAGGTGCGCTCACAATGAAAACAGAAAGACATTCGCCCGAAGTGAATGAAATCATTGAAATTATTAGGGAAAGAAGCAAAATCCAACCGAAAGAGTGCTGCCCAGTTGAAAAGACAATTCTCCAAGAAATCAACTCTTGGTTGGATAGGTGGCAGTCAACCGCTCAAAGCAAACCATCGCTTGTTTACTCAGAAGTAACTTTGACTAAAGAACCTGAAAAACACGTTGTTCTTGGTGACCCCCAGCACAAAATTAAGGGCAAAATTTGTGTTTTCGAAAACACGCCTCAATCTCTAAGAGAAGTTGAAGCAACAACTACATTTGAGGGATGAAGAATGTCAAGCGGGCAAGCAATCAGACCATCACAATTCGTGCTGACATACGGTGTCGGAGCAATTATAGAGGCCCCTGATGGTCCTCGCGTCATCCCAAGCTTCAGAGATTGGGGAAGAATATTCAGCGAGCCTAACGCTTCATTGTCACTTGGAAAGTATGAGATTAGAGATTCAAAGGTAACGAATCTGTTAAGGGGCGGAAAAATATTTAGATTGCCAACCAACGCTGATTTAGAGCTCCCCGATGATAGAGTTCTTTTCAGAACCAGACGTTTTCCGCAATGGGCGTTTTGTCAGACACACATGATATTGTACAAGTTGACTTCAATAGGGACAACTAAGTGTCCGCAATGTAACCCCGCGAAACAAGCCCAACAAGAAGCAACAAGGTTTATTCGCGCCTGCCCTCGCGGTCACGTTGACGACGTGGACTGGGGTGGCATAGTTCACCGTAACAGCGCAAAATGCAGCTCGGAGCTGTATGACTGGGTCGAAACTGGCTCCTCGATGTGGGATATCACAATTCAGTGCCGTAGACCTGGTTGCGGAGCCAGTGCTTCTTTGCAAGATATCTATAATGAAACATGGAAGTGCTCGGGTCGTTTCATAGAGAATGATCTCATAGAACCGTGCGATGAAAAGGCGTCTATAATACTAAGAAATGCGAGCAATCTGAGAATTGCCGAAACGGTCTCTGCTATAACAATTCCTCCCATGACTTCACCTTTACACAGGATTTTGGAGAGTTCCCGAGTACTACCAATTCTCGCGGCTGAGACATCATGGACAAAAGACAATCTGCTGCTGAAATTAAGAACTGCGGCACAGCGGTTTCCAGAAATGAATTCAGGCATAATAGATATCGAGTGCTCATCAGAAGAGAGCATTCTCGCAGCAATCAGTGATGTATTGCGCCCGCAAGAAGAAGATTTAACAGATACTGACGTGAAGACAAAGGAGTTAGCCGCATTAAGATATGCTGCACTCCATGGTGCTCCTCCACAATCGTTATCTGAGCCTCAGGATTTTGAAGTTGATAAAGATGCCGTGCGCCACTCGGTGCAATTCTCCAACCTCTGCTTAAGAATCACACCAGTTAAGCGGCTCCGTGTGGTGACCGCTCAAAGAGGCTACGTTCGACCTATAAGGGGACCTGCCAAATCCGTTGTTGAGACCTGCTTGAACGATGGTCAAGATCGTTGGTATGTTGGAACGGAGCTTCGCGGTGAAGGCATTTTTGTGGATTTATCGGTACATCAAGACTTCGAATTGAAGGAAACAAGCAAAAAGGCACTATGGTTATCGGCACACAACGAGACAGGGAGATTCAATTTCCATCCTCTGTTCGTTTGGTGGCATTCTTTGTCGCACAGGCTTATAGTAGCTCTATCGATTGATTCTGGATATTCCTCTGCGTCAATAAGAGAGAGAGTTTACCTGCGACAAGACCTCGAAAATGGCAAGATTTACGGAGGCGTCTTATTATACACAACTCAAATGGGCGGGGATGGCAGTTTGGGAGGTTTAATTGCGCTAGTTCCCGAGTTCGAAAGAGTACTTACTGCTGCCCGCCGAAACATTCATTCGTGCTCTAACGATCCCCTGTGCGGAGAACAGCAGCTCGCAGAAGGAAAACCTAATGGTGCTGCATGCTACGCGTGTCTTCTCGTGTCCGAGACTTCATGCGAATTTGGTAACTTGTATCTTGACCGAAACCTACTTCGAGAAAACATTATATGAAAGAGAAAAATGCGGACAAAGTAACCATAGCAGTAACCGGTCTAGCTTGGATGGGAAACGGCATTCGGTCAATTAATTCGCTGCTCGAAGAGTCTCTTCCAAAGGCTATAGCAGAGGTCCAAATAGTTGCGTACAGAATAACGAAAGGTTCAGGCGAATTCTTACAATGGTTAGCAGCTTGCTTGAACAGAGGTCTACGAGTTAGCTTGGTAATCAATCGATTCGAAAAACAATCTACGACGATAAAAGAGCAACTACTTCAACTTTCGCATGAATTTCCTTACTTTACTCTGCTGGATTTCTGTCCGGAAGATGCATCGGAAGATTTGCATGCAAAAATAATAGTAATTGACAGAACAAAGGCACTTATCGGTTCGTCAAATATAACGTGGAAAGGTCTAGTTCTCAACCATGAGCTTGGCGTATTTATAGAAGGCCCAACTGCCGCCAGAATTAGTGGTTTGATAGACACCCTCGAGAGAGACCAAAGAACCAGAATTGTAAAGCTCTAGAAACGCCTTTTTGACATTGTATGGGGTAACTTCATCTCGTGGGATTTCATTGGCTATCACGTTCATAATCTCGGGTTCTTCTGTTTAGCCGGGCAACCTGTCTGAAAAAATTCTGTTCTTTTTCTTCCTCTATGTCAACCTGGTCTGAGCTGTGTCTTGGTTTAATTGATCCGTCATCATTTCTCTCCGATGGAGACTCTTCAGCAATTGAATTGTTCGAGCATGCTCGATATGGGGGATTCTTAAGAAGGCGCGAAAGGTGCATTTCCTCGATTGCTTTCCGCAATACTGGAATAACTCTCTCAGGAAAATGACCACTCTTCTTAAGAAACTCCGTTTCGTCAGTCGAGATAGTTTTTTTCGGGGAAGAACTCTCCAACTTGTCCAATAATCTTAAGGTTGCGATAAGCTGTTCTGGTTTCCCTATTATGTCGCCTAACCCATTTTCCAGCAAAGCCACAAAAACTGCGGGATGCATATAAAGCAGTTCCGATTGATCAATCGATACAATCGGTTTCAAGCAATCAATTGCTAAAGAAAATTGATCCAAAATACCATCTGCGAAAGTCTCGTCTAAACACGATTTCTTAAGTAACAAGTCCAAAATCTTTCTTGTTTCTCTCTTTATATCTTCCACCGACCCCATTGACGCCATTTCTTGACGCATGCTGAATCTCTCATCAATCACTATCCCGATTAGTGACATAAACAACTCATTGTTGGAAACTTCGAACAATTCAACTTCAGTAAGTGTTGGAAACCAAATTGATTGCCTAATGAAATCGCTTACAATTCCGTTAATTAAGACATTTCCTTTCTTCTGCTCAGCCTCCAGTTCGCTTGATATACCTTCAGTAAAAACGACATCTTCTTGATAACGTAACTCATACCCAGAAGTCCCTCGACACAGTCCATACAATGATAGGACTTTGGCTTCAACTCCTTTTTCTCTTCCAAAATCCATTGTTTTGTAGTAAATGTCCTTTGGGATATAGATGGACTTTGAAGCCTTAATTACTGTGTTCACTCTTTCGCTGTCATTCAGTATAATTGTTGAATTTGAGAATCCTCGTTCTGGAAAAGACCAAAATCCGAAGGTAAAATAATCGTCGAATAATGTGCGGTATTTTCCAACATATTCGTGAAATTCTGCATTTTGTCTAAGTATGAAATTAGCGCTCGATATTACTGGACAGCGATTAGACTCTGGAGTTAACCTCCAGTAGACCTTTTCTTCCCCAGGGATTGGGTCAGCAATCCTAGAAAAAAGCTTCTCTGCCAGTTCACCCCATGGCTTTAGAAGTGTAAACTTGTTTAGGTTTACCATATAAGCTGGTATTAGTCCAAGTTTCGCGCAAAAACTCGTTTCTTCACCGCCAATAACATAATCTCTAGGTCCGCGAAATCTCGAAATCGGATGCGACAGCAAGAAATAACTAACGTCCCTAAGCTGAAATCGATACGCGATAATATTCCCGCTGGTATTTGACTTAATCCAGTTTGCACCGAGAGGATTAGGTATTAATTCGCAGGCGTTGCTGATCCTCGCTCTTTGTATGCAGTCCCGCGCAAGGTCTTCGTTAAATTTTCCGAGCAAATAAAGCAGTTTATTCTCTTCGGCGTGAAGTGATGACAAATTTGCTACCGCCCACACGCTCTCCTTTTGAAATATAAGAGCAGTTGACGTTATTAGATTTGCGTAACTGCAGCTGTCTGCTATAAAGCCACCATAATGACAAGTTTAAGCGTACCACGCAATGGCGGCTTCTTTGAGTACTTAGCTTTTTATTCTTCACAACTCATAATATGCTAAGATGGTAAGTTTAAACAGGAAAATAGTTTCGAATCCAAGGAGACTCTAAAATGAAAGTACTTGACCTTTGCTGTGGAGCTGGCGGTCTCTCAAGAGGATTCGAAAAAGCAGGATTTGATGTGACTGGTGTAGATATTTCAGAAAAAGCCATTGAAACGTTTAGGCTGAACAACATGGGAAGTTGCTTCAGAGCTAATCTCTTGAAAAAATTGATAGAAACGGATGCTGATGTTATTATTGGAGGACCTTCGTGTAAGCCTTGGTCTGCGGTTAACTTAAGGCGACGGGGAACCGGCCACAAAGACTATAGACTAATGTCGAGGTATTTCAGACACATAGACTTCAACAAGCCCGATGCCTTCCTCATGGAAAATGTTCCGCTCATTGCTCATGACAAAGTTCTCGCCAAGAATATTAGGCAGTTGGAGCGAAAGGGCTACTCGATAATGAGCAAGATTATTAACTACAGCAAATACGGGGCACCAACAAGACGCCACAGATACGTAATCTTCGGAATAAAAGGAAAAAGTGCAGAATTGTTCTTTGAAAAGCTTTCCCAATATGAGAGCCCAGCAACCCCAGTTCAAGATGTGATATGGTACCTTAGAGAAAAAGAAAAAGGCGAAGTTGCAGACCATGTGTGGCCTGAATTAAGAACAATTGACAAATACAAGGACTATTATGATACAGGCAAATATGGTTGGTACATTCTGAAATGGAAGGAACCAGCTCCATCTTTCGGGAACGTTATGAAAACCTATATTCTGCATCCTGACGCATTTGATGTTGGGCCAACAAGGGTCATATCCGTTAAAGAAGCATTACTTGTTATGGGCTACGATCAAGCTTTCCGTTTTCCAGAGAATTTTGGCCTTGGCGCAAGGTATCAAATGGTAGTAGACTCCGTAAGCCCTGTGTTCTCATATTTGGCTGCTAAGGTTATAAAAGAGATGATTCAGAGCTGAAAGAATGCGCTATCCGTATGAGGTAAATCCAAAAGAACTCAGCGTGGAATTGCTCAGTTGGTGGGCAAAAAACAAACGCAATTTTCCATGGAGAGAGACACGCGATCCGTACAAGATTCTCATAAGCGAAGTTCTCCTTCACAGAACGCGAGCCGAACAGGTAGTTCCTGTCTACAAGCAATTTGTGAATAAGTTCCCAACAATTGGAGATCTGTCTGCTGCGAAGTTAGATGAAATATCTGAGATTCTAAAGCCGCTTGGGCTACATTGGCGAACCAAACTCTTGTCTCAAGCGGTTAATTTGATTATGAAAGAGTATGGCGGCAGAATTCCTTCCACCAAAGCTGAACTGGAGCTTCTTCCAGGCATAGGTCCTTACATTTCATCAGCAATAATGTGCTTTGCATTTGGCTACACCGAACCCATTTTGGACACCAACACAGTGAGAATAATTGGCCGCGTTCTCGGGGTAAAAATAACCGACCAATCTAGGCGAAGTAAACTCTTCCAAGAACTCTCAGAATCTACACTCGATAAGAAGAACCCTCGAGAGTTTAACTACGCATTAATTGATCTCGGAGCACTTGCATGTATTCCTAAAGAACCACTATGCAGCATCTGTCCTTTAAACTGCATGTGCGACTATGGGCTGCACCGACTTGGCAGAAACCTCCCTAGTCTTTAATTGAATACTTTTTCCTAAAATCAAAAATCGCGACCTGCTGACTTGAACTAAAGACCTTAGAGATTTTTTCGCTGAAAGCTGCTTCCTTAAACTGCAATAAAGCGTCTACTACATCAAAACCAAGTCCAGACAGTAGACCTATGTAACCACCTGAAAGACCTGAAGCTACTGTTCCAACTGCACCAAGAGCTAAGGGCACGCCAAATCGAATACCAGTGATTTTTCTAGTAAGACTTTTGTCCTTCCAAATATTGTCCAACACGCTTGATAATTCACTTTCGCTTCGCTCTATCGCGTCAGGTTGTTCAAGCAAAATGCTTTCATCAATCGCCTTGAATAGCTTCTGAACATCTGCCTCTTCGTACATCGCCGTTAATTGTTTGCATGCCTCAAGGCTTTCTGGGTAATGAGTTAACTTTCGCATTAGCAGTTTTCCTAATTCGCATGGAAATGGCTTGTTTTGCATCTTAATTCCTTCCTTGGGAGCCAATTGAGTTACCTTTCTCAATTGTGTTAAATCAAAACATTCCATGCATTGCAGTGGATTGAACAAGGGGTCTAGAACAAATATGCTCATAAACATCATCATCTCCCAGTATCTGCGATAGTCAGAAACCAATGCGTCTTCCATCTCTTGACTAAAGCTAGCTTTTGCCAATTCTTTAATCATTACGTAATTTCTCGCAAAGGCAGTCAGGTTGGAACTAAAAAGCGCTTTGTTCGAAGCATATGGAAATGTCGTCTGAAAATTATCGATGAATCCAAGATTCGCCAATGTTTGAAATTCCTCAAAGTATCTTTTCGAATCAATTTGGCTGACGAATTCGGCAGGGGGAATACCTTCAAGTTGGGGCGGACTCAACCTTTCAAGAATCGGACTCAGGAATTCAAGATGTTGATACTCGGTTGGTTTTCTCATGAGGGCAAACTGAATCTTTCCAGTTTCCTCGGCGAAAGAGACAATTTCGTCTATCTGGCTGGTTTTGAAGCAGTACAATCTTTCAAACATTTGTTTTTCTGCAGGAAATAGCGGTATTATTGTAGACCCTGAAAATGCAACCACAGACCAAAAAGGCATGTTAAATTGACTCAGATATGTCACTGGGCTGTGTAACCTGTTGAAACGTCGGTCGGGCGGAAACCTTTGGAACCGTGAGACTTTTCCTTCAGAGAGCTCTTTAAAGTATCTGTCGATCTCCTCGGATTCTCTTTGTTCATAATTTTCCAAGAACTCTCTATCCATAGTATCGGCCTCGAATTAGGCGACTCTAAATTTAAGTTGTATTTGCTTATCTCCTTTTGGTTCAGCAATCACGCCACCTAGAACCTGCTCTCTACGAATTTGGAGTTTGTGTTGAGCAAGCTAGTTAACAATTGCCGCTTTGACTCTATTCTGAGCAACGTCAGACATGTGCTACTTCTCTTCTATGGCAGCAGGAAATCGAAACCGCCGATCAAAACAAACGGAACATTCACGATAATACCCATTGACTATAGCATATGCACACAAGACAACTACATCAACATATAAAACTCAAAATGAGCAGATACAACCATATTTAGGGTTCAATGGAGACCTCTGGTATGTTTGAAGACACAGTGGAGGAGTTTTTCACAATGATGAAGCACCTTCTTATTCAACCAAGCCACGATTCTGCGGAATCGCCTTCGGATTCCATTCCAAGCGCAACTGGTGTTTACGGCATCCTTGACAAGAAACAAAACCAGATTATCTATGTGGGAAGGAGCAGAAATCTCAGGCGTAGGCTCCTTGGACCATTAAAAATCAGTTATGAAGACAAAATCATTATTCCAATTAGACAAAAAGACCATGGTGGTTACGGCTCAATCAAAGAATAAACCAGAGAAAGCAGTATATGATATTTCGAAAAACAAGTCCAAAAAGACGGACGAATGGCATGGGCAAAACAAAGAAAGCGCCGAAAAATCTCAAACCACCCAAGCAACTGACATTGGACAGCCTACCGAATGCTCCCATAAAAGAATCAAACAAAGCAACTAAACCTATTCAAGAAAAGCAAATAATCATAACCGATATCGGCGCAATCACAAGAGAGGATGAGTTAGCACTAAAAGTCGGGTTCAAGCTGTTTCCTTCAAAAACTGCGTTTTCAAAGTTGAAGTCGGATCTATGGTTTGACAACCAACAAATCAGCTCTATCATAGTCAGAATCCCTCAGGGCCCTTTGGCGGGAGACGATTTCGAGTTAACGCCAGTTCTGGACATGAAGGGAATAAAGGCTGGATATCACTCTATAAAAGTCGAAATGTATGAGCCATGGTCTAATGAAGAAAAGCTTTCCTTTACCTCAAAAGAGGTTACTGTGGAATATGTTCCTCAGACCAAGGAGTATAGGCTGATAGAAATTCCGATTGTGAAAAGCTTTGGAGGAGTGGATTTAGCTGTGGTTTCCGAGTCTGACAAAAGTATTTACCGTGAAATTGAAGAAACAATGAAAAAGGAATCAGTCAGCAAACGAGATGAATGGTAGCATCTTTCACACTTGGTTTTTCTTTTCGCTGAAAAAAGTCTTTCATCTTGCGGCTTGTTTTGAGTGTCTACAGGCATTCATCGTCAAAAAACAGGTCCTCGGAATCCTGATTATCGCCAGAATCGCCTATTTCGTCGAATCTTAAAGTACCACAGTTTTCGCAAACCGTTAATTCTTCATCATTTTCGTGTCCGCAGAACTTGCAAGGTCACATTCATTTTTTTCCTTTTCATTTCTCTATAAACATTATTCATGCAGTATAGGATTTATCGTCTTCGCCCTCAAAACGCTGCGTGTCAAGCTTAAATCTTCGCGGAAGCTGAAAAGTACGCCTTTCGACTAGAACAGTAAAATCTGGATGGCCTTTCATTCTTCTTTCTCCTGAATTTTTCACCTCTCAACTAGTCAATATAGCTTGAAAAACCATTTATTGACTAGAATCAACCGATTTTTTTCACCAACCAACACAGGTCACTTTTTGAGGCAAAATTGTTCCAAAAAGTGGCAAAAGCATGCAGAAACATCAACTATTAGCTAAAAACTCAGCCAAAAAGTAAAACCTTGGAACCGTGCGTTGAGGATTAGCCACAATTTTGCGTCTACGCTTCGCACGTAGCATTATCCAGCCCAGAAAAACTTGTGCAACTGTAACTTTCAATAGCCCACTACCCCCGCCTTTTCTAGAGACTCTCGGAAGTAGTTGGTTTTGTGATTTTTGTTATGATTGTGATAATCGACTCTTTGACGGTGTTTATGAAGGGCTTGGAAGTGCATTGACAAGCTGTTTATAAATGGGCTGTCAACGGGAATCTGGTAGCGCCTGTCATGGCTGAAAATTTAATACAGTGTCCCAGTTTATGGGTAACTGCGTTAAATATTTGCCAAAACTTGCACTACGTTTGTTATGTGGCAAGACAATAAATAGAATTAAGCATTTTCGACCCGTTATCTGGTAACAGCTCCCAGAAATAATTTATAAGTAGCCATCTGGATGAATAGACTTGGATGAAGATATCTTAAGATCGCATGTCCAGCGGGTCACGTGGTCTCCAGAGGAGGCAAAATCCGCGTTACAAAGCATGTGACACCAGACAACATAGTTAACATTTTCAAGGTCCAAAAAATGAAAAACCTTCGCCTGCATCTTAAAAATTTGCAATTAGCTAAAAGCATTATATCGATTTCTTGTAAGCGTTGACAAATTCTTGCTCTTTATGTGCTTTGGAATCTTTGACTATTTTCTGAAGATCGTTATCTAAGTCTTTAAGAAAAGAGTATTCCCGAAGGACTTTTTTCACAACTGTAGCCTGTGGAGGCAAACTTTTTTTTCTAACCAAACGCTGAAGGTCCTCCCAATCGTAATCCTGACCAGATATTCTTCCAAACAACAAATCTGGATTAAAGGGGTCACGAACATTCCAGCATTTGAGCACTACAAGTTTCTTCAACTTGATTTTGTCGATGCTTTTTCCTGAGAATAAATAGATGTCATATAAGTCTCGGCTTCGAATTCTCTGAAATGAAGCCCTTATTTTCTCTGCAAGTAGTTCCTCCTTCTGAAGACATCGTGTTAGAAAAGGCGCAAATTCCAGATATTTAAAATACATTTCCTTAGCTAGCGGCAATTCAGCTTGAGGTAGGATTGGGCTTTCTCTGTAGCTTACTTCTAGCGTGAAATCTGAAGAATTCCAGTCATGAGAATAACTAACATCTGCCAGATAAGACTCATTTTCTTCACCAACTCCTTTTTTGGTGTTATCCTCTGTGACTTCGAATTTTAACCCGTAGAGCTCCGTCCCGTTCAACGCTGCAGTCAGCCCTTTCTTAAGTTCTTCAACGGGAATACCAACGCTAGTAAAATCTAGATCCATGGAGAATCTGCCGCTATTTCCGAAGAACAATTTTTTAAAACAAGTTCCTCCTTTGAAACACAATTTCGGTAAAACACCGTCAGAGAGGACCTTTAAAACATATGTAAGAACTACATCTCTCTCTGCTACATCCAGAGGAACCTCAGAAGACCTAGCATAAAAATCAACAAACTTTCTTTCCAACAATTTTATCACCGAACCTCAATTTCACTCAACAACTGCACTCTTGAAACATTATTCATAATGTTCCACTCACTGAAGAAGACCCCCTTCTTTGGTTTCCGCGAATCAAGATAAAACACTGATTGTCCAACATAGCTCTTCAGCTTTTGTCTAAGATCCGAAGAAAGCGGCTTTACAAGGCCTTCGTTTGCAAGAAAATCAATCACAAACCCTAAACGCTGAACCAAAGAATGAGACTTCATCCTCAATGCATAATCCACCAATAAATCCTGATTAATCCGAGGAAGGCCTCTCCAAACAACCCTCGCGAGCTGCTCAATTCCCCCAGCGTAACGCGGCTTATCGAACGAGTCAACAATGGACTTTTCTGGTGAAGCCATGCAAATCTCAATATCAAAAACCTTAACTGTTACAAAACCGAAAAATTTTCGCTTCGACAGAGTGACGAATTCAAAAGAAGCACTTTGCCACTCAACTTTTGTTTTCTTTTTAGTCGTTGCAATAAAATAAGTGAACGGCATTTGAGTGGTGAAACCATAATGACTATTTGATGTATAATAGCTAAAGTAATAAGGGATGACAATAACTGCTCCCACAGCAAAGGGATTGGCGGGGGGAACCTTGTTCGGGTACAAGCCATACCCCGCCGGCACAAACTGGTAAGCGCCATTCTTGATTCTCTCAAGCCATCCTTTTTTCTCCAAGCTATGCAAAAGAACATACGAATAATTAAGACTGCAGTTTAATGCGTTTTGAATGTCGACTGCTCGAAGG
>Ga0187877_1002391_pt1 | contig 16831 bp, 19 predicted proteins | sample June2016WEW_17_1_3_FD_132430 | JGI IMG/M metagenome (GOLD analysis project Ga0187877, IMG submission 132430) | Peatland microbial communities from SPRUCE experiment site at the Marcell Experimental Forest, Minnesota, USA - June2016WEW_17_100 | ecosystem: Environmental > Terrestrial > Soil >... | reverse complement strand
TTCCGGGAAGACCTCTACTACCGTCTGAACGTGATCCCCATTGTGGTTCCCCCCTTACGAGACCGGAAGACGGATATTCCCCTCTTGGTGGAACACTTCATTGCCGAGTTTTGCCTGGACAACAACAAAGAACTGAAAAAGATCTCCCCGGAGGCTATGAGCCTTCTGGTGGCCTACTCCTGGCCGGGCAATGTTCGAGAGCTGAAGAATATCGTCGAACGAATGGTCATCATGACCCGGGGGGCGGTCATCGAGGCCAAAGATGTTCCCGACCCCATCCAGGAGCAGCACAAGGCTCCGATGGAATTCTCTTTCTTCGAGTTTGGTTTACTAAAAGATGCCCGTCGGGAGTTCGAGAAACGGTTCATCATGAAAAAACTCATGGAGAATGATGAAAATATTTCCAAAACTGCTGAGGTCATCGGGATTGAACGGAGCAACCTCCATCGGAAGATCAAGAGCTATGGAATTGAGATGAAAAAAGAATTGCCCTGAAGCGACAAGAATGGGGATGAGACGATCTGCAGCGGGAGCTGGAATTTCCCCGGGAATCGGCCCGGTTTCAAAAAATCTGAAAAGGAAAGGATGATCATGAAACCCCAAGTATTGGTGACTCGGAAAATTTATGAAAGACCCTTACAACTTCTCCGTGAGAAGGCGGAGGTAACCCTTAACCTGGAAGAACGCGCCATGACCTCAGGGGAGATCATCGCCGCGTTGCCTGGGAAAATGGGTTTACTGGTCATGGGAGGGGATCCTATGACCTGCACGGTACTGGAGGCAGGGAAGGACCTGAAAATAGTGGCGAATAACGCCGTGGGGTTCAACAATATCGATTTGGCCGCGGCCACCCGGCTCAAAATCGCCGCCACCAATACCCCGGATGTCCTGACCGATACGACCGCAGACCTGGCCTTCTCTTTGATCCTGGGGGTGGCCCGGCGGATTGCGGAAGCCGATCGATTCGTCCGGGCCGGCAAATGGGTGGGCTGGACCCCGGGTTTGATGATTGGAAGCGATGTCCACGGGAAAACCCTCGGGATCGTCGGGCTGGGACGGATCGGGTCCGCAGTGGCCAGGCGGGGGCAGGGATTCAACATGAAAATCGTTTATAATGACATTCGTCGCTTGGACCCAGCCATAGAGCAGCAACATCAACTACAATTCTTTCCCCTGAGGGAGCTTCTTAAGACCGCCGATTTCGTCACCCTTCACGTTCCGCTGGCGCCGGACACGAAGCATCTAATCGGCCAGAAGGAGTTACAGCTAATGAAGAAGAGCGCCTTCCTGATTAATGCTTCCCGTGGTCCGGTGGTGGATGAAAAGGCGCTCGTTGAGGCTCTACGCTCTGGATCCATTGCCGGGGCCGGGCTCGACGTCTTTGAGGCTGAGCCCAAGGTTACCCCCGAACTGCTGAAGATGGAAAATACTCTCCTAGTTCCCCACGTTGGAAGTGCTACGGATGAAACCCGGGAAAAGATGGCTCTGGTTGCAGTCAATAACCTCCTGGCCGTCATCAGAGGGGAAGTTCCGCCCAATATCCTCAACCCGGAGATTTACGGGAAATAAAAAATATTTAACCCCAGAGAGCGCAGAGACCACATAAACCCCAAAAGGATTTTTATAATTTCCTGAGAAATGAAAAGAGAATCCAGAAAACAGGAGTCAGAAATCAGAAGGAAAAAAAAGGCTTTCTGATTCTGGCTCCTGGCTCTAGAATCTCGTTTTTCGCCATCCGCTCCTGCTGCCCACTGATTTTTCCGCGAATTTCTACTAACAACGGACGAGGAATACTTGGCAATTGACTCACCTTACCGGCAATGGATTCTTTTGCGGTTAATCGGCGGAATGGTTTGAAAACGCATCATTCGCCCGCGAAAAAACTTGATGTAGGTTCCGATTTTTGTTAGCATGAAGCAAATTTCGGTCCGGGATAAGATATGGAAGTATACCCGTTCCACCACGCGAATCTGCTCTTCAACATCATTACCGATTACGACCTGACTTTTAAGGAAATTCGGGGGATTCTAGACTATCTCCTGAAAATAGAGGCTTTTTCTGAAGAGGGCGGTGAGTTTGAGGGAGGGAAATTTTACGATATTCGGTTCGGAAACGTCCTTTATGAAGTAGATGTTCATGGCTATGGGGTAGTCATTTACCGGAGAACTGAACTGGAGGGGTAGCCGACCTCCGGTCATCGAGATTTATCAAACCTACCATCTATTTAAGCCTAAATAATTTCTCCAAAACCCGGGCCTATGGGACAATTTATCCATCCAGCATTGAATGAGAGAGTAGAATTCCTTGGCGGGGGATATCTCTTCGTAGAGGAGGGAAAGTTCGATTTTCGGGGGGAAGAGGTGCTCTATCTAAAGGGAATCGCCCGCATTGAAGCCTCGTGTTGCGGGACTGGAGGATGCGGCTTCATCAAAGTGCCCGGTTACATCCGTTCCTGGAAGAAGGCGCTAAACGAGATGGGTCAGCCTATCTCCGAAATTGAAAGCATTGAAGCCCTAGACCAGCAGAAGGAGATCCAGGAAATTTTAAGGGAAAACCATCCTGGTTTTTCCCAGATTGAATTCCTGTAGATTGATTTTCAATTCTTTGAGGAGGTGGTTATGGCTGGAATTGTTTCCTTCGGAGCCTATGTGCCCAGGTATCGGCTCAAGCGGATGACGATTTTCGGGGCCATGGGCTGGATTAACCCCGCCAATATTATGCTAGCCCAGGGGGAGAAAGCAGTCGCCAATCAGGATGAAGACAGCCTCACCATGGCCGCCGAGGCGTCTATCGATTGTTTGAAAGGTTTCGACCGCTCCAAGATCGATGGCCTCTTCTTCGCTTCTACGACCATGCCCTACCTGGAGAGGCAGAATTCCGGAATCATTGCTATGGCCCTGAACTTGCGCGAAGACGTTCGTTCCGCTGATTTTTCGGGGGCCCTAAAGTCAGGAACGTCGGCCCTCATTTCCGCCCTCGAGGGGGTGGGGTCCAAGAACATGAGACAGGTGCTGGTCAGTGGCGCCGATTGCCGACTGGGAAAGATGGGCAGCCCCCAGGAGATGATCTTTGGGGATGGAGCCGCCGCGTTCCTGGTGGGAAATGAGGGGGCCATAGCAGAGTTTAAAGGATCCCACTCTTTAACCTACGATTTCGTCGACCACTATCGGGGCTCGAAAGCCACCTTTGACCGCCAATGGGAAGACCGCTGGATCCGGGACCTGGGATTTGATGAGTTTGTTCCTAAGGCCATCAGTGGTCTTCTGCAAAAATACAATGTAAAGCTCGGCGATTTTTCCAAAGTTATTTTCCAGTGCGTCTATGATTCGGAGCGCAAGAACTTAGCCAAGATCCTTAAGCTGGATGCGGCGAAGATTCAGGACCCCCAGCATAATACCATCGGCGAAACCGGGACGGCCCAGTCCTTTCTCATGGTGGCCAAGGCCCTGGAAGAGGCCAAGCCGGGAGACAAACTCCTGGTGGTCAGCTTCGGCAGCGGTTGTGATGCGCTCTATTTGGAGGTCACGGACCAAATCTCCAAGTTGAACGGGGGGAAGGGAGTAAAAGGCCATTTGGCCAACCGGGCGGAACTTTCCAGCTACCAGAAGTATGCAGTATTCCGGGGAATGGTTCCGGTGGACATCGGCCTCCGGGGCGAAGCGGATTTTATCACCCGCTGGAGTTTCCTCTGGAGAAAGAGGAAAGCGGTGCTGGGACTCATAGGGTCCCAGTGTAAGAAATGCGGGACTCCCCAGTTTCCTCCTCAAAGGATCTGTGTCAACCCCTCTTGCGGGGCCACGGACGAGATGGAAGATTATCCCTTTGCGGATAAGAGGGGTAAGATTCTCAGCTACACGGGAGACATGCTGGCTGCCTCCTATGATCCTCCAGAGCTGTACGGCTATGTAGAGTTCGACGGAGGGGGAAGGATTATGTGCAATTTCACGGATTGCAGCCTCGAGGATCTCAAGGTTGGGATGCCGGTCGCTTTCAGTTTCCGCAAAAAATATTATGATGAGAAAAGGGACATTCACGGGTATTTCTGGAAAGCAGTTCCCCAAAAGGAGGTGGCATAAATGGCAAGCGGAATTCGAGACAAGGTAGCCATTTTGGGTATGGGATGTAGCCGTTTTGGAGAACGATGGGAATCCTCCGGCGAGGACCTGATCATCGAGGCTTATCAGGAGGCTCTGAAGGATGCAGGAATCGAGAAGAAGGAGATTCAGGCCGCCTGGTTTGGCACTCACATCGATGAAGTGAATGTAGGGAAGAGTGGGGTTCCCTTGGCCACGACCCTGAAGTTGCCCTTTATTCCCGTCACGCGAACGGAGAACTATTGTGCCACGGGAACCGAGGCATTCCGGGGAGCCTGTTATGCCGTGGCCGCAGGGGTCTACGACATCTGTCTGGCCCTGGGAGTGGAGAAACTGAAAGACACGGGGTACGGGGGATTGCCCGCCACCACGGCCTTCGGCCAGATGCAGGCCATGGTTGGCCCCAATGCCACCGCTCCCGGACTCTTTGCCCAGCTGGCCACGAGCTATTTTGCCAAATATAAAATCGATCCAAAGGTGGGGAAGAAGGCCATTGCCCACATTTCGGCGAAAAGCCATGCCAACGGAGCCCTGAATCCCAAGGCCCACCTGCGGCGGGCCGTCTCCGAAGAACAGATCATCAACGCCCCCATGATTGCCTACCCCCTTGGCCTCTTTGACTGCTGCGGCGTAAGCGATGGGGCAGCAGCGGCCATCGTGACCACACCCGAGATTGCCCGGTCCTTGAAGAAACAAGACCCCGTCTTGGTGAAAGCCCTGGCCATCTCCGTCTCCTCGGGCGAAGAATCCATGTTCAATAACTGGGATGGAGCGCATCTGGAGACGACGTACCGAGCCGGCCAAATGGCCTTTCAGGAGGCGGGAATCAAGAAACCGCGGGAAGAGATCAGTATGATGGAAGTTCACGACTGCTTCTCCATTACCGAGCTGACCGTGTACGAAGATTTGCAGATTTCCCACCGGGGTGGAGCCATCGAGGATATCATGAACGGGTTCTTCGACCTCCAAGGCAGGGTTCCCTGCCAACCCGACGGAGGGCTCAAATGTTTCGGCCATCCCATCGGAGCCTCGGGATTGCGGATGCTCTATGAGATGTACAGCCAACTTCTGGAGAGGTGGCCGGAAGAGAGAAGGGTAAAGAATGCCCGCCTGGGTCTGACCCATAACCTGGGCGGAATCCCCTCCACCAACGTTTGCAGCGTGGCCATCATCGGACGGGGGAAGTAGTTCGGAGTGAAAGACAGTTCACCGCAGAGACCGCTGAGAACGCGGAGAACCAGAGAAGAATCAAAATCCAATTTTCCCAAATTAGAAAATTGTATTCCGTTGGATTTGAAAACCTGAATTCTTTGGCTTTAAAATTTTCAACCATCTCGGCGTTCTCTGCGGTGAATGCATTTTTTAGGTTTGGTGAGAAAAGGAAAATAAGGATGGAAAAGATGCTCAAGGGTCGAGTGGCAATCATAACCGGCTCCGGCCGTGGGATCGGGCGAGCGGTGGCGCTCCTCCTTGCCCGGGAGGGAGCTAGGGTGGTTATCAGCGACATTGATCCTCAGCCAGCCCAGGAGGCTGCCCAGGAGATTAAAACTGCTGGAGGAGAATGCATAGTCTTCCCGGGGGATGTTACCCAACCCGAATTCGCGGAGGGCATAGTAACCCAGACGGTCAAAGCGTGGGGTGGGCTGCACATCCTGGTGAACAACGCGGGATTTACGTGGGATGCGGTGGTCCACAAAATGACCGATCAGCAGTGGGAAGCCATGCTGGCGGTGCATCTCACGGCTCCCTTTCGTTTGATTCGAGCTGCGGCGCCTTTTTTCCGGGATGCAGCCAAGGAGGAAAAAGCGGCCGGCAAGATCATAAACCGAAAGATCATCAATGTTTCCTCCTTAGCCGGGACAAGAGGAAATTCGGGACAGGCGAATTATGCCTCGGCCAAAGCAGGAATCGTTGGCATGGCCCGGGCCCTTTCCAAAGAGTGGGGTGCCCTGAATGTGCAGGTCAATGCGGTGGCTTACGGGTGGATTGATACCCGTCTGACCAGAGAAAAAGAGTCGGGGGTGACGCTCGAGCGTGAAGGACAGCCCGTGGCCGTCGGCATCCCGGCGGGTATGCGGAATATGATGAGAATGATCATCCCCATGGGAAGAGCGGGAACACCTGAAGAAGCGGCGGGCCCGGTCCTCTTTCTGGCATCTCCCCTGTCCGATTACGTGTCGGGGCAGTGTATTGAAGTGACCGGAGGGTTCTGAAATTGCGGAATGGGGGTTGCGGAAGGCGGAATAAAAGTTCAGAGTTGTTTAGATTGTGGTTCGGAGCAGAGGATAACCTACACTTACCCTGACACTAACACAGCCTGGGATTTATAAAAATTCATCCCACTTTTTGGATGGCTCAGAGGATTCCTGGGTTTCTGCCGTCCCTTTCTCTTTGGGCGAGTGGGAAGGATGGGGGGGCGAGGAGGGTTTACGGATTCCCCTCCAAAGGGAAGGGGGCCAGAGAAACTTCTTGAGAAAGCCTTCCTTGGTCTCCTTCTTCCATTCCTCGATGGCCAGACGGTCAGCCTCTTCCGGGGTCACTTTCTCTTCTCTTCCTTCCGGGAGCGCTGAGACCCCTTTCGGTTCCCGGTGGATTTTTTCTACCCGGGATGGTAACTCCCCCCGGGAGAAATCCACGTTGAATTGATGAACGGGTAACCCGGGCTGCCCGATGATTTGAATCTTCAAACGGTATAATCTTTCCAGCCGAAGCAGCTCCCCCCGTTTTTGGTTGAAAAGATAATTGGCGACCTCATCGGAGAGTTCTACTTTTACCTGGGTGCATCCTCCTTTGGCAAGACCCGCCCGGACTTTACGGAGAACCGTGAGGGCAGCCGATTCAGTAGACTTCACCAGGCCGGTTCCCTCGCAGTAGACACAGGGGATAAAACTTTTTTCCCCGAGCGCCGACCGGATACGCTGCCGGGAGAGTTCCAGAAGCCCGAACCGGCTGATCCGCCCTACTTCCATGCGCGCCTTATCCCGTTTCAGAGCGTTGCGTAAGGAGCGCTCCACCTCCATCTTATGCTTCCGGTCGTACATATCGATAAAATCGATAACCACCAACCCGCCTAAATCACGGAGCCGGAGTTGACGGGCGATCTCTTCCGCCGCTTCCAGGTTAGTCCGAAAAGCCGTCTCCTCCATCCCCCGGCCCTGCGTGGCCCGTCCGGAATTCACATCCACGGCCACCAGGGCTTCTGCGGGATCGATGACGATGGACCCGCCGGACTTTAAAGAAACCTTCCGTTCGTAGATCGTCTCAATCTGCTTTTCCAGCTCGTACTTTGAAAAGAGGGGGCGCTTCTCTCCGTACAGCCTCACCTTATTCTGATAACGGGGCATGACGAGCCGGAAGAATTCTCTGGCCTGGTTGAAGACGTCTTTGCTGTCGATCAAAATTTCGTCAAATTCAGGAGTGAAATAATCGCGGATCGATCGAATGACCAGGTCGCGTTCCCTGTAGATAAGAGCAGGGGCAGGATTTTTTTCCGCCTTGGACTGGATCGATTCCCAGAGACGAAGAAGGTAATGGAGATCCTTGGAGAGATCGGTCTTATTTCGCTCCAGGCCTGCAGTCCGGACGATTAAACCCATCCCCGGGGGAACTTCAAGCTCCTGAACGATCTCTTTAATCTTCCGGCGCTCTTTCTCCCCCTCAATCTTGCGCGAGATCCCGCCGCCATCACTCCCCGGCATGAGGACCAAATACCGTCCGGGAAGGGAAACGTAAGTGGTCAGGGCCGCTCCCTTGGTTCCCGTCTCTCCCCGCTCCAATTGGACCAGGACTTCCTGATTACGCCGGATGTGCTCCTGGATCCGGGGGCGGTGATCTCCCTCTTTTTCCTGGGGAGGCTGGGAATAATAGCTGGGGTGAATTTCTGAAAAAGGGAGAAAACCATGCCGTCCCTCCCCGTAATCTACGAAGACGGCGTGAAGGCTGGGCTCAATATTAACGATTTTCCCTTTGTAGATATCTCCCCGGGAACCGACTTGAAGAGAAGGTTCGATGATGAGTTCCGCCAACACCCCATTTTCGACGATGGCCATGCGGACTTCTTCCGGGTCCTGGGCATTGATCAGCATTTTGGTAATCATATTTTCTCGAGTTTCTTTTTGGGGGATTGGAGAAATTGGATTCATTTTACCCGATCCTGAAGCCGAGTACCAGTCTTTATCTTTTGAGTTAGGAGGTGTTTAGCGTTGAGGCCCTTGATTTTCCTTTGAGCCTGGCCTGGAAGCCCGGCCCTTTCGAGTTCTCGGAAATATCGGCCTGGAGATAGGAGGGGAAAATCGCTGCCGAAAAGGATTCGGTCTGCTCCGATGATTTTTACCGCCACAGAGTAGATCTCCGGGCGGTAGAGAAAAGGGGAGGCGGCCGTGTCGTAAAAAACTCTCTGCGCAAATCGGGCAACCTCGGGCATGAGCTCGTAGAAGAAAAAACCGCCTCCCCAATGAGCCAGGATGATATTTACCTCCGGAAGGAGCAGGAGGAGTTGGTAGATCGGATGGAGGGTTTTCAGGCTCTTACCCGGATATTCGTGCCCAACCGGCTCATTGACATGGAGAAGAAAGGGAATCCCTAGGCCGGAGAGAGGGCTTATCATGGAGCCCAGGCGTCGAACGTCAGAAGGAAAGATTCCCCGGCCATAGAAAGCCAATTCTCCGATGCCCCGCATTCCCAGGGAAAGGCAGCGCTCCAGCTCTTTTTGGGCCTGGCGCGCGGAACTGAGAGGCAGACAGGCAAAAGGGATGACCCGGTGAGGGTACTGGCGGTGGCAGTGCAAGAGGTAATCGTTCCCCTCCCGGCAAAGCCCGGGGTCTTTCCAGGGGAAACCGCAGACAACGCTGTAGTCGACGCTATTACGATCCATGGCTTGAAGGAGGCCTTCGAGGCTGGCCATCCGGGCTTTTGGGCTTCGGTAAATCAGCCGGAAACCTTCGTCACGACGGCTGAATGCTGGCCGGTTCTTTCTGACCTCTTCAGGGAAAAGATGAGTGTGGGCGTCAATGATCATACCAAAACGTTTTTCCGGCTCAAAGATGACCAAGAGTGGGTTGAAGATTTGGGGGAATTATGGTATTTCTTATTCATAACCATTCCGGCTTAAGAAGGAGTCTTCCAACATGAAATGTCCCCATTGTCGCCAGGACCTAGGCGGAGGGAAATGCTCCGCCTGTGGTTCTGAGGTTTTAGAAGAAAGTCTTTTCTGCCACCGGTGTGGAATGAAACAGGAAAATCGTCCGGCCGACCCTGCTTCCAAGGAAAAGGAAGAGGACGGCATCGATTTCTCCAAGCGTCTCCTTTGCAGTGACGGCAACTGTATTGGCGTCATAAATGAGAAGGGCTTCTGCAAGGCGTGCGGAAAACCCTACACCGGAGAACCGAAATAGTCGCTCAGTTCAATCGATCTCGAAAGAAAACCTTCAACGCCTCCTGGGCGACGAAGACCCCCCTTAATTTGTACCCCCCGTGATTGATGACCATGGCGGAGAAGGCGATCTGGGGGTCATCCGCCGGCGCAAAACCCACAAACCAATCGTAGGACCCGGGGGGATTGTCACCGCTCAGAGAGCCGGTCTTTCCGCTGATCGATATCTTCTGTACAAGATCCTTACTGTATCGGTGAAAAGTTTTTGAGGCCGTACCGTCTTCCACCGTCCGGCGCATCATCCGGTTCAGGTCCTGGGCAGTTTTGGCCGAAATGGGCTGGCCTAATACTTCTGCCCGCGCCTGATAGAGGGCTTCACCCTCATTGCTGCGGACGGCTTCGATCAGATACGGACGCATCATGGCACCGCCATTGGCAATAGAGGCTGCAATCATCGCTCCATGGAGGGGGTTTAAGGTAACTCCCGCAAACCCGGCCCCGCAGCGGGCCAATTCATAGGTTTCCTCGGGGATGCTGGCTCTGCTGCTCTCCAGGGGGAAGTCGAAGGGGAGGGGATGGTTGAAACCGAAAGCCTCGCAATACTGCCGCAGAGTCTGAGACCCTAACTGAGAGGCCAGCCGGCCGAAGACCACATTGTTCGATTTCCCCAGGGCCTCATCGAAATGGGTCCGCTGGTCCCACTTGGAGGGTTTATTGATCTTGCCCGGACCCAGACGGTACTGGTTGCCCCGGAAAGAAACCGAGGAGTCGTAATTTAGAACTCCTTTTTCCAGAGCGCAGGCGGCGGTAATAATTTTAAAGACCGAGGCCGCGGGGTAGGTGGCCCGCTTCCAGATTCCTCCATTCTCAGGGCTCTCCCGGGAATAATCTGCCAGAACCAATATTCTCCCCGTCTTGGGATCCAGGGCAACAAAGGCGCTGAAAGGGGGCCGGTACTTGCGGAGAACCTCCTCTACGGAAGCTTGCAGGACAGGATCCACCGTATAGATGAGTTGGTAGGGTCCATGTTCCTCGATAAATTTTCCTTCCCATATTTTTTTGAATGATGGAGTGGATCCATTCCCAGGCTGGGAGAAGGATCTGAGTTCTGGTTTGGACGTTTGCTTGGCAGAAGAGGAGGTTCCCGAATTACGGGTTTCCCTCTTCGCTCCATAGAGCAGGGAAGCGCAGAGGGCAGAGACGATCACGAATAAAATAAGTATTCGCAGACCCTTCCGCCGCTGAGGTCCTTTCGTTCTTTGGAATTCGCTTATCTTTTGGACCGACCGCTCGCTGCTTTTTTTCTCGTCCCTCTTGGACCCTAATGTCATTCGGAAATTCTCCTCTCCGGAAAAAATTCTAACCCAATTTCCATGGCTCTGCGGGCTCGGCGCAGCGATTGATCCGTCGTGTAAAGGAAAACTCCATGGGATTGGGCCATAAAAGCTACATAGCAGTCTCGCAGGGGCAATTTCTTTCCCCGCTGGCGAAGCTTAAAGGCCAACCGGGCGGCTTCCACCCAGTCTCCGGGAGACTCACGGAGCACTGGAAAGATGCGGGTGAAATCCTGCAAAACCTTCATCTCTTCTTCGGTCTCGCCTGCGTAAAAAAGTTCCGCCACAATCAAATCCAGACAACAAACCCGTCCGGTATCCATCAAAGCATTGACTTCTTGGAAAGTCCGTTCCTCCTTCTGAAAATAGTCCTGCCAGATAGGGGTATCGATCAGAACGGAGGAAAGGGTTGCGCTTTTTTCCCGTCGCTTCATCTTCAGGCCTTCGCCATTTTGTGCCATCGTCCGTTGGCCGCCAGGCTTTTAATCGTCTCCAGCTTCTTGCGCTTGATGCACTCCTGTATGGCGGAAATAACGGCTTGAGTCTTATTCTTCGCGGGGCTGACTTCTAACAAGTCAACCACCAGTTCTTGAGGGAGGGTAACGGTCGTCCTTTTCATGGCTATCTCCAGCATTTAAATAATGCCTTATTTTATGTTAAACGACAGCACATATCAACCTCAAAAATGTGTGCTAAGGGATAGCCTGGAATATTTTTTCCACCCCTATCAAATTAAAGTATATGCAAAACAAGTGCCATTTCTTTTTGCTTAATACGCTTAGCTTTTCCCCCTTTTCGGAAGGGGGCAATAAAATAGTTGTTGTAATCGGATTCCTCTACCACTACATTGAGATTAGCGAAAGAAAAGCGCATAAGATAGATGGCCATGGAGGAGATGGACCGATGAAATCAGAAATCGACGATCGTACATTATTGAAGGGGATAAAGAAAAAGGTTGAAGAAGAGATGTCCAGGAAAGAGATCGAAACGATTCTTTATTGGAAAGGAGAGATGGAAAAGATTCTTGCCAAGAGACCAGAGAGTCTGGGGACTTTTCGGATGGAAATCCAGAACTTCATCCAGCGCATGCAAAATCGAATAAAAATGCTGAAAAGCTCTATTCCCAGTTGAAAAGGGCCAAAATCATTGTCCCGCAAAGAAAATTTAAGAAACCTTTGAGATACCGAAAGAATAGTCGAAAAATTGACAATTAGACCTCGGAAAATTAGTCTTATGTCATCATCAAAAAACATGCCAAAACGTTCCTCCGGGGGATAAAAACTAGTTTCTTGTGGATAGCTCTCCATTTTAAAGATTTTTCGTAAAATCTTTCGTGAAAGAACTAATTTATTTTCTAATACTTTGATTCCATTTAGTATTATTATTTGCACTAAAAATGGGCAAATTGAAGAAGAACTTGATTTTAAATCATAATTGGTAATGCTCTTCTGTTTTATGCACAACTTATCCACAGAACCTGTGGAAAAAGGATCTAGACAATTTTTGCCACTGAGCGAAAAACCCGTCCCTTTTTTTCCTGACGACTCTATCGAATCTTCAGATACTTTGTAGATTTCGAAAATTCCTTTCTTGGGGATTGCTCGGATCTTGGATACCGGGGAAAAAGATGATCGAATAGATGGAGATAATTAAGCCACCACTCAGAAAGATTGACTTTAGAAAGAACAGCGTTTACCATTTTGGGTAGAATCAAAGTGGGCAAGAATAGACAGCTAAGGTTCCGGCGGAATGAGAAAAATCAAAATCGGGGGAATTATTCAGAGCAAACAGTTAGCCCAAGTAGGAGTGATGTCGACCCCAGATCAACCGGGTTTAGCGGGGAAGATCCTGGGAGTGTTAGGAAACGAGGGCATTAATATTCAATTCATCGTCGAATTGGTGGATCTCTCTGGTCGTGGGAGTCTTATCTTTTGCATCGATCAAAAGGATTTGGAAGAGACCTTGAAAATTCTCAAGCAGGTTCAACCCTTAGTAGGCTTTGAAAAGGTGATTCACCAATCTCCCGTAGCGATTCTCTCTATTTTTGGTCCTCACTTCCGCGAAAAACCGGCTATCGCTGGGACCATGTTTTCCGCCCTGGGGGATTCTGGAATCAACATCTTGTCCATCAGTACTTCGATCTCTACCCTTTCCTGTGTGATCGAAGAAGCCCTGCTTCCGGAAGCTGTAAAGGCCATCAGCGAGGCTTTCGAACTGCCTTAACCTTCTTTCTCTTCGGGGAACCCTCGACCTTTTTTTTCTCTTGGCCGGAGAGGGAAGGAAATACAGGTTTTTGCAGAACCTTTCCCAGTTCTTTGGATCGACGAGTGGCGGCAATAACCGCGTTCATTAAGGCCAGACGAAAGCCCCCCTCTTCCATCGCATAAAGGCCGGCTATCGTTGTTCCCCCCGGGGTGCATACTTGATCACGGAGTGTGGAGGGATGTTTACCCGTGGACTGGATCAAATGAGCCGCTCCCAGCATGGTCTGGGTAGTAAGAGCCAGGGCAGCATCTTGGGAGAGGCCTTCCTTGACCCCCCCCGCTGCTAGGGCTTCAATGACCGCGAAGGCATAGGCGGGTCCGCTCCCGCTCAACCCGGTGACTGCATCCATAAGAGATTCTTTAACGAGAACTGTGATCCCTACTGCTTGAAAGATGGCTTCCGCTGTGGACAAGTCCTCAGCTTGAGCTTGGGGGGAAGGAGCAAGGGCTGTTGCCCCCCTCAGGATAAGGGCTGGAGTATTGGGCATGGCTCGGACCATGCGGATGGGGATCGAGAAAAAAGCTTGAATATAGTCCAGAGGTACCCCGGCGCAGATGGAGATCAGAAGGTGATCGCCTTTCATGAAGGTAGAGATCTCCGGAAGAATTTCGGGGACCGACTGGGGTTTGACCGCCAAGATTACGATGGGACAAGAGGAAACGAGGACCGGGTTGTTCTTGGCGGGGAGGACCCGGTACTTATTTCGAAGGAATTCTCTCCGATCAATGCGGGGTTCAAAAAAAAGCACCTCTTCTGGCGATAGAAGACCGGATTGAGTGACCCCCGCAATCAGGGCCTCTCCCATATTCCCCCCCCCGATGATCCCGACCGGTTTGTGCATTTTTTCCTCCTGAGATTTGAGCAGGGTAGCTTGGCGTTCAGAGTTCGGAGCAAAAAAACAAAGCTGGGGGCTTATCCTCCGCACTCCGAACTAGACCACTCTGAACGCTCTTATTAAAGGAAGTCTACTGAAGAAAATAGGGGAAATCAACTCCAATCTAGCGTGTCCCCAAACAAGAGCCATCCCGTTAGTTCATGGACTCGGCCTAAAGGGGAGGGGAATTTCCAAACAAGCCTTGACTTTTCCCACCGTAGTCCCTAACATGATAATCAAAAAAGGGTACATCCTAGCCTTTCTTTCTTCCGGGACATCGGAATCATCTCTTATCCTTGAGGCGTAGCCTATCGAAACGAGGAGAAGCTAATGAAGATAACCCCCTTGGATATTCAGCAGCAGCAGTTCCGGGTTAAGTTCAGAGGGTTCGACATGGTGGAGGTGGATAATTTTTTAGACCTCGTGGCCAATGAATTTGAGGAATTATTGCGGGAAAACAACCGGGTGAAGGAAGAAGACCGGAAAAAATTAGAGAGAATCCAAGAGCTCGAAGGGGCAGAAAAAGAAATACGGAATGCCCTGATATCTGCCCAGCAGATTTGTGAGGGGATAAAGAACAACGCTCGTAAAGAAGGAGAATTAATCATCGAAGAGGCCAAGGGCAATGCCCGGAAAATTGTAGAAACAGCCCAGGCACAGGCCATCCAGGTCGAGGCGGAGATTACCCAACTCAAACGGCAGCGGTCAGAATTTGAGGCCTCTTTAAAAGCGGCCATAGAGATGCATTTAAGGTTATTGGAGGCGGGTCGGGAAAATCGACCTTCCGGTACTCCAGATAAAGGGGAATGAAAAAGGATCACCGCCAGTCATCAGAAAAGATATTGAACGTTTGGGTGCAGCCCCGGGCCTCTCGCAATGAAATATTAGGGTTCCAGGATGAATATCTCCGAATTCGAGTAATGGCGCCGCCCAAGGAGGGGGAAGCCAACCATCTCTTGCGGGAAGTACTAGCCGAGGCCCTGGGAGTCTCAGTCTCTCGAGTGGAGATTCTGAGCGGACACAAGGCAAGGCACAAACGAATTCGGGTTATGGATGTGCCTCCGAGCAATCTGGAAAAATTGGAAAAGATTCAGCGGACGAAGCATTAAAATCCGTGGCCCCTCGCTTTTTTATTTCCCAGACATATATCCGTCTCCCGTTTCCTAGTTGCTGGCTTTAAAATGCTGAATTTAGGGTAGAGCGAATTTCATTCCGCGAGGGCTTGGCACGTGAACCCGGCGGAGATAAGTTTGGAAATTCCCTCTAATGAGGGAGCCCATGGGTTCGGATGGATATTTCCTTCTCCGGGAAACGCATTAGGCATAATTGGCATGTCTTTTTGAACCGAGAATAGGAAGAAGAGGAAAAGGAGAAAGAAAATGCCCCCCCATCGGTTGGGGAAGATCTTGGAAAATTATCTCAGCCGGGCAGGCCTGCAACCGAGGATTCAGGAACAAAGAATCATAGATGCCTGGGAACGGATGGTGGGGAAGGCGATAGCCGAGATGACTGAACCGGTTCGGGTGAAAAACCGGGTCTTGCAGGTAAAAGTTACCAACTCCGTATGGATGCATGAGCTCCAGTTCCATAAAAAATTGATTATCCAGAAGTTGAATGAATGTACGGGAGACCCTGTCGTACAGGACCTCTGGTTTTTTATCGGAGAGAAGGAGACTGGAAAGGAAGTCCCTCCGGAGGGAGGAAAAAAGAAACGGGAAAAGGAGGCCAGGGATCTGAGCAAGGAAGAGAAAGACCGAATTGAAAGAGAGATCAGCCACCTCGAGGACCCGGAGATGAGAGAGGTCCTTTTAAGGGTGTTTTCTAAGGGCCTAACTTGGGAAAAAGGAAGAATAATCAAATAAAATTCGGGATACGGATGAGGAGGAAAAATCTGTGGGTTTCTTTTTAGTGCTCTCCACGGCGGGATCGGAGAAAGAAGGACAGAGGATCGGAAAGATTTTGGTAGAGAAGAGATTAGCGGCTTGCGTGAACGTCATCCCGGGAATTATATCCTTTTTTTTCTGGGAGGGGAAGCTGTGTAAAGATAAAGAAGTGATGCTCCTTATCAAGACCACGGAGAAAAATTTAAGAGAAATAATAAATAATATAAGAAAGATCCACAGCTATAGCGTTCCCGAGATTATTTTTTTAAAAATTGGAAAAGGGGATAAAGAATATCTGGATTGGATCCGGGAAACAGTGGAAACAGGAACGAAGAAAGGGGTAAAAAAAATTATTGACAATAGGTACTGAAAAAAGATAATATATTCTATTTGCTATTAGAAACAATGGCTTTTTGCTGGCGTAGCTCAATCGGTAGAGCAGCTGATTTGTAATCAGCCGGTTGCGGGTTCGAGTCCCATCGCCAGCTCCAGGGCGGTCTTTAGTTTTCAGCTGCCAGTTTTTTTAAAGCCTTTCGAGAACTGGCAGCTGAAAACTAAAAACGGCCAAGGGAGAGGTTCCCGAGCGGCCAAAGGGAACAGACTGTAAATCTGTCGGCTGACGCCTTCGGAGGTTCGAATCCTCCCCTCTCCACCACTGTTAATGATTAAGGGTTGATAGTAATTTTGAAAAAAATTCCGGGCGGGAGTAGCTCAGCTGGCTAGAGCAACAGCCTTCCAAGCTGTGGGTCGCGGGTTCGAATCCCGTTTCCCGCTCCAAGCCCACGTAGCTCAGTTGGTAGAGCGCATCCTTGGTAAGGATGAGGTTCACCGGTTCAACCCCGGTCGTGGGCTCCAATCAAAATCTAATTCAAGAAATGCCAGAACCTGAAGCAAAGGAGGAGTTATGTCGAAGCGGAAGTTTGAGCGGACGAAGCCGCATGTGAATGTGGGGACGATCGGGCATATAGATCATGGGAAGACGACGTTGACGAGTGCGATCACGAAGTGTT
>Ga0187877_1002385_pt1 | contig 16870 bp, 16 predicted proteins | sample June2016WEW_17_1_3_FD_132430 | JGI IMG/M metagenome (GOLD analysis project Ga0187877, IMG submission 132430) | Peatland microbial communities from SPRUCE experiment site at the Marcell Experimental Forest, Minnesota, USA - June2016WEW_17_100 | ecosystem: Environmental > Terrestrial > Soil >... | reverse complement strand
GCGCAAGCATGGAACCGGAAAATGAATCGCGATCACGTTGTCATCAACTGGAAGTTCACACGCAAAAAGGCACGCCAGAAGTTCGGCTACAAAAGGAACAAATTCAGGCTGTCAGAGACCTAGGGCCAGGACAAGTCCGAATACAGTTGCAAGAGCAATTGCCGCGCGCCGCATGCTACGGTCTCCTTATTCTAAAAGTTCTATTTCCCGGTTTCATGCGGATGGTAGCGTGCAAAGTAAAAGAATTTGACCTGCGAGTCTGGGTTCTGGTTAATGGTGGAATGGGGAGTCAAACTGTCCGGCACATGATAGAACGCCATCCCAGGAGTCTGCTTGAAAAGTGCATTGCTGATGAACGCAATGCTGGTTCCATACAGCTCTGTCCAGACCTCCTCGATGTCGGTGTGGTCCACCACGTGTGGCTTCGAGATCGTGAGCGGATCGAATGTAACCGTTTCAACACTCTGCAGCGTGCCGAGGCCATCCTCTGTTGCGAACAGCGGCTTCACGATCTCGCACCACAAACTGGTGGTGGTCGAGATCGGGATTTTATTCTCATCCCTGACTAGCATGTATGCATTCGGCCGGAAGCCGGGCGGCGTTGGCTCGTTGACAACATACATCGCGAGCGGCTGGTCCCCGGTATTATTGAGAGTGAACTCCAGATTGGCCGGCATCAGAACCGCGATATTGCGGAACAGCTCGGCGGTTTGGCCGCCGGCAGTCACCGTGCCCTGGCCGGACTCGACGTAGTAAATCTCCTGCTGGCCATCCAGGCGCGTGGGGGTGGTCGATGCGTTCGGCTCCAGTGTCGCGTAGGTATAGGAGTTTACGAAGCGGAGGACCGCTCCCTTCTCTGTTGGATGGGTCGCATCTCCGCGGGTAAGAATGTCCCGTTCCACAAGCGATCCCCGTATAGTGCGCGGCGTCGCATTATGCCAATCTCCGAAATAATAAGTGATTTGATCGCCGGTGATCTGCGCCGCCGCGAGCGGCGCCAGCAAGACACATAAACCGAACGACGTGAGGATCCTTCTAATCATCAAAACAATCTCCCTCTTTCGCAATCTTCCCGGCTGGAAATGACCAACCATGGCCAAGCTGATTCCACGCGGTAAACAGAAGCTTTTTATTGCCCCTACACCCTAAACAAGTTTTTTATAAACAACAAGCGAAATAGTACGAAACCGCACTGTTGAGGCCGCCCGCAAAGAGCGGGAATGTCTGAACGGATGATCCCGAGGAATCGCGAACCCCATTTTGGGGAGAACCTCGCTGCCTCAGAAATTTGCGTACGCCCTACTTTCTGGTTCCAAACGGATGATAACGCGCGAAATAGAAGAACTTTGCCTGGGAATCTTGGCTGGGATTAAGGCTTGTATGTGGGGTCTGATTGTCCGGAATGTGGTCGCCGCGGGTGAGGATGTTCCGCTCCTCCAACGAGCCGCGCGTCGTGCGTGGCGCCGAATCATGCCAATGGCCAAAATAAAGATCGATCCGATGGGCGGTTGCGTTTGCCGTTTGGCTCCTGACTGCTCCCTCTGCGCGCCCACCGGCAGCGTCAAGGTTAACGCTCCTGCGATCCACAGCACGATGCTGAACGCCGCATATTGTGGTTCCCCTGCATCGATCCCACTCTTCCCTCCCTATCTGCTGTTTTCTTGTTTCGTGTGGCCGGTAGCGGGCAAAATAGAGAAATTTCACCTGATCCACGCTGCTCGGATTAATGTTGGTATGGGGCGTTAGGTTATCGGGAGGGTGATACAAAGCCATGCCGGGTGTTTGCTCGCGCAGCTGATTTCCTACCAGCGCAAGGCTAGTGCCATAAAGCGCAGTCCAAACCTCTTCAATGTCGCTTGTATCCTCGTGGGGCGCGGGGTGTGGCTTGCCGATGGTGAGGGGATCGTAGGTAACGGTCAAGACGCTTTCCAGTGTGCCGAGTCCATCGGCAGTTACAAATAGCGGCTTTGTGATATGCGCCCAAAACCCGATCACTGAAATCGGGATCTTATTTTCATCCCGGACCAGCATATCTGCATTTGGCCGAAAACCGGGAGGTGTCGGTTCATTGATCACATACATCCCCAGGGGCTGGTCTCCGGTATTCCTAAGAGTGAACTCCAGATTGGCCGGCATCAGCACCGCAATGTTCTGGAACAGCTCGGCGGTTTGGCCGCCGGCAGTCACCGTGCCCTAGCCGGACCCGACGTAGTAAATCTCCTGCTGGCCATCCAGGCGCGTGGGCGTGGTAGAAGCATTCGGCGCCAGCGTCGCATAGGTATAGGAGTTGATAAAGCGGAGAACAGCCCCTGCGCGCGTGGGATGGAGCCCATCCCCGCGGGTGAGAATATCCCGTTCCATAAGCGATCCCCGTATAGTGCGCGGCGTCGCATTATGCCAATCTCCGAAGTAGAGATTGATTCGATCACCCGTCGTCTGCGCTTGAGCGAACTGTAAAACGGTGAGGGAACACACCAAAAAGACGAAAGCCCTTCTCATTTTATCAGCACCCCTTGACCTCCCGATTTCCCTTTCATTAGCGGGTAGTGTCCTAGCTTGTTTTTTCCGGATGACGAGCCTGAAAACATCCGGTTGGGGACGCGCAGTTCCATCCTGATATCTTTGAATTCCCGCACAATGTACGTAACGGATGGTGTTCCATGCGAGAACGAGTACGAGAAATACTCTCTGGAGGGTTCTGGCGCGGAGGGCCAAATTTCAAAGACGCAGGTGGTAGTGCGCCATGAGCGCGAAAGGCCCACAAGGCCGAGTAGTGCGCAACTGCTTATCCAATGAGGGTAGGCCCCTCGGAACCGGCTTACAGGAGCAGGTTCCAAACCACCTTCGGCGGCTGTGGTCAAAAGCCATGGTCGTGAGCGCGGAAGGAAAAGGCCTGGCAATGACTGGGTCAGGTATCAGGCAAGAAGAGGACCGCAAGGGAACCACCGTTGAAGTGTCGAAAGCTATGAGATGATGTCAAAACCGCGGCGTTATCACTACTGCGGGACAAAGCTCTGACGGAACCTGTTTACGGGCGGAGCGGCATCCGGCATGAGAGGTGGCCTGAGCTTGCCAAGGAGGCGGATCGGCAGAACATGGGAAGTCTTCAATTGATGCCAAGAGAAAACCTATAAGTGCGACCCACGAAAGGGAAATATCGATGCACTTGAAGACGGCGGATCATCCTGTAGTAGCGTGGAAGCGTCTGTAATGGACGGGGAGCGAAGAGGATGACATAGCTCGACGGAGGGCTTGGCCAACTGGGCAACCAGGAAGAGCCTTCACCTCCAGAGACGGTTTGCTCTCGCCAGAGACAAATCACGGCTATGAAGAGCCGTGTGAATCGAGAGGTTCAAGCACGGTTGTGTGTCCAGTGAAGGCTGGCATGTTCAGCAGGAGATAAACCTGCCGGGGCAAGAGTCAGAGGCGCCGTAGCTTGGATAGCAGGGAGGAGGGAAACTGAATTTCTGAAGCCTATCGACGATCGTCTCTTTGGGAGACGCGCAAGTCATCGGGCCGTAATGAAAATGAACGTGGATGTGGCCTCGAAAATGAGAATCCCCGAAGGCCGAGCCCGCAACCGTGAGGGCGAAGGCAGCATGGATAACCGAAATCTGACCGATGCGGTTATCTCACTTCGGCGGGGTGGAAGCGACAGCACGATGACAAGGACATGCTAAGCAACTGGAGAAGCCCTCCTCGTCCCGGCGCGAAATCGCTGGAACAAGGTAGGCCCTATAACCGGTGAACCCGGGAAGTGGGCTGAAGGCGAGAGGGTGGCGGATGGGTCCGCATTAGCGATGAAGCCGGGTAATGCTGGTGGAGCAAAGGGGCCCTGCTGTTTGTAACGGTTCCAACAAAACGGGAGGCAAGGGTGGATGACAAATACACCTATTAGTTTGCAAGACCTGAGGAGGAACATATACGTCAAGGCGAAGGCTGAACCGTCGTGGCGTTTCTGGGGTTTGTACGTTCATGTCTGCAAGATGGAGACGCTACGCGAGGCGTATGCGCTGGCCAGGAAGAACAACGGAGCTCCGGGAATTGACGGGGTGACGTTCGTGGTCATCGAGGCGCAAGGCGTAGAGAAGTTCCTTGAGCAGATACACGACGAACTGATTGAACGCACCTATGTGCCGCTACGAGCACGGCGGCGGGAGATACCGAAGGACGGAGGAAAAGTTCGCGTCCTGTCGATCCCCGCTATCCGTGACAGAGTGGCGCAAGGCGCGCTCAAGCTCATATTGGAGCCGGTTTTCGAGGCGGATTTCCAACCAGGGTCGTATGGCTATCGACCCAAACGCACCGCACATGAGGCGGTGCATCGAGTAGCAACGGCAATCGTACAGCGAAAGACCCGCGTGATAGATCTGGATTTACGGGCATACTTGGAAACGTCGTCATACTGCCCCCCATGTTCATGAAATGCTGTCAAACAGGTCAGGGTGATTGTCTATCACTTTGATTCGTAGGCCTTTGCGTTGTCCTCTGGTGACCAGCATAGCTTCAAGCTCGCCACGCTTTACACGCTGCAACACGGTTTGGCGCGAGACACCTAGTTTCAGTGTCGTTTCCAGCATGGGAAGATACTCCGGCGGTGCTTGCTCCACGAAGCGTGCACGCAACTCATCGGTGATGCGAATTTGCCAAGGCGCTCCTGGCGTTACCTGCTCACCAGCTATGAAACCATCATTGAGCCACCGGTGCATAGTGGAAGTGTTGATACCCAGGATCTTCGCGGCTTGTCGAATGGACGCCAGTTCGCCGGTGGACTGTTCAGTCGGCGGCTGAAACCGGGGAATGTTTCGATAGCGGCGCAGGCTTCCAACCTGATTGGCCGTGAATCGTTCTCCAGTCGCCGTCTTGCGACCCTGACGATTCAAGATACCGGCGATAACATCGTCGGAATAGAGAACGGCGAGGCGGCGAAGAAGGGAGATCGTGTCTTCGTCGGTGCGGACACCTCGCGGCTGACAACGCGGCAGGGAGAGATCCACTTCTGTGAGCGTGCCGCCGTGCCAGCGCAGAGTCAGATGAGCACTTTGTCCCGGACGATCGACAGTAACAATCACTTCTTCCAGCGGGGCGCGCAAGAGTTCCTTGCGATCGCGATCCGTAGTGGTGGGTGCGGCCCAGACTCTGCGCAGATCGGCGCCAAGAGCGCGGAGTTTGTTCTTACCTTCCTGGGTGAGTGCACAAGGCTTTTGTTGCACGCGCCGCATGAGCTCTGCTTCGGCCGCGGCAAGATCGCGCAGACGTTTTTCCCACTCTGTCTCAAGCCCACGAGCTACGAGTCTGTTTTCCGGCTCGACCGCGCGATATTGGCGCTCTGCACGTTCCGCTTCGTAGCGAGCGCGTTCCAGCGCAAGACGCCATTGGCCCAGAGCTGCATCCTGGTCAGCTTCGAGTTGTTGCATGGCAAGTTGCGTGGCTTCGATCGCCGCCGGTGTCACCGCTTTGAGAAATGCGTCCACAACCGCTTGATCGATTTGCATGCCGCCGACGGTCAGACAGAACATGCCTCGTCCCTCGACGATATCTTTGCCGGAGCAGTGATAGCCGGGCGAAGCGGTTCTGCCGGTGTAGTGGGTATGCAGACGGCGGCCGCACTTTCCACATGTGGCCAGGCCTTGCAGCAGGGCAGCGCCTTCTCTCACAGCTCCTCCTGCCTGGTGTGGCTGAGGATGAACATTGGTGTCAATGCGTGCCTGATTGGCTTGGAATGTAGCCCAGTCGATGAACCCGGGATGATGTTCGACAAGAAGCACAGACCACTCGTCCATAGGCAAATGACGAGTCCGTTTTCGCGGCGTTCCTTGTTCATCGACATAACGCTCATGACGGCACTTTCCATATGCGTAGGCGCCAGCATAGACCGGGTTGGTGAGCACGTTATGGACACCCGTGTAGGTTGGGACAGCCCATCGAATCTCGCTTTTCATAGTAGCGCGCATCGAGAATGAAAGTTCCTCGGAGCGGAACCACAGCCATACCTTGCGCACCGAACCAAACTCCGTGAATTTGGAGAAGACGGTGCGAAGGATGCTGACGACAGACTCATCAGGATGAAAACAAATCTCTCCGTCCTGTTCCCCCCAGACAAAGCCAACGGGCAAGCCACGGCGTAGTTCACCACGTGCCGCCTTGTTGCGGATCCCACCGTCCAACCGGGCACGGAGGATATGAAGCTCCGCCTCCGACATAGTGCCTTTCAATCCGAGGACCAAACGATCGTTAAAAAGCGAAGGATGATAGATCCCGTCACTGTCGCCGATCAGCGTGTCCGTGATGCCGCATAGATCGAGCAGGCGGTACCAGTCGGCGTTATTGCGCGCCAGACGGGAGACCTCAAGACCGAGCACAATCCCCACGTGGCCCAAAGCTACTTCCGCTGTCATGCGAGCAAACCCGGAACGCTTGGCTGATCCGGAACCGGATAAGCCAAGATCTTCGTCAATGACGATTACTTGTTCCTTGGCCCATCCCAGTTCGCATGCCTTCTCAACCAAAGCATACTGGCGGGCAGTGGACTCACGATTGTTCTCGACCTGTGAAGGACTGGATTGGCGAATGTAAACAAAAGCAGATCGCCGCGTATGGCTTGGTCTCACCTTGGTGAAATCACTCATGACTCTTCTCCTCGTGATGGTCGTCCAGGTGTTCTCTGGCGATGAGGCGTGCCAGAATCCCGATCACGAGGAGTTTCTTTTCCTCGTGCAGAGTCTCCCATGGGCTGGTTTCGTCGAGTAGAAGATCGAAGAGGGTTGGATATTTCTCTCGCAATGGGGCTCTCCTTCCGTGCCGGGGAGTTCCCGGCCTCGCTCGCAGGTGCAACGATGCGGCTGAGGAGAGCGTCAACGACGGCGCGTGCGTGAAGCAAATCCTGCAAGGAGCCGAGCGTTGCCGCCGTCTGTGGAGGAAGAGATTTCTGAGGCTGTGCTGCCGACCCCAAGTCAGTCCAGTCCGCAGGGATCATGGACTTGCTGCCATCGGGCAGGATCAGAATCAACACCAATCGGCCTTTTCGGTGTGTCGACCGAAAAACGTTGAGAGATTTACCTTCAAACGGATGCCGCGCGCGGATAACTGTAACTCTCTCGGGAAGGTGCTGATGATGGGTAGTGTGTAGTGGCTTCCTTTGATACAGTCAGGCACCATCTGCTGCTTGAAAAAGTTGCGCGCCGGATCAATGACGGCGAGGTGATGCGTCTACTGAAGTTGATGTTGACAGCATCGGGCAAACAAGGCGTCCCGCAAGGCGGGGTAATTTCACCGCTTCTCAGTAACATCTATCTCACCGAGATGGATCAAATGCTGGAACGGGCGAAAGAGACCACGCGTAACGGGAAGTATACCTACGTTGAGTATGCTCGCTTCGCTGACGATCTTGTCGTTCTGATCGATGCCCATCCGCTCAATGCGTGGCTGCTAGGGGCGGTGAACAAACGTCTTCGGGAGGAGTTTGCCAAACTACAAGTCGAGATCAATGAAGAAAAGAGTCGCATCGTGGATTTGGAACGCGCAGAAAGTTTCGGCTTTCTGGGGTTCGATTTCCGACGCCTGCGCAGTATGGAAAGGCAGGTATGGCGAGCGCACTATACGCCGAAAATGAAGAAACGCACGGCGTTGTTGCGCAAGCTCAAGGATGTGTTTCGGCGGTTCCAGTCCCGACCGGTGGATCGGGTAGTTCAACTGATCAACCCTATCCTACGGGGCTGGGTGAACTACTTCGCCGTCGGACACTCCAGCGAGTGCTTTAGCTTCATTCAAGACTGGGTAGAAAAGAAGATCCGGCGTCACATGGGGCGATCCCGGAATCGGAGCGGCTTTGGCTGGAAGAGGTGGAGTAGGCGCAACCTGTACGAGGACCTGAAGCTGTTCAACGGCTATAAGGTTCGTCATTGGGCGGCTCCGAAAGCGCTCCCAGCGCGATAGGTCTCATAACCTTTGGCACGAAGCAAACAGGAAAGCGCAGTGCGGGAAAACCGCACGCTGCGTTTGACGTGGCGGGAGCTGGAAACGTGACCATGGTCGCCGGACTGCGGTCCATCGCGAAAGCGATGGAATTACCACCGGAACCTAGCGTGCGCGCGCCTGCTCTCGACCCTACCCGTGAGGGCCTCGGGGTGAAATTCCCCGGGGCTACTCGACTCACTTTGATCGGGAATGGTTCGGGATGGCGATGGGCGCCGTCTCCGCTCCTATGGGCGCGCACGCGGCTGCAGTCGTATTTGTTGAGGATGTTCCAATGGCAGTCGAAAGCTTTGGCACTTTCATCCTTGCCTAATCGCGTTCTCCAGGACGAAGTATTCGCCGCACCCGTCGCCCATTATTGGCGACAGCAGCGCCCGCGGCGGTTCTTGTGGCGCCACAGGACTCCCGAACTAGCAGTTTTGGGAAAATGCTGATCTTTTCCAGGTCCTCATCCAACTCGGGCTCCTGCTCAAGGGCAAGCAGTCGCCTCACAGCTAATCGGCCCATCTTCTCTCTGTCTACGACGACGGTGGTGAGGGCGGGGCTGACCACTTTTCCAATGGGCAGGCCATCAAAACCGACCACCGAAACATCCTCGGGGATGCGGAGCTTGAACAGCTTCAAGGCTTTGATCGCACCGCAGGCCATTTCATCATTGGTAAAAATGCCGTCAAAGCTGATCCCTTTTTCGAGCGCCTTCTTTGCCGCCTCGAAGCCGCCCTCCACGTGAAAGTCGCCATTCACAATCAGACGCGGGTCAACCTCCAGGTTATTTTCCGCCATCACCTCTCTATAAGCTCGCAACAGGTCATTTGAGAAGTAATGCCCCTCGCGCCCACTGATCAGCAGAATTCTTTTCCTCCCCAAATTAAAGAGATGGTTCAGCGCCAGATGGCCCCCATGGACATTTTCGGGACAGACTGCGACACAGGGACGTGCACTCGCCTGATTGCCGGAGTAGTCAACCAGCACGACATTGACAAAGCTTTCCCGAAGAGATTCGGCATAGCGCGGGGGGATGTCGCCAACCACCAAAACCCCACGGACCCGACGGGCGCGGAGCATGCGGTTCAGTTTGAGAAACTCGCGGTAGTCGTCACCTAATATCCCGACGGAACAGTCGCACCCCTGCTCAAACAACTCACGTTGCATACTGAGAATGATGCCGCTGAAGAACGAATCGCTCAGTGAGTATTCCGGCTGGAAAAGAATCGCATAATTTCTGGTTGTGGAAGATTCCGCCCGGCTAAGCGAGCGCGAGACTTGAAACCCCACCTTTTCCGCCATCCGCAAAACGAACTCGCGAGTATCCGCCGATACATTCGGGTCATCTCGGAGCACGCGGCTTACCGTCATCCTGCTCAACCCGCACTTCCGCGCAATAACCTCCAAACTTGGATTCTTGACCTTTGTATGCACTTGCCTGCCTCAATACCGAGCCTTGACCAGGGCACTCGGCTTATAGTCATCCGCTGTAAGCAGCACTTGCGGGCCATGCTCATCAAAACTCGATTCGCGACCTCGTTATGGTCCAACATGTCCCCCGCCCAAACCGTGATCATGATGCGAACATTGTAACCTAACGCCCACCAAGAGCTCAATTCGAGGTAGTGGGTCAGTTTGGATTTCCACAGGTCATGAGCGGAGGCGCGTATGATTGCGCCTAAGTCGCTGCCTCCTAAGGCACCGATCCCAAAGCAGCATTCGGGGAGTCCCAAGCGCATGACCATCGTTTTCGGAACGCTAGAAGCAGTCTCATAGATGCCTCATGAGGATCAACACGCAACCGAGTTGGACCATGCCGAGGAAGTTGCTGGCGTAACGTTCCCATCGGCAGGAGAGTCGCCGGAAGTTTTTCAGCCAGGCGAACAGGCGTTCGATCTTCCATCTACGCAGGTAACGGCGGAGCGGTCGGCCATCCTGGGTTCTCTTTCTCTTGCGCCGGTTGGGAGCAATCATTTCGATATTGTGCTGGTTGCGCAACCGCTCATCCAGCCCGTCGCTGTCCTAAGCCTTGTCGCCGATCAGTCGTTTGGGCAGGGAGGCGATATGTCGTTGTGCGAGCGTATCTTCGACCAGCGTTGATTCATTCGGCGAAGCGCTCGTAACCCGCACGGCGATAGGAAGACCATGGCTGTCCGCGACTGCCATGATCTTGCTCCCTTTGCCGCAGCGCGTTGGACCAATGCGATCGCCCCCCTTTTTGCCCCCGCAAAGGAGGCGTCTACAAATGCCTCCTCCAAGCCCAGTTCACCCCGTGCCAGCAGGTCTTCGCACAGAGCCCACAAGATGCCGTCCAGCACCCCGGAACGCTGCCATTGCTGAAAACGGCGGTGACACGTCTGATAGGAACCGTAACGCGGGGGAAGATCCTGCCACGGAGCTCCGGTGCGCAGGATCCAAAGCACTCCGTTCAACACTCGGCGAGCATCGCCCCACCGTCCGCCACGCCCGTCCGGCCTTTGCCTAAGCGCCTGATCCCATTCCACAAAAGGCCTGACGTACTCCCATTGTGCGTCGTTAAGATCGGCCATGCTTTCTATTTGCGCCCGATCCGCCCACCGCGCAAGCCTTTATTCTCTGGCGTCATTGGCGAGATGGGTTCTACAACCAAACGGCATCGTTTTTTGCCGCAGACACGGAGGAATTGAAACTGTTCAACACGGCTTTTCGGATGCTTACGACGCGGCCCGGAAATTCTGCTTGACAAGGCGGGCGCGACTTGGCAGTATGGTTCTGCGTAACAATGTAACATATAGCAAATTTACGCTGCAGTTCCGATGCGAGGTTGCGAATGGAACCAGCTAACGAATTAGTGCAGGAGATCGACTCGATCAATTGCTTGAAGATTGCGGTCGTAATCCTGGCATGGTGCTCACTTCTCGGGATGGCATCGCCGGCCTGGTGCGCCCGATCGAGCGCGGAGGCGGTTCCAGTGGCGGAAGCCGGGCAGGCGCGGGCCGTCATTGTCATTCCGAACGTTGCCAGTGAATCTACAGAGTGGGCCGCCGGCGATTCCCAAAAGGAATCTGAGTGCCTCAAAGGAAGCCACGGAGTTGGCAATGCCGGTAAGCATGCTGATGGCGGACCACCAAATGACTGCCACGGCAAGACCCAGGCGAGTCCCCACGACGTCGAGCAGGACGCCGCCAATCAGCCACATGCCCGCGTAGGAGATCTGAAATGCGGAGAGGATACGGGAGAGGTCCGTGTGGCTGAGGTGCAACTCCCGAGTGATGACTGGCGCCAGCACGGAGAAGGTCTGGCGGCTGATGTAGTTGATCACCGTGGAGCCAAAGAGCGCGTCTGGAAGCGCAAATGGATCGTCTGCTCCTGTGGAAGTCAGGCCCACACCAAAAGCGGAAGCCATTAGTGAGCCCATGAAAAGATTACCGATGGCTAAGGATTTTGCCGTGACGGAGTTGAAGTCTCAGCAATCCACCGGGCTGAGGTGGACAGCAGACCGCCTGGATTCGTGGAAGGAAATCGCCGTCTATTTTGGCAGAGAAGTGCGCACTGTGCAACTCTGGGAAAAGCGGGAAGGTCTTCCAATCCATCGGCACTTTCACAAGCAGCTCGGCAGTATTTTTGCATTTCGTTCGGAGCTGGGTGCTTGGAGAAGCCAAGCATCCGCCGGAAGTAGAGAACCTCAGGCTGAGGCTGCTGCGGTGCCATTCAAGACGCCAAAGCCTATTCAAGGCCACAAAGTCCTTCGCGTTCAGCCGCTCCATAAAAAAAACATATCCCAGCACCAATCTTTTTGTGATGCGATCGTGGCTAAGACCGTTTTGGCTCTGGAACAGATCAACCCCGGAAAGTTGATTATCGACCCCCCGCAGCCGGCTCTACGGGTAGATTCTCAGAATCGTCCTCAATGCATTTCGGAAGGTTCCGCCTCTGACTATGTCTTGAATTGGGATGTTCAGGACTATGGCGGTAGCCTGCGGCTGAGCGCGGAGCTTATGTCAAGTGAAAATGAGGCTGTGGTTTGGTTCCATGTTTTCCGATGTCAATTGAGCGATTTAGATGAAATGTGCGACTATTGGGCGGATCAGATAGTCAAGTGCGTCTGGCTGACTGTTGTTTCATCGCCGGCATCATGTCCCGCCGTCAAGCGCGATAAACCGGGCGCGCGGGAGGCATACCTGAAAGGCAGGTATTTCTGGAACCAGAGGAGCAAGGAGGGCCTGCGAAAAGCGATCCAATGTTTCAAGGCGGCGGTTCAAGAAAATCCTGATTTTGCGTTGGCTTATTCCGGCATTGCCGATTCCTTCACGCTTCTCTCGTTTTATGAAATTGTGCCTCCTTCCGAGGCTATGCCGGAGGCGCGCCGGGCTGCACTCAGAGCCGTTGAGCTTGATCCGGATCTGGCCGAGGCTCATGCTTCGCTGGCTGATATTCTTTTTCACTTTGAGCGAGACTGGCAAGGAGCGGATTGCGGATATCGGCTAGCGATTCAGTGCAATCCGGGCTATGCTCCCGCTTATCTTCGGTACGCAAATCTATTGGCTGCCAAGGGACTGCATGAAGCTGCTCACGTCGCCATCATGCACGCACTCGAGATTGATCCTGTCTCTCCGAATACCCTGGTTTGTGCCGGCGTTACATCCCATCTGGCCCACCGCTTCGATGAGGCAATCGAGCACTACAAAGAGGCTCTGGACCTGGACCCCCATTTTATATGGACACATATATACTTGGCGCAAGGACTTGAGCAGACGGGCCATTTCAAGGAAGCGATCTGGGAATTTGAGACTGCCATCAGGTTGGCCGGCGGAAGTAACTGCGGGTGGGCGATGGAAGCTCATGCTTACGCGGTTGCAGGCGACCAGGCCTCTGCCCGACAAATTCTGGATCGGTTAAAGAGCTCGACCAATCGAAAATGCATGCCTTCCTTCGATATTGCGGCTGCCCATGCCGCGCTTGGCGAATCCAGGCAGATGGGCGTATGGCTCAATCGAGCTTGCGATGAGCGGAACCTGAAAATCTGTACTTTGATTCAAGATCCGCGCTTCGACCGGTTGCGCCAACAGCCCGAGTTCAAGGAAGTCGTCGATCACGTTGGACTGACGCAATATGATCCGACTCGCACCCGGCCGTCATAATTCTTACGAAAGCAGGTTTCCTGGCCTATATTGTTCATGAAGTTGGTTGATGGCGCAGTTTGTCGCGCTAATGGGTAGTGTCCTAGCTTGTTTTTTCCGGTTGCACCTGGGCGCTCAGCTCAATGGTGATATAAGCGTCCTGTACCTGAGGGTTTCGCGCTCAAGAATGGAGGAAATCTGATGCGAATTTATCTTTCGGCGACAACGATGCTGGCAGCCGGCTTTCTGGCCGCCATGCTCCCATTGTCGGCTCCTGCCCAGTACAAGGCGCCGGCGGCGCCCATCCAAAGCAGCAACGATCCGAACTACAACCACGGAAAGGGAGGCGGAATTGACTCATACTCAACTCCCGCCGCGATCCGGTATGTGCCGGCCGACCGGGAGGTGCTGTCCACAGACGTTCAGGACCGACGCATCGATATGTTCATGGGCGACTGGCGCGAGTCCATGCCCCGCATAATGCACGGGTCCATGGTGGCGCGCGATATCCTGACCAAAGGCGACAACTTTGATCCCCGTGAAAAAGGCGCGGTCCTGCACTACCTCAACTTCGAATCCTACGCCACCCTGGCGCCCGGCGCTTCAACGCCCATTGACCACCTGACCCAGCAGCAGGAAGTCTATTACGTGGTCGGCGGCACCGGCACGCTGTTAGCCGGCGGAGCCCTCGCCCACCTTCATAAGGATGTTGCCGTCCTGATGCCGGCCAACCTCCCATTCACCTTTAGCAACACTGGCACTGACCCGCTGGCCATGTATGTCCTCAACGAACCTGTTCCCGAAGGATTCAAGGTCGGCGACCAAATGCTGGTGATTGATGAGCGGGAGGCGCATGTTCGCACGCCAGCCGTTAACGAACCCCATCCCTACATTCTCCCCGGCGCTTCGGGTCACTGGGCGCACGTGGTTCGCGAGCTGTTCGCCAAGCGGGACGGCCTGGCCACCATGGGTAGCGTGCTCACCGTGGAGCTGAAGCCCATGACCATGGGCGAGCCCCATTCGCACAACCCGGGGCAGGAAGAGATCTGGACCCAGTTGTATGGCACTAGCCTGGCGTTCGAATCCTGGCAGTTGCGGCTCCAGATGCCGGGCATGGCTTACCTGATCCGGACGGACGGAGTCTCCACCCACTCCAACATCAACGTCGGCGATACCACGATCAAATTTCTCTACAACGTGGAAGGACCGCCGGAGCCTTAGTCATCCGGCCTGTTATGCATCTCTACTGACGATTGCATAGTAGAGTGACATGAAGAACATCGTTGATTTTAACCGTGGAAAGCTCTATACGGCCCACGTGCCATTTGAAAAGCTGTTTACGGAAGACGTGCGCAGAAAGAACGACGACTAGTGGACAGTTTTTCCGGTGTAGGTCCGCCAACAATTGCCGATGCGACGCCGCCTCGCCTTCGTCCTGTTCTGGGGCTGTGGGATTTGATCTATTACGGGGTTGTTGCCGTCAGTCCTATCGCGCCTGTCACCGTCTTCGGTTTGGCGTTGACACTTTCGCGTGGCCATGCCGTGGACACCATCCTCGTTGCTATGGTAGCGATGATGCTCACGGCTTTCAGCTACGGACGCATGGCAGCCCTTTACCCTTCGGCGGGCTCGGCCTACACCTATGTCGGACGCGGCCTGAATCCCCATTTGGGGTTTCTGGCCGGCTGGGCCATGCTTTTGGATTACCTGGTTATTCCCGTGTTCTGCGTGATCTTCGGCTCGTTGTCGGCGCAGCGGTTGGTGCCGGGTGTTCCCTACCCGGTCCTGGTCGTGCTCTTTACGGGTACGATCACGTTTTTGAACTTGCTTGGCATTCGGTCAGTGGCACGGGCTAATCAGATCCTGCTCGCCTTCATGGGTGGGGTGTTTTTGCTCTTCGTGATACTGGCACTCCGCTTCCTGTTTCTCCATGAAGGATGGCAGGGGATTTTCTCTTGGCAGCCGATGTACAACCCGGCCACTTTCAGTGTCCGCGCCATAGCCGCGGGTACTTCCTTTGCGGCGCTCAACTACCTTGGATTCGATAGTGTCACCACCCTGGCGGAGGATGTTGAAAATCCTCGGCGCAACGTCTTGCTTGCCACGGTCCTGGTGTGTCTTTTTACGGGGATTTTCTCCAGCCTCATCATTTATCTGGGGCAGCGGGTTTGGCCGGATTACCAAACCTTTTCTCATATTGAAACTGCGTTCATGGAGGTCACTCAGCGAGTTGGGGGGGCGCCTCTATTTTCGGCGATGGCCGTGGTGGTCATAGTGGCAGTGTTGGGCAGCGCCCTGGCAGCCCAGGCCGGAGCGAGCCGGTTACTCTTTGGACTTGGCCGGGACAACGTTTTGCCGCGCAAATTGTTTGGTCACCTCGATCCCAAGCGCAATTCCCCCAACTTCAATATCTGGCTGATCGGGCTTATAGCCTTGGCCGGATCGTTCGTCCTGAATTACGAATTGACGGCGGAGGTTCTCAACTTTGGAGCATTTCTGGGGTTCATGGGCGTGAATCTGGCAGTGATCCGCCAATACTATTTCGTGGGGAAACCAGGACAGAAGAAAAGCCTGCTTATGGATGCCATCGTTCCCGGGCTGGGCTTCCTGTTCTGCTTTGCGATCTGGTGGGGATTGCAGGCACCCGCCAAGATTGCCGGCGGGGCGTGGTTCGTGGGCGGATTTGTTTACCATGCCATTCGGACTCGTGGTTTTCGCCTCCCGCCAGTCATGTTGAATCTCGACGAAGGATGAGTGTTTGGCATAGGGCGCTGGAGAAGGTCGGAGGTGAGATTTGGATGCTTGGGTGTGGTCCGAGGGCAATCGGGCGCACTGTCCCTTTGAAATGCGGAACAGACTGGAATACAGATGTGACTTCAGATTTGTGAACGAAGAGGAGTCACCACTGGACGCGGGTGGATCAGGATTTACATGTTTGCTCGCAACCGGAAAGAGAGGAGTCAATGATCGGAATACCGAAGAGTGAATTCGTCGAACGTGTCCGGAAGGTGCAGGACGCGATGAAGAAAAAGAAACTGGATGGACTGTTTGTCTACGGTGACGAATATCGTAGAGAGAACCTACGCTATCTGAGCAACTTTTGGCCAATCTTCGAGCGCGGGGCTTGCTGCGTGGGGCTAGCTGGTGATCCTATCCTGGTAGGCGCCCCCGAAGGCGCGATGTACGCGAAAGAAATGTGCCCGTGGAAAGACATCAGAAACATCAAAGAATTCGCCTGCGTCTCAGTGCCTGAAGAGATCGACTATCCATCCGCGACCTTTTCGAGTCTTCGAGAAGTGTTAGGAGACGTTTTGAATGGCGGTCGAAGGTTAGGTGTGATCGGAAAATGGGACATGCCGGGACCGATTTACGATCGGCTACGGGGAGCGATTCCCGACCTTGAAGTAATTGAAGCAGACTCAATCCTGCGTGGACTGCGCCTGGTGAAGAGCAAGAACGAAATCGCGTGTCTTCGTGAGGCCGGACGCCTAGCGTGCATAGGTTACGAGAAACTGTTAGCTGCCGCGGTTTCGGGGAACACAGAACTTCAGGCTGCTGGAGCCGCTGAGGGCGCAGCACGGTCTGAGGGAGCCGAAGGAATTACGTTCACTGTTTTCGGGAGTGGCCATCGTGCGGACACGATCATTGGCCGTCCAACCAACAAGGTGATTCGCGACGGTGAGATGGTGATGGCGGCTTTCGCCGTACAGTATGAAGGATACATCGCCACTACCGAATATCCGTTTGTCGCCGGAAAGGCCAACGACGATCAGAAGCGATTTCTAGCTGCGCTATTCGAAGCCGCCAATGTG
>Ga0187877_1002357_pt1 | contig 17030 bp, 16 predicted proteins | sample June2016WEW_17_1_3_FD_132430 | JGI IMG/M metagenome (GOLD analysis project Ga0187877, IMG submission 132430) | Peatland microbial communities from SPRUCE experiment site at the Marcell Experimental Forest, Minnesota, USA - June2016WEW_17_100 | ecosystem: Environmental > Terrestrial > Soil >... | reverse complement strand
GGTATAGGCCGCGGGCGCCTCTGGTTACCTGTTGAAACGGACCGTGGATGCGGAGCTGCTGGTAGCCATACGAGCAGTGCATCGCGGAGGGACCTACGTGGACACGAGCCTGGCCGACGTCCTTGTCCAGGACGTGCTGGCGAAGAGAGGTATAAGAGCTGGTCCCACACGGCCGGTAAATATCTTTAGCGATCGTGAGCTGTAGGTGTTCGAATTCGTGGCGCGGGGTTATATTAGTGCATAAATAGCCAAACGGATTTTTGTGGGCGTGAAAACTGTGGAGACGTATCGTTCACGTTTTGCTGAGAAGCTCGGACTTCGGACGCGCAGTGATGTGATTCGTTTTGCCGTGCAAATGGGTCTATTGACCCCAGAAACGCTGGAGAGTGAGCCGGGCCGCTCGGCTCGGTAGGAATTTTGCTTCAGGCCGCCTCGCGGCCCCGATATGTAGGGCACCTGCGCCCTCTTGTCAGGGTTTTCCCGGACAAAGCCCTTCATTATTAGCAGCATCCCCGATACCTCGCTTATTCCATTTGCAGCACACTATCGTGCAAGTTGTACGAGTGTACCTTGCCTACGGGGGTCGGAGAACAGAGCGATGAGAACGAAATCAAATGCCTCCACCGTTGGGCCGAGTTCGGGTTTAATCATGTCTTCCCCAACTCGACGTGTATCCGTCGGGGTCCCTCGCTTCCCCCAAAAAGCGAATTCGAGAAAACCTGATTTCGATGTGAAATTGTTTCTCGACTCGGCCGGCATGGGGAGAAAGGTTGTCAAGTTTCGAGGAAAAGAAGCCGTCTTTGCGCAGGGCGATCCCGCGAAGAACGTCCTGTACATTCAGGAAGGGAGTGTGAAGCTTACTGTGGTCAATGAGACCGGCAAAGAAGCCGTTGTGGCGATTTTCGGACCGGGCGATTTCTTTGGTGAAGGATGCCTTGCGGGCCAGTCCGTTTGCATGGCGACTGCGACCACGGTTGCACCTACCACCGTGCTCGTCATTGAGAAAAACGAGATGATTCGCGCCCTCCGCGCTGAACATGCTTTTTCCTACCGCTTCATCGCTTATATGCTGGCGCGAAACATTCGAGTCGAGGAGGACCTGGTAGACCACCTCTTCAACTCCAGCGAGAAACGGTTGGCGCGCACTCTTCTATTGCTTGCCCGTTACGGTAAAGAAGACAAGCCCCACGGAGTACTCCCCAAAGTATCGCAAGAGATGCTGGCGGAGATGATTGGTACGACGCGCGCCCGGGTCAATTTCTTCATGAACAAATTCAGAACACTGGGCTTCATCGAGTACGGCGGCATGTTGCGAGAGCTGCAAATCAACAAGTCCCTTCTAAGCGTCGTCCTGCACGACTAACGCTTCGAGCAGCGATAGAATTGCTACGTATCGACCTTCTGGATTTGACCTATAGGCGGATCACACACATTTCTGAATTCTCAAACGAACGCCATGGGGTGGCCAAACACTGAAGAAGGCAACCTGAGCCTGCGCCTCGGAAGCGGCGAACCATCGGTTTGAGGAGTGCTATCGGTGCGGCAAAGCAGGCGCAGGACCTAGCGCGGCTCCAATAGAAAACGCTTGTAAGGAGTTTGTCGCGGAATTCCGCGAGAGCCCGCTCTCTGCGAGTGAGCTCGCGACGCTCAAGGTTTCGCCTGCCGCGTCCGTGCCCCCGAGTATTCGCTCCTAAGGGGCTAAATGCCTTGTCAATATGAAGGCCGCGTTCCGCCGCTACCTTCTAGGCTTTTTCTTGAGTGGTGGCTTCTTTTCTCCGCCCTTGATGCTGATCAGCGCCAAGTAATCTTTCGCGTTGAACGGGTACAGGCGAGTGGATTCTTGTCCCGTGGTACTCAAGGTGACGTCAACGCGCCGATTGTTGGCCAGGACCATCACCTGCAGATTATTCAGCATTTGTTGCCTGTCGGCCGGGTTCAAGTCCGGATTTTGCGCTATCAGGTCCTTTATCTGGTCGGCAGTCAGTTGGTCCTCTTTGCCGAACGACCGCGTGTCAATGTGGTCCTCAGGTACGCCGTTTTGCACCAGGAAGTTCTTGGTGCGATCCACGCGCCGCTGCGTGAGGCCCTTGTTGTATTCCTCCGAGCCGCGGGGATCTGCGTGGCCACCGAGGATCAAGTGAGCATCAGGCATGTATTTCAGATAATTCGTGAAATCCGCCGCCAAAGTTTTCAGGATCTCTGCCTGACTGTCGACCAGGCCGCCCTCGGGATTCTCGGCCGTGGGCCGAGCGGTTTGAAAGTAGATGCTATGGAGGGCAAGCTTGGCTTCCAACTGCTTGATCTCAGGGGCAGGAGCGGGAGGCGGCGGAGCTTCCACGTTCACCATGGTCGTGGACGAGGCCGTGAGCGGCGGAATGCGGTCATCGCCCACGCTGCAAGTGACCGTGATACGGCCCGGTTGTGCGCCCCGCGTATTCAACGTGGCGGTGTCACCGTTACCGGAGATCTCACCGGCGCTTGCGCTGTAGCTGTAAGTGAGCCGGCGGCCATCCGGGCTGCTGGCGTTCGAGTGGATGGTTGAGGTCCCATCCGTTTGCACGCTCGCCGGATCTGCCGCGCATGAAATCACAGGTGGACGGGGCACCTTCACGGTAAACCTCGCACTGCAGGATGCAACACCATTTTTCCTGCCATCACTCAAGTTGGCAGTGACTTCGTACGAGCCGGGTTGCAGCCCTGTGGTGTCGATCTGCGTGGAGGCTTCGCTCCCCGCAACTTTCACACCCGTGCCATTCCAGCTGTACTTGACCGTACGCTTGGGACTGAAATTCGATCCAGCGGCAGTCGCGGTCTCAGGCTCGCCGGCAAAGACTTCGGTCGGCTGCACCGAGCAGACTGCGCTGGGTGGCACTGGAGGCGCTCCGCCACCAAACATAAAATTGAGGCCAACCTGTGCTCTCAGGCCTCGGATGTCAGTAGTCGGCACAGCCGGAGGAGCATACCGGTAACTCGACATTACATAGTCGGCCCTGATCAGTCGTAGAGCGACGTGCCTGGACAGGTTGATATCAAGACCGCCGCCGAACATGAATCCTAATTTGTCGATACGGTGGAAGGCATCAGGCGTAAGACGATTGTCACCTACTAACACCTCAAGGAATGGGGAAAAATGCTTGCTGCGGAACGTAATCTTCGGGCCTAGTGAGAGGTTGTAGAAAGCGGCGTCGTCAATTCTGTTGGCTACCCCGATTTCACCGCTGCCCCAATGGGCGCTGGTATCGAGAGTGAGTCCCAGCCAGCGGTTGAAATCATAGGTGACGCTGGCGCCAGCGCCTCGCGGATTCGCTTCCAGGCGGCTGCTCAACGGGAGCAATGCTCCTGGAAGTTGGCCGTGTACGTCCGCGCCGGGATAAAAGAAGGAGTATCCGCCGTAAAGCTCCCACTTGGGAGCAGGCCGGTCCTGAGCTGCGGCGCGGGTGGCAAACATACACAGCACAGCAACCATTGCCAGCAACATTGTTAAGCCCCGACCCGGATGGCTCTTTGATTGAGATGACATGCGAATCTCCCTCCGAACTTGATGGCTCAAACTTCTTTTGCGGCACGCGAGTTGGATAGATGATCCCACTCCCGGATGCCTCAGCTTACGGATCAGTGATCGTATTGGTGTCCATGGTGACCGCGGCATTTCGTGCCAGCGCCCTGCCTTGTAGGCTTGCGCCGGTATTCAACGTGATTGAATCAAGGGCCATAATCGTGCCCGCGAAAGTTGAGTTCGTTCCCAAGGTGGCTGAGGTTCCTACTTGCCAGAACACGTTGCTCGCCACAACGCTGCCCGAAAGAACCACCTGGGTGCCGGATCCAGTGGTCAGTGTGGAACCGATCTGGAAGACAAAGACATCGCTGGCACTTCCCGTCAGGGTGAGAGTACCTGCCGTTATCCCTGTCGAGCTCGAGGTTTTGTACGTGCCCGCTGTAAGTGTCAGGCCCCCCAGATCTCCGGCCAGAACTTGAGGTGCAGGTAAGACGATACCGGCGGCGAAATTATAGGCCGCGGTCAAATCGAGCTGGGCCTGCGCCGCGGTGGGATCGGTCACGTGCATAACTGCAGGCGCGATGAGCGTTCCCGGCGGGAATCCCGTGACCGAGGTTCCCGGACTAAGTCCAAGATTTCCGCCCGTAATAGTGGTGGGGCCGGTGTTGGTCACCGTGGAACCAGCCAGGACTTTGAAATTTCCTGCCGTTAGCAACGGCACACCCGTCGAACACGCCGAGGCAGCGGTCGTGAAGCTCCACGTGAAATTAGCCAACAGCCCATTGCCGAATTGGTCTTGCGCCCCGGTGGTGATCGTGGCGGTATAAGTCGTACTCAACGCAAGGCCTGGGGACACAGGTGTAAAGGTGGCAGTATTGCTCAGCGTGTCGTAGGTAACGTGCCCAGTCACGCTCCCGCTTGGCGCGGCCAAAGTAAAGGTAGAGGTGTTGATCGTCGCAGGGTTCATCGCTTTGCTGAATATCGCGGTGACAACGGCGTTGGGGCAAATGCCTGAAGAGCCGCTGGGCGGAAGCACGGACGGTGCCAACACCGCAGGCGGGGTTAGGGGGGCGCCGGGGTTCCCCGCATTCGGATTCGCGTCCGGGTCGCTGCATCCGGCCACAAGGAAGGCCAGCAGGAACGCCGAGATCCAAATTGTGCTAACCGTCAGTTTACGCATTGGCTTCTCCTCTTCACTCAGTGACAAAGCGTTCCTCGCTTCTACCCGTGATACCGGGAATATACGGACTCCTGGATTTTGCCGTCTGTACAATTTTGAACACCATCGCGACCCAAAACTATCAAGATAGTGGACTATTCTCATTCGTACAGTTCTGGGAGGAATCTCCTTAGCAAGGTGGAAGCGGGCCTGGAGCGACCGGATCGAATGTCCGTGTGACCCGATATGTCTGCCGGATTCAGGCACATACAGCCACAGCTATCAGACAACTGTCCCTTGCTTTGCTTAATTGTCGCCGCGATCGCTCTCCCATTCCTGAGCCTGACCGGAGCTTGGAGAGCAGCTTTCGGAACTGGGGAACGAACGCAGCATTTCTCGATTTGGCGGGTCTAGCGCGAAAAGTTGCGGAGTGCAGCGGCTAGTCACAACTCGAATTGTCGACAAAAATACGGCTGATGAGCATGGTACTCAGAAACTTGCCGCAGGTCGAGAATTTTGCCAGTACTGGATCATTCTGCAGGGCGTTCGGATCCATCGTCCTGGCCCCATTGAGAGCTTGGCGTTCTGCAACAACAACGCTGGCCCATTTTGCCAGGTTGGCAAACTGATTGTTGAGCAGCTGAAGAGCATTGCGGTCTGAGTTGGTTGACGCCGCTACGGCTGCTTGCGCGAGGCTGGTCTGTACCCTGTCGTGATAGATTTGTGCCCACGTCCCGTCAACAGTCAATCCAAAAGTAACCATTGTTCCCAGTGCCCCCTTCCACTCCTTCAATTCCGCCAAGGCGGCGATAGCTGCGCTCGCAAAGTCCTTTGACAGCCCCTCTGTGGTTTGCGGGGATGTGGCATCAGAGTTCGAGCTGGGTATTGTCAATACGATCTGATTCGCCTCGACTGTGACCGATCCGTTGGTGATCTGAGCTAGAGTTTCGATATCTACATAGAAACGGCCATCGACCTGCAAAACTGCTGCGCCCGTAGTTTTCCCATTGACGAGCAATTTCTTATCGGGCAGGCGCTGTGCGAACAGGACTCCCGCCAGTGATAGGACAAATCCAAGCAATACGACCCTTTGAAGATTGAGGTGTCGATTCATGCTGTGCCTACCCTGAGCAGCCGTAATGGCCGCTAGATGAATGGCGAGTGCGAGTGATTTGGAGCTGTACTTCCGCACCGGAAACTGGCACATGGTCTTTTCGCATTGAGACAATGTGCTGACGAAACAGCACTGAATGGGGTCGCGATTTCCTCGACACCCCGAACCTGCTCAAACACGCCAACCTCCATTGCCGGTGTCCCCAATTGAGTGTTATTACTTCTTCGAAAACTCGCTCCGGAAATGGCTTTCCACATCTTCACGACTGAGCGGGTTTCTTGCCTTGGTCAATACGACCGAATAGACGACCTCATTACCTTCAAGCTGCGCGGTGATAAATGCCCCATCCGCCGGCAGTTCTTGGTAGATGAACTTCACGTTTCTGCCGTCTGCAAGTGTCTTGATCCACTCTTCATCTGGCATTTTCGTATCTCTTCAGGCGAAATCGGTGTTTTCTAGCAGTCTCCCCCATGTTCCAACAACGGTCTCTCGATGCTGCCTCCATCGCCGGAGCAATGCGCAGACTACCTTGCACGTCGCAGAAGAGGGAGCGGATGCGACTGCAGCTTGTTCTTTCAGAGCTTACCCGGAGCGATTCGCGCAGCGGCCAGATTTATTTCCCCTTCGCGTGCGGACTTTGCCATCCGCGGCTTCGCCATTTCTCTCTTGACGCTGGCACGTGTCGCTTCGCCGGATTCTTTCTTGGCTTTCTTCTTCATCGAACATCCATGATGACATCGAGACCGAAGCAATACAGTCTAATTTAGAACGTTCCCAACAATCCGCGTCATACGCCGCCATACCTGGGGCGGGCGTCCTGTCCGGGCGTCCCGGCCAAAGTGAAAGCTCAGGCTGAAACCGGAGAGACGGACCGAACCCAGGCCGCCCGGATAGCTTTGTCGCGGGGAACGAAGGCCCTGCGTACCACCATAGCCTAAGGGACCAAACTGCACGTTCTGAATGCTAAGCGTGCTCTGAAAGGCGTCCAGTTGCAGCCGTTTGTCCCAAAGTTGGACGAGCGGCAGGCTGGACTGCGTGAATAACAAAGTCTTAACCTTTTCCGTCGGGGGAAGGTACTCCAGGCTGTGGTCGCGCTCGTAGGCTCCAGCGAACACGAGACTGAAAGGGGCAGGGGATTTTCCGGGGTCCTGGGACAGCAGGAAGGAAGCGGTCGGCAAAGCGGTCGATACCGCCCGGAGCATCGTCATAGTTGGCACAGCGCGTTCTTGCGCTAGAACGATCTGTGGCGCGGGTGTTTGCGCAATCGCCGGCACGCGGCTGCCCAGAAACATCCCGACCAGCAAAATGAACCCTTTGTGCGTCACCGGATTTCTCTTCTCTCTACTTCTGTCCTTCACCACTGAAGCGAAAGAGCGGACTCTGCCCGCCTCCGGTTCTCCTTCGCTATCTCTGAGAACGTGGGACCGGACCTTGCCCTGAGAGGGGCAAGATTGCCGCTAACCAAATAACTCTACCCAGGTCGAGGTTCGTCTGTCTGTTCTAATACGCACACAAGTGGATTTGTTCCTTTTGGCACAGACTCTCAACTCTCGACGCGTTAGCCTCTTCATGGATTGTGATTTTGCGGGGTCTTCGGCTTCGCCGTCCTCGAGTCAAAGATGGGAATCCTGGCTAAATCCCGGATGGAAATGCTCTTGGTCATGGCCGCGGCTTCAACCGCACTCTTCGCTCAAAGTGCCGGGCCGGACAAACCTCAGAATAATGCAAACGTCCTGGACGCCCGTCAGATCGTGGGCCTGTCGATCGCGGCCACCGAGCGCAGTTGGCAGGCGCGTGAGCATTACACGTACATGGAGCGTGATGAGGATCGGCGCCTGGACTCGCTCGGGCAGGTGAAATCAGAAAATGTCGAAGTCACCAGAATGATTCTTGTCGACGGCGCTCGCTTCGAGGAGCTCATCGAGCACAACGGGCAGCTTCCATCGGCCAAGGAACAGAGGAAACGCGATGCGGATCTGGAAAAGCTGAAGCGCGAAACGCCGGCGGAAAAGACTGCGCGTCTCAGCAAGGACCAGGAAAACAGGTCTTTCCTCCGGGACGTGCTGGAGGCCTTCGACTTCCATCTCATCGGTGAAGAGATGGTCGGCGGCAGGCTGGCCTACGTGCTTCAGGCCGCGCCGCACCCGGGCTATCACGCGCACGGCAAGTACGGCAAGATGTTCTCCAGGGTGGGAGGCAAGCTTTGGGTCGACAAGCAGGACTTCGGCTGGATTAAGGTCGACGGCGAGGTAACGCAGTCGTTCTCGATGGGTCTATTCGTGGCCCGCGTGCTGCGCGGCTCGCACATCATCTTGGAGCAGACTTGTGTCGGTGACGCGGTCTGGATGCCGAAACGCGTCGAAGTACGGGCAAGCGCCAGAATCCTCTTCCTGAAGACCCTCGACATGGACAGAATTCTCACTTACTCCGACTATCGCCCTGCGGCGGACGGCCCATATTCTGTGAGCAGATAGCGGTGGCTCTTCCCTGCCGGCCAGGTTCGATTGCTGCGACACGGAGACAGCTCTACTTCTTCACGGCCTGCTTGCAGGTGTAGCCGTTCTCAAGCTTCAAATCTCCAGGTTCTGACCTCAAGCGCCTGCCGAGGCATAATCTTGCTGGATCCGACCTTTCGACACTGAAAACCGCTCCGGCGATACCTGACGACATAACGACCTCGGCCGCACCACCAGCCGTGATGTTCCGCCCTTCAACTTCACTTCGTTTTGTGGTTGCCGGGAGACGCTTTTGCGGGATGAAGCTTGTTATAGTCTTTTAGATACACGCGCAAGCCGGAGTCCAGTGTAATTTTTGCATAGCCCGCCGAAAGCTGTTCTTTGTAATGATCCAGGAAGAAATCGAGTGGATCATTTGGAGTCATGTCGATGAGGATCAAGTCCGCATCGTTCATAACCAACTTGCCGAAGCGGAGACGATTGTTCTTGTAAACCATGTAATTTCCGGCGCGAATACTTTTCACAGGCTTGACATTTGAACCGCCAAAAACCTGAATGATTTTCTCGCCTTCAATTCGTACGGAGATCACCTTGCCTTCAAGATGGGGAGGCGGCAGGATCTGTTGAAGATCAAGGATCAGATCGTCCTCTTGAGCCTGCACACCCGGAACTTTGCCTTCCTTGATCCACCCCCCTAAATCGATACCGAAGAGACCCATCAAACCTTTTACCGGGAGATGCATGGCCCTGATCTTCTCGCTGTGCAGGCGAAGTTTTCCGTCAGCGGTGGGAATGAGAATCCCCTCCATTTCGACTGGGATGTCCCCCTTGTCGTGGAGCTTCCCCTTCACTTTCACGCGGCCCTTCCCAACGATGATGGATAGCTGTGTTAAGGGCGAATGCGGACGCGCGAAAACATAAGAATTGAGCAGGTTTGCCAAGTTTGACGAATCAATGGCGATCTCCGCCGTGCTGATCCGCAAGTCAAACGAGTCCTTGTCGTCAAAGACGGGGAATTCGTTTTTGCCGAGGGGCACGAGCTCACCGTCCAGCGATTTTATTTCCACTACCACGGTGTCCGAGAAGTGATACGCGACGTTGCGCATCTGCGCCTGGACCGCGCCCTCCTGTTTATCGCTGGGCGGAGAATTTTGGCTGGCGACGATTCCCGGCGCCGCAGCGCAAAGGAGAACGAACAGAGTCCGGGATATCAAGAGCGGTAAAGATATGTGGAACGGCGAGACCAAGTTCCTTAGGGATTGCAACACTGCACCTCCAGCAGATCTTAATGGTTAACCTGCGCATGCCTCCCAGTGCTCTTGGCCCAGCGGCCATCGCAGACTCGCACCTGGACGCTGCTGCCCTGAGGTCTGGGATAGGCCATGATTGCAGTTGGTGCAGCAAAGGCAGCAGCCAAGAATAGTGAACTGATGTGGCGATCTATATGGTGCATTGAAGTAGTGCTCCACGCCCGCGATGCCTAGATTCAGAATCCCGCTACTGTAATTATGTACCCCTGGCGCCGCGATGTATGTTCCGTACAGCACATCTGTGAAAACAAGAATTTCTCCCAATTAAGTGCCTTTTCCATTTGTCCCGAAATCTGACAAAGCCCGAACCTATACTGAGCCGCGCGGATAACTGATGACACGGATGTGACCTATATCGAACAGAATCCAAACCCTCGCTATGAGAGGCTGCTGGCTTCAGACGAGAAAGTACCGGGAAGGCGCGAAGTGCGGGATCAAGAATCAGGACACCCCGCGCTCCGGCTGTAAGCAGTTGACATGCTCAAAACTCAGCTACTTTTTCTACGGTTCCGTTGGACCCCTCACAGATTATTCTCCGGCCTATGGAGGGTCTACAAGACGAGCCGCTTGCTTCGCATCGCGTCTCTGCTAGCTGCCGTCCCACTTGGGCTTATCCTGTGCGGAATTACTTACATCAGCTACAATCGAACAAATTTGCCCGATCTAGACGCGTTCATTCGCTTCGAGCCTCCTACCATGGGTCACATCTACGATGCGAATGGCCACGTCCTCATCGAATTAGGAAGGGAACGCCGGGAAATCATTCAATATAAGAACATTCCTGACGTCCTCCGGCAGGCGATCCTTTCGGCCGAGGATGAGAATTTTTTCTCACACGCGGGAGTGGATTATTCCGTCTTTCCCCGATTGCTCGGCAAGACGAACCTCCGCGCCTTGATCGCCCGCGCCGGGGGCTCAAACGGCGAGAATGCCGCGGAGCGCGCACCGGTGTTTCCACAAGGTGGCTCGACGATTACTCAACAGCTTGTGCGCGGTTACTTCCTGCAAAGACTTACAAGCACGAAAAACAGCAATACACTTCAACACCAGGGTCTTCTCTCGCACGTTCTCGCCTTCGTTATCGGTGTGCCGAGCGCCAACAGATTCTTGCTGAAAGTAGAGGAAATGCGTCTCTCCTTGTGGATTGAGGTAGAGATGCAGAGGCGCTACGGAACCAAGCGCAGGGCCAAAGAAGAACTACTCGCGCGTTACGCCAGCTTTATCTACTTGGGGAATGGCCGCTACGGCTTCGCAGCGGCCTCACAGTATTACTTTGGCATGTCGGTAACAGCGCTCACTGCAAATGACGCTGACAAGGCGGCACTTCTGGCAGGCATCACCAAGTCGCCGGGCGAATATGCCCCCACTTTGGCAGACAATCAAAAACCACTCCGCAGACGAAATCAGATATTGGCCCTCATGGTGAAGAACCATTTTCTTTCCGCACAGACGGCTGGTCGCTGCCAGCAAGCTCCAATTCGTTTGGCGGCGCATAGTAATGGCTTGATCGAAGCGCCCGCAGCGGTGGGGAATGTTCTCGATGAGCTTAAACGACTCGACGCCACCCCCGCCTCCGATATCGGAATCAACCAACTGCTGGAGGGCCACATCCAGGTTTATTCAACGATCGACGATCGGATCCAGCGCTTCGCTAACGCAGCACTCGAAAACGGCTTGAAGCTTTATGAAAGCCGTCATCCTCTGAATGCCGGGCTGATTCAGGGCTCCGTGGTTGTTCTGCGGAACAGTGACTCTGCCATCCTGGCCGAGGCGGGTGGGCGGCGCACGTATAAAGGCCACAACACCATTTACAGCGACTATAACCGGGTAACGCAGTCTATACGCCAGCCAGGCTCGGCCATGAAACCGATTGTTTATCTGGCGGCATTCCGTCAAGGTGCCCTGGATCTCGATACTCCCGTGCCCGACGAACCCATCTCGGTGGTGACGTCGGGAGACCTTCCTCCGAAGTGGATCTCCAATTTTGATAATAAATTTGAAGGCATGATCCCAGCCCGCCGGGCGCTGGCGGAGTCGAGAAACGCAGTCGCCATTTGGGTCATTCAACAGATCGGAATCGATTCTGTCTTGAATGCAGCCCGAGACGTTGGGATCCGCACCGTATTGCACCACTATGAAACGACGGCCCTTGGCGCATCCGAAGTCACCTTGCTGGAGCTTGCAAACGCTTACCGGATGATGGCCAGCGGCATACATGCGGAGCCTTACGTGATTGCAAAGATCGAACATGGTGATGGAGACGTTATTTACAGCCATCAACTGCCCCGCTGTTCAAGCGACGAGAACGGATGGGAGCTATCCATGATCCAGGAAGGATTGCGGGGCGTCGTGCGCATTCCCTCGGGGACGGCGCACGCGCTCGACGCGCGTAACTTCCCAATTCCGGTGATGGGCAAGACCGGCACGACGAACAACTTCCGGGACGCCCTTTTCTTGGGGTCTACCTACGGCCCCGACGGCATCACTGTTGCGGTGCGCATTGGATTCGATGACAACCGCTCACTGGGCAAAATGGAAACGGGCGGCAGAGCCGCACTTCCGGTATTCAGAGAAGTCATGCTGAATACCTATCTAGCAAAGCTCGTTGGCCCTGTGCCATCCTTTCCAGCAGACATGGAAAACAATATTGAAGCCTATCTGAGTGGTGAACTTGTGGGGAAGGAGGCGATGCCACTTTTCAATTCGCCGGATACCGGAGAAGCTGCAGAGGATCGGATGCAATTTTGCCGGGCTGCAGACACAATGCTGGCAACTAACGTTTGCGGGCTTCCGCTCATCCCGCTGCCTGTCGTTTACCAGCGTCGAGATGGGCGTGGCCGGATCGTTTTTGCGAACGATTGAAACGCGTTGCGGGTAATAGAGCGATCGCAAAAAGCTCAGCATCCCACGATTGGCGCAGTGCCGCACGCGCTCAAAAGAACTTCCTCGGTCTGCTCTTTTTCACCCTGTTGGTCTCGCTGCGGGATGAAAGCGCTACTCGTACCGCAAGGCTTCGATGGGATCAAGATAGGCGGCTTTTCTGGCAGGGTAATAGCCAAAGCTGATTCCGACCAGGGCGGAGAAGAGGACCGCAAGCAAAATTGCCCCCGGACCGACCACCGTCGACCACTGCGCCAGACGCGAGATGGTGAACGATGCGATGATCCCCAGCAAGATTCCGATGAGCCCGCCGGCGATGGACAAGGTTACAGCCTCCACGAGGAACTGGTTGAGAATGTCGCGTGTCTTCGCGCCCAGCGCTTGCCGCAGTCCGATTTCTCGCGTTCGCTCGCGGACGGAGATGAGCATGATGTTCATGATGCCGATGCCTCCGACAACCAGCGAGACCGAAGCCACGGCTGCAAGCATGAGCGACATAATCTTCGAAGACGCTTCTTGCGCGGCAAAGATCTCTTCCATGTTACGGATCGAGAAGTCGTCAGCATCGGCCGGCTGGAGATGATGGCGTTGCCTCAGCAATGCCTCGGCCTCGTCCTGCGCAGCCTGCATCTGGCTGGGGCTCTTAGCCTGCATGATGATATTGTCCACGGCATCGGCATTGGACTGTTTGACGCCGATTACTTTCCGGATCGCCGTCGAAATCGGAAGCAGAATGACGTCGTCCTGATCCTGGCCCGAGGACGACTGGCCCTTCGGTGTGAGCACGCCTGCGACCGTGAATGGCACCTGCTGGATGCGGATCGTCTGACCGACCGGGTCAGCGCTGTCGAACAGATTGTCCACCACTGTTTTGCCGAGCAGGGCGACCTTGGTAGCTCCATCGACGTCCTGTTGGGCGATCCCATCCCCGTCCGCAACGGAGAGCTGGCGGACGGTTAGATAGTCTGGAGTGATGCCGTAAATCACAGTGGCCCAGTTGTTGTTCCCGTTGACCACTTGTGCTGAGCCTCGTACTGTCGGCGCCGCAAGCGCAAGGTCGGGACACTGCGCAACGAGTTCCTTTGCGTCTGTTTGTGTTAACGTCACCGCATTGCCGCTGCCCAGACGCAGCCCGGAGCTTGTGGTGCTCCCCGGAAGGACCATGATGATGTTGCTGCCGATGCTCGCGATCTGATCCTGAATCCGCTGGGTGGCGCCTGAGCCGACCGCTACGGTTGCGATCACGGAGGCGACGCCAATCACAATTCCCAGCATGGTGAGCGCGGAGCGGAGCTTGTTCATCGCCAGCGCCCGGAACGCGATGCGGATGGATGAGATCAAGCGTTTCATAGCGGCAACTCGATGGTGCTGCGCAGAGCAACGGCCGGCGCCTGGCTGAGTTTCTCTGCGTGGACGACCGGCGCGTCGCTCACGATGCGCCCATCGCGAAACCCGATGATTCGATCCGCGTAGGCGGCGATCTCATCGGAGTGCGTAACCACCACGATGGTGATGCCCTGGGTGCGGTTCAGCCGCTGGAAGATGCCGAGTATTTCCGCGCTGTTCCGCGAATCCAGCGCACCGGTGGGCTCGTCCGCGAGAAGAATTTCCGGCCGGTTAATCAGCGCCCGCGCAATCGCCACACGCTGTTGCTGGCCGCCGGAGAGCTGCGTGGGACGATTGTGCTCCCGGCCGGTCAGCCCGACCGAGGCCAGCGCACGCATGGCCAAGCCGTCCGCATCCGGCGTATCACTATCCTTGTAAAGCAGCGGGAGTTCCACATTCTCCAGCGCGTCCATACGGGGAAGCAGGTTGAAGTTTTGAAAAATGAAGCCGATCTTCTGGTTCCGGATTTCGGCGAGCTGATCGCGATCGAGGCTTTCCACGGGGACGCCTGCGAGCAGATAGCGTCCCGAGGTCGGCCGATCCAGGCAGCCCAGAAGATTCATGAAAGTCGACTTACCCGAACCGGATGGCCCCATGACAGCCACGAATGTGCCTCGCTCGACGGTGACGGTGACCCCCTGGAGGGCATTCACGGTCACGTCCCCGAGTTGATAGGTCTTCGTAAGGCTTCGGACGTCGATGAGCGGCGGCACTCCACTCTCCTTAGAATCTAGGCCCGCGCTGCGACGCGCCGGGAGACGGCGTCGGAGCGCTCGATGCAGTCGCACCCGTGCTAAACATCACCACCACCGGCTCTCCGACTTGCAAGTTGCCGCTTGTCACGGCTGTGAATTTGCCATCCGAGAGCCCAAAAGTGACCGGAATAGCTTGGAGCTTTCCCCCTGGCGCCGCGTAAACCGTCTGCTGGCCGGTTTGTGGGGGCGGGAGGCCAAGCTGCTTCAGCACTGCCGCGGAGGGATGAAGCCGCAAGACCGCGTTTGGCACCTTGAGCGAGTCATCGAGCTTGGCGGTAAGGATTCTGGCATTGGCCGTCATCCCGGGGAACAGTTTGAGGTCAGGATTCGAGACGGCGATGACGACATCGTAGGTGACCACGTTCTGCGCATTGATGGGCGCCTTGCGCACGTCGGTAACTTGGCCGCGAAATGTAGTGCCTGGATACGCATCGACGGTGAATGTTGTCGTCTGCCCCGCCGTGATGTTGCCGATATCGGATTCATCCACATTCGTATCGAGCTGCATTTTCGTCAGGTCTTGCGCGATCTCGAAGATGGTGGGGGCGGCAAACGATGCGGCTACGGTCTGACCTACATCCATGCGGCGAGCGATCACCGTGCCGTCAACCGGAGCGGTGATCCGAGTATGTGCGAGGTTGATCTTGGCCTGCTCGACTACGGCTTGCGCCTGGCGCTCTTGCGCTCGCCCAGAACTCAATTGGCTTTGCGCCACTTGAACCTGAGCCTGTGCCGATTGGATGGTCTCCTTGGCTGCATCAATCTGTGACTGGTCGGCCGCTACCTGTGCTTGAGCGGCGTCATACGTTGCTATGGCCGAGTCGTGATCCTGCTGGGAGATCAATCCCCCGCTGAACAGACTATCGGATCTCTGCGACTGGGTCTTGGCGTTCAGTTCGTTTGCCTGGTCTTTGGCGGCGGTGGACTCGGCACCCTTTTCACTGGCCACCGCCCCAGCAACGTCTGCGTTCGCCTTGATGACCTGTGCCTCCAAGGTGATGGATGCAGAGTGCGCCGAGCCGAGTGCCGCCTGCGCCTGATCGACTTGCGCCTGGAATGCTTCGGGGTCGATCAGCGCGACAAGCTGGCCTTTTGTCACCTTCGTGTTGAAGTCGGCGTAAAGCGCCTTGATATTGCCCGATACTTGGCTACCGACCTGCACATCGACAACGGCATTGAGCGTGCCCGTGGCCGTTACGCTCGCCTGGATCAACCCTCGTTCGACGGCCACTGTGTCGTAGCCAATCGCGTTCTGCGTATGCATCCGCCAAAGTTCCACACCTGTGCCCACCACGGCAACGACACCGATGGCCAAGGCCCATTTGGCCCATTTGTTTTGAAAGCGCTTCCCAATGCGTGGCGGGGGAGCGGAATCCGGTGGTGGTATAGCCAACTCCACTTGGGACTTCTCTCCTGCCGCAAGATCGGTCTGATCGACTGCGATGGTCATAAGTCACGATTCCTTTTCCGCCCGAGGGGATTCCTGTTGCCCGCCGCTGGCCGGCGTACTGATGTCATAAGACCTGGCCATAGCTCGATTCACAAGGCACAACGCGCCAGGAGCGGAGAAGACATCAAAACACAGCGCCGGTGCCGGCCTGACAGGCGCGCCCATATTTCCTTGATCTATATGGAGCTCCACCACAAGCCTACCAGCTCGCGATCCTGGCTGTCTGTTCAATAACGGTCACATGGGTCGAGATCCGTCCGCCGCCAGAAATCGGATGCTATCGGAGAATCCGTCCTTTCAGGGTTGCGACACGCAAAATGGCGCTCTTGGACAGCTAGCAGAACTAGCCCACATAGTCATAAACTGATCGTTTACCGGGAACTTAGCCGGAAAGCCCCCTTCGCGTGCTCTTCCTCTCTCGAAATTCGTGAAGCGATCGAGATGTCCGCAATGGAACAGACAGCAGGCCTTTCGATGGCGGATCATCTGCCCGGCTGAGTCCGTGGAATTGCAGAATTCCAAACTCGAACCATGGGTTTGGCAAGAAAGTTGGGGTAATTCGTATGAATATTATGAACTTTGTGAACACAACGACATTAATCATCATTTGTAGCGTGATTGTGATTGCCCTTGCGGTCATCGCTACACTGAGCTCTCTTCGAAGGCGCCGCAGTGCAAAACTGCGCACTCGGTTTGGTAGCGCTGAATATGACCGCGCCTTGCAAGAAGGTGGGAGCCGGCGACATGCGGAAGCGGGGCTCGATAAGCGCACAGATCGAGTGGAGAGTCTCCACATCCGGCCGCTCGGTCCGGGTGATCGTGCTCGCTTCGTCGAGTCCTGGAGCAGGGTGCAAGCGCGGTTCGTTGACGGCCCCGGAAGTGCCGTAACGGATGCCGACCAACTGCTGCGCGATGTGATGTCCAACCGTGGCTATCCGGTAAGCGACTTTGAACAGCGGGCGGCTGATATCTCGGTGGATCATCCACTGGTTCTCGAAAATTACCGTGCAGCCCACCAAATCGC
>Ga0187877_1002345_pt1 | contig 17091 bp, 11 predicted proteins | sample June2016WEW_17_1_3_FD_132430 | JGI IMG/M metagenome (GOLD analysis project Ga0187877, IMG submission 132430) | Peatland microbial communities from SPRUCE experiment site at the Marcell Experimental Forest, Minnesota, USA - June2016WEW_17_100 | ecosystem: Environmental > Terrestrial > Soil >... | reverse complement strand
CCGACGAGGGCCTGAGCTATTGCGTCACCTCCGGGCAACGGTTCACCTTGCGCAAGGCCGTCGAAGACTGCGGCCCCACCCTCGTCGGCAAGGCCATCTGGAAACAGTACGGCCGCTGGCCGGTTTATTCGAAGTTCTTCGACAATATGGGGCCGATTCCTCACCACATGCACCAAAACGCCGCCCAGGCCAAGCTCGTCGGCCAGGAAGGCAAGCCTGAGTCCTACTACTTCCCGCCCCAGCACAACTACATCGGCGACAATTTCCCCTACACCTTCTTCGGCCTCGAACCCGGCACCACCAAGGCCCAGGTCCGCAAATGCCTCGAAGACTGGAACAAAGGAGACAATGGCATTCTCGACCTCTCGAAGGCCTATCGGCTCAAGCCGGGCACCGGCTGGCTGGTCGGCCCCTGCATCCTCCACGCCCCCGGCTCCCTGTGCACTTACGAACCCCAGTGGGGCAGCGACGTTTTCGGCATGTACCAAAGCATGGTCGAAGGCCGCTACGTGCCCTGGGACCTGCTGGTCAAGGACATGCCCAAGAACAAACACCGCGACCTGGACTTCATCGTGGACCAAATTGACTGGGAGGCCAACGTCGACCCCAACTTCAAGGACAACCACTACCTCGAACCCATCGCTGTGGCCGACACCGCCGCGAAGGGTTATGTGGACCGCTGGATTGTTTATGGCAAGATCGACGGTGAACAACTCTTCAGCGCGAAAGAACTGACGGTGGAACCAGGCGTCAAGTGCGTCGTCAAAGACAACGGCGCCTGCGGCCTGATCTGCGTTCAGGGCGCCGGCAAAATCAACGGCCAACCCCTCAACAGTCCCAAGCTCATCCGCTTCACCGAATTGACCGAGGACGAATACTTCTGCTCCGACGAGGGCGTCCGAGCCGGGGTGACCTTCGAAAACCTAAGCGAAACCGAGCCGCTGGTCTGCCTGCGTTACTTCGGCCCGGAGGTCAATCCCGAGGCGCCGGCCGTCGGGGCCTATAAGAAAAACGGCGCCAAAGGGGCGTAGCCCGGATTTTGATGGGGTTTCGCCAACTGGAAGGCGCAGCGCAGACTTCCAGTCTGCTGTATCGCGGATTTCCAATCCGCGGATGCGACCAAGCAGGTACGACCTGCCGGCTGGAAGTCCGCGAAACAGCAGGTTGGAAACCTTGTCTTTACCCACATGTTCGGCGGAGATGGTTGAGAGGAACTGATTGATGCACACCGCCTGGATTTCGTGCTTTCCTACCACCGCCGGCGTGCGCCAAGGGCCGAAAACCCCGTAGGGGTGACCTGTTTATAGGCGGACCGCGACCCACCACCGTTCTTTTTGTTTTTCAGCGGCGCGGCGGGCGTAGAATTTGACAGGCGGGCCAGACCCGCGCCGCTGAAAAACAAAAAGAAGGAGGGGGGTGGCTGCGTTGGTGCTATAAACAGGCCACCCCTACGGGGTTTGAGCCGGTCCGCAACAGGAGCTAATCGAGGTGCGAAGAGAATGTGGGTAATGACAAGGGTTGGAAACCTGCGCTACGGAGCATCTGTCCCAAAGACTCCGATTGCGGCCCTTCGTTGCAACCTTCGTCGCCAACTTTGTCGAAAGATGGCCAATTCGACAAAGGTTGCCACAAAGTCTTCCGCTCGTCGGGCTTTTGCGACAGGCTCTACTCAGCCTCGGGAGCCCGGCACCGCTCTTAGGCTACGAAATATGCGCGCCGGCGGCGGCGTGATCGTTGACCCTCTGCTCCGGGGTGTTCTGCTGCATTGCCCTTTGGTAGGCGGCGACGTAACTGTCGGCGGTGCGGGCCCAGGAAAAATCGACCGTCATGGCATTGGCGCGGAAATGCGCCAGGGCTTCCGGCTCCTGGAATAAGACCAGCGCCTTGCGGATGGCCTTGGCCAGGGCTGGGGCGGAGTATTCGCTGAATTTAATCCCGTCGGCGCGCGCCGCATCCTCCCTGGCATCGATGACCGTGTCGTCCAATCCGCCGGTGGCCCGGACAATGGGGATGGCGCCGTAGCGCAGGCCGTACATTTGGTTGAGACCGCACGGCTCGAAACAGGAAGGCATCAGGAAGAAATCGCACCCGGCTTCGATACGGTGCGAGAGGCCCTCGTCGAATCCAATCCGCACCGCTACCCGCGCCGGAAACCGCCGCGCCAGGTCCTGGTAAGCTCGCTCGAATGCGGGGCTGCCAACGCCCAGCAGGACGAATTGGAGATTGGCGCTGAGCATCTCTTCCAGGGCCCCCAACATGATACCGACCCCTTTTTGCTCCACCAGCCGTCCGATGTTGCCGAAGAGCGGCACGCCCGCATCGGCGGGCAGCCCGAATTCCTTCTGCAATTCGAGTTTGTCGGCCGCCTTGCCTCCCAGGTCGTTGACGCTGTAGGGGTGAGGAAGAAAGGGATCGCCTGTGGTATTCCATTCCTGGTAATCGACGCCGTTGAGAATGCCCAACAACGCGTCCTGGCGCCCCCGCAACAGCCCATCCAACCCGCACCCGAATTCCTCCGTCGTGATTTCCCGGGCATAGCGGGGGCTCACGGCGGTGATGACATCGGCGAAGGCGATGCCGGCTTTGAGGCAATTGACCTTGCCATAGAACTCGACGCCCTGGGGCGTGAAATAGTTCCACGGCAGGTTGGCCAGGGCATATTGGCCGGGGGGGAACTGGCCCTGGTAAGCCAGGTTGTGGATGGTCATGCAGGTCCCCGGCCCGGGCCCGCCTTCGGGCTGGCGCCGCCGATGCTCGATGAAGAGGGCGGCAAAGCCGGTCTGCCAGTCATTGAGGTGGAGCATCTCCGGTTTCCAGGCCAGGTCCAGCGCCAGGCGCGCGATGGCCTTCGAGAAGAACAGAAACCGCTCTGCATTGTCCGGGTAATCCAGGCCGTGCGCCTGGTAAAGGGAGGACCGCTGATAAAACTCCGGTTGATCGATGAAATACACAGTCAACCCCGGCTGGGGTTCCAACGTCCAGACCTCGCCCCGGAACCGGGCCAGGCCGAGTGGAAAATCCAGCCGCAAATCCAGGAGCTTGAGCTCGCCAAATCGCTCCCGCACCCCCGGATAAAGAGGAGTGACGATGCCGACGCGGTGCCCCGCCTGCGCGAGGGCCTTGCCCAGAGCTCCCGCCATGTCGGCTAACCCGCCGGTTTTTGAATACGGATGGACTTCGCTGCTGGCCAGGAGGAGCCTCAAGCGTCAATCCTTTCGGCCTTGAGATAGTCCTGCAGCGCGGCAGGGATAGCCAGGCTCCCATCGGCTTGCTGGCACGTTTCCACCAGGGCCACGAACAGGCGCGCCAAAGCAGTGCCGCTGCCGTTCAAGACGTGCGGAAAACGGTTCTCCCCGGTTTCGGTCTTGAACCGGAGATTCATGCGGCGCGCCTGGAAATCTTCGCAGTTGGACACGCTGGAAACCTCCAGATAGCTTCCCTGCCCCGGCGCCCAGACCTCGAGGTCGTAGGTCTTGGCGCTGGCGAATCCCAGGTCCCCCGCGCAGAGCAAGACGACCCGGTAATGCAAGCCCAGCACTTTCAAGACCCGCTCCGCATCGGCCAGCATTTTCTCCTGCTCTTCATACCCGTGCTCAGGCTTCACAATCTTGATCAGCTCCACCTTGTCGAACTGATGCACCCGAATCATGCCGCGCGTGCCGACCCCCGCCGCGCCGGCCTCCCCCCGGAAACAGGGCGTGTAGGCGCAGTAATAAATCGGCAACTGCCGCTCGGCCAGGATTTCCTGGCGGTGGAGGTTGGCCACCGGCGTCTCGGCTGTCGGGATGAGGTACAGTTTGCCCAGCGTGCTGGCATCCAGGCCCTCCTGCACGGCGTAATATTGGTCGGCGAACTTCGGAAACTGCCCCACCCCCTCGAGGCATTGCGGGCCCACCAGGAACGGCGGGGAGACTTCCGTGTAGCCATGCTCCCGCGTGTGAAGGTCCAGCAGAAACTGGATGAGGGCCCGCTCCAGCCGGGCGCCCCAGTTGGTATAAAGGACAAAACCGCTGCCCGAGATCTTGGCCGCCCGGGCGAAATCGACCAGCCGCAGGCTCTCGCAAAGCTCGACGTGTGATTTGGGCGCAAACGAGAACACCGGCTTCTCTGCGTGGATGCGAACGACCGGGTTGTCCTGCGCGCCCTTGCCGGCCGGCACCGATTCGTGCGGCAAATTCGGCAGCCGCAGCATCAATTGCCCGCACGCCCCTTCCGCCGCCGCCGCCTCCTGGTCCAACCGCCCAATCCGCTCCCCCAAATCGCGCATCTCCTGCTTCCTGGCCTCCGCCTCGGCGATCCTCTTTTGGCCCATGAACGCGCCGATTTCCTTGGAGACCCGGTTCCGCTGCGCCTTGAGCGCCTCGACCTGTCGCATCGCCTCACGCCGCTGCTTGTCCAGGCTGAGCAATTCATCAATGCGGGTTTCATCCCCGGCCCCGCGGCTGGCGAGGCGTTGGCGCACAAACTCCGGTCTCTCCCGAATCAGTTTGATATCCAGCATCCCGATATTATAGGCGCAGCCAGTTCTCGGGCAAGAACGTAAGGGGTCACGGAAAGCTGAAGGGCCCATCTCGCCTTTTTGGGTAGTTGCTCCTAATCGTAATCCTACTCCTAATCTCCCTCGCGCAACCGGTAATCAGTCCAGTTTCTCACGGTTGAACAGGCGATTCATTCGGATGACGATTACGATTACGATTAGGATTAGGAGCGATGAACTGCGACTAAGCCGGAGGGAGCGGATTCCCGGCTTGCGCGCGCAAAAAGGTGGCGGCGGTTTTGGTCCGGAGCTCCACCTCGGGCAGGCTGGCGGGTATCAGGCAAAAACCACCGGCGGCCAGTGAGAGTGAACTCTGGCCGTCCTGGACGGACAACGACCCGCTCAGGACCCCCAGAATGTGCATCCGGCCTCGGGCCAGTCGGAGCGGAGCGCCCGCATCGAGTTGCCAGGCTTCCACCGTAAACAGCCGGTCGTCCACCAGCGGCCGCACCCGGGCCGGTCCGGCGGCGGCAAAGCTGCCGGGCACGAGCGCCGGCTCGAAATCATTGAAATCTATGCTGGCCAGCGACTGCGGAACCTGGAGTTCGCGGGGTTTGCCCTCCAACCCGAGACGGTTCCAATCGAACACGCGATAGGTCGTGTCCGAATTCTGCTGGATCTCAAAAACGACCAGGCCGCCGCCCAAGGCATGGACGCGGCCGCTGGGCAGGAACATGGCATCGCCCGCATGAACGCCAAGGCGGTGGAAACACTCGGCCACAGCGCCGGCCTGGAGTTTTCGCTCGAAATCCGCCCGGGTCACGCCGCGCTTCAAGCCGGCGTATAACGCCGCTCCGGGCGCCGCGTCGGCGATGTACCACATTTCAGTTTTGGGTTCACCCCCCAACTCAGCCGCCTTGGCGGCGGGAGGATGTACCTGCAAGGAGAGTCTGTCCCGGGCGTCCAGAATCTTGACCAGGAGCGGGAATCGCTCGTTCGCTGAACCGGGGCGCCCCAGCAACTCGGCCGAGTGGCGGGCCATGAGCCAAGAGAGATCTTTGCCGGCCAGGGGCCCGTTGGCAACAATGCTGGCATCGCCGAAGCGGTCGCTGATTTCCCACGATTCGCCGATCGGCGCGCCGGGCGGCAGGGGCTTATGATAGAGCTGAGCCAGCCTGCGCCCGCCCCAGACCCGTTCCTTAAAGATGGGCTGGAAGATCAATGGATAGAGCATTGATCACACCGCCTCGGCCGGTTCCGGCGAGGGGGTCTTCTTTTCGACGAAGTGGCCAAAGCTGCGAAACTTGGCGTACCGCTGCTTGAGCCGGTCTGCGGCGGATAATTTGAGGAGTTCTTCCAGGTGCATGAGCACGTAATCCCGGACGGTCTGAGTAGTCTTTTCAGGGTCATGGTGGGCGCCGCCCAGAGGTTCGGGGATGACTTCATCGACCAGGCCCAACCGAAGCAGGTGTTTGGCGGTGATCTTCAGGGCCTCGGCGGCCCTGGGCGCGGCAGAGCGGTCTTTCCAGAGGATGGCGGCGCAACCCTCCGGGCTGATGACCGAATAATAGGCATTCTCCAGGATACAGACCCGGTCGGCAACGCCGATGCCAAGGGCGCCGCCGGAGCCGCCCTCGCCGATTACCAGGGCGATAATCGGCACCTCCAAGAGCATCATCTCGCGCAGGTTCAGCGCGATGGCCTCGGCGATGTGGCGTTCCTCGGCGCCAATGCCGGGATAGGCCCCGGCCGTGTCGATCAGGGAGATAATCGGCAGCCTGAACTTGTCGGCCAGTTTCATGAGCCGCAAGGCCTTGCGATAGCCTTCGGGGTGGGCGGACCCGAAATTGCGCAGGATGTTCTCCTTGGTATCGCGGCCTTTCTGGGTCCCAATCACCATCACCTTGTGCTCGCCCAGGCAGGCGAAGCCGCCCACCACGGCCCGGTCCTCGGCAAACAATCTGTCCCCATGCAACTCGGCAAAGCCCGTGAACGTGGATTCCAAATAGTCCAGTGTGTAAGGCCGCTTGGGGTGGCGGGCAATCTTGATGCGATCCCAGGCGCCGAGGTTCGCGTAGATCTGGCGCCGGGTCTCGGCCAGCTTCTTCTCGATCAAAGCGACCCCTTCCTCGAAACTGATTCCGAGGGCGCGCTTTTCCGGATGTTTCTTCAACTCCTCAAGCGCATTCTGCAACTCCGCAATCGGCTTCTCGAAGTCGAGTTGATGTCTCATCGCCCAACCTTAGTGCCGCGTCCCTGAAATGGCGATACATTTGTTGCCCCCTGGTTTGAGGCCCCTACAGTCAGAGAGCCGGATTTTCATCCGGCTCTCGTGGTGATGAGGTTTATACGCCTTCACCCAGGCGCTCAGAAGGGTAATGCGGCCAACTATTTGCTCGCTGTTCGAACCGCATTACAAGCAAAACCTCTATACTAACCCTAAACGAACAGCGAAATCCTCGTCGCTCTCCCAGTGCCCATTTCCCATCATAATAGATACCATGAGAAAGCAACTTGTTCAAAAACTTTTTCCGTTTTGAAAGAGCTTTTTCTCTTCGCCCAGGGAAGAGTCTGCGATGTCCTCGCCCGCCCATCGCGGCCCCGCCTATTCCTTTCCATCAGATCGGCCTCCAGTCAAGGGGAACCGCGCGTTTTCTGAAAAAAAATGCGCGAGTCTGTGAGGATGCAGGTATGGCGGCGCTCTTTGAGCACTCGGGCCAGCGGGGTATTGCCGGCGGGGTCGAGGGACTGGCGCAGAGCGGGCGCTTTGCCAGGGCCCGCAGCCAGAACCCAGACCTGCCGGGCGGCACGGATGGCCGGGTAACCGAGGGTAATCCGTCGCGGCGGCGGCTTGGGAACCGTCACCGGACGGTAAACCGCCGGGCTGGCCGCTATCTCCTCGGGTTCCCCGGGGAATAGAGACGCCACATGGCCCTCCTCACCCATCCCGAGGAACACCAGGTCCAGGACGGGTTGTCCGCCCTGGCCTGGAGGGGCAATGGCGCGCAATTCCGCTTCCGCCTCGGCGGCGGCCATCTCCGGCGGCGCCTCTCCACGGGTGCGATGGATCTGAGCGTCTGGAATGCCCAGAGGACCTAGCAGACATTCACGGGCCATGCCAAAATTGCTCTCCGGGTCCGTCGGCGCTACGCAGCGCTCATCGCCCCAGAAGAAATGGACCCACCTCAACTCGAGGCCGCGCTCTCTGGCCTGGCTGGTCACAGCCAGAAAGAACGCTCGCGCGATCCGCCCCCCTGAAAGGGCCACACAGTACGGCTGCGGACCCCTGCGGGCTGCTTCCAATTCGTCGAGCCACCGGGCCGCCACCGTGTTCGCCAGCGCCTGGGCGGCGCTAAAAGTCAAAAGACCGAACGTGCCCATGAGGGGTGAAGTTTAAACTACGAATCGATAAGAGGTTCAAGGCGGCCGTCCTGGCGTCCGGAGCGTGGAGCGTCGGAGCGTAGAGCGTGAGGACGTCGTAGCAATTGCCGCGCTCCACGCTCTGACGCTTCACGCCCTCACGCTCCCACGCTCTGACGCTTCACGCCCTCACGCTCCACGCTCTCACGCTCCACGCTCTGACGCTTCACGCTCGACCCCATCGGCTCGTGCCAGACATGGCCGGACTGGGCCAGCAAATCATCTGCCGCCACGGGGCCCCAGGTGCCGGCGGAGTAAAACTCGCGGTTGGTCAAGGGCTTGTCCGCCCAACTGGCCCGAATGGCATCGACAAATCGCCAGGCCGTTTCAACCTCGTCGCGCCGAATGAACAGAGTCGCATCCCCGGCCATGGCTTCGAGCAGCAGCCGCTCGTAGGCCTCCGGGGTATAAGCGCCGAACTCGGCGTCGTAACTGAACTGCATGCGCACGGGCCGGACGGCCACGCTGGTGCCCGGGACTTTGCCGTTGAACCGAAGGGAGATGCCTTCATCGGGCTGAAGCCGAAGGGCCAGCGAGTTGGAGTCCAACCGCTGCCCGCATTGGGCGGCGAAGAGAACGTAAGGGGTGGGACGGAATTGGATGCGCACTTCGCTGACGCTGGCGGGCAGGCATTTGCCGGTGCGCAGGTAAAAGGGCACGCCCGACCAGCGCCAACTGTCAATGAACAGCTTGACCGCAACGTAGGTTTCAACGTTGGAATCCGATTTAACCTTGGGCTCCTGGCGGTAGCCCGGGTGCAACTGGCCATCCACGACCCCGGCGAAGTACTGCCCCCGCACCACTTGCTTGGCGACATCCTGGGCGGTGAGCGGGCGGACGGACTGGAGCAGCTTGACTTTTTCGTCCCGAATCGCCTCGGCATCCAGCGAAACCGGGGGCTCCATCGCCACGAGCGACAGGACCTGCAAGAGGTGGTTCTGCAGCATGTCGCGCAAGGCGCCGGCCTCCTCGTAGTAGCCGCCCCGCTGCCCCACGCCCTCTTTCTCGGCCACTGTAATCTGGAGGTGATCCACTGAATCGCGGTTCCAGAGCCGCTCGAAGATGGAGTTGGAGAAGCGGAACATGAGGATGTTCTGGACGGTTTCCTTGCCCAGGTAATGGTCGATGCGGAAGACCCGCTGCTCGCGGGCGTAGCGGGTCAACTCGTTGTTGAGTCGCAGGGCTGAGTCCAGGTCGTGGCCGAACGGTTTCTCCACCACAATGCGTTGCCAGCCGGCCTCCTGGTTCGGATGCAGCAGGCCGGCCCGATGCACTTGCTCGACGACCTCCCCGAACTGGCTGGGCATGACGGCGAGGTAAAACAGGATATTCCGGCCCAATGGCCCGCTGCCAAACCCGCTGAGCTGCCGCTCCAGTTTCGTGTAAGTGGCCGCCTCGGCAAGGTCGCCCCGGCAGTAAACAATGTGCCGCGAGAACTCCTCCCAGACCATTCCATCCACCGGCCGGGTGCGGGAAAACTCCGCCAGCGCCTGGCGCAACTCCTGGCGCCAGGACGCATCGGTCTTCTCGCGCCGCGCAACGCCGATGACGCGGAAATCCGGCGGCATCTGCTTTTCTTTGCACAGGTGATACAAGGCCGGGACCAGCTTGCGGGCAGTCAAATCGCCGCTCGCCCCGAAAATCACGATGGAGCACGGTTCCGTCAGTTTGCGCGCCTGCCCCAACCGGCAGGTCATGGGGTCGTCAAATGCTGCCCCTTTAGCGTTCATTAGCGTCTATTAGCGGTTTCTCTTTTGGAGTCTCCGATGCGCCGGGTTTGGCGGCTTCCACCAGTTGGCGCAACCTCCTGACCGCCGCGCCGAGGTTGCGCCGGCCAAAAAGCGCAGTGCCGCTGATGAAAGCGTCCGCCCCGGCGTGGGCGCATTCGACCGCGGTCTTGAAATCGATCCCCCCATCCACGGCAATCGTATAAGTGAGATTCCGGTCGCGGCGCCAGGCGGCCGCCTGCTGGATCTTGGGCAGGGTCTCATAGATAAACGACTGGCCGCCGAAACCGGGGTTTACGGTCATGACGAGAAGGTGATCGATCTGATCCAGAAACGGCTGGACCAGGCTCACCGAGGTGGGCGGGTTAACGACGAGGCCGACGCGTTTGCCCAGAGACTTGATGCGCCAGAGCAGCGGGGTTAGGGCATCGCCCAACTCGACGTGGATGTTTATCTGGCTGGCGCCGGCCTGGGCGAAGGGTTCGAGCAGGATGGCCGGCCTGGAGCACATCAGGTGAACATCGAAGAAAAGCCGGCTCAATGGACGCAGCGTCTTTACCACCACCGGGCCGAACGAGATGTTCGGCACAAAATGTCCGTCCATGATATCCAGGTGCAGCCAGTCGGCGCCGGAAACATTGACTCGCGCCACTTCCCTGGCCAGGCGTCCGAAGTTGGCAGCAAGCAAAGAGGGCGCAATAATCATGCCCGGGCTAAACCGTTGCCGGAGAGGGCGAGCCCAGCCCGGGGAGCTTGGGCGGGGCGGGCTTGGGAGTTTCGGGCAGAGGAGTGCCTGCGGGCGCGCCTAATGTGGCCTCAACCTCGGGCTGGGGCAGGGGCGGCGTGAACTTGCCGGTGCGAACGATTTCTTCGACCTGAGCGCCGTCGAGCGTTTCGTATTCGAGCAGGGATTGGGCAATCATCTCGAGCTTGTCGCGGTTGGCGGTGATGAGCCGCTTGGCCGTTTGGTAGGCCTCATCGATGATGTGTTTGACCTCGGCATCGATCTCCTGCGCGGTGAGATCGCTATAGACCTTGGCGCGGGAAACTTCACGGCCTAAAAAGACGTATTCGTCATCGTTGCCGTATTGGATCATGCCGAGGCGATCGCTCATGCCCCACTGGGTCACCATGGCGCGGGCCATGTTGGTGGCCTGCTGGATGTCGCCGGCCGCTCCGCTGGAAATGTCCCCGGAGATGATTTCCTCGGCAATGCGTCCGCCCATGGTCATGGTGATGGTGTCGAGCATTTCCTTGCGGCGCCGGTTAAGAACGTCGGTCTTGGGGAGCGACATGGTGGAGCCCAGCGACTGGCCGCGGGGGATGATAGTGACTTTGTGGAGGGGATGGGTGTGCTGGAGCAGCACGTTGACCAGGGCGTGGCCGGCTTCGTGCCAGGCGGTGAATTTCTTCTCCTCATCGGTCATCGCCAGGCTGCGGCGCTCCCGCCCCCAGCGGACTTTGTCGCGGGCCTCTTCCAGTTCGGGCATGCTGACGGCCTTCTTGTTCTCGCTGGCGGCCAGGAGGGCGGCTTCGTTGAGGAGGTTGGCCAGCTCGGCGCCCGAGTAGCCGGGGGTGCCGCGCGCAATTACGGACAGGTCAACCGAGGGGGCCAGCTTCACGTTTTTGGCATGGACTTTGAGAATGGCTTCGCGGCCGCGCACATCGGGAAGGTTGACGGTCACCTGCCGGTCAAACCGGCCGGGACGCAGCAGCGCCGGGTCCAGGACGTCCGGGCGGTTGGTCGCGGCGATGATGATGATGCCTTCCTGGGTGTCGAATCCGTCCATCTCGACCAGCAGGGCATTGAGGGTCTGTTCGCGTTCATCGTTGCCCCCGCCCAGCCCGTGCCCCCGGCTTCGCCCCACGGCGTCAATCTCGTCAATGAAGATCAGGCAGGGAGTATTCTTGCGGGCCTGCTCGAACATGTCGCGCACCCGGCTGGCGCCGACGCCCACGAACATCTCGACGAAATCGGAGCCGCTGATGCTGAAGAAAGCGGCATCGGCTTCCCCGGCAATGGCTTTGGCCAGGAGCGTCTTGCCGGTGCCCGGCGGACCCACCATCAGCACACCTTTGGGGATGCGCCCGCCCAGACGCTGGAACTTTTTCGGGTCCTTGAGAAACTCGACCAGCTCGGACACCTCTTCGATGGCTTCGTCGATGCCGGCCACTTCCTTGAAGGTCGTCTTGTTGCGTTCTTTGGCCAGGAGGCGCGCCTTGCTCTTGCCAAAGCTCAAGGCGCCTTTGCCGGCCATCTTGATCTGGCGGATAAAGAAAAACCATATCAGGGCGGCGATGACGACGATCGGCAAAATGTTCCACACCATGCTCAAGAGCATGGTGTTGGGTTCATAAGGCTGGAACTCCGGCAGCTTCAGCAATTTCGTCTCCAGCTCCGGGTATAAGCGAACCTGGGCCTTGAAGGCAACCAGGCCGGCGCGCGGGTCGTTCTCCGCCAAACGCTTGCCTTCGGCGTCGGTCCGGTGGTACTTGCCTTCGATGACATTGAGGAAAGGGTTCTGCGGGCTATAATTGATCCTGGCCTCGGCGACGAGGTTCGCCTCCACCAATTGCTGGAAACGAAATTGAGTCAGCTTCTCTCCCGGAAAGTCCATCCGCTCCTTGAAGAGCATCAGCATGATGATGCCCCCCAAAATGAGGATCCAAATCAGCCACGTGCGCGGGGGCACTCTGAATTCGCCGCCGCGTTTGGGGTTCTTATCATCGTCGCTACTGTATCGATTGTCGTCTGACATTATTCGCTATCGGTTGAGCAAAGCTACCATGCCGGGCCGGGAGCCGCAATGCACCATTTTTAAGGCCGCTCCCAGCTCCATTGCAAGCGGCGTTTTGTCCTTTGCCTAAGCTTAAACCGTTCCGAAATCCGCAGACCCTCCACCCAGAAGAGTTTGCCCTGGGCCGTGGCGGCTACGATCGACTCATGCCGCTGCCGGCGCAAGATCTTTCGGTTCGCAAAAAGGTCTTGCAGTTTGACCGGGCCGGGCAGGCCAATCGGCTGAAAACGGTCGCCGGGCTGCCAATGCCGCAGCACCACGGGCGTGCCGACCCGGTCGGCGTCGAAAAACTCCCGTCCCGCCTGGCCGAGCCTCGGTTTCCTCCCCCCTCGAGTGATGCGCCAGCGCAGGCGCAGCCCCTCGAAGAGCACCTCCCCTGCCTTTTCACACAGGCTCTGTTCGAGGGTTCCCGGCCTGAAGCGGGCGGGCTCGGCTCCGGACAGCCGCACCAATCCCTGCGCATCGCGTGACACGCTCATGACCCGCCGCGCGCGCAGTGGAGAATCCTCCGGCTCGGTCCTCTGTCCTGGGCCCTCTGTCTGGCCCTGAGCCATCGGGGCCCGTCCTACGCTCACCGCGCAGTCGGGACGGGTGCGAAGGTGCTCGACCAATTCATAATCGGGCTCGAGGCCCCGGGCGAGCAATTGCAGTTCGATGCAGCGGCGCTGCACCGCCACCGGCAACTCCACAAAGGGAGTTGCCGCGCTCCGCCGTCCTGCTCCTAATCTTAATCCTAATCTTAATCCTTCCGAGGTTGCCGCACTCCTCCCTCCGCTGGCCGAGGACCACTGTGCCATCCACTGCCGGGCCTCCTGGCCCGCAAAAGCCGCTTCTTGCCCGATGATGTCCATGAGCCGCAGGATCGTGTGATGCAAAGCCGGCTGGTAATGGCGGCGCAGCAGCGGCAGCAACTCGTGCCGAATGCGGTTGCGCTGGATGTCGAGCTGGGCGTTGGAGGCATCTTCGCGGAAGGGGACCTTTCTGGCTGCCGCCCATCGGCGCAAGGCTGCCTTGGGCTGGTCCAGCAAAGGTCGAACCAATGCCACTTTCGGGTTGGCGGGGGAAGGACTGCGCCATTTCATGCCGGCCAGTCCTTCGCCGCCGCAGCCGCGCAGCAACCGCAGGAAGAACAACTCGAGCTGGTCATCGGCATGGTGGGCCAGCGCCACGGTGGGCCAGGCCAGGCGCGCGGCCTGGCGGGCCAGGAATTCGTGGCGCGCTTTGCGCGCCGCCATTTCCAACGACAGCCCGCCCGCGCGCGCAAACTCCCTCACCTCCGACCGCCCGATGACGCAGGGCAAACCGAGCGCTGCCGCCACGCGCCTGACCAGGCGCGCGTCCGCGTCGCTGCTGCGCCCCCGCAACCGATGATTCAAATGCGCCACCCTCAGTTGCCAGCCGTGTCCGGCCGCCAATTCATACAGCACCCGGAGCAGCACCATCGAATCCAGACCGCCCGAGACGGCAACCAGGATCGGCTGCCCGTCCTGAAAGAGCCCGCGCCGCTGAATCGTCCGCTCCACCTGGCCCAGCAACTCGCTCACGCTGATAATGCTAGGCTGGGTCCACGCAGAGGGCAACCAGGGATGAACGCGGTTCAAAAGTGTCCGGACGCAGGTGTCGGGGGTCGAGGGTCGAGGGTCGAGGGGCCGCACTGCGTTCCCTCGACCCTCGACACTCGACCCTCGGATGTCGCATCGCTTATGAACCGGCGTCTAATGGCCTGAGCCAAAGGTTCCTGAAGCGCACAGGACAGCCATGACCGCCGAAGGCCAGCGGGCCGGTGCTGGATTTATGGGTGTACTCGGGCACGATGCGGTGGCCGGTTTCGCCGTAAATCTCCTGGTTGAGTTGGACCAGGACGCCGTTTTGCAGGACGGTGACTCGGGCCGGTGACACCAACTTGTCCCCATCGAACTTCGGGGCGATGAAAATGATGTCGTAGGTCTGCCATTCTCCGGGCGGACGCGTCGCGTTGACCAGCGGGGGCGTTTGCCCATAGACCGCCCCGCAGGCGCCGTCGGGATAAATCTTCTCGTTGTAAGAGTCGAAAATCTGGATCTCGAACAGGCCCATGAGCATGACCCCGTTGTTGCCCTGGTTGTACCAAGGCCCTTGGAATCCGGCCGGGCCCATCCATTCGACGTGCAGTTGGATGCTCCCGAAGTGGTCCTTCGTGGCGAAGTGGCTGTCGCCCGAGACCAGGCATCCGTCAGCCACCTTCCAATCGCCCATCGCTTCCCATTTGGACACGTCCTGGCCGTCGAAGAGCACGATGGCATCGGCGGGCCTGGGCGCCGTCGGGCCGGCCTTGCCGGGGTCCACCGGCTTGGGATTGGGGCGGTCCGGGTCGTGCACCAGCCATTGGCACCAAGGCAGTTTGGGGGTGTCTTTGTAGCCATAAACTCCGGAGCCGTCTTTGGCGTGGACGAGGTCCGCCGCCCGCGCGCCACCAGCCCAAAGCAGACCCGTGCAGGTCACACAGAACCAGAGGGGAAACATCGAACGTATCGCTTTCATGGCCAAGTCATAGGAAAAACACGACGGGCTGTCAACCGTCAGGAACGGCTACTGGGTGTGTGCCAGGGCCGGAGGGGTTGGGACAAACAGCTTATAGGCAAGCCCGTCCACGCTGGCACTGCCGCCATAGACGATGAAATGGAAATACTTCCCCACTTTGTCCACGGGCGGCAGCAGCGAGACATCCGCCCAGTCGCGCGGGCTTTGTTGCGGAGGGGCCATCCCGAGCAGGGCCGGCAGCGGCGAGGCCTCGCCAGGACTGCTAGCGGAGGAACCGGCGTCTGCACTCAGCGCCTCGAGGGCGGCGCGCATTGTCTCCAACCGATTCTCATAGCCGAACCACTCCGTGCCCGGGCCGGTGACTTTCTGCGCAGCCTCGGCCAGCCCGGGGGTTTCGCGCAAGGTCTTGCCTTGGTTTTCGCTGCTCCGCAGGTACTCCTCCAGGAGCGAGGCGTCGCTCGAGAGGGCGACATAGACCCGGCTGGCGGCATAATGGAGCATGGCCGGGCCTAACGGTCTAAAAGAACTGCCCGGCAGGGGCAGGGGCGGAGTCGAGGGCAGGGGCACCGAGCGGATCTTCCGTCCCAGGAATTCCCGTTCCGTGGCCGAGTCGGCGTTGGGGAGGATCACGAACAATGCCTGGAGGGCTCCGGCCAGTTGGTCCGGGTTCGGGGAGCCGAGCAGGTAGAGGGCGGGGGGCGACCTCAACTGGGCCGGCGTGAGGCCGCGCGGGGCCTTTTCATAGCGGATGAAGTCGTCGCCCAGGTTGCCGATCAGGGCCCGCTTGAGGTCGTAGCCCGGCTCCTGTTCCCGCATCCTGGCGCTCGCAGCCTCGAAGATGTAATTCAAGCCGTCCAGGGCCTGCGGCGACAGCTCGGCGAGAATCTGCTCGACGGTCGTCCAGACCTTCGGCCCGTCCAGCCGCCAGCGCTGGAATTTGACCGTGTTGGCCGGCACGAAGGGCGGCGGACTCGATTCCTTGGCTTGGCCCGCGAGGATTCTCAAGAGGCCCCTCCGCGCCGTCTCGGGCGCGCCAAGGAAGGCCCGGAACAGCAAGCCCTCGTTGGAATCTTCCAAGCTCAAAGCGACCGTTTTGAGCCCCGTCAACCCGCAGGCGGCCGCCAGTTTGTCCAGCGGAATCTCCTCCACCGGTCTGGGGGTCTCGGGATTCTCTTTTTTCTCGGCCCATTGGCGGCACAGCAGGTCCAGCAGGGCTTTGGCATTGACCCAGGCATAAGCGGGGGCATTGCGAAAACACGCCTGGTGGTCGGCCCCGTAGGCGGCCTGGTCGCCCAGGACCGGCAGCGCGCCCCCGGCCAGGCGAAGCACCACCTTTTCGACCGCCTTGGCCGAGTCGCCCGCTATCAAGAGCGAGTCGGCTTGTCCGATGACCAATTGAGCCTGCGCCCCGGACCTTCTCGATTCATTTTCGGCCCCGAGTTCCTGGTATTCCAGCGGCCGAGGGAGAAATCGGCTCAGCGCCTTGGGCAGATCGTTGGTGGTCACCGGCACGATGGAAAACTCGAAGTCGCGAATCCTCACGGTCCGAATCGATTTGCCGGCCTCGACCCATTGTTTTTGCAGCGCGGCGAGGATGGCGCCGAGCTGATCCCGATGGTCTTTGCAATCCACCAGCACCAGCCAACCGGGCGCCTGGCTGGCCTGGCCGTGCCAGCCGTTCTGGGTCAACGCGAAGGTCAGTTGTCCCTGCGGCAGGCCGGCAACAGTCTCCAGGCTCGCCTTCAATTCGCGCTCCAGCGGCTCAACCAACTCCTGCCTCCGCTTCCAGGCAAACTTGTCCCGGAACGGCCTCATCGCCTCGTCGTTCCAAAGCCCGATTTCGGGCAACCTCAGGCACATCTGTTTGAATCTCGTGAAATCGGGGGCGGTCACCACCGCCAACGTGTCCTCCGGCAAGAGCCTCTCCGGCGCCGGCACGGCGGCGGCGCCACCGTGCTGCGCGTTGCAACACAGGCCAAACAGGCCCAACAAGATGAGCCATTTCGGATTTCGGACTTTGAACACGATATGTCCCAGCCTAATCCCAATGCCGTATAGGAATTCAGGCATAGATCGCACCAACGGAATAGTTGATGGGTCCTTTGCGGTAGGTGTTTTTCCGCAGCCGCGGCCAACTGCTCACCGGCTG
>Ga0187877_1002343_pt1 | contig 17094 bp, 16 predicted proteins | sample June2016WEW_17_1_3_FD_132430 | JGI IMG/M metagenome (GOLD analysis project Ga0187877, IMG submission 132430) | Peatland microbial communities from SPRUCE experiment site at the Marcell Experimental Forest, Minnesota, USA - June2016WEW_17_100 | ecosystem: Environmental > Terrestrial > Soil >... | reverse complement strand
TTCTCGCTGATTTAGGGGATGAAATGGAAACGGTTCTTGGCTACACTCTGTTGTCATAGGGCTGTCTCCCTTCGTTGGCCTAACTACTACTCGCTATAGCTGTTATGCCACGAAACGACAGCCTTTTTATTTTTTTGTTGAGAAATTAGGGCTAAAAAGAATCGTGAATGAATTCCCAGACCCCGAGCGGGCGAAAATACAAGCGCCGCAAACCGAATAGAACAAGCCTTAAGCTTTTCTCGGCGACCTCTGCGTCTCGGCGGTGAATAGGAAGCGTATGGCTCAACGAAGCGCGACGGACAGCAACATCACCCCGCGCCAGATCCGCGTGATTGGCGTGCCTCTCGATCTCGGCCAATCCCGCCGCGGCGTTGACATGGGTCCCTCCGCCGTCCGCGTCGCCGGACTCGATGCCCGCCTCCACGCCATCGGGCACATTGTCGAAGACGCCGGCAACATCGCCGTCGCCATCCCCGAACAGAAAGAAGAAGGCGCCGCCAACGTCAAATACCTCAAGGAAATCACCGCCACCTGCGCCAACAGCGCCGACCTAGTGTTGAAGACGCTCGAAGCCGGCAAAGTTCCTCTCGTCCTCGGCGGCGATCACTCCGTCGCGGCCGGCACGGTGTCGGGCGTCGCCGAATTCTACCGCCGCCAGAACCAGAAAATCGGTCTCCTCTGGATCGACGCTCATACCGACATGAACACGCCCGACTCTTCCCCCAGCGGCAACGTCCACGGCATGCCGCTGGCCGCGCTCATGGGACTTCCTCCCGTCGAACTCGGCAACCTCTACGGCTTCTCGCCCAAAGTGCAGCCGGAAAATTGCGCGCTCGTCGGCATCCGCGACGTCGACAACTTCGAAAAAGAACACATTCGCAAGTCCGGAGTCGAAGTCTTCACCATGCGCGACATCGACGAACGCGGCATGCGCGCCGTCATGGAAGAAGCCCTCCGCATGGCCGGACGCGGCACCGCCGGCTATCACGTTTCGCTCGACATGGATTGGATCGACCCCGAAGACGCGCCCGGCGTCGGCACTCCGGTCTGGGGCGGCGCGACTTATCGCGAGGCTCATCTCGCCATGGAAATCATCTCCGACCACGGACACATGTTGAGTTTCGAAATCGTGGAAGTGAATCCGGTGATCGACGAGCGCAACCAGACCGCCGAATTGGCCGTCGAACTGGCGCTCTCGGCGTTTGGAAAGAAGATTCTGTAGCGTGTGGGGGCGGGCAGTGTGGGGGCGGGCAGTGTGGGGGCGGGCGACTCGCCCGCCCGGTTGTGACGATTGAAGATGCGACCTCGGCACACCAAACTCGCAAATTACGTAATCGCCTTATCCGAGTTAGAATCGTGCCGCAGTGGAAAAGAACAAACTCTATTACGGCGACAATCTCGAAGTCCTGCGCCAGCACGTCAAGGATGAGTCCCTGGACCTCATCTACCTCGATCCGCCTTTCAACAGCCGACAGGACTACAACGTCCTCTTCGCGGAAAAAGACGGCACCCGCTCCAGTTCGCAGATCATGGCTTTCGAGGACACATGGGAGTGGAACGTGGACGCCGAGCGGGCTTACGAGGAAATCGTCGAGCGCGGCGGACGTGTCTCTGAGGCCATGCGCGCTTTCCGCACGTTCCTAGGCCACAGCGACATGATGGCCTATCTCGCACCTGTGTGGCGCGGGCGCCCTCGCCCGCGAAAGCGCGAGGCCGAAATAAGGGAGCGTCTCGAATCGTACCCAGCTACGACGAAATACCCTTCTCCTTCATCAATTGGGCATATCTCAAATCGTGCAAATCCTTGACATCGGGGGCGGGAACTAGAGCGGCCCAAACATCGCGAAGGCGTTCATTAATACGTGCGCCATCGAATCGGAAAAACGCCTGCAACTCCGTAACAATACAAAGGAGAACGGCTGACGCGCGGGTCATATGGTGAAAGATGCCCTTCAGCGAAACCTCTTCCAACTTCGGCCGTTCCTCATGCGGTAGGTCATGCTCTAAGTAAGGCATTGCTGTTCGCATCAACCCCTGAAATGTTCCGTGCGCGTAGTCCGAATACTCGCGCCAGTATCCGTAAGTGAGACTTCTCAGGAAGCGCTGGTGCTCCGTCGACGCGACGCCTTTCTTCAACCGGAGGTAGCCAGATAGGGTGGGCCATTTGTTTTGAGCCATCACCTCGTCGAATTTGAATCCATCTCTCCGCAATCCCAGTTCTAGATGCTCGCGTCGTTTCTTAAACCACTCGGCCCATCTGGGGTCCGGGTTGTTGGCGTACTTTTGTTCATCCTCGTCGAGTGCCTCAAACGCCATCCGATAGCCGCTCCTGCGAAACTCGGCGGGCTTGATTCGAGGCTCCTCAAGCATGACAGTGATGTTGTAGAGGTAGTCAATCATGGATCGTATTACGGGAAGAACAACAAACGTGTAATACGCTCGCCATGGGGGATTTTTACGATGCTCATCCGCGTTGAGGTAAAAAAACAGGTCATACGTCCGCTGCGCCAAGCGCACCATGACGTAAATGTCCTCGACGGCCGTCCGGCTTCCGATGAGAGCGCCTCCCTCGCGTTGGACCTTGTAGGCAATTGTTGTAGTGAGTTCGCCGAGCTGATTTTGGAATTTCGTCGCATCGATATTCCACTCGTCCTTCCACTCGTCCATCATTCTCTCCTTAACCGGGGATACCACTATTCGGACCCCGGCACAAGCTACTTCCACGACGAAAACAAGAGGGACCGCAAAACCAAGCAGGTCATTTTTTCCGTCAAAGCAGGACACGTGCAATCCGCGTATGTGCGGGACTTGCGCGGCGTGATCGAACGGGAAGATGCGCAGATCGGCGTGCTGATCTGCATGGAAGCTCCTACCAAGCCCATGCTGAAAGAGGCTGCCGAGGCCGGATTCTACAAGCCTCCTGGATTGGAGGACCGGTATCCTCGCATTCAGATTCTTACTATCGAAGAGCTGCTGGCGGGCAAGGGCGTGGCTTATTCGCGGCTGCTGGAAGTGACGTTTAAGAAGGCACCGAAAGCGCGGAAGGCGACGGAAGAGCAGATGCCTCTGGGCGGGACGGAGATTGACGAGCCGTTCTAGTTCCGTGTCCGGAAATAGCGGAACCGACAAAGATTAGTTTTTTACAAATCCTCAGGCGTGAGCCCGGTATACTTCGCGATTCTCCGCAAGGCAACAGGACCTAATTCCACAGAGTCATGCCAAGCCCATGTGTAATCCCGATATCCGGCACGCTGCAATTGAATGTGTGAAGTGCCAGACGCCTGCGCTTTCGGCGTCCATCCAATCCGAAGCAACGCTTGATACACTCGTTTTGCTTTGCTGCTTGGCCACTGGCTCACAGGAACCGTATAGACCTCGGCGGCTTCTTACGTTGCTCAGTTCGATCAGCCAGCACACGCAAAGCAAGAGCAACGGCCGCAACCTCGGCTTCAGGTTTTGTCAGGCCATATGCCATCACTCCCGGAAGTCCAGGAATGTCAGCCAGCCAGCGTCCGTCTTCTTCCTGTTCAAATTCAACTGTGAATGATTCTGAATCAGGGGGTTGTTGCGGTGGTTTTGGTGCAGTAGCCATGGGCGCAGAACTCCACACTGGTTACGGTAGAGGCAAGTAACCCGTCGCAGAGAAATTTATGCGTCCAGAGGACTCAAGTCAATCTCACTTTTGGGCGTCGCGCAAGTCCTTGTTTATGTTCACCCGACAGGGACTAGAAGGGGACTGGCGGAACAAAGTCAAGGGGCGGCCCCATACACCGCCGCGTACCGGCAACTGGGCACTGGCAACTGGGCACTGGGTACCGATTTTTTCATCACATCCACACTGTGAGCGCCATCACAGACCTTCAACCCCACCCCGCGCGATAATATCCACTGACCTGTGGCAGACGTGAAGTGTGCCCGCCTCCGAAGGCGGCCCTCGAAGCTGCCCTAGCCCCATAAGGGGTTAGTAACTCCTTTGATAATATATTCGAGGCAACAAGCGACGGTCAGCCCGCCGCCAAAACTATGAATTGTAATAGAATTCGGCGAAAAATCGAGCTAAGTCCTTATTCCGGAATACTTCCCATATAAGTCCTTTGAACTCAAAGACCGTTGTTGGAATTTCCGCCTAATCCCATGATTCCAAAAGGCAGGGGGGAGGGGGGGGTATAGTAAACATGGGTTAATAACCCAAGAGTCAACAAGCGCGACTCAAGAAGCTGTGCCGGTCAAGCCGCGACCCTTCAAAAACCTGCTCTCAGCAGCCGGCCAAGACAGCCTGCAAAGACTGATCTAACGCAATTCCCACTTACTCCACGTCGGAAACTTTTCCGTTGAGAAACGTAACCTTAAGATCCTTGTAAACATAAATCAGCTTCGTGCCCAGATTGACGATTTTATCCGGGTTGCCTAGCGCAGCCTTCACCTGATCGGGCGTCTGCCCTTTTTCTATCTGCTGCGGCTCCCCCGGAGCGGCTTGTTGTTGCGCTTGCGCTCCACCCTGATCGTTTCCTTGCTGATTATTTCCTTGCTGATCGTTGCCGCCTTGCTGTCCGCCGCCCTGATCGCCACCCTGCTGTGCGTCGTCACTGCTGATCGATAGAAGCTGCCCGATGACGTCCTCCACCTGACCCGCGCTCGCGCTTGCCAAAGTGCCCTTGGGGAACTGGAAAACCACTTGCGCCTTGTTGTAAGTCGGCGGATCGGTTTTGTTACAAGTGTCGCAAGCGACAATCAACATGGAAACCTTGTCGCTCGCCACATCGACTTCGATCTTGGAGGGATATACCTTGTCTCCCTTCGCAAACAAGTGGGTGGTCTGCCCCTGCGACTGCGTCTGCGAAAAATGTCCCAGCAGGGCCTTTCGCCCTTGCACCATCAAGCCGCTGGGAGAATGAACCGTTCCGCCTTCATACTTCGTGGAGAGAACCGCTTTATCGGAATAAGGCACGCCGAGGATTCCGCCCTTTTCGATGGCCAGCAGGGTGCCCGCCTCGACCACGGAATATCCGCCCGTGTCCGACCCCATTTTGACCAGCTTGTACTGCGCGGCCAGTTGCTCTTGCAGAGAAACCGCTTGGGCGCTGGCCAGCGGCATTGAAAAGATCGTGGCAACCAGAAGCACAATCCCTGGCATCAGAACGTGAAATGTCCGCGACATCGTAAAACCCTCCGGTTCAATTTTTCCCACAGTTAGCAGTGGCGTAACTTGTCTAGAGCAGTTCTCGAGTTGCTGTAGAGGGAACCGAGAACGGGTAGGGCACGGCTTCAGCCGTGCCGCCGGGAGTTACAACGGGTTCCGGCTTTAGCCGCTGAGGGTGCGCACTATACACCATCACGAGAACCGCTCTGGAAAATGGGTGCCCCACCCAAGCTCCGCTTGGGTGGGGAGGTTGCGATCAACGAGAACCGCCGCTCTACCATCGTGTGTTCCTACTGCGCGCCGCCGCCCGATGCAGCAGCTTCCTGCTTGACCTGCGACTCCGTCTGATCGGCTGCCGCCTGTTGATCTTGCAGAGTCTTCGCCACCGTGGTATCTGGCGGCGGAGGCGGCACATCCGAGGGCGTGGTGCTGGTGTCCGGCGCTTTCGGAATACCGCCGGTGCCCTGCTTCTTCGCCAGTTCGCCCAAGCCGCTATTGAGCTGTTCCGCGAAGTGGTTCTGCATCTCCTGCAAGTCGTCCACTTTAACGGCCACAGTTTGTCCGGCCGCGCAGTCCGACTTCTTGCTGGCCGAGACGCTGGCGTTGACCATATTGTCCGCATCCGGAGTGTCGGTGAGCCGCATAATTACGTCACCCGCAGTCAGCCCACATTCCTGCCCGTTTGCCACTACGGTGAGATCGCTGTCGACCACAAAGGTGCGCCTTGCAGGATCCAGCGCCGGCGGAACTTCGCCGCTGGTGTTCGCCGGCGCCGGTGCTGGCGCGCCGGAACCGCCATTCTGTGCAGCCTGCGCCTGCTGCGCAGCCAACTGCGCCTTTACTTCATCGGCGATGGCCTGCTTGACTTCGGGAGTCAAGGCCACGGCACCCGATCCACCGCCGCCGCCGCCGTTGTCTGGTGGCGGACCCGCCGCTGCCGCCGCGTCTGCGTCGGCATTCGCCTCAGCCCGTGCCGCATACGCCGATTGCAATTCCGCTGCAATCAGGTAGTCCGTCAGCCAGAACGCCGGCCCAGCATAATAGGGGTAAGGCGCGAAAAATCCGCCATAGAAGCCAAACCACGGCGCTCCTCCCCAACCCCATGCCCCGATACCCCAGTAAACCGGTGCCCCCCACGGGTTATAGGCCCATCCATAAAATCCCGGGTGGTACCAGTAGCCCGGATAGTAGCCGTAGTAGTGATAGCCTCCGTAGTAGTAGCCGCGATACACGCCGGTCCTATACACGCCGTGGCTATAGTAGGTGCGCGAATAATAAGAGTGGCCGCCGCGCGTGACGTAGGCGCGCTGCACGTATCCTCCTTGGCGTCCCGTGGTCACAATGCGCGCTCCGTTGCGTTCACTCACAACCGTGCGCCCACCGTGGATCCCATTCTCAATGTGCATGCCGTTGCGGTTGATCGAACGGATCTGGCCGTTGGGACGGACGCTCGCGGTTCCTCCACCCTTTAGAGAAACGGTCCGGCCCGGAAGAGTGTGGCTGCCCGCGCTGGGGCGGCCGGCCGTCGTGGTCGTGCGGCCAGCATTAATGTTCGGGCGGCCAGTCGTGGCCGGATGGCCCGTAGTCGCCGCGTGCCCAGTCGTCGTGCTCGGGCGGCCGGTCGTGGGCGTGTGGCCAGTCGTGGCCGGACTCGTGCGCCCAGTCGTGGCCGGATGGCCCGTGGCTGCCGTGTGACCGGTCGTCGTATGCGTTGGCGTTGTACTATGCGTTTGCGCTGCCGTATGGGAAGGCGCGGCCGCATGAACTGGCGCGCTCGGATGTGACGCCTGTGCCTTCGGCGCAGGTGCGCTCTTCTCCTCCTTCTTTTGAGCCGAAGCAACTGCGGCTACTGCGAGAAGAACCAGCAATACGAACCATTTCGGCAGGACGTTCTTTCCTCGATTGCTCGAATTCATAGCCACTCCTGTGAGATGCGAAACTCTTCCCTCATAAATCCACGACAGAAAACATAAGCGGCCAGACAAATTTCATCCGGCCTGCAGTCTCTCATGCGTTTCTTCGACGAGAGGCCCTGGGTCCAAGTGCCATGGGGGAAGGGCCGGCACCGGCCTTCGCGAAGTATCGCCAATTTCACACCTGTTTCAGCGCGGTGTCAAGCAAACCCTTCCAAATTTACATCTGTCATCGCCCTCAGCCCGTAAATCTAACGCCGAGACGCCGAGAACGCCGAGTTGAACTCTTGATCAACGAGAATTCAGACTCGTCATCCCAGGCGAATTACGACTGGCAAACTAAGACTTTGTCATCCTGCGAAGCGAAGGACCTGCTGTTTGCCAGCAGCGACAGGAAACTGAGGTCTTAGTTTCACTCTGACCCACGAGACGGACAGACATGAATTGGCTTTTCTCGGCGACCTCGGCGTCTCGGCGGTAAATTCGCGGGTAGGGGCTTGCTTCCGCCGATTTTACCAACCTCCTAGTCACCTCCAAGCGAAACTACGGTAATTGAGGAATGTCCCGTCGTGTGCCGATAGGACTAATGGACAGCGATGTTGGCCCATTGGCACACTCGGTTGGCACTCCTGGCTCTACTTGCCTTGACATACGCTTCGGCTGCCGAAGACCCGAACCATCCCTCAGGCGTGCCTACGTATCGCAGTGACGTCTCTGAAGTCCGGGTTACATTCTTCGCCACCGATGAAAACAATCGTCCGGTCGCAACCTTGACGAAGTCTGACTTCGCGGTAGTCGACAACGAACGGGTGGTGCGCAATTTCCGCAGCTTCACGCATTCCGATGAAACCTCGCTCGACGTGGTCGCGCTGGTCGATCTCAGCGAATCGGTCGCCCCGCGCTTTCGAGTTGCCATAAGCGATGTGCTGCAATTGGTCGCCCGGGAGCAGTCGATCCCCGATGACAACATCGCCGTTCTGTCGTTCGGAGGAACGTCTGGAGGAACGTTTGCTGGCATCCGGCCCGCTGTTCTCTGCGCGAGCGGTTGCGGCGCGTCCGACTCCGTGACGAGACTCCTGGCGGTAAAGATAAAGGGCGGCGGCACAACGCCGCTCTTCGACGCGCTGATCTTCGCAGCCGATTTCATCTCGCATCATCGCCGGGCCGGGGCCCGGTCGGTCCTGATTCTGTTCTCCGACGGCAACGACACCATCAGCCTGCACTCCGCCGACGACGCGCTGGAGGCGGTGCTGGACGCTGGCGCCCTGATCTACTCCGTCGATATGGAAACTTCCAAAAACCAGGCTTCGTACCAAACCTCGGGCAGCGCGTTCCTGCGGCAAGTTTCGGAGGCTACCGGTGGGCGCTATTTCTCTTTGTCTTCCTCCCTGCGCTCCTCCCAGCAAGACGGCGCCGCCACAGTACTGAACGCTATGCTCGAGGATCTGCGCGCCTCCTACCTGGTAACCTACGCTTTGCCCAGCCACCAGGCTGGATTCCATTCTCTTCGCCTTTTGCCGACCCACAACCTCAACCTCAGATTCCATAGCCGGAACGGTTACTACTACGAACCTAGCGTTCGCTGATTGGAGACCTATGAAATCCACATTGTTGTTGGCCCTTGCATGGATATCGACTGGCGTTTCAGTTGCTTGGGCTGCGCCGATCGGTATCTATCAACATGGAACCGTGGTTCGTATGCGCATGGGCGACTGCGCGCTCATGCACCGAGGCTTCATGAACACGTTCGGGCCGCCGCAAGCCGCAGTGGACGAAGGAGCCTGCCCGGAATACACCCTGGTGACCGATAAGGTCGTGTATCTCATCGTGGGCAAGTCCTCCAATCAACTGGTACCGCTGGCGGAAGTCATCGATTTCCGTTTCCAGAACAAGGAATTGGCGGTCCGCGTGGATGACGCTCGCCACGAATCCAAGTTCACCATCAAGGAAATGACGCTGCGCTCGGAATGGGAACTCATCCAGAAGCGTATAGAGGATCAACTCAATGATGCGCATCATCACCCCATGGACACATCGCTGACGCTGAGAAGCCGGGAATAGTCTAAGAAGGTTCTCTCGGCGACCTCGGCGTCTCGGCGGTACGATCCGCTCCATGCCGGAACCAAAGCTGCGATTGACGGGAAACATGCCGAGCGCCAGACTGAAAGGGCATGGCAAAACTCCGGGTTGGCATCCTCTTTGGCGGACGCAGCGGCGAGCATGAAGTGTCGCTGCTGTCGGCGGCGTCCGTTCTGAATGCAATCGACAAAACGAAATACGAAGTCGTTCCCATCGGCATCACGAAAGACGGCCGCTGGCTCACGGCGGAACACGCCGAGAGATTGCTGAAGGGCAACGCGGGCGAGGGCGCCCGCGCCACACAAACGTCGCTTCGGGCCGGCGATCCGGAGGCGACTCCAGGAGCGGCTGTGCTGGCGACGGGCGAGTCGGTGGTCGTTCCTCCGGAACCCGCACGGCACGACGCAGCACTCGCGCCGTTCCAGACGGACGCTTCCGCGCTTCGTCGAGCTGCCGACCGTGCAATTAACGTCGATGTCATTTTCCCCGTGCTGCATGGAACCTTCGGCGAAGACGGCACAATTCAGGGACTGCTCGAACTGGCCGACATTGCCTACGTTGGCGCAGGCGTGCTCGGCTCCGCCGCGGGCATGGATAAAGACATCATGAAGTCTTTGTTCCGCACGGCGGGATTGCCTATCGTGAAACATGTGACCGTGCTGCGCAGCCAATTCGAGCGCGAGCCTAAGAAAGTGCAAAAGCTGGTGGAGAGCAAGTTGAAGTATCCCGTGTTCGTGAAGCCGGCGAACCTGGGATCGTCGGTCGGAATCACGAAGGCGCACGATCCGAAGGAACTCGGTCCGGCCATTGCAGAAGCGGCGAAGTTCGATCGCAAGATCGTGATCGAGGAAGGCGTCGGCGGAAAGAAGCATAGGGCGCGTGAGATCGAGTGCGCGGTGCTCGGCAACGACGATCCGAAAGCTTCGATCGCGGGAGAGATCATTCCCTGCAAGGAGTTCTACGACTACGACGCGAAGTATCTGATCGAAGGCTCCGAAGGGATAATCCCCGCGAAGATCACAAAAGCGGAAATGAAAACCGTGGAGCGGCTCGCCGTCGCGGCCTTCCAAGCGGTCGATTGCACGGGCCTGGCGCGCGTCGATTTTCTGATGGAACCCAAATCGCGCAAGATTTTCGTCAACGAGATCAACACCATGCCCGGCTTCACCGCGATCAGCATGTATCCCAAGCTGTGGGCGGCAACGGGAGTGTCGTATCCCGAATTGATCGACCGCCTAATCCAGCTCGGCATCGAGCGGCACGAAGACAAGAAACGGAATCAGTACAGCCGGTGAACCGATTCACCGCCGAGATGCCGAGAGCGTCAGAAACTCACTGGCTACTATCTCACCGCGCTTCGAAAGATCCAGGGAAGATGGAGAACGGTTGCAACCACATTCAACCTGCTGCAACCAATCACGCTGGCGGCCGCTAAACAGAAGTAAGTGCTTATCTCGATGCTCTCGGCGTCTCGGCGCTGCAGTCCGATGGTGGAAATTCCGCGAGGGAAATCTCGCTTGACAGCCCGCTCGGCCGCCTGTAACATTTGATCCCAAGCAAGCTCTGAAATTGAGCAAGCCGGAATTTCATGCAGAGTGGCTGAGGGACGAGCCCTAAGACGCCACGGCAACCGGATCGGGATCATAAATCCCGACCGTCAGGTGCCAACTCTCGCCCGGTAACGGGGACCATGAGATTCGGGGTGAAAGCGAGTTGTTCGCATCTCCCGAGCCTCTTTTCCAATCCGGAAAAGGGGTTTTGTCGCAAATGGGTAATTTTTACCCGGCTCGTCCCGCAGTCACGGAAAGAAGTTGCAAAATGGAGACGAGCACCTACCAGCTCCGCTGCCGCGAATGCGGCAAGACCTGGGGCAACCAACCGCGCAGTATCTGCGAAGACTGTTTCTCGCCGCTCGAAGTTACCTACGATTACGATTCGATCCGCCCGCGCATTTCGCGCCAACTGTTCGCTTCGCGCGCCCCGAACATGTGGCGCTATCGCGAATTGCTGCCGCTGCCGGCAGGGTATCAGCCGTCGCTGCCGGTGGGATACACGCCGCTGGTGAGCGCTCCGCGGCTGGGAGACAGGATCGGGTCGCGGCGGCTCTTCGTTAAAAACGATGCGGTTTGCCTGCCCACTTTGAGCTTCAAAGACCGCGTCGTCGCCGTTGCGCTGGCCAATGCGCGCAGCTTCGGGTTTGATACGGTCGCTTGCTCGTCGACTGGGAATCTCGCGAACTCGGTGGCGGCGCAAGCGGCTCGTGAAGGTTTGAAGGCGTGGATTTTTATTCCTTCGGATCTTGAGCCCGCGAAAATTCTGGGCACGCAAGTGTTTGGCGCGGAGCTGGTGCGCATCAACGGCAGTTACGATCATGTCAATCGCCTGTGCTCGCAGATCGCCGACGAACATCGTTCCGGCGAACATGGCTGGGGATTCGTGAACGTCAATCTTCGTCCGTATTACGCCGAAGGCTCGAAGACGGTGGGCTATGAAATCGCCGAGCAACTAGGTTGGAGACTGCCCGATAACGTCGTGGTGCCGATGGCGGGCGGATCGCTGATCACGAAAATCAAAAAAGCGTTCGATGAACTGATTCTCCTGGGGCTGGTCGATCCCAAGCCCGTTAGATTTTTTGGCGCGCAAGCGTCCGGCTGCTCGCCGATTTCCACGGCGATCAAGCAGTACTCGACCGAGATCGAACCGCAGCGTCCGAAGACGATTGCGCGCTCGCTGGCAATCGGCAATCCGGCCGATGGACATTACGCGGTGAAGGCCATCACCAAAAGCGGCGGATGGGCGGAAGACATTTCGGATCACGAGGTGGTCAATGCCATCCAGTTGCTGGCAGAGAGCGAGGGCATCTTGACCGAGAGCGAGGGCGGCGTAAAGGTTGGAACAGGGCGCAAGCTGATCCAGCAGGACCGCATTCTGCCCGTTGAGACGACCGTGCTGTGCATTACGGGCAACGGACTCAAGACCACCGACGTGCTGGCCGATGAGTATCAAGCGGAAACTCCGATCGCTCCGAAGCTTGCCGAGTTTGAAGCGTACCTCGCGGTGAAGGCGGCGAGTTTGCCGGTCTCATTTCCGGAGACGGCAGCATCGGCGTCGGCTGTGGTCGCTTAGTCGTTGGGCGTTCGTCGTTCGCTCTTCGCTATTCGCTGCCCGTCGTTCGCTACTGGCTCAACCTTTCTGTCATGCCTTGCGGCTTGACTTGACTTACTGGCCATCAAGGTTGAGCGAATAGCGGATAGCGAATAGCGAACGACGAACAGCGAACGACCACACCACTTTTGTTACGGGCTTTTTGCCCAGGAGGTTTTTTCATGAGCATCACCGTTCAAATCCCTACGGCTTTGCGGCGGCTTACCTCTGGGACACCGCGCGTCGTCTGCTCGGCTGCGAATCTCAGTGAGCTGTTCTCGGAGCTCGACCGGCAGTTTCCCGACTTGAAGCCCCATTTGAGGGATGAAGCGGGAGAGACGCGGCGGTTCCTGAATATTTATGTGAATGAAGAAGATATTCGCTTCCTGGGTGGCGCTTCGTATTCATTCCAGGACGGCGATGAGGTGCTGCTGGTGCCTTCGATCGCGGGCGGATTGCGGTAACGGTTTCCGCGGCTTCGAGGTTTACGGAGTGCGCAGAGTCGCCGTCTTTTGCTGTCTTTGTCTTTGCTTGTTTTCTGACGGCTTCGTTCTCTTCTTTCTCTTCTTCTTGTTGCCATCTTCTCTCTCCGAACGCGAGGTACGGGGCCGTGCCAACGGCGCTGCCGAGCTGCGCTCGGCTGGATTCTTCGACTTCGCTCAGGGCAGGCTCCCGAGGGCGGCCGTCCGTACGTGAGTTTTGTGGCTTGCTTCGCGGGTTGGGGTCGGGTAGAATCTAACTAACTGGTTAATTATATGAAGGCACCCGCGGCTACACGACGTCCGGTTCGATCACGTCGTGGCACAGGCCAGCTGGGGATTCATCGTTTGGGGACTCGCGGGCGGCCGGAGGAGAGCCGGGCGGCGATCCTGAAAGCGGCGGTGGCGGAGTTTGCAGAGAACGGGATTGCGGGGGCGCGCACGGATACGATCGCGCGCGAGGCGCGCGTCAATAAGGCGCTGCTTTATTACTACTTCAAAGACAAGGACGCTTTGTACGAAGCGGTGCTGGACCATGTGTTCAGCGGGCTGCGGGCGCGGGTCGCGCCGGTGCTCGAGAGCAAACTGCCTCCGCGTCAGAAAATATTGGAATATCTGGGGGCATATTTCGATTACATCGCGGCCAATCCGCGGTTTCCGCGGGTGGTGCAGGCGGAGTGGATGCAGTCGGGCACGAAAGGCAGCACCCATATGCGGCGCGTTGCGCAGGAGTATTTCCGTCCGATCTTCGGGAAGGTGGCCGATGTGCTGCGGGAGGGGATTGAGGCGGGGGAATTTCGGGCGGTGAATCCGATGGATTTTGTACCGTCGGTTGTGGGGGCGATTATTTTTTATTTCAGCGCGGCGCCGCTGATGAAAACGCTGATGAAGGTGGATCCGTTGTCGGAGGAGCGGATTCGGGAGCGGCGGGCGTTTGTGCTGGATTTTGTTTCGGCGGCGTTGTTTAAGTGATCACCGCCGAGACGCCGAGGACGCGGAGAAGGGCTGTTCGCTGTTCGCTGTTCGCTATTCGCTTCCTTGTCCAAGGATGGTTGCGAAAGGCGAAGAGCGAACAGCGAACAGCCAACGGCTTTCCGACGAGATGCCAGGAGATTTTCGATGAGTGCGCGGAATAAATTCCTGATTGTGCTGGGGGTCATTCTAGCGATTGCTTCGGTGTACTACTTTTTTTCCACGCCGGGGGGGAATGACCTGGTGCTGGTAGGGACGGTGGATGCGAACCAGATCGTGGTGAGTCCGCAGATTCAGGGGCGGATAATGAAGCTGCTAGTGGAAGAAGGGACGCAGGTAAAGCAAGGGGACCTGATTGCATTGCTGGATCCGTCGGAGTTGGAGGCGGAGGAGCGTGCGGCGGCGGCGACGATTGGCAGTTTGCGGTCGAAGGTTAGCGAGAGCGAATACACGAGGCAATCGACAAAAGGGTCGACGACGGGAGATGTAGCGAATTCGCAGGCGAAGCTGCAGGCGGCGCGGGCGCAACTGGCGCAGGCGGAAGCTACTTTGACGCGGGTGGAGAGCGACAGCCGGCGGACGATTGGATTAGCGCTGGCGGGCGTGGATTCAGAGCAGGACCGGGTGCAGGCAGAGATGAACCTGAAGGCGCAGCAGGCGAGCGTGCAGGCGCTGAAGGATGAGGTGACGGCGGGGCAGGCGGATTTGGATTCGGCGATCGCGCGCACGAAGCAGGCGACGGCGGCGCAGAGTACGGTGGCGTCGACGCGGGCGCAGGTGGATAACGCAGTGGCACTGTTGAAGGAAGCGGAAGTGCACCTGGGATATACGAAGATTTATGCGCCGGTTACGGGGACGGTGCTGGTGCGGGCGGCGCGCGAAGGTGAAGTGGTGAACGCGGGGCAGGCGATCGTGACGGTGGTGGATTTCAGCGACACGTGGGTGCTGGCGTCGATTCCGGAGACGGACTCCGATCATATTGGACTTGGGGACACGCTGCGGGTGCGGCTGCCGGGAGGCACGGTGGTTCCGGGAAAAGTTTTTTATAAGGCGGCGGAAGCGGATTTCGCGACGCAGAGGGATGTGGGGCGGCGGAAGCGGGATATACGGACGATTGCGTTGAAGGTACGGCTGGAGAATCCGAAGGGCGCGTATGTGCCGGGGATGACGGCGGAAGTGCTGGTGTCGCCCGAGCAGTTGAAGGGGAGCTAGAGGCCAGGTTCAGGGTTTCAAGGTTTCAGAGATACAAGCCATGAGTGAGGGCGTGAATAAGACGAACGGGAACACCGCGAACGGCAGGAGTGTTGCGGGGTCGGAACTGAGCCTGCGGAGCGAGATTGCGGCGGACGCTCCTAATGCGATTGAAGTGGAACACATCGTGAAGCGATATGGCGAGTTCCTGGCGGTGGATGATATTTCCTTTGCGGTGAAGGAGGAGGAAATTTTTGGGCTGCTGGGGCCGAATGGGGCGGGGAAATCGACGTTGATCCGGATGATGACGACGCTGATTCCGATCACGGCGGGGCGGGCGCGAGTGGCGGGGCATGATGTGGCTTGGGATCCGAACGCGGTGCGGCACACGATTGGAGTGATTCCGCAGGCTTTGACCAGCGATCTGGATCTGACGGTGGAAGAGAACCTGAATATTTACGCGAAGCTGTATGACGTTCCGAAGAAGCGGCGCAAAGAGGCGATTGAAGAGTTGCTGGAGACCGTCGATCTGACGAAGTGGCGGGATGCGCAAACGAAAACGCTGTCGGGCGGGATGCGGCGGCGGTTGGAGATTGCGCGGGGGCTGGTGCATAGTCCGAAGATTTTTTTTCTGGACGAGCCGACTACGGGGCTCGATCCTGTATCCCGCGTGTCGGTGTGGGAGATGCTGACGAACATCAAGGCGAAGCGCAAGCTTACGATCCTGATCACGACGCACTACATGGATGAAGCGGACCGGCTGTGCAACCGGGTTGCGATTGTGGATCATGGAAAGCTGGTGGCGCTGGATACTCCGGAGGCGTTGAAGGCAAGCGTGCCGGGATCGAACGTGATCGAGGCGCACTTCGACAATCCTCCGGCGGGATGGGAAGAAAAGCTGCGGGCATTGCCGGAAGTGACGTCGGTGCAGAACGAGAGCGCGGGGATGTTCCGGGTGCTGACGGCGAATGGGTCGCGCACGACGATGGATCTGGTCGAGATGGCGGTCGCGGCGGGGGTGGCGCTGAGGACGCTTACGGTGCAGAACACTACGCTGGACGATGTGTTTGTCTTTTACACGGGACGGCAGTTGCGCGATGAGCTGGTGAAAGCGCATGCGTTCATCATGCCGCCGCGGCCGGGGTTGCAGCCATGAACCGGACGATGGCGATTATCGAGCGCGAGATGCGCAAGTTCTTCCGGTCGCCGGCGCTGATGATGGCGTCGATGATTTTTCCGCTGGTGCAACTGATCGTGCTGGGGAACGCGTTCGGAGGAAAAATCCGCGACGCGAAGATGGGGCTCGTGGATGAGGATCATGGGACGCAGGCGATCCGCATCAAGGAAGCGTTTGACGCGGTGCGGGCGAATATGCGGACGTTTATTGCGGTCCCGTATGACAACGAAGTGCAGGCGCGGGAGGACGTGCGCAACGGGAAGATTCAGGGAGCGGTGATTATTCCGGCGCAGTATTCGAAGCTGGTGTACGAGAAGAATCATCCGCGGATCGCGCTGGTTGTGGACAACAGCGACAACTTCATGAGTTCGACGCTCGAAGACGAGATGAATGAAGTGACGGACGCGTTGATCCAGCCAGACGTTTCGCCGCGGCTGTTGCAGCAGACGGCGCTGGAGGTGGTGGAGCTATATCCGTATATCGAGTACATGAAGTACCTGCTGCCCGGGTCAATCACGCTGGCGATGTTCGTGTCGGTGATGATCGGTGGGGGGATGCTGTATATCGACGACAAGGCGCGCGGGGTGCACGAGGGATATTTGGTAACTCCGATCACCAAGACGGAGCTGGTGTTGGGGCTGAATGGGGCGGGGGCGATCAAGGCGGTAATGACCGGGGTGGTGATTACGGTGATCGGGTCGCTGCTGGCGGGAGTGGGGACGATATTCAATCCGGGGACGATGCTGGGGCTGCTGGTAATGATCGCGCTGACCTCTGTGGCGTTCAACACGATGATGTTCTTGCTGATGGTGCGGATCGAGGATCCGCTGGTGCCGCGGGCGATGTTTGGGATTCTGAATACGCTGCTGTTTTTCCCCAGCGGATCGATCTATCCGGTGCAGGCGTTTCCCAAGTGGCTGCGGGTGATTGCGAAGATAGATCCGTTTACGTATGCGGTGCATGGATTCAAGTCGCTGCTGCTGAAGGAAACGGGGCTGG
>Ga0187877_1002337_pt1 | contig 17139 bp, 13 predicted proteins | sample June2016WEW_17_1_3_FD_132430 | JGI IMG/M metagenome (GOLD analysis project Ga0187877, IMG submission 132430) | Peatland microbial communities from SPRUCE experiment site at the Marcell Experimental Forest, Minnesota, USA - June2016WEW_17_100 | ecosystem: Environmental > Terrestrial > Soil >... | reverse complement strand
TGCTCCGCTCGGCATGAAGTGCTTTGGCGACCACTTCATTCTCGACAGCAACACCGTCAAGCCAATCGAGGCGCTGCACTACTGCCTTAACCTGCCCATTGCCGTGCAGATCACAGGAATCGATAGCCAGAAGATTCTCGATCAGGCGCTCGAAGCCGCACGCACGTTCAAGCCGCTCTCCCAGGCCCAGGTTGCGAGCCTTCTTGAGCGCACACGTGCCGCTGCGCAGAACGGCAAGTACGAGCTCTACAAGATCAGTTCGCACTTCGACGGCACCGCTCACCGCCCGCAAGTGCTCGGCTGAAGCACAACATCCGCGCCACCGGCTTCGCCCAGCCCATCGCCGCCCCCCTCAGAGGTGAGGTGCGCTTGTATCGTAGAGTGCGGCTTTAGTGTATCCGTCAGAGCAACGCACCCGTTGTTGTGCAGAGGATTTGCGATGTGCTGGAGGCATGAGTGAAAGGGAAGCGAGAAATTTGGTGCAGAGCCGGACGGCGGCAGAGCAACGTCAACCGCGAGTTTGGCCGGACGCATACATTCAACGTAATGACAGCGGAGGGAATCCCTCATCCTTCTTCGATCCAAACCCGTATATCACCGCCAGTCTGGCCGGCATCGCTGAATGGAACCAGAATTACCGGTTTCGCCGCTGGAGACTCAAGCGCTGAACATGTGTAGGCCTGGTTGCCAACCCAACCCTTCGGGAGAATATCATCGACTGGCTGCAGTATCATTGGTCGGTCAGGCTTGAGTGTCGCCTGTCCCGCGTCGTCCAATTCACTCAGAAAGCCGTCAATTGCCAGCACTTGAGGTCCATGCTTAATTGCTCGGTAGTTCGGGAAGTTCCCGTATTTTTCAAAGAATTCCCGATATGGTGTGGTATTCCAAGCCTCCTTCTTCATCTCTTCTGAGAGTGATTGACCCTGCAAAAGTTGATCCGTCAAATCCATCGAGATCTCAATTTCATCACCAGCTTTCCAGACTCGCGTGAGATCCAAATAGTTACCCGGTTGCCCAGAAAGCGTCTTGCCATCAATCATAGCCCTAAAATTCGACGTCCACTCCGGCACACGCAACGCAAGCCGGAACTCAGCAGGGCTCGCGGGATTGACAGATATTTTCACATGTCCCGATTCCGGGAAGTCTGACTGGACGCTCAAATCCACGAAGACCCTCTTGCCGTCCACGGTTTGAATGAAGTCCCCCATCTTAGCCTGGTTGTACATCAGAACGGCCATTCCGCCATCGGCAAACTGGGCCCATAGAACATCGGGAATCATCGCGATCACACGAGGCAAGCTGGAATTGCAGCAAGCGAGACCATAACTAAATGGTTTCTCGTTTTGCAGCGGAGAATAGTAGCAGATCGCCCCGGTCTGGGGGTTTTCAGAGGCCAGCAAATGATTATAGGTTGTTCTCTCTATTTCGTCGATGCACTTCAACTCGCCGGTCAGATAGAACATGGCCATGCAAAACTGCATCCAATGGGCAGTAGCACAGCTCTCGCACGGCCACGTGGCAATATCGCCATTACCAATGTATTGATGAACAATCTCTCCTTCGCTGTTTGAACCCGTAATATAGGTCCGATGTTCGGCAAGATCTTCGAAAGCATATTCCAACGCCCGGAGGTACTCGCCGTTGCCAGTAAGCTGATAATAGCGAATCAATCCCAGATAGCAGGATGTCTGTTCATAGCTCTTGCCAGTACCCGTCTTCGCGAAACTCCTTGTTTCCAGCATCTTACTGATCAGCTTAGGCCCATACGGTTTTTCCCACATGGTCACAATGTGCGTACAGAAATCGAAATATCTCTGCTCACCGGTATACCGGTACAAGAAAACCATGGGTTCCAGAACACTGGTAGGCGCCATGCCCATGTGGAATCCCGTTTTGATGATATTCAGCTTGCCGGGCTCTTCCCCAAATGTCACGCAAAGCAAATCGCCAATCTTTCTGGCCGCCGCCAATGCAGGTTGATATCCGGTAAGGCTGTAATAGTAAAGAAGCCCATACAGAACATACTTTTGTTCCCATACATCCCAGTTCAGCCAGCGCACCGGAAAGATCTCGCTCGCCGCATAACCGTCAGGATCGACAGATGCGATCAGAATGTCAATAGTCTTGTCCAGGCGTTGCTCTAAGCTCTGGTCGTAGTGATATTGAAGGTCTCGCACCATGCCGTGAATGTACTTACCGATGTGTTGTCCTTGGTCGAGATCCTTCGCCGGCCTGTCGTAATGCCCTTCCAGCAAATTAATCTCAAACTCCTCTACGAAACCCCATAGGGCCTTCTCGCTGTTCAACTTCATTCGCTGGCCCAGTATGCCCGCAATCGCTTGTCCTCCGGGATGGATCGCAGCCAAACGATCCGTCACCTTGTTCTCGACGACGAACTTCACATTGGCTTTGTCGTACGGCGTATGATCCCAGTGGCTGGGCTGTCTAGTGAAACGAAGCTCCTCCCCAGGTTGCTTATAACCAAGCAATCGCTCGCGAGCATAGTTATCCCCACTCTCTTTCTCCGTAACCTTGTACCATAAGAGATAGTCGGTATTCGCGAGCGGAAGAAATCTGTACCGGTATGTATTCGCCCGGTCGTTATAAATATCGATCTCCACTGCGTTCGTATCGGCCGCCTCATGTGTCTGCCGGTCTAAGACCTTGTATTCCAGTGTTGCCGAGATTGCCCGTTTGCACGAGTAACTGGTCGCGGTGAAGTCAATGTAAATAGGGGTTCTTGCCTGAATCTCGTAGGGAAGCCGGTTGAATCCGAACTTCACAAGATCGAAGAAGTTGGCGACAAACAACTGCCCGCCATGGAAGCCATCTCCCCACCAATCGTGGTTGTTGTATACCCTCGCCGCAATGACGTTTTCGCCGTCCCATTGAATGCAGGGTGCACTCACTGGGACATAGTAAACACATTCCAAGGCATAGGGGTAATACTTGACGATATCGCGACTTGGAATTCTATACTCCTCCAGGGAGTGGCCGTTCAAGTACACATCAACTTTGTCAAAGAGCCGTCCGAAATCAAAGACGAGCTCATCCTTGAAATAAGGATCGCTCCTCAAGCGTGAAGAAATGACCAACTGCTTCCGGAACCAGGCCACTTCATCACGATGGCGGCTCCGGCCAACCTTAACAGTGTCCCAATTTCCGTCATCGAAATGCACATCCTTCCACTGAGGATCATCCCCAACCTTGACTTTCCAGCTATCTCCCAACTCCATCTGGGTCTCTATGCTCCGCGGAACTGGATAATCCTCGTGCCACCCGGCAATATATGTTTTAAGAGGATCGTCCATGCTGGCCAGCCTGTTTCCTCGGCCAAATCCACCATTTTCTTTTTCCGCAAATATCCGGATGGCCAAAACATTCCGTGCATCCCACTTTATTCTTCCATCGCCAACGGAGAGAACATATTGTCTAACAACCGATGCTTTGTCTTTCACACCGGCAAATCCATTCAAGGGCTTCGTGTCCGGCTTCGCGAGTTCACCGTTCTCGCCGAGCAGCTGGCCGTTCAGGAAGGTCTGGTCCGTATCGTTGATTGGACCCAGATAAAGGTAGACCTTGTCGGACTTGCTTTTCCACTCCGAAGGGAGAGTAAACACGATGCGATGCCAGGCGTATCCGTGACAGTCGATGTTCTGCAGATCCCAGGAATAGTAAGGCCAAATTCCTATCCAGTCTTTGTCGTCTAAATCTGGGTGTGCCCAACTCAGGTCGTCGCCGCGTTTAAATTTCCAACCGGAATCGAGCCGTATTAGCGACCCGTCAACTGCAAGCGCGTCCGCATCAGGAAGAGATGCGGGTGAAAATGGGCTGACAAACATTGCGTGAGCATCGGGCAAAGCACTCATGATCAGCGCTGCGCCGCTCAACGACCAGCCAAGAAACTCTCTGCGCGAGACCTCTCTGTTCATTAACAATCTCCTGTTTCAGCACTGATTCCCGTGAATTGCGCCGTTCGTGAACCGGGTTCAAAAGATTCGAACGCATCTCTTACACTAGGTGTTGCGCACCAGAAGCGCCTTCGGAAGCAGATGAGACATGAACCTTACAGAATCAAGCCTTGCGTTGCTCTGTCACTCTTTCCGTGTAGCCGCTCCTACGAAAAGCTATGAGTGGATCGGGCTCAAGACCCATTTCCACTCGCACATCTCTTAGTAAAGGACGTACGTCGGTATTGAATGCATCCTTGATGCATTCTTCAGCCATCACGATGTCGGCCGCTGCGCGAGCTTCTTCGAGCGATTTATAGTCCACCATCAGGGCTTTGGCATAGGCAGTCTGGAGCGCAGTTACGGATTGAATCGTACCCTCGATTTGATTCTGCAAATTGTGATTCTGATCGATCATCAGAGCCACTTCTCTTACCCGGTCCGCAAGAATACGGTCGAGCTCACCCGACACCAGTTCGCAATAAATGAGGAACAACTGATAGGGTTGAATCGAACCCACCGTCAGGTCATCATCACCATATTTCTTGTCGTTGAAGTGAAAACCGCCAAGCTTATCCTCATGCAACAAGAGGGCGACAATATGTTCGATATTGGTCCCGTTCGCATGGTGTCCCAAATCGACAAGCACCTTGGCTTTAGGGCCAAGTTTGCTGGCAAGGAGGTAAGCACTGCCCCAGTCCGCCAAGTCCATATGATAGAAAGAAGGTTCGAAAAACTTATACTCAATAACCATTCGGACATCTTCTGGCATTGCAGCATACACCTTCCGCATCGCCTGCTCTAGGCGGCTTCGACGGAGGCGAAAATTATCCTGTCCGGGTACGTTCGTGCCATCGGCAAACCACGTGCTGATAACTTTGGCTCCTACGGCTTTGGCAATCTCCACACCCTCCAGGAGCTTGTCCAGGGATTTCTGGCGGACCCGCTCCAAAGGATGGCACACCGTACCGAGTACATAATCGTTATCCGCGAATAAGTGAGGGTTGACTGCCCCGATCTTCAATCCCATTCCTTCCGCATACGCGCGCGTCGCCTTCCAGTCAGAACTCTGGTCCCACGCCGTATGCAAATCGAAGAGAGAACAAACCCCGGTGTATTTCTGAACCTGCGCGGCGTCATCAATGCGCTCATTCAGGTTTCTTGCTGTCCAAGGTCTGCGCAGTACGTGGAAGCGCGTCCCGGAATCTCCGTAACCCCAGGAAGGGGTACCAATCAGTTGTTGTTTCAATCTAGTCTTTACCTCGGATTGGCTCAGATTCATGACTTCTCCTTTCGAGCGTGTGCTACGGAAAAACAAAGAATGCTACGATCATGGCAAAGTCCGCTGGGACGCCATAGTTATAGACTCCCGCCGTGGGTTCCGTGTTGAATCGATGGCGAACAGGCATTTCTGTTGACATTTCAAAGTGGGTTGAACATGGTCATTGCTCCCATGGAAAGGAAGATTGTGGTCCGCGAAGCCTATTCGCCACATACGCTCCAAAAGCTGCTTGAGTAAGATTGAAGATTGCGAAAGACGCAATCCACGTGGCGATGCCAGCCAATGACCATCCGGTCACCTGCCTCTCTCATTTCATAGCATTGAAAGAACCAGCAAAGCTAAGCCTGAAATAAACAGGCAAAACATGACAGCAATCATTACGTATGTGCCCCTTGAGGCACCCTTGAATTCCTTCCAAACAAATACTCCCCAGATAGCGGCAACCATCGTCCCACCCTGTCCTAGTCCATACGCAATTGCAGGGCTGGCTGTCTTTGAAGCAACAATATTGGACAGCATTCCCGTGGCGTTTATCAGACCGCCCAGGACGCCAATCAAATGAAGCTTCGACATCCCTTTTGTAAAGAAGCCGGAGTACTTGACAGCAGATCCACTCAATGGGTGTGCCATCAGATAGCTGTTATAGACGAAGTTCGAGGCAAAGAGACCGAGGGAGAATATCAGTACGGCGGCATAGGGGCCGAATCTACCAGGATCAAGTTTTTTAAAATCGAGTGAAAGGGAGCGCTGCACGAGGTAATAGAACGACCCCATCAGCATACCCGACACAGCTGCCAGGATCACACCCAGTTTCAACTCCCTTGCGTCACGCTTTTGTTTTATTGATTTGTAGGCAAATGCATCGAATACAATGGCCACGGTGATAAGCGCAGCTCCGCCGAAGATCAACAAGGCGTTCCCCTTGGGCTCTGCAATGTAATTAATCACAATGCCCTCAACAACTGCAATTCCCAGGCCGATAGGGAACGCAACCGCAATGCCTGCAATACTCGTCGCAGAAATGAGGAGAATATTGGCCAGATTGAAGACAACGCCACCTAGAATTGCCATTCCGTAGCTATGCAAGCTACCCTGTCCGAGGTCTGAAAGTAGATCTCGTCCGGTGCTACCAAAGGAGCCAAGCGTGAGGCCAACTATTAGAGACAATAGTAAATAGCCGATAGCGTGATCCCAATAGTAGTAAGAGAACGCATAGGACCGTGGTAGCATTTTAAGGGCGTTGACGTGTGAGCCCCAGCACATCATGGTAACGATGCACAATACGACCGCAACACCAAACGACTGAACGATCAGCATATCTGCGGCATACTCCTGGCTGCTCGATTTTTTTCTCGCACTAATCGGATCACTGAGATATCCGGATAGTCGTTAAAACCAGCGACTCCCTCGTTCTTGGCTAGACGACCGGCAGAGGGCGGTCGCGGGAAATCCGTAGCTTCACGCTACTACTGTTTTCAGCGATCACTCGATATCACCTCCGTCTGCACTCGTGAGGGCGGTCGAATTGATTCCGCCAGCATGGCCAGACGGCTGAAAGTGGCCTCATCGAGCTGGATATCCAACACTTGCGCAATCACCTGTGTCCAGCCGTGCAGGAAGTACACCCAACCGTCTTCGACGGTTAGGTTCTGCTCCTCGCGCTGCGCCAGTGCCTGGTTCAGGAACTGGAGGTCGCCGCGGTAGTTCAGCTCCCAAGCTACTCCATTGATCGGGAAGCGGCCGGCATCGGTGATCGGCGATCCGGGCAGGTCCTTGCCCATGCCCGTCGCGTTGATCACCACCGATCCTGGCGGGAGCGTCTCCATCAGGTGATCGCTTTGCCGCGGATCCCGCTGGCAGTAGTACTCAAACCGAATCTCCGGCGCCACGGCATCAGCCATCCGGCGGAGTGCCTCGATCCGGCGCGGCGACCGATTGACGATCACCATGCGGGCTGGCCGGTCGCCAGCCTGCTGCTTGCGGCTGAAATGCAGCACCAGCGCTGTCGTTGAACCTCCCGCGCCGAGCGAGAGCACGTGGCCGCCCGTTCGCCCGAAATAGCCGGGCCCGAGTAGCGTGTCCAGGCTCATCCCGCCTGCTATAGGATCTTTTGCGTACCCTTCCAAGCGGACACCCCGCTTGGAGATGCAGGAGATCTCTTCTGTAAGTTGAGCAAGCGGATCCAGGTAATCGAACAGGTCGCGGGCGGCTTTCAGCAAATTAATCTTATGCGCGGTGACCAGACTTCCCAGGCAACGCGGGTCCTCTTTGATCTGCGTCACAGCGCGCCGGTAGTTTGCTGGATCGTCGTTCAGTTTGAGATCCATCCCCTCCAGCGAGAGGTAAGGCATCCCGAGTTCTTTCATCCACAAGGGAAAAACCTTCATTATGGAAGACTGTCGCGTGCTGACGCCAATAAAGTACATGTGCTTCCGCATGTTCAGATTCTCAGATGTCATCCCTTCACTCCTTGGGTCAGCACCGGATGAAGCGGAGACTCTCCCCGGAGCACGGCAATGCAGTCCCGCAGCGACTCTCTCCCCATGCCATTGGCGGCGCCGTCCGTGTGGGCCCCGCAGTGTGGTGTAGTGATCAGATGCGGATGCCGCCGGAGCCGACTATCTGGAGCAGGCGGCTCCTGAGCGTATACATCCAACGCGGCGCCTCCCAGTTGCCCGGAGTCGAGCGCAGCCAGCAGCGCCTCCTCGTCCACCAATTCGCCTCGGGCCGTGTTTACGAGGTATGCACCTCGTTTCATTCGTGAGAGGAAATCAGCATTTACGATACGCCGCGTCTCAGCGGTCAGCGGCACATGCAACGACAGGAAATCCGCTTCACGAATTACCTCTTCCAACCCCACTAGCCGAACATTCAATGAGCGCGCCAGGGCTTCATCTCCGAACGGATCGTATGCCAGAAGCGCCGATTGCCACGACTGCAGCCTGCGCGCCACTTCCCGCCCCACGGAGCCGAAGCCAACGAGGCCGATAACCTTGCCTTCCAGGCTCTTGCCGCACAGCCGCGGCCATTTCCCATCGCGGACCAATGCGTCCGCCTCCGGAATCGAGCGCGCCAATGCAATCAGCAGTCCGATCGTGAGCTCCGCCACTGAAACCGCGTTCGCATGTGGAGTATTGGTTACCGTGACCCCCCTCTTCGCCGCTGTTTCCAGATCCACGTTATCTACGCCCACCCCATAGCGGGCGATCACTTCGAGCCGGTCCGCCGACTCGAGCGCCGCACCATCCACACGGTCCAATCCCGCGATAAATCCATCGCAGCCGGGCAGTAATTCCTTCAGTTCCTCAGACGTGAGTGGACGTCCGCGATCGTTGTAGATCACCTCGCCAACAGCCGCTTCCAACTCCAGACAGAGCTGCTTGTCATAGGATCCGAAAGTCGTAGGCGTCACGAGAACGCGACATTTCTTAAGCTCCGGCTCCATGGAACGACACCTCCGTGTGCGGAAGATTGTTCTTCGGGTTGTCGACAATCGTCACAGCACCGTTCTGTTCAACAACACACTTGCGGAAGCCGGTGGTATCAATCGTGGAGTAGTCATGTCCGGCATTCCCGGGATACACAAAGAACGTGACCAGATCTTCTTTACCGGTGTTGATGGAACGATGCGCCCATCGCGGGAGAACGTAAACCACACGGCCAGGACTGAATTCTTCCACTGCAGTTTCTCCGGCTTCGTTCTCCATCAAGAGAAGCCCCTCACCCTGCATGCAGTAGTAGATTTCCGCGGTGTCGCGCACGGAGTGGTAGTGCCCCTTGGTCATGAAATATTCGCTGCCCACACGTCCTGGATGGACGATGGAGAGACCACTTAATAACTCGCCAGCTACTTCTGGGCGCCTGTTCTCGTATACCTCGTAGATCAAGGCATCGCCTGAATCGAGCATGGCCTTGTACGCTTCACGGTCCGCGAAGCTGTTCTTCATGGCGGAGAGCCGGCGCTGGATGTGATTGTCGAAAGACGACATCCTGTCATCCGGCCGTGAAATTGGATATCCATACGGTCGTGTTTTCACGATTTCCCCTTGTTAGTAGTGAGCTCCAATACGACTTTGAGGGCATTGCCCTCGCGCACGGCGGCAAACGCTTCCATCGCACGATCCAAGCCGAATCGTCTGCTTACCAGAGGTCCAAGATCAACTTTTCCTGAACTGATCAGTTCCATCGAGTGCCGGCAATCGCGGGTGCTGCACCCCGTCGTGCCGGTCACGATCAGTTCCTTGTAGTGGATCAGGTTGGAATCCAGCGCTATCCGGGCGTTACCGGCTGGGAGACCCGCAAACAGGTTGATGCGCCCTCCGATAGCCGCCAGTTCCAGAGAATCTTCTATTGCTTTGTGGACTCCAGCCGCGACGATGATTACGTCGGCTCCGCGTCCGTCGGTCTCCTTGGCTACGACGTCCGCCAGCGACTCCTCGCGAAAATTCACAGCCCGGTTCGTACCTGCCTCCGCTGCCGTCCGCAGACGTTCTGGCGATTGTTCGCTCACCAGGATCTTTCTTGCTCCGGCCGCGCGCGCCGCCAACACGTGCATGACTCCGATCGGGCCGGCGCCCAGTATCAACACTACGTCGTCGCTGCCGAGCCCGAGCGCCTGCTGACCGTGGAGCACGCAGGCAAACGGCTCGGCCAGTGCGACTGCCGCACCGTCCAACGCGTCGTTGAACGGAATTACGTTGCCTTGCTCGACAAACGGCGCGGGCACCAGCATAAACTCGGCGAACGCGCCATCCAGGGTGATGCCAAGGGCGTCGTAATTCGCGCACAGGTTATTCTGGCCGCGCACGCACTGCCGGCAGTGGCCGCACCCTACATTCGGCGCCACGAACACACGCTGCCCCACACGATAGCCGCGACCCACGCCGCTACCCAGCTCGGCGATCGTCCCTACTACTTCGTGGCCCGGCACCCGCACTGTCCCCGGGCCATATTTGCGGTGGGCGCCTTTCAAAATGCGGAGGTCGGTCGCGCAGATGCTGGCGTAATCCACCCGCAGCACCAATTCGCCCTCGCCCACCGACGGCCTGGGGCGCTCTTCCACTCGCAGATCCTCCGGGCCGTAATACACGGCTGCGTTCATCGACCAACCCCCACGCGTGTATCTTGGTTCTGTTTTCCCAACACCTCGATCAGACGCACGCTGCGCTCTTCGAGAAACGAGGTTGTGGCAGCTCGCACACCCGCTACTGCCCAGCGGCCGTCGTGTCCGCTGACGCGCGGCTGCGATGCGGTGCGGATGCACTCCAGGAAATGCCTCATTTCGCGCACGTACGCGGATGCGAAACGATCCGGCCAGGTGCGAAAGATCGGCGTGACCAGCCCATGGTCCCGGTCGGTGCAGATCACTACCGATTGCCCGCGAACATCGCCGATCTGCAACAGGCCCTTCTCGCCGATGATCTCGACGCGAGCGTCGTATCCGTAGTCGCACGGGCAAATTCCTGAGATTGCTGCCAGCGTACCGCTTTCGAAGCGTACGTTTACCAAAGCGGTATCGTAATAGTGCGGTGTATCCACGCCATGCTTTTCGCCCTTGAAATTCGACACTTCCGCGTAGACGCGCTCCGGGTTGGAGTGGGCCAGCCACCGGATGCTGTCCCAGTCGTGGCTGTTCACTTCCGCGAGCATGCCGTTCGAGATGTTCAGATCGCGGGCCCAGGCCGGGGGAAGCCCCGGCCCATGCGTCAGTGACTTGATAAGCATGGGCCGCCCGATCTCGCCTGCCTCGATACGGGCAGCCGCAGCCTCGAAATCGGGATCGAAACGGCGCATGAAGCCAATCTGCAGCAGCACGCCATGCTGTCCGGCCGCCGCAATCATCTCATCGCATTCCGTGAGCGTCAGCGCCATAGGCTTTTCACACAGGATGTGCTTGCCACGTGCCGCCGCAGCCTTGGCAAGTTCGCAATGCGTGAAAGTCGGAGTCGTGATTACCACGGCTTCGAATTCAACACTTTCAGCAGCCTCGTCGAGCGAGCTAAATCGCGCCTCAACTCCGAACCGACTGCCAGCTTCTTCCAGCGCGGCGGCATTTTGGTCGACCAGCGCCACCAGCTTACCCTGGGGAATGTGCCGCACCAGGGATTCCGCATGCACTTGACCGGCGCGGCCTGCGCCCACTAGGCAGACTCTGGTTGGATTGGTCATAAGTCTCCGCTTAATTGGATTGGCATTGTTGTCTCGAATCCTTCCTTCAGCCTTTGTTGCCAGTGCAAATACCGTTCCAGCGCGGTGCCGTAAGCAATCTGTAACTCCGGATTCGGCGCGGCCACCTTTCCAGCCAGCGGGGCCAGGGCTGTTGCCGCTTCAGCTAAGTCGATGATCAGCCCCACAGCTTTCCCGGCGACCAGGGCGCTTCCCCATGTCGCGCATTCCTTGCGCGTCAGTTGCCGATATGGGACCGAAAGAATATCCGCCTTGATCTGGTTCCAGGCCTCGCTTTTGGCTCCTCCGCCGATGACCCGAGCTTCGATCAATTGAAGTTCCGGAGCGAGCGAGCGCAGAATGCGGAGGTACCATGCATACTCGTAACCGATGCTTTCGGCAATCGCCCGAAAGAAATGTTTCCCTGTGTGCCCCCAAGAGAACCCGATCCAAGCTCCACGCATCTCAGGGGCCGCTGGGCAGATGCGACCGCCCAAGTGGGGCGAAAACAGCAAACCGTCACAACCGGGAGGCACCCCCATGGCGCTCGCAAACAGGTCGTCATACGATCCGTCCGAACCATGGTCGCGCCCCGCTGGATCCGAAAAGTTTTGTCCGTACCACTTGAGCGCCAGCCCGCCACCGCCGACGTACGCAAGTGGGTTCCAGATTCCCGGAACGACGGAACGCATCACGATCAAAGCTCGATTACGAGTGTCAGCCACGAACCGGTCTGTGCAGCATGCCAGCACCGATGCCGTGCCCGCCGTGTCCAGCAGCAATTCCGGCGTCACCACGCCAGCGCCCAGCGCACCCGCTGCCGTATCTCCGCAGCCTGCCGCCACGGGAGTGCCCGATTTGAGTCCAAACTCGCGAGCCGTTTCCGGGCGCAGTTCACCCACTATCGTCCAAGGCGCAACAATGCGAGGAAGCCGGCATGGGTCGATTCCCAGTGTGTCGCACAACTCCCCCGACCAAGTGCCGGCGAGGGCATCGTTTACTGCCGTAAAATGCAGGAACGTATAATCGATGAACGCCTCATCCGCACGCAAGCCCACGGCCCGACCCGCCACGTAGCAACTCGGTGTTACGAACTTCGCGACCCGCGCGTAGTCCGCCGGCCGCTCGTGCGCCCACCACAGCATCTTGGGGCCGTGATTACAGGTCGGCGGGCAGCCAGTCAACGCTGTCACTCGGTCGGCGCACTTGCGGTCAATCTCTTCGATGTAGGGTCGGCAGCGTGAATCAAGCCACGAATCAAACCGAGTCACAGGTTGGAAATTCTCGTCGATCGCCCCAATCCCAGCCATCTGGCTGTCGAAAGCCAGTCCGGCCACCTGCGCGGGATCCACTCGGCTGGAATCCATGCATTGGCGAATAGCCACTGTGGCGGACTGATAGAAATCTCTCAAATCCTGCTCTACTGAACCCGGCTGTGGGTGGTAAAGTGGAACTTCCGCCCGGCCCTCAGAGATGAGCCGCGCGCTCGTATCGTAGAGTGCGGCTTTAGTGCCAGTGGTTCCCAGGTCGACGCCCAGGAGGAAGCACTCCCTGTCTTCTCGGCCTGTCATGCTATGATGACAGCACACTATAATGCCGACGTCAAGGAATGGTCTGTTCGCGACTCAGCGTGGAAATTCGTGCACGCAGATCCGGGTTAACCCAACCTACCAAGGGGCCTGCGCGACACCTTACGGCGGAGATAGGACTTTACGATCCGGCAAGACAGGCATTGGAATTCCAGCAGCTTGAAATCGCATCCGCGATTGCTGGTCTTTCCAATACTGATCTATGTCCTCCCGATGCTGGCCTGGAAGGCGGAAGACCGATATTGCCAGGTGGCCAAGTTTGACAAGTTCCGCTTGGGAATGAAGTTGAAGGAGAACATCCTAGAATGATATCCTTACAACCACGCAGCTAGATGGGTTTCTATCGACGAAATGCGGTAAACAGTCTGGATAGCGATCCGCTGCACAGACGGGTGAAGGCTTGCCCTGCATTTTGTTTTATTGACCTCTACAGCTAGCTAGGTCTTGGGGTGAGTTTTCCCATGATGGCGTCTACAACCATCCGGCTTTCGCAGGCGGCTGAGAACAAAAGCAAACTTTCCGGCGCAACAGCGGCAACCGTGAGCCTTGACTCTGCTAAGATTGTCGATCACAGTAGCCCCATTCCATTTTATGCCCAGCTCAGCGGGTACATTGAGCAGCAGGTTCGGAGTTATAAATGGGTAGCGGGGCAATTGCTTCCGAGCGAGCATGAATTATGTGCAGTCGCAGGCGTAAGCCGGACCGTGGTTCGCCAGGCAATCAACGAACTCGAACGCAAAGGGCTGGTCACAAAGCAGAGCGGAAAGCGCAGTAGTATTGCGTTTCCGATTTACCAAGGCAGCCTGATGCAGAACCTCAGCGGTTTCTACGATGACGCGATAGCCAAGGGGCGGCAGCCATACACAAAAGTCCTTGGGCTGCAGGTCATCCCGGCGGCACCGGAGATCGGCGCGGCGCTGCAAATCGAAGAGGGATCTCCTGTCATCGAATTGAATCGCCTGCGGTTTCTCGACGGGGAGCCCGAAGTGCTGGTGGTGACCTACCTGCCGCAGTCGATGTGTCCGGGACTGCTTAACGAGGATTTTTCGAACGAGTCGTTATATCGACTCCTCGCGCAGAAGTACGGTCTGCGCATCACGCAAGGCATTCGCACCATCAAAGCGATTGCTCTTGATCGCAAATCGGCGGGGCTCCTGGGCGTGAGAACGGGCAGCCCCGCGCTACTATTGAAAAGTAGAGGACAGCTTGCGGATGGAAGGCCGCTCGAGTACTTCATCGCCCTGCATCGCGGCGATCGGGCACAATTCGAGGTGAAGCTGGTCAGTGCCTAAGACTCTCGTATCGGCCGCCGACAGGGAGGATGACGCACGGCTGCCCGCAGGCCGCCGCGGCCAAGCAAAACTCGGAAGGATCGGCTGTATTGAATTCGAACATGTCGTAGTGACAGGGGATAGCTAGGCGCGCCCCCATGCGCCATGCAAGTTGCGCGGCTTCCGTCCCGTTTAGGTTTCCCGGCACGCCCCGGCCTCGCCCATTGATCGGCAGCAACGCCACATCCACGCTGAATTTCCGCAGTTTCTCAGCAAGGCCAGGATAATCGACCGTGTCACCCGCATGGTAGATCGTCCACCCCCCGAAGCGGAGCAGGTACCCAAGAAAACGGCAGTTACCCTTATCGTCGTATTCCAGCTTTTCGTGCGCCGAGGCCACGCCTGTGATGGCGAACGCGCCCATCTCGAGGGTCAGTCCCTCGTCGATTGGGCTGAGCCGGCTCATTGGAACGCCGACGCGTTCAGCACACAAGGCCACCGTCGCAGCTGGAACAAGTAGCGACATCCCCGGATTGGCATACAGAAGGGCGCACAACGTCTCGGGGTCCTGATGGTCGGTGTGGCTGTGGCTTGACATGGTGAAATCGATAAAGTCGAGCGCAGATGGATCCACCACGCGTTCGGTGATCCTCACATGCGGTTGGTTCGTGCCCGCGTACTTTTTCGTGAGCGAATCTGACAGGTAAGGATCAAGCAGGATGAACGAATCCTTCCAGGAAAGTAGGAACCCGCTCTGGCCCAGCCACCACAACCGGAAGTGTCCGTCATTCCTCGAGCCGGCCTTGACGTCGGCAAGGAATGCCGCATCCTGAAGAACGGGCTTAGACAGTTGTGCGGGCCGGACCTCATTGGACCCGAGAACGCTCATTATCCTTCAGGCTCCTTCTCCTGCTTTCCGGCATAACTTTGCGAATGAACAATGGTTGTAACACAAGCACCAAAGCAAAGATTGAGAAGCTTCCGGGCGCGCTGAGCGAATCTTGCGGGACCGAGAACGATAGGTTCCCTGCGACTAGATCGTCATCAAAATATTGGCGTCTCTGTCGCAAGGTGTGAGAATACTGACCTTTGGTTTACGCAGAGAACGCCCTCTACGCCTGCTGGTAATGCTTTTGCTCGAGTCCTCGCAGGAAGGCCAACCCCCGGCAGAGAAGCTCGTCGCTCGATGTTGCCAGCCGACGCCAGATGCAAGTGGCCGCGGCCATCGCACCTGACATCTCGGAGAAGCTCTCCATCCCCACCATCCCGGTATAGCCGGTTTTGGCCATGGCGCGATAAATGCCTTCCCAATCGACCGTGCCGGTACCTGGCGTACCGCGATGACTCTCGCTCAGATGATAGTGGCAAAGGTAGGGCGCGGCCTTGACGGTGGGCTCGTAGAAGCTGTTCTCTTCGATGTTCATGTGATATGCATCCAGATGAATGGAGATGTTGGGGGCATCAATGCGCGCTTTCAACTGAAGCGCCTGATCGCAAGTATTCACCAGAAAGCTCTCGTACCTATTGATGGGTTCAATGCCGACGGTCACGCCGAGATCGCGGGCATAGGATGCAGCTTCACGTAGCGCAACAGCGGCCCGCTCCCGGTACTCTTCTCCCGGCATCGTGGAAATGCGTCGGCCCATGGCCGAATACGTCACGCCCGTGAAGACGGTGGCGCCCATAGCCGCCGTAGCCTTCACACATTTCTTCAGATACTCGACGCCTCTCCTACGAGTCACTTCGTCCTCGCCGGTGGGATCGGTGGCTTCTGAACAGGCGGTGGAGGTGCACAACCCGATGCCGGCATATTGAGCCCGTGCCCGAATGGCATCCGGATCCACCAAATCGATCTCCATCAACGGAATCTCGATCACGTCGAATCCCAAGCCTTTCGCCCGGTCAATCAGATCAAGGCATTTGTTACTCCAACTCGGAGTCCACGCGTAGGCGTGGACGGCATACTGTAGTGTGGACATTGTTTCTCCTCCTTCGCCGATTCACGTTCTGAGTTCACGCACAATTGAACATGCCGCCCGGCAGCGCTCGCGAATCAGCTCCCAACGGCCTTCGGCGACATCATCGCGGGTGGCGATCCAAGTGCCGCCAGCGGCAATCACGGTGCTGACTCGTTCCGGCGCGCCGCCCTTCTTTCTGACGATCCTCCGATCTCCAAAACTACGCTCCTGCTAAATTATTCGAACTATTGAGCATGGGTGACGGCACACGAACTTGTCTGTCGCAATCCAATTTTCAAATCCTCCGATCCGGGACTGTATTTGAGCGCAGTCTCGATCGTGTTGCGGGCGTCTGCCCGGTCGCCCAAGATACATTCGATAGCGGCTAAATTCCTTGCTATTGCTATTGAATCCTGATTGCGGTTGAAGACAGGCTGCAGGAGTGTGAGTGCGTCTTGTAGATTTCCTCCCTTGGCCTGCAGCACCGCTAGATTGGAGGCAGCCTTCAGGTCTTCCGGCGCCAATTTCAGCACATCTCGGAAGAGCGACGCCGCCAGCTGAGAATTACCTCTGGTCTCCGCAAGCAAACCCAGAGCTCCCAAAACCTTCGGGTCATTGGGATTGTTCTGATACGCAGCAGTCAACATCGTAAATGCCTTTTCGCGATCAAATATATTGCCATTCATTGCTGCGATGTAATAGGCCAACGCCAGGTCTCGCGGAGAGACAGATGGCGAAAAAATCGGTACCAGGGTATCGCGTCGGTCTGGGTTGTCGTCCGGTACATCCGCCTCAGGCTGCCGCAGAATACGATGGTCGGTCCATGCCACGTGCGGAATATTCTTCGCATTGCTGCGCGGCATATGACAACTGGTGCAATCCGGATTTTCCGGATGATGCGTTGTGACGAGTCCAGGATCGCTG
>Ga0187877_1002332_pt1 | contig 17151 bp, 19 predicted proteins | sample June2016WEW_17_1_3_FD_132430 | JGI IMG/M metagenome (GOLD analysis project Ga0187877, IMG submission 132430) | Peatland microbial communities from SPRUCE experiment site at the Marcell Experimental Forest, Minnesota, USA - June2016WEW_17_100 | ecosystem: Environmental > Terrestrial > Soil >... | reverse complement strand
TCCGCTCCGGTGAAGGCCCCTTTGGTGTGGCCGAACAACTCACTTTCAAAAAGCGTCGCCGCCAGCGACGGGCAGTTCACCTTCACGAATAACGCATTGCGCCTGGAGCTCAGGTGATGAATGAAGCGGGCGATGTAGTCCTTCCCGGTGCCGGTTTCCCCCGTCAGGAGCACGCTTGCGTCGCTGTCGGCGATGACTTCGATCTCGCGCATGATCTTGCGCATCGCCGGGCTGCAGTAGAAAAAGTCGGCGGGGCGATAGCGAGTGTCCGCATGTTTCAGCAGGTAATCTTTTTGCTGCTGGAGACTGGCATTCACCTCCACCAGTTTGGTATGGGCCAGCATGTTATCGACCGCCACCGCCACTTGGCCGGAAAGCTCGACCAGAAACTCCTTGAGCTCCTCCAGGTTTTCAGGCGTTTCCCGGAAGGAAAAGTGCAGCGAGCCGAGCACATCGCTGCGCACGATCAACGGGAATGCCATGGTCGCACCCAGACCGGCGGCCTTCATCAACCTGATGGTGTGCCAGTGCGTGTATGCCGACATATCAGGGATGATCACCGGCTGGCGGGAGACAATGACCGCGCGCGCCACCGGCCCCTCTTCGAGCGAGCGCGGACTGTCATCCATGCTCTTGACGGAGACGCCCTCGGCGCTGGCGAACCACCGCAACATCTTCGACGCGGAGTCGTAAATGTTGATGCTGAAGCGGTCGTAGGCCACGATCTTGCGAATTTCCCTGGCTAAGGCGTGGAAAAGGTCTTCGCGGGTGGTCTGGTTGATGATGGCATTGTTGACGTCGAGCAGGAGTTTGTAGCGAATCCCTGAGTCCCAGAGCGTTCGTGCCGATGATGGCAAAAGCTCCGCTCTCGCGGCAACGGAATGGCCGTCAAACTGGCCCAAGAAAGCCTCCTCCTCAGGGGGTGTATGTGTGTTTTTATCGCTAGATCGGCTTTTTGGCAAGCCCAATATTGGGCTAGCCCAGCCGGCGGTTCTTCGCCAAAACCATGATTTGCTTTTAAATCAATAGCTTACAGCGATTCGTCAGGCTATTTGCAGGCCAAGCTTCGGCCCTGGCACCAGTGGGCATGAGAGTTCAACTGGTACGAGAGGAGCTGGAGGTATGGCCAGCTAAACCCTTATGGAACTAAAACGATTTTGCCGAAAGCACCGGGCTCCATGACTTCTTTGTGGGCGCGGGCAGCCTCGGCGAGCGGCAGTTCTTTCCCGACGATAGGCCGCAGCGTGCCGTCCTCCAGGCCGGCGACGATCCCAGCGTGAATCTCCTTATCTTCGGCTTCGGTGATGCCCCACAACGTAAAGGAGTGAATCGAGGCACGGCGCGTCATGAGGTCGCGCGGCGTGATGGTGACGTCGCCGCGGCTGCCAATGACCACAACGCGGCCTTGAAAAGCGAGCAGCTTCAGGTCTTTGGCGAGGTTCACGTTGGCGAGCATTTCCAGGATGAGGTCGACACCCTGCCCGCTGGTCACTTTCAGAATCTGCTCCAGGTAACCCGGCTGGGTGTGATCGAAGACGTGGTGCGCGCCTTCGCGTTTGACCAGTTCGAGGCCTTTCTTCGTGCCGGCCGTCCCCAGTACGATCATTCCCATGGCGCGCGCGATCTGAACACTCGCGATGCCCACACCGCCGCTGGCGCCGTGGATCAGCAGGGTTTCGCCGGCACGAGCTCGCGCGCACTGATACAACGCGTGGTAAGCGGTGCCATACGGCACCCAGACGCCCGCTCCCTGGGCGTATGTAATTTTGGCTGGAAGCGGATGAACCTGGCTCTCCAGGGTCAGCGCAAATTCCGCATATGCGCCGGTCAGAGTCTTCGCGACATATACCCGATCGCCCGGCTTCACCCGGTTCACGCCTTCGCCAACAGCTTCCACGACCCCGGCGCCATCGGAGCCGGGAGTGTACGGCAATGGCGGCTTGATTGCATAAGTACCGTTGCGCATATAGGTGTCATACGGGTTCACGCCCGCGGCGTGGATTCGTACGAGGACCTGTCCGACGGCGGGACTTGGTGTGGGGATTTCTTTGAGAGTTAGAACTTCGGGACCGCCAAATTCTGGAACAAGGATAGCCTTCATTGCGTGACCTCCGGGTCCTTCACATTCATTCCTGGATGAATTGTAATGCCTCGCGCGCGCCTCAGCAGCCGGTACTCTCCTTCGGTCGTGGTTCCGGGAGAACATACTTGGAGGCCGCGGGTTATAGAATTCAATCCACGGCTGTGGCTGGCGGCCACGCGTGAGCACATTCTGTGAGGTAAAAACGATGAGGCTCTCCCGCATTCTGTTTTCGGCATTGATTGCCTGCGCTATGGTGATGAGCGCGGTGGCACAGGATCAAACACAGGCTCCGCCGCCGAGCAAGCCTTCGGCTGCTCTGCCGGCTCCGGCCGCACCGCCAAGTCAGGCTCCGGCAGCTCCGCCAAATCAGCCGCGACTGTGGGTTCCGGAGGGGATTGCGGCGCTGGGGCAGAATGCCTCGTCGCGGACGGAGTTTACGCTGGACCACTCGACGCTGGTGCTGGCTTCCAAGCTGGACAAAGCTGACGAGGCTCTGCGGAGGGTGATTGCGGGAGTGAACGGAGTTTCGGTGCACAGCTTCCGCTTCCCGGACGTGGTTTCGTACGATCCGGCGATCATGGATTCGATCTTCCGCCAATATCGCGAGGCGGGCTGGCAACACCTGGTGAACAAACACAAGAGCAGCGATAGGGGCCTGACGACCGATTTGTGGGTAAACCTGGACCATGCGTCGATCCGCGATATTGCGGTGCTGTTTGTTGGGGCGAAGGATCTGAACTTCGTTTCGGTCTCGGGATCAATTACGCCGCTCGACCTGCTGCGCCTGAGCGGTCACTTTGGGATTCCCAAGATGGACGGGGGCGCGGTAGTGCCGGATCGATAGGGCGCGTCCCAAGCGCGAGCATACCCAATCCGGCGGCAACTGCACGCGACTGGCCGATGCAACAAGTGTCACTAGACACACATATTGCCATCGTGCAGCAAACTTCAGCCCCTTGCAATTCATCCATTCAGCTTGCGGGTCGAAGCCTGTTTTCCCGGTGCTCTCCTCCATAGCCAAACCGCAACCTGAGATGCGCACCCATGAGGGGCTGGGATTACAGGTTCTGCCCGAAAGAGCGGAGAGGTCGCCGTGTCCACAAAATTGGCAGAGCTGAAATCGGCGCTGGCCGCCGCCGCGGCTGCGGATTCGCAGTTCCCTGCCGGCCGTTTCGAAGGGCGAGGCATCGTTATCTGTGCCGGCGGCGCACGCTTGTTCACCTGCGCCTGGGTTTGCATTGCCCTGCTGCGCGGCAAGCTGGGTTGCACGCTGCCCATCGAAGTGTGGCATTTAGGGCCGGATGAAATGGGCCCGGCGATGCGCAGTCTGCTGGAAGATCTCGGAGCTCAGGCGATCGATGCGCTCGAAGTCGCAAAGCGTCACCAGGTGCAATGCCTGGGCGGGTGGGAGCTGAAGTCTTATGCGCTCATGCATTCCCGCTTCAGCGAAGTACTCTTCCTGGACGCCGACAATGTGCCGGTCAAAGACCCGAGCTGCCTTTTCGAGCGGCCTGAATTTCAGGAGACCGGCGCAATATTTTGGCCGGATATAGTCCGGCTCTCGCGGACGAACCCCATTTGGGCGATCAGCGGACTTCCTTACTACGAGGGGGCGTCGTTGGAATCGGGTCAGATGGTGTTGGATAAGTCGCGATGCCGGCGCGCGCTTTCCCTGGCGCACTGGATTAACCAGCACTCGGACGCGTTCTACGAGATTCTCTATGGCGATAAGGACACGTTCCTGATCGCCTGGCTGCTCCTCGGTCAGCCATTTCACGCCGTGCGGCACAAGCCCAAGCTCCTGGGAGGATCATGACTGGGTTCTCTGGCTGGATGTCGACGTGGTCGAGTATCCGCCGGACCTGCTGCAGATTCTTATCGGCACGGGGCGCGATGACCGCATTCGTTTTGAAGGTGTGATGCACGAGACCATGCTTCCATCGGTGATGCGCATGGTCGAAGAAGCCGGACGGCGCATTGGATCTTCGCTCCTGACGATCGACCACCTGGGCTATGACGGCGACCAGACACACAAGCTCCAGAGGAACCTCCATCTATTACTGAAAGAGATCAAGAACGATCCTGCCAGACTTTATCTTCGGTGGCACCTTGGCACTGTCTATCGCGATCTCGGACGGCTGGCGGATGCCGAGGCGTCGTGGCGTACGGGGATAGAACTAACGGAGTCCAAGAGCGAACGGGAGGCAGAGGACTGCCTGTGCTATATCGAGCTGGCGAAGCTGCTTTTCACCCGGCAGCAGGACGCGATGCCATTCATTGACCAGGCGCTGGCACTGCAGCCCGGCAACTGGCTGCTGCAATGGCTCAAGGCCAAAGTCTTCACGGCAAGCGAGCGATATGTAGAAGCAATACAGATTTTCGAGAAGCTGGGATCGATCGATGCGGATGCGTTGATTACTCCAGTGTCTTACGATAAGCGCATCTTTGGAGCCGCGGCAATCGCCGAGATCGGGCAGCGTGCGTTTCGCATGGCGCGCTACGCGGAAAGCGTGGAGTGGTATTGGCGCGCGGAGTTACTGGCCCCCGATTCTTTGGAGTTCCGGGTGAAGCGGCAGCTCGCCAGTGCACGGGCGGGAACGGATAAGAACGACACCGTGCCGGCGAATTCGGCGTCTTGATTCCTCGCCGGATAGATATCCTATTCCCGCACCCTCTCGATTACTGCCCTCGCATTATGGCGTATTCACTCCCTCAAACGGGCGTCATCCCCTAGCCTTTTTTCTTGGTTACCAGCGGGGAAACCGGTTGCAGACGGCTGGCGCCTTGGCGCGGAAGCATCCATCCCGGGTACTCGGGCGGCAGAGCGCTCACCTCGTCGAGTCGCTTCATTTCGTCTTCAGTGAGCTTGACGTCTACAGCGGCGAGGTTGTCCTGAAGCTGGTCGAGACGTTTCGCTCCGATGATGACGGAGGTGACGACGGGCTTAGTTAGCAGCCATGCGAGTGAGATGCGGGCAGCGCTACAGTTGTGGGCCTTCGCTATCGGAGCCATGGCGTCGAGAATCTTCCAGGTGCGCTCTCTATCAACTAAAGGAAAGTCGAACTCAGAGCGGCGCGAGCCTTCAGGTTTTTGGTTTTCGCGGCTGAACTTACCGGAGAGCAGGCCACCGGCAAGTGGGCTCCAAACAAGTAGCCCGGTCTTGTCGGCTTCGAGGAGAGGGACGATCTCACGTTCCAGGTCGCGACCGGCGATGGAGTAGTAGGCCTGCAAGGTATCGAAGCGAGCAAGATTTTTGAACTCGGAGATGCCCAGCGATTTGGCTATCTTCCAGGCCTGCCAGTTGGAGCAGCCGATGTAGCGGACCTTGCCCTGATTGACGAGGTTGTCGAGGGCACGGAGGGTCTCCTCGATGGGTGTAACCGAGTCGTTGCCGTGGATCTGGTAGAGATCGATATAGTCAGTCTGGAGACGGCGGAGGCTGGCTTCGATGGCATCCATAATGTGTCCGCGGGAGGCGCCTACGTCGTTGGGGCCGGGGCCGACGCGGCTGAAGACCTTGGTGGCGAGAACGACGTCCTTGCGGGCGATCTTCAGGTTCTTAAGGGACTGACCGAGTGTCCTTTCGCTTTCGCCTTCAGAGTAGACGTCAGCCGTGTCAAAGAAGTTGATGCCGGCTTCGATGGAGGCTTTAATGAGCTCGTCGGCTCCCGCCTGGTCGACGGAGCCGATGGCCTTCCAGAAGCCTTCGCCCGTGTTGAAGGTCATGGTGCCGAGGCAGAGGGTTGACACGAGCAGACCGGTGTTGCCGAGGGTTTTATATTCCATATTCACCTTTCCCTGAGAGCGGTTCTATTGCTGGTGGCCATACGACCGGGCTCACCAAGAGCACTCGAATTAGCGATCACATTCTTCTCTGCAATTGTACAAGGAGCAAACCCGCGGCGCGCGTTGGGACAGAACGCGCCAGCCGCTATGTGACGTTGGCACGCTAAGGTACTGTGCAAGAGCCCGTAGGCCCACCCCGCCTGAAACTGTTTTTCCGCAGCCGCCTGGTGGTCGCGAGTCGAAGGATCTGCATTCACCAACCTCGACTCGCACCGAGCGATGGGCCGCACAACTATTTCGATTTCGATCCGTTTGGCTCGAGGATCAACTTCTGTACTCGCCAGTTCAGCAATTCCCCGACATAGAGTTCATTTTCAGACGGACACGCGATTTCGTGAACCCATCCGAACTGTTTAAGCTGTCTTCCTGATTGCCCGAGCACGCCGAGCACCTTCCCGTCCAGGGAGAGCTTGTAGATTCGCCCCGGATACGCGTCGGACGCATACAGCACCTGATTCGGCGGAGGCGTGATGCAAACCGCCCACGGCGAGCCGGGCGCAAAAGTTCCTTTCACGTCGGGAGCGGGCTTGTTCCCAATCACGGGGCGAGTGTCCGGAGGAAAAGGAACATCGATGCGGATCTGGCGGAGGAATTTGCCTTCGGTATCGAACACCTGAATACGCCCATTGCCGCGGTCCGCGACATAGATGTTGTTCTGCGCATCGGAAGCAATGCTATGAGGTGTATTCAGTTGTCCGGGCTGATTGCCGGGTTCTCCCCATGACTTGATCCAATTACCGTCTTTGTCGACTTTGGCCACGCGTGAATTAATGTAGCCATCGCTGATATAGGTATTGCCAGCCGAATCCCACGTCACGTCGGTCACTTGTCTGAACAAGCCGTCAATTGGCGGCAAGGGAGGCTTAGGGTGCTTAAGCGGCTCGGTCCCTTCATCGGATGCTTCCTGCTTGCGTCCGAAAACCATCACCACACGGCCTTCCGGATTAAACTTGATAATCATGTCCGAGCCCTTGTCGGTAACCCATACGTTGTCATTTCGATCTACCTTAACGTCATGCGCAAATGACCAGGCGTAGAGGTTATGGCCGATTTCGCGGATGAATTTGCCGTCAGGGCCAAACTCCAGCAGTTGCGCGCCGGCGGCCGAATAAGCGGGCCCCGACGTGTTGCCACGATGAAATACAAAGACATGTCCTTTGGAATTGACGGCGACTCCGGAAACCTCGCCGAGATACATGTTGGGCGGTAACTTCAGAAAATCGGGCACTGAACGGTACGGAATCTCGGGGGCTGATGAGCTTTGCGCCAGTGTAGACCCAGCCAAGGCTATAACCAGCGCAAGCAAAGTGGTCGCAACCGTAACCAGACGTTTCATTCGGAATCTCCTTTTCGGCTCTGAATCGCCGAATTGTACTGCTCGTGAGCAGTTTTTGGACAGCTTTATCTATCGCGTTCTCAGTTAGCGCAGAAAAGCCAAGTCCGGTTCGCGATGAATGGCGGTACGGCTGTGCGCCATGATTTCAAGTGACCTCAGTCAGTGCAAAAGCCGCATCTGCAAACGAAAACCAGAGTTCACGAGCGGCTTGGCGCCATCACGGAGGTGGCAGAGATCGTGCTCACCGCAACGTCGAGGATAGCGGTTTGTTTTCGGCCGCGAATGCGCTATATTCGCCAAACAGGATGCTCCCAATCGCGAGGAGAGTCTATGACTACAACCGCCACCCGCCCGCGGCCACTACCCGTGGTGCTTTATTTTTCTGGCGATGTGGCGGCGCGCAAGGCGATCAAGGGCATTCTCAACTTCACCTGCGCGGCCTGGCGAAGCGGGACTTCACACCACAAGAAAGGTGCGGTGCTGCTAAGCTCCTGCGAGCGCACCCTGCACGAGCATTGGACCCGTTGGCGTGGAGATGAGCGCCTGCGCGTCATCGCGCTTAGTGATGAGCGCTTCCGTGACGCGGGGCTGGACAGGGCGGTCTACGCTTACCTGCCGGTGCATACCCCGCCGCCGCTGGTGGAGCGCATGGTGGAAAATGCGTTCAGCGATATTCGCGTCAGTGGAATGCGGCAGTATTCCGACCAGCGCTTGGACGAAGCCGATTGGCAGATCGACGAATTGAACCGCATCGGCACCGCGCTCTCGGCGGAACACGACACGCATAAGCTGCTCGAGATGATTCTGACCAAATCGCGGCAAATTACGCGGGCTGATGCGGGATCGCTGTACCTGGTCGAGGATACGGATGGAGAACGCCGGCTGCGCTTTGTATTGGCGCAGAATGACAGCGTGGCAATCCACTTCCGCGAAAGCACGATGGAAATCAACCCCCAGTCCATCGCCGGCTACGTCGCGCTGACCGGCGGGACAGTGAACCTGACAGACGCATACAAACTGCCGCGGGGCGTGCCGTACTCGATCAACCGCAACTTCGATGAAGCCTCGGGATACCGTACCAAATCAATTCTGGCGGTGCCGCTGCGCAATCAGAAAGACGAGATGCTGGGTCTGGTTCAGCTCATCAATTGCAAGCGTGACCCGGCAGTCAAGCTGAGCACGCAAGCGGCGGTCGATGCGGAGGTGACGGCCTTTACACAGCAGCATCAGGAACTGGCGACATCGCTCGCCAGTCAGGCAGCCGTGGCGTTGGAGAACAACCGCCTGGTAGAAGATATCAAGCGGCTCTTCGAGGGATTTCTGCGCGCATCGGTCATCGCGATCGAAACGCGCGACCCGACTACCTGCGGACATTCTTTCCGCGTGGCAAACCTCACACTGGGACTCGCCGAGGCATGCGAGCGGGCAGGCTTGTTGCACTTCACACCCGAGCAGATGCGCGAAGTGCGTTACGCATCGTTGTTGCACGATTTTGGCAAAGTCGGGGTGCGCGAGGACGTCCTGGTGAAAGCCCAAAAGCTGTATCCGCTGCAACCGGAACTGGTACGGCAGCGCTTCCAACTGGCGGCATGCGCCACCGAGACGGAGCTACTGCGGGACAGACTGAGATTCATGCTGCAGCACGGCCCCGAGTCGTATCTGCGCGAGCAAGACCGTTTCGATGCGGAGCTCGCGCGGCAACTCGGCGAGCTTGCGTCCTTTCGCGAGACGATTGAGAAGGCGAACATTCCGAGCCTGCTGCCGGAAGGAAGCTTCGAGCGGTTGGAGCAGATTGCGGCGCACTCCTACAAGGACGCCGAAGGGCAGTGCCAGCCGTTGCTGACGAGAGACGAGGTGCGTCTGCTGTCGATTCGCAAGGGGTCGCTGGATGATGACGAGAGGCGGCAGATCGAGGCCCACGTGGAGCACACGTATCATTATCTAAGCCAGATTCCCTGGACAAAAGACCTGCGCAACGTGCCGCAGATCGCGCGCGCCCACCACGAAAAGCTCAACGGACAAGGGTACCCGCGCCAAGTCGCGGCGGCGGAGATTCCGCTGCAAGCGCGCATGATCGCCATATGCGACGTATACGACGGAATTACAGCGTGCGACCGCCCTTACAAGAAGGCGGCAACTCCGGAGCAGGCGCTGGATATTCTGGCCACCGCGGCCGCAAATGGCGAGATCGACGGCGAGTTGTTCCGCATATTCCGTGAAGCGCGGGTTTACGAGGCGGTTCCCAGCAATCCCCAAGAGATGGCCGTCGAGCCTGATTTCCCAAGGGAAGTGTAAAGACTTGCCAATCGCGGCTGGACGGCGTTTCAGCGTCGAACAGGAGGTCGATGAACCGGACCCGGCTCCATCAAGTGCTGTGGGTGATTGAGGCCGTTGTCGGCGCCCTTCCTGGAACTGTTTTTGCGCTCGCCTCGGTAGTGTGGTTTTTCTCGCTCGGTGTCTCGTATCGCTCCGATGTTATGAGATATCCCGTGAGCGTGCTTAGGGTTTTCTTCCCGTTTATCGCAATTGCGATCGCGACTACCATGGGATTTCTGGGTCTATGGACAGGGGTGCTGCTGGGGCCAGCCGGGCTGTGTCGAAGACCACGGCTTAAGCGCATTGCGATTCTGTTTGGCTGCGCTGGAATTCTGGTGGATGTTCCGGTCCTGGTAGCTTATGGGGTCATGACGATCCGCAACTTCGATCCTGAGCAACTGTTTATGGACTGGATGCTGCTCGGCCCGCTGATTGTTGGAATTCACTGTTTCTATCGCTTGAGGCGCTACGGCCGTAACGTGGTGTAACCCTGCAAACAGGCTCGGAAAGGAGATTCTTAGTGAAGACAATCCTAGGCGGACTCGTGCTCTTGCTCGCGGCGTCTTGCGCGGCAGCGTCCGATGCCAGCAAAGTTACAGTCAGCAAGTCCCCCCTGACGCCCGAACAGATTGCTATCTATAACGTTTTTCTAAGCACGTACAACAACGGCGCCCGGGGAATCGTTAACCTGGGAAACCAAACCATCGCGCTGAATTTGAGCAACCAAGACGCGGATGACTGTTTGAGTGGAACCAAGCTGGAAAATCTGGCGGAGACTAATAGTACCGTCCATGCGATTGCTCCTGAGGCGATTGACAGCAAGAAATACAGGTTGGTCGATGCCGATCAGCAGACCGCCCAGATACGGAAGAACGATCCAAGCCGCACGATGGCGGAAGGTAGACCGGTAAAGGACGCAGTCAACGCCGCATTTGCTTCCGGGCTGCTTGAAATTTCGGAGATTGCGTTCGACAAAGAACACCACTATGCAGTGATGCGCTTTCGATTCGTTTGCGGCGGCCTCTGTGGGCATGGGGCCACGCTGGTGCTGGAAAAGATCGGGGATAAATGGCAACCGACAAAACGGTCCTGCCACGATTGGATTTCTTAACGCCGCGACTGACCGGGCGATCTTGTGGCGCCAGCAATTCAGGAGGCAAAAAACTGTGACTGTACAGGGCTAACCGCGCAGAATCAGAAGGGAGTTGGGGTGGGTGGTGGGATTCGAACCCACGACAGCCAGAGCCACAGTCTGGAGTTCTACCACTGAACTACACCCACCGTCGAAGCTAAATTATATCAGAGCGAAATCGTCACGTTCCGTTGCCACCATTCGGCGACGAATGCAGGCGGCACAGGCTGACCGCGCGGCGTCAGTCTTTATCTACTTACAGCCTTTGGCCGCAGACAGACAGGGGCCAGGTCTGTCCACTGCGCCTCGCGCCCGCGCACGAAGCTCAGATTCTCGATGTGCGCACGGTGCGAGCCTTCATAGTGGTCCCATCGATCGCGCGCGATCTCATAAACCTGGCGTGCTCTTTCGTTCGTCTCCATCTTGGCAATCGTCAGATGCGGCATGAAAGGCAGTTCTTCGGCACAGTCCAATGGCCCGCCATTCATCTGGTCATGGAGTTCACGTATCTTGTAAGCCGCGTGCGCTACCCTGATAAAGACGGTGGGAGTCGTGGGAATGAAGTTTTCAACGTCTCCCATAACCACGTCGAAAGGTTCCACCGTGCCGCATCTCTCCACCAGCCATTCGACGGCATCGCCCTCGGTGCCATGCAACGGACGCGGAGGCAACATGGTGATGTGTGCGGGAAGATGAGCGTGTTTGGGATGGAGTTCACACCGGAGGTTCTCAACCCACTCGGCGAGTTCCCCTTTTAAGTACGCGACGACAGCGTAAAGGATTGGACGGTCACAGTGCATTGCACACGTAGACACTATTATAAGCCGCCGACACGTTCAGTCAAAGCCACGCTAACAAGCTGAGCGGAAGCAGGTTCTCGCGCGCCCCGTGCCTTCTACTTGATGTCTTTCATCGCCAGCAGCGTTCCATAGTCTTGCCCATCCGGCGCCACGGCCCGCCCGACAATCGCGCTGAACCCATCGCGGAGCTCGGGATATCTCACTCCCAGGGCCTTCATAAGCGTGGTGTTGTCCAGAAAGGTCTGCGCGGTATTCGGGATATCGGACGACTGGTACCTCACCACCAGGGCCACTTGATCGTCGACGACAATGGGAAAGGCTGCCAGCAGCTTGACCGTCCGCGCCCCCATGGTGGTTGTAACCGGACCTTCGGTCGGCATGTCGCCGGGTTTCACCTGCTCGGCTTCATCGTAAAGCTTGTCCAGTTTGAGGGTGCTCATGAACGGAACGGGAGCCACCAGGTCTCTGGCCTCCAAGAAGTAGAACCAGGCGTTGTGGACTTGCCCTTTTTGCTTGAACTCCCGGGCCTTTTGCGCATACCAGTCCGCATCATGCCCGGCCACCTGCCCCGGCTTGGCGTAGTATCCGGCTAACTTCCAGGCCCCGCCCAGTTGCTGGAGGATCTCGGACAACATGTACGGTCCCTTCGGCCCATGGATGTCGATAATGACCGCGGCGTAGCGTCCCGGCGCCAAGTTGGGAAGTACAAATCCAGCGCTGTTAGGGGTATTGCCGTTGGCGCCGAAGACGCCGCAGAAGAACTCGGCGCGCTCGACCGGAGCGGTGCCCGACACTTCCAGCAGGTACGTCTTACGTACGACCGCCGGGCCGGTCAATCCGTCTTTGTTGTCGAAAACGGCCTGCTCAATTCCGCCAAAACTTGCCGCCAAGCTTGGGATTGACGCGGCTCGCAGTCCAGCCACATCGCCGCCGATGGACATTCCGAGGAAACTCTTCGCCGTGCTTTCAATCGCCGAGCGCGTTGCTGGATCAATTTCTTCTGCTTCTTTACATGTCTCCGCGACAACCGGCACGGCAGCTACCAGCAACAACCACGCCATCAGCCACCGCAACCGCGGCTGAAGAAAACTAAAAGAAATGCAGTTCATGAGCTCACCTGTGCGCTGCCTAACTCCTGGAACTCTCCTCTCGTATAGATGCACGCCGGCAGCGCTGAAGATGTTCACTAGAGAGGATTTATCCCCGCAGTCTCATTTGGGAACGCCGGCCGCTCACGGCAGAGCTGGAGGCCTTGATCCGCCCCGCGTGTCGCCATCGCGCCCGGCCTTTTGGCCGGATTGGCGATTCCAATCCTCCAAGCTGCCGGGGGCGTTTACTGGAGCTTGTGCAACTCGCGATAGCCCCGTGCCATTTCAATGATCTGGATTCCGTAACCGTCGGGATCGCGCAACAAGCCCCAGCGTCCAAAAGGCTCCTCCCGAGGTTCGATACCGAAGTGACCGCCCCGGCGCTTCAACTCGGAAACCGCTTTGACAATGTCATCCACGTAAATGCCAAACGTGCAGCCGGAGGTTGGACTGACTTTCACTTCCTCGCCCTCCGGATGCAGGCCGATCAGGATATTGCCGGCGTCGAACTGGCTCCAGTTGCCTTGTTTGAACAGCAGTTCGAGACCCAGCACGTCGCGATAGAAAGCGACGCTGCGCTCCATGTCCTTCACCACAATCATGATCAGTCCGAGTTTGCCAACATTCATCGAAAGCTCTCCCCTGCTGTGAACATAACATTCTGCGCCAATTTCGCGCCCCGTGCCTGGCGGGGCTCCCAACAAACAATACATCCGGGCGGGCGGCATCAATCCTGAATTGCGTGGCGCTGGAAAACGCTATCCCGAAGTCAATCCCAACAGACGCAAGCATAGTCCGTCGGAACCGCGCGCCCCTTCCCAATACGGAACTAAGACGTTACGTTCGCTCCGGCCGCGAGTTGCTGCACATGTTCCTGCCGCACGTCGTTGTCCGTGAACAGACTGACGAACGGGGCCGGAAATGCGGCTTTCTCGACCGCACCGCGTCCGTGCGCCTCTTCCCGCTCCACCAGGCACAAGACGCCAACGATCTCAAAGCCGGCCTCGCGCGCCGCCTGAATGGCGCCGATTGTGGACGCGCCGGTGGTGCAGACGTCGTCGACGATGACCGCCCGCGCTCCCGGCTTGCGGAAGCCTTCCAGCCTCTGCCCCATGCCGTGAGCCTTTTCCGCCTTGCGCACCAGGAAGCCGTGAATCAGCCCCGGCCCTGGAGATTGCAGCTTGCCTGTGGCTCCTGCTTGCTGGAGTTGTGCCGTGAGCATGGCCACGGCTGTCACGATCGGGTCCGCGCCCAGGGTCATCCCCCCGATCGCCTCCGGATGCCAGCCATGACGCTCAATCTCATCCAAGACGGCGCGAGCGGTGTGGCGCGCGCCTTCGGCATGCAGCGTCGTCAGCCGGCAGTCAACGTAATAGTCGCTGGTACCACCACTGGTTAACTTGAAGTGGCCGAGTTTAAACGAGAGCGATGCAAGAAGTCGCAATAGTTGCTGGCGTGCGTTTTCCATGATGAAGAAAAAGATACCACGAACGGCGCTCCGGGAGTCTCCGGCAACGGATGCTCTTGCCTTCGCTGGGGTGGGAGCCATCTGCCGGCGATTCTTACTGGCCGAGCCGCTTGAAATCGTGAAATCCGGCGGTGCCCACGTAGAGCAGCGCGAACAACGCCAGATTATAACCCGTGTGCACCAGCACCGAAGCCGCCAGCGAGTGCGCCCGAGCTCTTACGATCGTGAGCACGACGCCCACAACAAAAAGCATGCTCATGGCCGCCCACGCGTGTGCCAGTTGCGAGGCATGAATGAGTGCAAATAAACCGCCCGTGATGACTACCCCGGCGAACATTCCCAGGCGGCGCAGCACCACCGGAAACAGCAGCCCGCGGAAGAACAATTCCTCGCAAAACGGCGCCACCAGCGTGCCAAACCCGGCCATCATCCAGGCGCCGGACGTGGATTGGAAATACTGGTCGATCGGCATCTGTTTCGGAATCGGCAGTTTCAACGAGAGTGCCTGGATCAGAATAGCCAGAACCATGCCGCCCAAAAGAAACTTCAGCCATTGAGCCGGAAAGCGCCAGTGAACCGCCTGCAAAAAGCGGCTGCGATGACGCCGCTTGATCACTCTGACGATGAAGCCCACCGTCGCCAGATAGGCGGCGCCCTGCGTCGGAACCGCAACCCGAGGGTCCGACGCCAGCGCTCGCGCATTGCCCCGCGAGACGCCGGACACGGCATCCGCAATCAGCAAGGCGAAGCTGTCGGCCAGGAAAAGCGCCACAAACAGCACCACCACGATGCCAACGAGATCGCGGCCACTCCAGACTGGAAAATCCCCGGACTCGGAGAACCTGGGGCCGCCTCCGGGCAAAGCTTCCATCGGCGGCCCACCGGACTTATCGGAAGGGTCGGCTTCCATCGGCGAGTCACTGGACTTATCGAGAGGGTCATCGGACATGGGCACGGAGACATTGTACCCGGGAAAACTGCATCTTCCGAACCAGACCGGATGGGGATGAGGCCTTAATGGGATGAGGTCGGGAATTGCGGTCGGGGAATGCTGCCTTAATTGAGAACGGTACCCCGGATAAAAATTCCTGCGCTCGAAAAAACCGCGCCGATCCGCAGGAAGCGCCGATCTAGGTCTGACGCACTATACGCTGTTTAATCCGCTGGCAAATCCCGCTGATAAATCTGACGACAAGATTCGCTATAATCAGAACAGTCGGGGCGTAGCGCAGCCTGGTAGCGCACCTGCCTTGGGCGCAGGGGGTCGTTGGTTCAAATCCAATCGCCCCGACCAATTCAAAAGTAAGCTTTCCTTTCAGCAGTTTACAAGTGAATCCGTCTGTCACTTTAGAACCCATTGCGCATAGCTCGCGATGTGACCAGTTATCGACGGTTACGGCAGTTTGAATTGTTCAGCGTTTTTGCTCCTTGTGCTGTTGGCTCTTGGGTGATCGGAGCAAACATGCGATGTAAACTCTTTGTCGCGCTGCAATGCAAAGTTCTGCACCAATTCATCGTAAGATTTACCAGCGAGAGCGCTAGGAGGGTTGAAGAACCAGGCGCATTCGGAGCAACCCCAACCCGCAAAACGCTGCTGTTTAATCCATACCAGCTCCCGACTCATATGGCGGCCCTCGTCGCTGCGCCCCATCGCTGTCTGATCCCATGCCCAGTGCTGCGCTAGAGCGGTTCCCATGAAGCTATATACCGTATCCGCAGTGTTTGAACCAAGCTGCGGCGTTGTCCGGGGTGATAGCTGCGAGGGCCAGAGCAGCAGCCTGTTCGAGGGCTTCCAGCAGACGCGCTTTGGTAGAGCGCAGTAGTTGTTTGATCTTCGACCAAGCCTTTTCTATGGGGTTGAAGTCCGGGGAGTAGGGCGGAAGATACAGCAGTTGTGCTCCTCGGGCCTCGATCAACTCGCGCACGCCTGCGACTTTGTGTGCACCCAGGTTGTCCATCACCACGACTTGTCCGGGCTGCAGTTTCGGGCACAGGATTTGCTCCAAATAGGCCAGAAAGACATCCCCGTCGGTGGGCGACTCGACGGTCATGCTGGCCAGCATTCCTTGCCAACTGATCGCGCCGAGCAAGGTCAGCGTGCGCCAGTGTCCCGCCGGAGCGGCGTCGACGACGCGCTCGCCACGCAGGGCACGCCCATAACGGCGAGTCATCTCGGTCGTCACCCCACTTTCATCCAGAAACACCAGTTGGCGCGGGTCGATCTGGCTTATCTGGTTCCACCACGCTTGCCGTTTGCGGCGGCCCTCTTCCGTGTCTTGCTCGGCGGCGTGGAGCGACTTTTTTTAAGCCGCAGTTGCATCCGATCAAGCCACCGCCCCAGGTGCGACCGGCTGATCTCGATCCCCAGCGCGCTCCCCAACCCCTGCCGCAACTCGGCCAGAGTCGCATCCGGGGTCGCGCCAACCCGATTCTCCAACCAGCTCTCCGCCGCTGCGGTTACCCGGCTGACCGGGCCATAGCGCGACTGTCCCACCCGCTCCATTTTTCCGGTGCGCAGAAGCTGCTGCCGAATCTTCTTCGCATACGGCAGGCTCACCTCGAACCGCTCGGACAACTGCTGCAAACTCTCCCTACCACGCTCGTAGGCAACAAGAAACTTGCGCCGAAGATCATCGGAATAAGCTCGCGCCATCGTTGTCGTGTCGCAGGAGAACTCGCCATCCCCAGGGTAATTCACTCACCGAATCCAGGTATATACCTTCTAGGGAACCGGTCTAGTCACATGCGTTGGCCCTTCAGGCGGCCCTTGGCTCCACAAAATCCTGATCGATGTAGCACCAGTGCCAGTTCTCGCCCGGCTCAAAGGAACGGACGATCGGATGCTTCGTCCTGTGAAAGTGCTTGGTGGCATGCTTATTGGGTGAAGAGTCGCAGCAGCCCACGTGCCCGCAGATTTCGCACATACGTAAGTGGACCCATCTGCCGCCCGTTTCCAGACACTCTTTGCAGCCTTCGCCGCTCGGTTGCACGGTAGGATTGATCAGTCCGAGGTGAGTGCAGTTCGCCATTTCTTTCTCCTGGTTTCTCTCTTGCTGGTTTGGATTCCAAGCGGGCGGCCACC
>Ga0187877_1002327_pt1 | contig 17186 bp, 12 predicted proteins | sample June2016WEW_17_1_3_FD_132430 | JGI IMG/M metagenome (GOLD analysis project Ga0187877, IMG submission 132430) | Peatland microbial communities from SPRUCE experiment site at the Marcell Experimental Forest, Minnesota, USA - June2016WEW_17_100 | ecosystem: Environmental > Terrestrial > Soil >... | reverse complement strand
GAAGGGCCTCTTCCGCTACGCTCCAGAGGCCCTTCTACCCCGCATAACTACAACAAACGAACAGCTATCTACTGGCCTGGTTTTACTCCGCCCCAGTGGCCTGGTTTTACTCCGCCCTTGACACAGGGCATCACAATGCTGATTTCCACGCTCATGGTTGCAAACCTATGTTCGCACGAAACAATGGGCTGGAAGCGATTCAGGTTTTGGGGAGCTCCTTCGAAATGCAATATCGCCTCGGGAAGTGCTTCAGTTGCCATGACGGCAGTCAGCGTGTCGATTTTTGAAAAAAGAAAGAATGGGTTCGGATTGATCTCCGGTTGCCCCGCACGCCCTGGATAGCTTTGCTCGGGCGCGTCATCCAGCCGGCTCGGCCGGTCCGCGAGCCGCCTTGCGGCCCAATAGGCGGTCGTAAAGTGCAGCCGTGCGTTGTGCCATGACCTGGGCCGAAAACTCATTCTGGGCGCGGTGCCACGCCGCAATGCCCATTTGAGCGAGCCGCTGCCGATCGCCGGTCAGTTTTGCGATGCAGCGGAATAGCGCTTCCGTATCTCCCGGGGGTAAAAGGCATCCCGTTACTCCATCCACAATCAGTTCGCAAAGTCCGCCCACGCGGCTGGCCACAACGGGTCGAGCCGAAGCCATGGCTTCGAGCGCGCTAATTGGAAGGCCTTCCTCCATTGACGGTATGGCCAGCAGATCCCATGTCACCAAAAGACCACGAACATCGGTCTGCCAGCCCAGAAAGCGCACCCGGTCGTTCATTCCGAGGCGTGCCACGAGTTCGCGAAGTGAAACTACATCTTCTACATCGCCATCCCCAGCAATCTCAGTTTGAATGTCAATTCCGCTTTGCGCTAGACGAGCGGTCGCTTCGATGACGGCTCCGATATTTTTCCGCGGCTCGAGTCGAGAAAGCACTCCCAGATTGAAAGGCCCGGGGGAAAGGCGCAAAGGAACCGGTTCGGGGACGCATTCAATGCCGGCGTAAATGACCTCTGCCCTACAGTGGTAAAGACGATCTGCCACAGCCTGAGAACAGGCAATCACGGCGTCTGCCCCGCGAAAACGCAACGATGAACTCGTCGCTCCCATTTTTTCTTCATGTGGTGGGAGGTGATGCACGTGAGAAACCACAGCCGATGCACCAGCCAATCGGGATATGACCCTGGCTAACAGTCCGCCGGAGTGGAAGTGCACGATTTGGACGCGGCGCTGCCGTAGTCTGGACCAGACTCGCCAAGCTCCCGCGAAATCGCCGCGTTCACCAGTCCATGGAACGATGCTGGCTTGAACGCCCGCGCTCCGCATCATTTCGAGAAGCGGACCACCTCCGAGGAAAAGCACAGAGATTTCATATCCAAATGAGCCGGCATGTTTTGCCAGGGCGGCAATTATTCTGCAAATCGCGGTGCACTCAATCTCGGCGCATTTCACAACGTGCACACACGTCAGCGGCGGCGATTCTTTGTGGTCGAAGCGGCTCATTCTTTCAGCAAAATCAATTGGTTTCGCGGTCCCCGAAATGACTTGTCCTGAGTATACCCGTGTTGCGGCGCACCGCCGCAAAGCACCAGGCGCATGTAGGCTACGCTTGCACCACAGGAAGGTGGTGCGTAAACTAAAAGCCGAAACCAGGCAGGATACGCTTCAAAAACCTGCGGTGAGCTCGTTCCTTCCAATCAATCGACAACCCGTGACCCCAAGAGTCTCGATCATCATTCCGACATATAACCGCAGCTCAATTGTGCCCAGGGCAATTGAAAGCGTGCTTCAACAGACTTGGTCGGATTATGAGCTCATCGTGATTGACGACGGCTCCACAGACGATACCCACGACCGGCTCCAGGACTATGAAGGGAGAATCCAATACGTCTACCAGGCGAATCGTGGATTTAGTGCGGCACGGAATGCCGGTGTCAAGCTGGCCAACGGGGAATGGATTGCCTTTCTGGATTCGGACGACCTCTGGCATCCGACTAAGCTGGAGCGCCAATTTGAGGCGCTGGCCTCGCTGGGCGGGGAGTTTGGCGCATGTGTAACGGACTGCAGGTACGTTGGCGATCCGAAGCTGACATGGACAGTTTTTGAGGCGGGTGGACTCAGACCCGAATCTGAGTTTGGCCCGCTTTACGATGTGATGAAGTACCTGTTGAGCGAAAGCACTTACGCGATCTTCGCACAGAGTCTGCTCGTGCTCCGATCCGCCTTCAATAATGCGGGCGGACTCGATGAATCTCTTGATCTGTATGCGGACTGGGAATTGATGTTCCGGCTCTCATTTAAGACCAAGTTTTGTTATGTGTCCGCAGCGTTGGTAGACGTTGACCGCACGCCAAGCCTATCGCGAGTCACTGATATAGGCCCAAGCAGGGCTGACGATAAGTACGCGCAGGATGAGGCGCTGTGCGAGAAAATGCTCGCACACCCTGAATTCGCCGATTCTCAGGAGCGAAGGGTCGTTCAGGGCGAATTGATCCGAATCTATTACGACTGGGCCGCAGCCCGGGCCGGTGATTTCCGTCTCCGAAGCGCCTGGCGAATCATGAAGAAGCTTCGGCGGCAAGGGCAGGACTACCGGACGATCTTCGGGATCCTGACGTCTCGCATGGGAAGGAAGCTTTTGCGCACCGTGCAGCCCGCTCCAGCGCAGCAGTGAGCTGCGCCTCCGTATCCCTGCTGCCGACAGACATGCGTAAACTGGTATCTGAAGCGAGGCTGCAACCTGATTCGAGAGAGTTAGCTGTGAGATCTGTATCTTCTGCCGGGCGCCAAAGCGCAAAACCCAGAGTCTCTATCATGATCGCGACATATAACCGCAGCACCGCCGTGTCCAAGGTAATTGTAAGCGTGTTCCAACAAACCTATTCGGATGGGGTTGGTGCCCTGGTCCGTCCGACACGCTTTTTCGATAGCCAGTCTGCATGGATGACGGGGGCCTGACCATGCATCCCGTTCGCAAGGTTCTCAAGTGCATCTATCCATATCTCTCTCCATCGATGCATGTGCGTTTGCGGGCACTGTCCGCCATGGTTCTCCAAACACAGATAACCAGACAAACGCTCAATATCATCACCCGATTCCGGAGTTTCTGGCACGATTTCATGTCTGCCGCGCGCCCGCAGACAACAGTTTGCCTGAAAGAGGTTTATGCCCATATCTGTGCTCATTGCGGAGAGGTCCATTTCGATGTGGTCTTCTTCGCGCCATGGCTGACACGTGGCGGGGCCGACAAAGAAATTTTGCAATATCTTCGCTATTATGCCGAACGCGGGTATCGTGTCTTGCTGATCCTTACAGAGATGGAGGATTCGCAGTGGCTTGACCGCGTGCCTGCGGGGGTAACGGTCGTCGAGGCCAAGGCTTTCCTTTCCGGTCTGTCTCCGGACGACCGCGATCTGGTTCTCACCCGGCTGCTTCTGCAACATGCCCCCGCGCTTATGCATGTGGTGAATTCGGCGCTTGGCTGGGGGATCTTGTGCAGCCACTTCCGTGCCCTGAAAACCAGTGGCAGCCGGCTTGTGGCCAGCCTGCTTTGCGACGATTACGATGAACTTGGCCGCCCGGACAGTTATGCCCAATCTTTTCTGCCGTCGGTGGGATCGGCTCTCGATATGGTCATAACCGACTCGTCGCAGTATTGCGACGCGCTGGCTGATCGCTTCGGTCTGGATCGCCAGCGCCTGACCACTGTGCGTTCCTGGACCGATTTTCCCGCGAAAGAAACCAGGCCATCTCTGGAAACGACACGCAGGATTCTGTGGGCCAGCCGCTTTTGTCCCCAAAAGCGGCCAGATATCCTATTATCGATAGCAAAAGCCTTGCCAGATGTAACCTTTGTGGTCTGCGGAGAGACCGACCGGCCATCCGCACCGATTGCCGCAAAATTAATATCTCTGCGCAATGTTCGATGGCACGGCCCCTTCAATTCTTTCGCCGACATTGCAGCCCAATCCGGTTGTGGCGGGTTCCTCTACACTTCAGGCTGGGACGGACTGCCGAACGTCCTGGTGGAGGCTGTTGCCGCCGGATTGTCGATCATTGCGCCGAATGTCGGCGGTATAGGGGATCTCTGCAAACCCGAGACCGGCTGGTTGATTGCAAGCCCGGAAGACGTAAGTGGTTATTTGGCGGCGGTACGCGATCTGTTGTCGAACAGAGTGGAGGCCCTGAGACGCTGGCAGCAGGCAAGGAACCTGCTCGAACAAAATCACAGCAAACGCGCTTTCGACGAAGCCATGAACGGCATCATAGCCGGACTTGGGATCGCCCCCTCGGCGCGGGAGCGCGAGGCGTTACGGCTCGCACAGAAGCGGACCTGAAGTCATGACGGCTTCCATTCTTATGAGAGGCAGAGCTGGATATATTGGCAGTCAAACGTTACTGCGACCGGGCTGCAGCCAATGCCGCCGATGTTGTTCGCGACGAACTTATCAGCGTTTATTACAACTGGGAGGCGGCCCACGCCAGCGGTCTCAACATCATGAGCGGCCTAAAAAAATTGAAAAAATCCGGCAATTGGGTGAAATTTACCCAGTTATCTTCAGGAACATGCTCTCTCGCACGAGAAAACAATTCATGTGCACTCTGCGACTGCAGCGCAATGAATAAGCACCCGAGCAAGTGAGCTGTTGGCGCCGCCCACTCCAATCATCCGCAAGTACAGGTCAGTTGCACCGTATCCCCTCTTCTAGCGCTCGACCGCCAGATCTTTGGGCAGGTCACTGTCTTCGACAAAGATCCCTCCATACATGTTGGGAGGCTGCACGAATCGATAGTGCTCTCTCAAGTAAGCGCGGAACGGCTGCAGATTGTCTCCAACCTCGGCTTGATCACCTGGCTCGTCGGAAAAGACGATGAATCGGGTGGGATGTCGATTGAATGCGTCCAGCAAGTCCCGGACTTGTTCAGGCCGCGTATAAGCGTCCGGTTCCACCCACTCTAACTTCGACGGATTACCGAGCCCAGCAATGAAATTGAGAGTCGGAGATCCAAACAGCCGGTCGCCCGGACGCGCAATTTGAGCAAGCCAGAAGGTGTTCTGGTAGTTGCTGCGGCGAAGCAGCGCGACAGGACCGCGCGCACCTTCAAAAAGGTAAATCGGACGCACCGCGGCGACAGCCATCTCGGCAAGAGCGGCCACGCCTGCCAAAGCAAAGGCTCCGCTGATGAGACGGCGCGCGCCAATCTCTTTCAACAGAGCGACTGCCAGAATATATGCGAATACTGCAGCGCAATTCAGGCGTGGCGCGGATGGAGACCGGGCTACCGCCAACAGGGCGAAGACTCCCGCGAAGGCGTACAGCACAAGCGCCTGCGTTCGATCGGTATTGCGAAGGTCGGGCGTCTTTCGGCGCAGGCATCTTGCAATGAACGCCGCGAGCACGATCGGTACAGCCGCATTCAATAAAAACCACAACAGGATGAGAAGAATGGAATGCGGCCGAAACGGAAGAGCATCCTGCCATTCATCAAAATAGATCGAAAAGCCGTTGGCGTAGCCTGCAGCGTAATAGCGGAGCGGAAAAACAATTAACGAAAGGTAAAGTACCTTTGCTCCAACGCCAGCGGCCAGATAGAACAGCATGGAAAAAACGACCGCCACGAACGGCACTACCAGGGCAAGGATCGCTTTCGAAGCTCGGCTCCAGTCGCGAAACCTCCAGACAAAAAACAGGGCTATGCCCACAACAAGAAACGCTCCTTCACTCGACGTGAAGATCGTGGCCAATCCCAAAAATACGCCTGCCAATCCAATCCAGATCGCGTTGGACGCCCTGGCGACGAGATTGACAGCACAAAGAACCATCAGGGTGCTGTACCAGTGGTGCGATCCATCGAGCGAGCTACGCTGGCAGATCACGAGAAAGGCGACAGCCGGGAGCCACGCCGCTACGCCCTGAAGAACGGGGCGTGAAAGGGAATAGACCAGCAAACTGATTGTCGTCGCAGCGAAGAAAAGAGCCAGATGACCAATCCAAAGGTGCAGCCCCAGGCAGCGAAAGAGAAGATAGTACAGGTATTCGGTGCCAGGCATGTTGAACTGGAACAGATCGCGATAGAGGACCGCTCCGCCGAGCATGCGTTCGGCGTGCTCGAGGTAAATCGCTTGATCTCCGTCATGCCAAATGGGGACTACCGTGAAGTGAAAGAGGTGAAGATAGAAGAAAAGCGCGGCGCCAAAGCCGACCGGAACGTAGAGCCATCTCGCGGGATGAGCGCCGGGCTTGTCCTGGCAGTCCACGACCGTGTGCCTCGAGTGGGATGCATCGGGTGCAAAGTTCACGTCCGCGTGCCGCCTTTGTGACACAACGATTTCTATCTTCTCACTCTCTTACAGCCGTCAGTTGTGCCTGCGATTCGTCGAGCTGGATGTCGCACCACTTCAGAAGAATCTCGACAATTCGCGGTAGGTTTGACTCGTGGAGGATGTTGAAGTGGTCGGTAGGCATGATGTGCTCCTCAATGCCGCGCCGCGCGATCCGTCTCCACCCAAACCGGGAGTGAGCCCAAATCACTCTAGGCTCATCCTCGCAGAGGAAGTGAAGGATCGGTACGTCAAGAGGACGGGGTTTATAGGGCGCGACAAAATCGGACGCCATCCACTCAAGCAGCCACTGGACTGCCGAAGTCTGCTCGAAGGGGGCCAGAAGCCGCCTGAAAGGAGACAATATCGATGCCGCGATCCGCCTGCGAAAACGGCGGAGATCATTTCGCACTCCCGGATGCTCGGTGGTCCAAACCCGGTGCCATGACCATTTGGCCCTTTTGGCCCATACCGGCCAATCAAGCAATAGGCGAGGAGAACCCGGCATGGGCACTTCAAACAAAATCAACCGGACATCCTGACCCTCGAGTGAAAGCTGACGAGCTGCCTCAAACGCGACCATTCCCCCATAGCAGTAACCGCTCACGAAGTACGGGCCCTCAGGCTGAGCACGCCGGATTACCTCCGCTACTTCCTTTCCCTCGCGTTCCAAGCCGAATAGCTCCATCCGATGAAACGTGTTTGCCGGACGGACGATGGACAAATCCATCTTTCCATCGAGGTATGTTGCCAGGCGGCGGAAATTGAGGCCTTCATTCCCTCCAGTCGGAAGACAAAACAGATTGATTCCGGAACCCCCTTTGCCAACTGGGAAGACTTGCATGTTGTTTGGGTCGCTACGGGTCGGCCTCGGCGGCGATGGTTGACCCACCAGGCTTGCGAGATGCGCGAGAGTTGGCTCGTCAAGAAAGGTCGCGGCCCAGTCGCTAGTCTGGCAGCCAAAACGCAGGTCAACCTCGGTGAGCATGTTGATGGCAGCAAGAGAATCCCCACCGGCTTCGAAGAAGTCCTCATTGTAACCCAGGTCGTTGCGATCGAGAATGCGTGTCCAGATCTCGTGGAGTCCTTCAAAGAGGCGGCCAGCTGCGGCTTGTTGCTGACTCACTTCCGCTGGCGAAGGCGGAACGCCGCGCGCGATTTGCAAGCGGTCGGCAAGCAGTCCGCGCTGCGGCTTTCCTAGTTCTCCGCGAGGGATCGTGTCGACGAAGTAAATGCGGTGTGGCACCTTGAACGGCGCCAGACTCTGTGCTGCGTAGCGTCGCAGCTCGCGCGCGTTCACCTGCGCCTCGCCTCCTTCGCGCAGCACAACGGCGCAGGCTACGTCTTCACCCAAGGTGGGATGGGGAACTGCAAACACGGCCGCGTCGAGCACCGCGGGATGAGATGCCATCACCGCATCCACCTCGTCGGGCACTACCTTTTCTCCGCCGCGGTTGATCATCTCCTTCAGGCGGCCCGTCAAAAAGAGATTTCCATCGTCATCCAGGCGGCCCAAGTCTCCCGTCTTGTACCAGCCGTCGCGAAAAGCAGCCTTGGTGGCTTGCGGATTGTCCGCGTAACCGGAGAAGACGGTGGCGCCGCGCACCACAATTTCACCCTCCTCGCCCGCCGCTAGCAGACCGCCGGAAGCATCCATGATTCCGATTTCCGGTCCGAGGGAGCATCCCAAAGAGTTCGGAACCCGGCGGTAAGGAGGAAGGCCTTCGGAGGTAACGCCCAGAGCCTCGATGGCGCCGTAGTGAAGCAGCAAGGGCGTCTGCAAAATCTCCTCAAGCCCTTGCCGGACTTCTTCTGGCAAAGGCGAGAACCCCGACAGCATGAATCGAAGAGACATAGGGCGGCGGGGCGGTTCGGATTGGAGTTGCGTGAGTGCCGCCTGATGAACGGCGGGCGCGCAAATGTAGTAGGTGGGTCGAAGCTCATCGAGCCAGCGCACGTAGGCCGATGCATCAAAGCCGCGCGTTGCAATCACCGCGCCCCCGGCAAAGAATTGAGCAAACGCGTAGCCAATTGAAACTGCGAAAGATTGCGAGATCAGCAGTAAGAGACGGTCTGATTCAGTGAAAGAATAGAAGCGGCACATCCATTCGGTCATGGCGTCTAGGCTGGCAGCCGTGTGAGGCACGATCTTGGAGCCGCCCGTGGTACCCGAGGTGTTGAAAAACGCCTTCACGCCAGGAGGCGCAGGATGCGCATCGAGCGGGAATTGGGGAATCCGAAGCTGCCAATTGTCCGGAGCTTCGCGCTGGCGAGCGATCAGCACAGTAAGTCCCATGGCCAATGCGCCCTCGATTTCCGGTTCGAACTCCGGAGCAACGATGAGCACTCTGGCCGAAACCCTGCGCAGGGAATACAGTGAGTCGGCCGTGGTCGCGCGGGAAGACAAGGGCTGGACGGCGCGGTGATTCATCACGCCTGTGACCGCAAGAACTTGTAGCGGGCCTTGGGGAAGAAGCGTTGCAACCCTCTCACCGGGCGCAAAGCCGGCATCCTCCAGTCGGCGGCTGATCGCCTTGATCTGCTCCCAAAACTCTTTATAGGTAAGCGTTGGTCCATCCGGATCGATGAGCGCCGGTGACTGCGGGCGGGACTCGGCAAATCGCGCAATCGCGCGATGAGCCTCACAAGGATTGGACGGCATCGTGGTTTTCCTAGCCTCTCGATGAGGGGAATGCGACGCTATGCGTCGATTGTACAACCCGATGTGGAGCCATCCAGGATCAGGTTTTCCAGCGGTGATCTATAATGAAGAGAAATTGGAAATGAAGGGAAATTGGATCGCGCTCGCGCGCCGTGAACCAATCAGCGTATGACGTCTTCCGTGAATTTGCAGGGTGCAGACAGCTCTGCCATCGTGATCGTTCGCAGCGCAGAGCCCTCGCGGGGCCTAGGCTTCAGTGAACTCTGGCGATATCGCGAGTTGCTCTATTTTTTGACTTGGCGGGATATCAAAGTCCGCTACAAGCAGACCCTGCTGGGGATTCTTTGGGCCGTTCTTCAACCCCTGGCGATCGCCCTCACGCTGAGCCTGTTCCTTGGCCGTCTGGCTAAAATGCCGTCCGGCGGTTTGCCATACCCGGTATTTGCGTACGCCGGCATTGTGATGTGGCAACTGTTCTCGCAGGCTCTCACTGAATCCAGCAATAGCCTTCTGGCGAACGAGCAGCTGATCACCAAGGTCTACTTTCCTCGTCTGATCATTCCCCTGTCCGCGGTGCTGGCGAGTTTACTGGATTTCGCCATCAGTTTCGTGCTGATTATCTTCTTCCTTCTTTACTATCGGATGGTTCCGACGGTGGCGATGGTGACGCTGCCGCTCATGGTTTGTCTCGCTGTGGCAATTGCGATGGGTGTTGGTCTTTGGCTCGCGTCCTTGAATGTAAAGTACAGAGATGTGCGCTACACACTGGGCTTTCTTGTGCAGTTCTGGTTTCTGGCAACTCCGATCGCTTATCCCACCAGTGTCGTGCCGGGACGTTGGAGGATATGGTACGGGCTGAATCCGATGGTCGGCGTCGTAGAAGGTTTTCGATGGGCTCTTTGCGGCATCGGCCATGCTCCTATACTTCTGGTCGCGGTCTCTGTTTGCGTTTCCGTCGTGATCCTGGTGAGCGGGCTGTACTACTTTCGGCGGACCGAGGATACCTTTGCCGACTTCATCTAAAACCACAGGCTCGATTGCGATACGTTGCGAGGAGATCGGGAAACGGTACCTGATCGGCGAGCAAGTGCGCCGGAAGACCTTGCGGGAAAAAATCGAAGAGGCAGCGCGCGCACCCATTCGCTGGTTTTCCTCGGCTTGGTATAGGCAGGGCGGCGGCGAGAACGAGAATACTGAGCTATGGGCCCTCAGAGAACTTTCTCTCGAGATACGGTGCGGCGAAGTTCTGGGGATCATCGGGCGAAATGGCTCAGGCAAATCCACCTTCCTGAAGATACTCGGGGGGATTACCAAACCAACCGAAGGACGAGCTATCATTTCCGGCCGCATCGGCAGTCTGCTGGAAGTGGGAACCGGTTTCCACTCGGAATTGACCGGCAGGGAAAATATCTATCTTAATGGTGCGATCCTGGGCATGACTCGCCGGGAAATCGAGCGCAAGTTCGACGAAATTGTGGAATTCTCAGAATGCGGCCGGATGCTCGATACTCCAGTGAAACATTACTCAAGCGGTATGTACGTTCGACTGGCATTTGCGGTGGCGGCCCATTTAGAGACCGAAATTCTGCTGGTCGACGAGGTTCTTGCCGTGGGAGACGCGGCATTTCAGAAGAAATGTCTGGGCAAGCTGGGCGATGCCGCCGGCGACGGCCGCATCGTGTTGTTCGTGAGCCACAATATGTTGGCTGTCGATAACTTGTGCACACGGGCGATTTGCCTGCACGAAGGCAGAGTCATTTTGGAAGGGTCACCCGGATCGGTAACCTCGCGCTATCTGCAGCATTGGCTGCCGAAGTTTAAGGAAGTGGTTTACGACGACATCGAAACAGCGCCTGGAAACGACATCGTCCGATTGCGCCGGGCCTGCGTTCGCCCGCAAAATGGCGTATCCTCCGACGAGATTACTGTACGCTCTCCATTCGTCGTGGAGTTCGAATACTGGATACTCGATCCCAACGCCAACCTCATCGCCTGCGTCCAGGTATTCAACGAACGTGGAATAAGTGTCTTTACCGCAGCCACAATCGGCCAACCGCGTACCCCGGCAGGTCTGTTGCGAAGATGTTTCTTCGTGCCCGCCGATTTTATGAATATCGGAACTTATAATGTGCAACTCTTCATGTATTTCAGCGGCACCACGAGGATCACTGTGTCCTGGGACGATATTGCCACATTCGAAATTCACGACGTTGCCAGCGAGCTGCGTGGGGATTACCACGGCGAATGGCCGGGCGTGGTACGGCCGCGCTTCGACTGGAAAACGGAAGTGCTTGAGCCGCTCCCGGCGCAACTCACAGGCACACAGGACAGGACTTAACACGTGCGCAGCGACGGCTCTGCGATAGACCGCAACACCAGGCTCTTACCAGCCAGCGAGAACGCGGACCGTATCTTGGCTGAAGGGGGTCCGCGAGCACCCGTGCTGTTGTATCACCACGTCGGACCTTCGCGATCCGATATTTATCACGAGTTAACGGTATCGCCCGAGCGGTTTGAGCAGCAGATTCAATGGCTCGCTCGTCACGGGTATGCAGGCATCAAGCCGTCCGATTGGCTCCGTTGGGTTCGCGACGGAGAGGGCCTGCCCGAGACGCCTATTCTGTTGACGTTCGATGATGCTTACGCCGATATTGCTGAATACGCTCTGCCGATTCTTTGCAAGTACGGATTGAGCGGCGCTGTATTCGTCGTGACCCAACGATTGGGCGGGACGAACACCTGGGACGAAGCCAGAGGTTGCGAGACGCTTCAGCTGATGAGCGCACAGCAGATTCGGTATTGGGCTGGGCGGGGAATCGAATTCGGGGCACACGGCAGGACGCATGTAGACTTGACTCGACTGTCCTCCGCTGAATGTGAGGAAGAGGTTACAGGCAGTAAGAATGACCTCACCGCGGTGCTGGGTTCTCGTGTCATCTCGTTTGCCTATCCTTACGGAAAGTACAACGAGGCTGTTCGCGACCTGGTTGGGAGGGAGTTTGACCTGGCATTCACTGCTGACGAAGGCATAAACGATCTTCGGGGTGACCCGCGTCTTCTTCGGCGTACTCTAGTTTGTGCCAACGATTCGCTCCTTCGCTTCGCCCTCGTTGTTCGCTCGGGCCTGAGTATCGACGGCTGGCGCGTCAGGTTGGGCGTCCGCAGTCGATTGAAGCGGCTGCTAAGGTGCCTTACGCAGCCGGCTTCAAAGCGGTCATCGGGGTAAATCATCGCCCTCCGCATGACCCTTTGATTGCGATGTGCGATGCACGCTCCTAGAAGACGAAACGGAGCGACGCCTGAAGCTGCCTTGCCGGGCCGGTGAAGTTGGGCGTGCCGAATGTCGGATTTACCGGACTGCCAATGCCGTCTCCGAATTGCCGCGGTACCGGTCCGAGAAAGTCCGGAGCGCCGTAAACCTGATCGATGCTTTGCACGTTGCGGTGGTTCCACATGTTAAAGCTCTCGATGCTACCCTCGATTGAATACGGCTCGCTGAAATGGAAGACGCGCTGCAGGCGCAGATCGCTGTCATAGTAAGCCGCGCCGCGATAGGAGTTGCGGCCGACGGTCCCGGTCCGGTCAGAGAACGGATATCCGTCACCGTTCACGTCGAAGCCCGCGAGGATTGAAAAGTACCGCGGACTCTGCAGCGTGTTCAGCATCGACAGCTTGAGATTGCGCAACGCCTCCGGCCAGGTGTCGGGGCTTTCCGCAAGGAACGAAAGCGTGGCGCGATGGCGAATGTCGTTGTCGCCCACCGAACGGTCTGCATTGGGATCGAGGTAGTCCTGCGGAGTGTCGGTGAGTTGCGGATCGGTTTCGAGATCAATCGATTTCGACCACGTGTAGTTTGCGAGCACTCTGTAGTGGCTGGCGAAGTCTCTGTGCACGCTCACGACGCCCGCGTGGTAGATCGAATATGCGCCCGGCTTGCCAAAAATCGCAAATCCGAAATTTGGATCGGCTGGCTTGAATGCCCGTCGCCCATCGGGCAGCGTCCCATTGGGGAGTCCGTTGATGCTTAGAAACAGCGGTACGTCGAGCGCGTGAGTAAAGTGATACCCGAGGGTCAACATCCACCCGGCGCCGAGCTGGCTTTCCACTTCAAGGCTTGCTTGTTCCGCATACGGGTTGGCAAATTTCCGCTGCATAATCGAAAAGGGAAATTGCTGCAACTCTCCAGGGGCGGGATATTGGCCCGCCTTGACGAAATTTGAAAATGCCTGAGAGGCAAGAAATGGCCCTGACACACCCACCACCGACGCCGGTCCCCATCCGATGACGCCATTCGGTGTGTTGAGGTCGGGGACAAGTGGATTGTTCATGGCTGTGAATGGGGCCGAGGCCGTGGCTCCAACCAGCATGTCGGCGTAATCCCACGGTCCCCGGAAAATGCCAAATCCCGCGCGAATCACCTGCCGTCCGCCATTGAGGGCGTACGCCAAGCCCACGCGCGGTTGCACATTGTTGTAATTCGTAGGATTCATGGGGCCGACCAAGCGAATGTCTGATGCTGCGGGAAAGATGTCCACGTCGTAGCGCACGCCTGCGCTTAGCGTCAGTTTCTGTGTCGCTTTCCACATGTCCTGTGCGTAGAAGTTCATCTGCCGATGCCAGTAGCGAAGGTTCGTGGCGTCGACAAAACTCTGCGCGGCAGACCCGGCATAGACCGAGCCCGCGAAGGGCAACGTCCGAGTTGGGATCTGCTTGCCGACGTACGTGCGCGGCTCAAGAAAGATGAACTGCACCGGCGTTCCCGGACCAAATGGAGGGCCTGCGAATGAGCCTGCGCCAAAGAAACTCTGCGGCGTGAAGATGGCCGAACCCGGACTGAAGAATGTGGTGTGCGTCGAAACCCAAACCGGCTCAAAGCCCCCGCCGAATTTGAGGGTATGAGCGCCGTGTACCCAAGTCAGGTTTTCCTGGACCTCGAAGTGGGGCTCCTCATAATAAGGAACACTGCCCGCGAACCCGCCAGTAACGAGCGTATCAGAGACATTGAGCGTGGGTTCAAATCCGGCGTCTATGGGCGTGAGGTTGTAGACGCGTTGCCCATAGTCGATGACGGTCTCCGAGGTGAGGCGCGGCCCGAACAGGTGCAGATACGAACCATATACCGTCTGGTCGCGTACCGGATTATCGCGGTAGGTGGAGGGAAGGCCCTCTCCCGGCGCCGCCGACGGCGTATTGATCTTTCGATCGTCCGTGAACAGGTAGCCGGCGTTCAGAATGTTGCGCTCGTCGAAGACCTGCGTGATTTTCCCCATGGCCTTGTCGTAGTTGTCGATGAGGAGGATGGAGTTGAGCTGCTCCTGCTGCAGCCCGAACATCTGTTTCACATGATTGATGCTCGGCGTTCCTGGCCCCATACACCCGGGCGTGTTGATGCACCCGAGAATGAACGTGGAATAAATCGGCGATTGAGCCTGGCGCTGGCCTTCATATCCGGCAAAGTAGAGCGTTTTGTCGCGGCGGATCGGCCCACCCAGGTCGGCGCCGAACTGATTGAAGCGCAGCGCATTGAATCCAGGATCAGAGAGCGGATTGTTGGCATCGGCTGCTGCATTCCGGAAATACTCATAGGCCGAGCCGTGCACATCGTTCGTGCCCGATTTTGTGATCGTCTCAACCACGGATCCAAGATTGCGGCCGTAATCGGCGGTATATGGCCCATCGATGACTCGGAACTCCTGCACCCAATCGAGCGACGGGCTCACGCGCTGTACTCCGGAGATGGTTACGTTATAGTCCGTGCCATCGAGCCCGAAGTAAGTCGAGCGTGTTTCCCGCAGTCCATCAAAGCTCAGCTCCAGTACCGATTCCTGAAACGCCGACTGCGACGCGGTCGCGGTGCTGCGCCCGACGTTTGCATTGGGCGTGAGAAGGACAAAGTCAATAAAATCGCGATCGCTGATAGGCAGGTTGTCAATCTGGCCGGGATGGATCACGTCACTGGCTTCGGTCTTCTCTGTCTCGATGCCTTGAGTTTCCGTACCCGAAACGGTGACGCTCTCTTTCACCGCAGCGAGGCGCATCTGAACCGGGACGGACGCAGTCTGGCCAACCGTCAGCGTCAGCGAATGCTTCCACACACTAAAGCCATTGGCCTCGACCGTCAGGTCATAATCACCTGCGGCAATGGCAGTCAGAACGGAAAAGCCTGCACGATTGGTTTGCCCATTCCGCGTCAGGCCGGTGCTTGAGGCGCTCAGCGATACGTCGGCGCCAGCGATGACTTTTCCGGATGGGTCAGCTACAGTGACGCTGAGTGTAGCGAGCTGTTGAGCATGGCCCGCGGCCGCCACGAGAATAAGCATCAGGAAACTGCGTAACACACGCTTCGTCACGGCTCTCTCCAAAACAAGAATTCGAGAATTCTCTTCAGTGGTTGTTTTGCCCGGGGTATGGTCGCCCGCTGGTTGTTTTCGCACGCCGGCTGCAAACCAGGCTGCAGCGCCCCCATGCCGGCAATCCTTTTTCTGGGCTCGCAGCCGCGCAATTGCCTCATGTCAAATCCGCGCATCGCAGGCAAATCGAGCGTCATCCTTCGGGCGAAATGAAGAGGTGTCCTTTTCCGCCTCGGAAAACAGCGATGATTCAAAATTTTACAATATCGATCCTAGCCGTTGTTCTCTGCGCGGCGTCTCGCCGGCAACTGCTGCGTGCCTGGCTTTTCGAACACGTAATGAATATAGGGAGAGAAATAAAGATCGATCCTGCTCGATTTGAACCGGTTGAAGCCGCGAATTTCCACAAGTTTTAGACCAGTCTCCTCCGTCTGCCGTACCGCATAACTCGGTTCGTTGTAAAGCGAGCATTCAGATCCTTCCCAAACGTACGATCTTGTCCGAAATGCGCGGAAACCATTGCGAAACTTCCATCGCAGGCTGCGCCAGTAATACGGTGAACACCAATGGAGAGACTTTAAGTTGTGCGAAGAGTAGATGAGGATGCCGCCAGGCTTGAGCACACGAGCACACTCTTTGAGGGTCTTGACTCTTTGCGTCTCCGGGAATGCGTAGTCAATCCCATTGAGTGCGATGAGAATGTTCGTAAACGATGAATCTTCTTCCTGGATATCGTCGTAGCTCCCCAAGCGTATGTCGAGATAGGGGAACCGCTGATTGGTCAGCTTCACAAAGTTCTCTGAGCGGTCGACACCTCGCACGTGCATACCCATCTCATGCAGCAGACGCGTTGTCCTGCCCATTCCGCACGCAAGGTCGAGGACACTATCGCCAACCTTGAAGTATTTGGGGATCAGAACCTCCTCCTCAGGGAGAAACCGGTAAAACGAATACGTATTTACGGCGTCCTGGGACTCGTAGTAAGCCAGATTCGCGGCCAGTTCCGGTGGAATCTCGTCCGGCACTGCAGCTTTCTCTGGCTTCTGATCGCGCACGTTCGCCGATGCCTCCACAGCGTTCATTCTAGGTCGTCAGCACTCAGCATACGCACTTCATCTGGCCGCCTATCGGCGCCGGCCCAGGCCCAATTTGAAGTGGGCAAAGGCTCCGAGCCGTGATTTCCAGCGCCGGTTCCAGAGAATCATCCGCTGGTTGCGGTGAAATTCGGCAGTCCAGCGCTGCTTGTATTCGTCCATCCCGCGAAGAAAATCGAACTCGTTGCAACCATTCTCGTAGCCGTAATCGATTGCGGCGCAAAGCAAAAGGGTGCCGGGCGATAAGTCGGCAAACGCATGATCGTACGCCGTTGAGTAGTCCCACAGCTTCTTCCCGAAACGAAAAAGCAGGCGCCACGCAATAAGTCTTTCACCTTTCTCCACTACCGCAACGAGGACCAACCCTCGCGGTCCGAGGTCATCGAATATCTTCTGGAAGACTTCTGGATACCTGCCAACGAATGGTTTCGAGGGTTTTCCGCCTACGTGCTTCTGAGCCTCGACGGCAATGATGCGGTTCAAGAGATTGCTCTCGTTGTGCGGTTGCTCCACGACGCGTGCACGGAACCCGTCGGCGGCCCTTTCCTCAAGCGCCAGCCACGCGCGCCGTGCGAAGCGAAGATGCTTCTTCGTTTTGGTTTCATCCCAATTCGCAGCGATCGGCATGTAAAGGCAGCCCTCGGGTTCCACAAGCATCTGGCACGGCAGCCCTGATCGAACCTTAGGATTCGCCAGCGCTTCGACCCGGCCCTCGCCCTCCCGAAGTTCTCTCAGATCGATGAAGTCCCATTCGTGCGTTGCTCCGGCCAAGT
>Ga0187877_1002325_pt1 | contig 17190 bp, 16 predicted proteins | sample June2016WEW_17_1_3_FD_132430 | JGI IMG/M metagenome (GOLD analysis project Ga0187877, IMG submission 132430) | Peatland microbial communities from SPRUCE experiment site at the Marcell Experimental Forest, Minnesota, USA - June2016WEW_17_100 | ecosystem: Environmental > Terrestrial > Soil >... | reverse complement strand
GACAGTACTTCGTGATCGCCGCCGTCAGCGTCGTCTTCCCGTGGTCGATGTGCCCCATCGTCCCTACGTTCAGATGCGGCTTCGTCCGCTCAAACTTCTGCTTCGCCATGATTTCAGTACTCCTTCCTTAACATATACTATTCCGCGAAAGCCCTCAATGGGATTTGAACCCATGACCCCGCCCTTACCAAGGGCGTGCTCTACCAGCTGAGCTATGAGGGCGGTCGGTTCACAAGTTCGCTCGTCTCCGGATTCATCTTGCCTCTCGGACCCTTTGTAGCGCCGAAACTCATGAGCACATCCAGGTGGGCGGTGAAGGATTCGAACCTCCGAAGGCTATTGCCAACTGATTTACAGTCAGTCCCCTTTGGCCACTTGGGTAACCGCCCGCGCTCCTTGCTTTGGGGCTGTTGCTGGCTCGAGTTCGAGGTCGCACGCGGCCCCGAACGCCAACCACCAACACAAGCCGACGACGGGAATTGAACCCGTAACCTACCACTTACAAGGCGGTTGCTCTGCCGGTTGAGCTACGTCGGCGGCTTGCTGCCCAATTAAGCGGGGGAATTATACCAAAGGCATACCGCCTATACAAGGTATGAACGCGCTGAACTTCCGCCTTTTTGCACACGGTCCCGGTCAGGTCGGAACTCTGAACGAGGTGGCGCTGGAGTCTAACAGGATTTTTCATCCGAGTCAAGAAAAAGGCTGTACTTGTAAGCGTTTAATAGTAATGTCCCCTTTGCGTACGAATTAGAGTGTCCCCTGTGAAAGGGACAGAATGTTAAAGGCTATCTCTTGACTCCCTTTGATATCCCGCTGGAAGGCTATCTGCGCATCCAGCACGAGAGACCTCGTTTGCGTTGAGGCGGGAATTATTAAGGTCTGGCCTCGACCAGGAAATCGACTCGGGTGATCCCCGGTCCGACGCTCGAGACTTGAAAGTTGAACTCCAGGTCCTTCCCGGCTGAAAGGGGCGAGGCGGCCTCCCAGCGACGGACACCGACCAATTCTCCGGCGTCGTCATAGGCACTCGCCAGAACCCATACCGTCTGGGCTGTACCGGTCGCTGCGCTCAGATGGACCTTGCCGCTGACCTCTGCGCTCCGCCCGGACCAGTCCACACTGACCAGGGTGTTCTCAACGACTGCGGGCAGGTAGCGCGCGTCGCCAGGCAGCAGGCGGATGGAAGTCAGGATCTGCAGGCGGGGGACGACTTGCTCTGAGAGCGGCGGCGGGAAGTAAGCCGAAAGCGGCATGGATTGCCCTGCCGGCAGGATATCCAATGGCGCAAAGGCGACCTGGCTGGCGATCGCCTGCCCGCCCGGACTCAACAGACTGAATTGGGCGGAGAGATCCTCCAATGTCTCGGCGTAAAGATTGTGTACCAACGCAAAACACCACTGGCCGCCCTGGGGACCCGCCCAGCAGCGGGCCTGTTCGAACGCCAGCGGCACGGCGGTAGGGGTCGGTTCAACGGCTGAGGCCGGTCCGGAGGGGATGGTGAGTTTGGTGCCGATTACGAGCAAGGAGGGTTGGATCCCGGGGTTGGCGGCGATCAGACCTTCTAGGCTGACATGGTAGCGCAAGGCAATTCCGCTCAGCGTATCCCCCTGGACAACCGTGTATTGGAGAGGGGTCGGGGAGGGCAGATAAGCCACAGTCAGGGCAGGCAGGGGCGTGTCCAGCAGGGTGGGGGAAGCGGTCCAGTACGGCTGTGGCTCGGGGGGACCCAGCGGCTGGGTCTGAGCGACAGGCCCACAGGCACTCAAAACCAGCAGGAAGGCCAGGCAGACTGGGATACGGCGCATGGGGAAATTATACACTTTTCACTTGCCCCGGCCATCAGGCTGTGCTAAACTTTCATTATGGCTGACGAAGAGACCCTGCCCGCTGGATCCGGGCAAACGATGGTTCTCCAGGAAGCGATCGAGGCCCTGCGCAGAGGCGAACGGACGCGGGCCAGGGATCTCCTGACACGTCAGCTCAAGACCGATCATGACAACCCCATGTGCTGGGTCTGGTTGAGCGCAGCTGTGGACACCCAGAAGGAACGTATCTACTGCCTGCAAACGGCGCTCCAGCTGGATCCACAGAACGCGGCCGCAAAACGCGGCTTGATCCTGCTGGGAGGGCTTCCCCCCGACGATTCGATCCCACCCTTCCCGCTCAACCACCCGCGCCTGTGGGAGGAAGAACTGAGTGTCCCCGAGGAGGCGAAAGTGCCGCGTAGCGGCCTGGCCCACCCGCTGCTGACCCTGTTCGTCATCTTGGTGGTCAGCGCCGTGGTGCTTGCAGGCGCCTATTTTGGTTTCCTGGCGCCGAACGCTTTCGTGCCCGCCTATCTCAACCGGCCGCGCCGGCTCCTGATTACATTGACCTCCACACCCACCGGGACCATTTACGCCACGAACCTTTCCACCCTGCCTGAGCCAACCCCGCTGGCATTTCTGCTCAGCACCACCTATACACCGACTCCCCTGTATGTCCTGACCCAACATCCTGTGACCAGCCGGAGCGCGTTCGAGGCCGGCTTGCAATTCTTAAAGGCACAGGATTACAAAAATGCCATCGCCATGTTCCATCAGGCTTTGAATGCCGAGCCGCAGGCCGCGGACGTTTATTTCTACATTGGCGAGGCATACCGGATGCAGGACGATTATTCGGATGCCCATTCAGCCTACCAGACCGCGATTAATGACGATGCAGACTTCGCTCCGGCCTACCTGGGGCGTGCCCTCGCCAACTTCGGCTTGAATCCGGCCGCGAATATCTCGGACGATCTGGACAGTGCGGTCAACCTGGACCCGCACTATACGGACGCGTACCTCGAGCGCAGTTCCTACCGGCGGATGCACAACGATCCGACCGGAGCCATGCAGGATGTGCAGACCGCCCTTGAACTCAGCCCGCATTCTGCCCGGGCCTATATGATCCTGGCCCAGCTTCAGTTGGATGCCGGTGATAACCCGGACGCGCTGGCGGCGGCCAAAAATGCCAATCAGATTGACCTGACCATGATCCCTGCCTACCTGGTGCTTGCCCAGGCCTATATCGCCAACGGCCAGATCTCCCAGGCAACCAGCGCCCTGCAGACCTATACAAGGTACACACCGAATGACATTGACGCCCTCCTGACACTCGGGACGGTTTACAACTCCATCGGACAGTATCAGCCCGCCATGGACGCGGTCAACCGTTACCTCAAGGATAATCCAAAAAGTGCTGAAGCTTACGGCCAGCGCGGCTTCTCCTATCTGGGCTTGAACAACGCCTCCCTGGCAGAAATTGACTTTAAAAGCTCGGTCGCTTACGACCCAAATTACTTTGAGGGCTATATCGGTCTGGCACGGGCTTACTACGCCTTGGGGAGTGCCAATAACGCTTATATTGTAGTGGTTCAGAATTGTGAGCCGATGATGAGTGATGACGGCCAGAAAGCCGAGGTTTATTACTGGGAGGCGGTCTTTCTGGAAAAAATGGGCCAGAGCGGGCCCGCCCAGGCAAGCTGGCGCCGCTTGTTGAGCTTGCCGGAGGATGCGATGCCGGCTGATTGGCGCAATGAGGCTTTCCTGAAACTGGGGATCAAGCCATCCATAACCCCCTCGCTGCAATACACCCTGACCCCGACCGGGACCTCAACCCCCACCCCGTGAGGGCCCTCGATCGTCATTACCGGGGGATTCTTTAAGGTTTTTTCGACCTCCTGGACATCACTCCTGCGGCTGGCTGGGCTTCGGACCCCCTGCAAGGCAGACCGCTCAATCCCGGTCCGATCGCCCGGAGACCGTTTGACTTTGCACACCATTCGAAATTCGCCTGGTTCGCGTCAGGCGCAGGGGGAGGGTCATTTTTGGCGGCAGACCTCACACGGACAAAGCGCCCTTAAATAACGCCAATGATAGATCCCGCTGTCGTGCCCATCCTCCCAGACGGGCGAGATGGCATACGAACCGACCGGTGCGATGGTTTTCAACCGTGTGGCGGGAGAATCGCCCAAGGGATGTTCGAAGACACTCGGGTCAGGTGTATCGCTCATCCGGGCATGGCCACCGCGGCATGCCGCGCAAGGGCATCCGGCCCGCAGGAGTGAAAATGGGTAGCGGCTGGTGTGACCGTCGTTCCACAGGACAGTCAGTTCTTTTTTTTCGCGGTCCGCAGTCAGGGAGATGGGCTTCATGGAGACCTCGCAGGCTGGGGGTCACCGTCCCGGTTGGGAGCCGGCACCCCCAGGCGGTTAGGGGGAGAGCAGGACGCTTAGATACGTCTGGTCTGCCCAACCGGAACGGGTCTGGTCATAGGGCGCGGTCAGGTACCACCAGGTATACCCGTCTGCCTGTTTGGGGCCTTTGGTGATCTGGTAGACCTCGTTATCATAGCCCAGGAAGAGGATGGGCGCTTGCTCACCCGCATCGGAGCGTATGTTCAGACCAACACCACCGGTCCCGGTGATTTGGACGTAGACTCCCAGGGCGAACTGCCCGGGACCGGGTGTAGGGGAAGGCAGCGGTGTGGGTGGAGGCGGCGTCGGAGTTGGGGGAACGTAGCGCGGCGTCGAGCTGGGGGCTGCGATGAGGGTGATGGCCAGACGGGTGGGTGTCAAGCCAGGCTGAACCGTATAGAGACCGACCAAAACAGAGACCACGCTGGCGCATAGCAGGAGGCTGGCCAGGACCAGGGTGGCAATCACAACCTTGCGGGTCAGGACTCTCTTCATTGAACCGGTGTCCTACTTTTCGCTCACAGGGCAGCACAGGCGCTGGCGAGCCTGTACGGGCATCAGGAGGTTTAATTTTCGCGGGAGGACTTCGATGACGACCTGGCGTGCGCCGATCATCGGTTCTGCGTCCATCTGGATGGAGAACGGGGTCTCCGATTCGATCTGCGTGTTGTGGAAAGGGAGACAGCGGGCTTGTTCCGAGGTCAAATGGCGACCAGCCCGCATTGCAATGAAATGGCGGAAGGCATCTGCCAGGGTGCTTCCGGAGAATAACCAAAGGTCCATCACGCCATCGTCCAGGTAAGCGGCAGGGGAGATCTCCGCCAGTCCGCCCAGATAGTGGCGGATGTTGCTGGCGACGGCCAGCAGGTAGTGGCCCTCGATCTGCCTTTTGTCTGTGGTGACCTGCAGGTCCATTCCGTGCCATAGGGTGATATTCCAGAGGGTGGTGGCGAAAAATTCGGGGACGTTGAGGTATTTCTCAAAGCGTTTGCGCACTTCCAGTTTCTTGACGGTCAAGGCATCCAGCCCGATGCCTGCCCACATCAAGAAAGGCTGGCCGTTGCAGGTGCCCACGTCTACCGGGTACACCGGAGAATCGGCCAGCAGGCGGGCGTTTTCCCGCAGTGCGCCCCAATGCTGCCAGGTGAAGGCGTGCAGGTTCATTTCGAGCGCCCACACGTTGGAGGTCCCGGCCGGCAGGACCGCAAGCGCAGTTTGCGAGCCGATCAAACCGCTGGCGGCCTGCCCGGCGGTCCCGTCGCCGCCAACCGCGAAGACCGCAAAGAATTTCTCCTGGGCGGCCATACGGGCCAGCTGGGTGGTGTGGCGCCCGTCCACGGATTCGGCCAACTCGACCCGCCAGCCGCGCTCGTGGAGGGTGCGGACGATACCCATAACGAAGGGCCGCACCGAGATACGTCCTGCGGCTGGATTGTAGATGATCAATGCATCCACCATGGGTGTATTATACGGCGAAAATCGGAGGCGCCGCTTTCTGTGCCCGCGTCTCCGGTGGTCCGGAAAGGCTTGAAAGTCGGGAGGGCGTTCCCGGCGCAAAAATCCCCTGTGTTATAATCCCGACTGGGTTTTATGGACGAACCACGCCTGCTCAATAACCGTTATCAACTGCTAGACCAGCTCGGCAAGGGCGGCATGGCGGTCGTCTATCGGGCGCGCGATTTGATGCTCGAGCGTTTTGTGGCGGTCAAACTGCTGCGGGAAGACTATTCACGTGACCCGGCCTTCCAACAACGCTTCCGGCAGGAAGCCAAAGCAGCTGCCAACCTGTCCCATCCCAACATCGTTACGGTCCATGACTTTGGACTGGACCACGGACAGCTCTTCCTGGTGATGGAGTTTGTCCCGGGCACGGATCTCAAGACGCTGATCAAACAACGCGGCCGGTTTACTCCCGAGGAAGCCGTTCCTCTCTTGATTCAGGCCTGTGCGGGCATCGGCTATGCTCACCGCGCCGGCCTGGTGCACTGTGATGTGAAACCGCAGAATATGCTGGTCACTCCCGACCAGCGCCTCAAGGTGACCGATTTCGGCATTGCCCGGGCTTTATCGACCGTCCACCCGGGCGAACAGGCTGATGTGGTTTGGGGCTCACCGCAGTATTTCGCCCCCGAACAGGCTTCAGGGGCAGCCCCCTCGCCAGCCACAGACGTCTACTCACTGGGAGTGGTGATGTACGAGTCGCTGACCGGCTCCCTGCCTTTTCAGGCATCCACTGCGGTTGACCTAGCGCGTTTGCACATGGAGGCCGAACCGCCGCGCCTGACCGAGATGGTCCCGGATATTGCACCCGCCCTGGAACAGATCCTCTCCAAGGTCCTTTCGAAGGAACCCTCGCAGCGCTACCGGACTGCCGACCAGCTGGGTCGCGTGCTGATGAACTTCGGGAATGTCCGATCCGCGCCAGCCCTGACCTTGACCCCGGAATCGGCCTCCCTGCGTACCACCCTGCCGACCAGCACGCCTGAGCTCTCCCCCGAACCGGAGATCGATTGGCCCTCGGTTGGCCTTGGACTCGTGGCGCTGGTGGCCGTGCTGGGTCTGATCCCGTTGTGGATCTGGATATACTTCGTCTATAATCCACCCGTGCATTGATCCATGGTTTGAATGATATGGCCGTCCAGCCGCAGGTCCTTGCCCCTTCTATCCTCTCAGCGGACTTTACGCGGCTTGGAGAGCAGATTGCCGAATGCGAGGCCGCTGGGGCGGACTGGATCCACATTGATGTCATGGATGGACATTTTGTGCCCAATTTAACGATGGGGCCTTTCATTGTACAAGCATGCCGCCGGGTGACGGAGCTGCCTCTGGATGTGCACCTGATGATCGAATCACCCGAACGCCTCCTGGAGGCATTTGCGAAAGCGGGGGCGGACCACCTGACCGTCCATGTGGAGACCTGTCCCGAGATCGAAGACACCCTGCAGCGGATCAAGTCATTCGGCTGCCAGGCTGGGGTCACCTTGAATCCGGACACGCCGGCCAGCACACTGCTGCCTGCGCTCCCGTGGGTGGATGTCGTCCTGGTCATGACGGTCCGTCCCGGATATTCCGGCCAGGTTTTCATGCCTGAAATGGTGCCAAAAGTTGCCGAGGTGCGCCGCATGTTGGATGCCTCCCCGTCCGAGCACCACACCTGGTTGGAGGTCGACGGGGGCATCTCTGTTGCAACCCTGCCTGCGGTCCGCAGGGCAGGCGCGGACGCCTTCGTTGCTGCCCATGCCGTCTTCGAACACCCGCAGGGGATCGCGGCGGGAATTCGCTCCTTGCGGAAAAAGATGGTGAACGGGCGGGTGCGCTGACGAGGGTTCAGGGCCAAAGAGGACGGCCGGTCGAGGGCGGCGGATCCTGGGACCCTCTTAAATAAAAATCACGGCCTGCGCCGTGATTGAAATCCAGGAGATCCTGGAAAAAGGACCTAGGCGGTCTTGGCCAACGTGCGGATGCATTTAGTGCACAGCAGCTTCTGTACCTTGCGGCCATTCTCGATCAGGGTTACCTTCTGCAAGTTCGGGTGGAAGGGGCGGTTGGTGGCCCGCATCGAGAACGAGCGGCTGTGCCCGAAGGTTGTGGACTTACCACAATGAGCGCATTTTGCCATCGGAAATTCCTTTCTGAACGGATGAGTGCATGGCCTGCCTTGAACAAGCGGCGTATTTTACCATGAATCGCATCCTTCTACAAGCAAAGTTGTTAATCATGTTACGAGGAATTGCATATGGGTGAAGAGACTACCACAATCGGGACGATCCAGATCTCGCCAAAAGCCGTGGCGACGATCGCCTACTACGCCACCCTGGAATCTTACGGAGTGGTCGGCTTGGCTCCAAAGAACCTGGTGGAAGGTCTGGCTGCAACGATCACGCGCGAACCGGCGCACGGGGTCTCGGTGCAGTACAACGGCGAAGAGATCGATATTGAAGTGTATGTCATTATTGAATACGGCACCCGCATCACCAGCGTGGCGGACAGCGTCGCCAACTCGGTCCGCTATCACGTCGAGAAAGCGCTTGGGATGCCCATTCATACCGTCAACGTGCATGTGCAGGGGCTGCGGGTCAGCTCCCCGGATTAATGATTAATGGTTGAGGAGAGCTGAAAAGCATGGATCCTGATATCGAGGCGCGGCAGGGCCACTTCCGCTCCCTACCGCTGGATGGGCAGGCGCTCAAGCGATTGGTGGAGGCCGGCTTGATCTGGCTGCGGGCCAATCAACAAACGGTGAACGCGCTGAACGTCTTCCCGGTCCCCGACGGGGACACCGGTACGAACATGGTCCTGACCATGCAATCAGCGTTAAATGAAATTAACAACTCGGGTTTCCGCTCTATCGGCCAGATGGCGGCCGGGGTTTCTCAGGGTGCGCTGATGGGGGCGCGCGGAAATTCAGGGGTGATCCTGTCCCAACTCTGGCGGGGTTTCGCCCGCGCCTTGCACGGACAGGAGGTCCTGGACGGGCCAAGCTTGGTGAGGGCATTTGCCGAGGCCCGCGATACCGCCTACAAGGGTGTTGTACGTCCGGTCGAGGGAACCATCCTGACGGTTGCCAAGGATGTGGCCGAGGCCGCCTCCCTGGCGCTCCAGGAAACCGCGGACCCCCTGGAAATCCTGGCGCGTACCGTCCCCGCTGCGGATGCTTCGGTGCGGCGTACGCCGGAACTGCTCCCGGTCCTCAAACAGGCCGGAGTGGTTGATTCAGGTGGCAAGGGTCTCTATTTTATCCTGGAGGGGATGCTGCGCCTGATCAACGACGAGCCGCTGGATGCCCCAGCCAGTATCGTCCAGCCGATCGCCTCGATGAACATCATGAATTCGATGGATACGATCGAGGCCGGTCAGGATTACGAGGTGGTTGTGGATTTCGTCCCCGACCAGACGCTCGACCTGCAGAAGTTCTACCGCGATCTGGAGAAAATGGGCACTTCGATCCAGGTGGGGGAAGGCGACGGCTTCTACCGCATGCACATCCATGTCCCGACCGACAAGCGTAATGAGCCCGTGGATTATGTCATGGGTTTGGGCACAATCACCAAGATCGCCGTAGAGAACCTCGTCGCTCAGATGAATGAGCTCCGACAGAAATCTGACAGCGACCACCTTGGCCTGGCCAAAATCGATCCCGGCCAGATCGCGGTGATTGCCGTATCGCCCGGACCGGGGATCGCCCGTGTTTTTGCCAGCCTGGGCGTGGCAGGGATCGTTGAGGGGGGGCAGACGATGAATCCCAGCACGCAGGACATTCTCAACGCCTTCGAGAGTCTACCCACCGATAAGGTCGTCATTCTGCCCAACAACAAGAACGTCATCCTGACTGCCCAGCAGGCCCAAGAGGTGACGGTAAAGAAAGTGCACGTCGTCCTCAGCAAAAGCGTCCCGCAGGGGCTGGCCGCCATGATGCAGCTGAACCCCGACGGTGATCTGGACCTGGTGGTAGGAAAGATGTCCAGGGCTCTGGGTGAGGTCACGACCATCGAGATCACCACCGCCACGCGCTCGGTCGAGATCGATGGGGTCGCGGTTGAGAAGGGACAGGTGATCGCCCTGATCGATGGGAAGCTCGCCTGCTCGACGCTTTCCGTCGAAGCCACCTGTCTGGGCGCGCTGGAAAAGGCGCATGCGGCCGAGCACGAGCTGATCACCCTCTTCTACGGAATAGATCTCTCGTCATTGGAAGCCAACCGCATTGTGGACGTGGTCCGTGCGGCCTTCCCGACCCAGGAGATCGAAATTCAGGACGGCGGCCAGCCGCACTATCAGTTCATTATTTCGGTCGAGTAATCACCTGCCTCCGAGGGTATTCCGCCAGATTTGTAAGCCCATGTCAAAATTGTGCATCCTCACCGACAGCACCGCGCAGTTCACCCGGTCTAATTACCCCGGCCAGGATCTTGTCCGCGTGATCCCCTTCAACCTGGAACCTGACACGCAGAAAGAGGCGCGACACTCCGCGCCGTTCGTCTCACGCCCGCACTTGAGGCCGCCTGGGCCGCAGGAATTCCTGAGCTGCTTCACCCAATTGAGTCAGGAGTTTGACAATCTCCTGGTGATCACCCTTTCCGCGGCTTTAAGCCCCGCCTCCGCCCATGCGCAGGAGGCCGCGGCCCGTTACAATGACCATACCTCCATCCAAGTGGTTGACTCGCAAACCACTGCCATTGGACTGGGGCTGCTTGTTCAGGAGGCGGCTGCAGCCGCTTTGCGCGGCGATTCGTTCCAAGCCATCGAACAACAGGTCCGATCGACCATTCCGCGTATTTATCAGCTGTTCTGTATCCCGGAGCTGACCTACCTGGCAGCCTCCGGATATATCCTGACCTCCCAGGCCTTGGTTGGCGAGATGATGGGGTTGCTGCCTATCTTTGCCATGGAGGAAGGCCGTCTGACACCCATGGAGAAGGTGCGCACCCAGCGCCATCTCTTTGAATCGTTTCAAGAGTTCATGGAAGAGTTTGAAGATCCCTGCCACATCGCCCTGATGCGCGGTGCCGGATCCAACCCGCTGAGAACCCGTCCTCTGCGCACCTACGTCCAGGAGAACTTCCCCAGGACACCTTTCAGCGAGCACCCCCTTGGGCCGCATACGGCCGCGATGTTCGGGCCGCAGAGCATCGGACTGGTGATCATGGAAAACGGATAAAGCAGCTTGAGAATCAGCTTTGTCACGGATAGCACTTCCGACATTCCCGCGGAGCTGGCTGAAGAGTACGACATCGAGGTCGTCCCGGCGATCATCAATCTCAACGGCGAGAGCTATGAGGACGGAAAGGGCATTTCGCGCGAAGAGTTCTATACCCTCCTGCCGAGGTTGACCCTGCTGCCGACCACGTCGGCTCCTTCGGTGGGCAGCTTTCAGGAACGCTATGAGCGCCAGCTGAGGGCGGGGGCCACGGCTGTCCTGTCGATTCATCCGCCGGAAAGTTTGAGTGGCATCATCAATGCCGCCCGGCTGGCTGCCGTGGAGTTTGGCGATCGCGTCCACGTTCTGGACAGCGGTCAGGTGAGCCTGGGGCTCGGCTTCCAGGTTTTAATGGCCGCTGAACAGGTCCAGAGCGGGGCCCTCTTGGAGGAGACTCTGGCCCGGATCCAGGGGATCCGCCAGCGGATCCACCTGGCTGCCGTGCTGGACAGCATCGAATACGTTCGCCGCAGTGGACGGGTATCCTGGGCAAAGGCAATGATCGGGAGCGTGCTGCGGGTCCAGCCGCTGATCTCCCTGCAGGTCGGCATTGTCGAAAGGTTGGGACAGGTGCGCACGCGCGCCCAGGGTGTTCTGCGCCTGAGTGAGCTGCTCAATGCCTGGGAACCGCTTGAACGGCTGGCCGTTCTGCACACCAATACCGAGGCCTCCGCCAAACACCTTTTAGAAGAATGGCGAACCCGCGTCCCGATCCCGCCGCTCCTGGTAAACGTGACCACCGTGGTCGGCACCCACGTCGGACCGAACGCCCTGGGGTTTGTGGGGGTTTCGGCTGTGTAGAGGTTGATTTGGCTTTTCCTAGGGGCGCGGCGCGAAGATCGATCTTCGCGCCGCGCGGGTTAAATGCCATGATAAAATACTCCCATGCGGCCTTCCCTGGAAAAATTGCGGAAATTCTTCCGCCTTGAGCACTCGAACGGCTATACCGATAACGCGGTGATCGGCGGGCTGGCGAAAACCCTGGATATCTGGGAGGGCGAAGCCCGCAATGACGGCCTGCCGGAGGACGTCATCCAGTCCGTAGGAGCTGTGCTGCGCGGCTATGGGGATCAGGATCCGGAGGCGCGGGCCGAGTCCTTGCAGGGTCTGTGGAAGCAAATCGGCGAGAAAATGCCAGAGGCGGCTCCGGTCAGCAGACACGCCTCGAAAGAGCCCCTGCAGGAGGACAGGCTGCAGGTGGCCGTGGCGGATATTCCTCCCGCGGCCCAACCAGCTGTGCCGGATGAGATGGAAGCGGCCCCTGTCCCTGCGCCTGCTCCGGAGAGAACGGCGGCGCGTCCCGAGCCAAGAGGCCCAGGCCGGGCCGAAGGTCGCCCGGGCGGTATTACCAGCAAGACGCCCATCGCTTTGAATGCTTCCCTGACAGTCCTGGCAGGGGTAGGGCCGCGTCACGCCGCCATGCTGGCCAGGCTGGGTTTAAATACCCTGGGGGACATGTTGTATTATTTCCCGCGTCGCTACGACGATTACAGCCAGCTCAAACCCATCCATGATCTGTTTTACGGCCAGCAGGTCACCGTGATCGGAACGGTGATATCCGTCCACCCCCGCCAGGTGCGCGGTGGGAAGATGTCCATCTTCGAGGGGGTCATCAACGATGGAACCGGGGGATTGCGTCTCACATGGTTCAATCAGCCCTGGCTGGCCAACCGCTTGAAGGTGGGGGAGGCGATTTCTGTCTCAGGCGTGGTCCAGCAGTATCTGGGCCGATTGGTCATGAACAACCCCGATTGGGAGCCGGTGGAGGCCGAGAACCTGAGCACCAACCGCATCGTGCCGGTCTATCCGCTGACGGCCAACGTCACACAGAAGTGGCTGCGCAGGCTTGTCCACCAGGTGGTTACTTACTGGGCTCCCAAGCTGACCGATCACCTGCCGGATTCCATCCGCCGGTCTGCCGGTCTCATCGATCTCAGCACAGCCCTTCTGCAGGTCCACCGCCCTGAGACCCAGGATCAGCTGCACGCGGCCCGCCAGCGCCTGGCTTTCGACGAAATTTTCTTCCTTCAGATGGGCGTCCAGCGCCAGAAGCGCGACTGGAAAGTGGGGACGGCGCGTGTCTTTGAAGTCTTAGACGACTGGCTCGCTGCCCGCCTGGCGGTGCTGCCCTTCACCCTGACCGAGGTCCAGCGGCGCGCCGTGGCGGAGGTGCGCTCCGACCTGAAATCCGGCACACCGATGAATCGTCTGCTGCAGGGCGATGTCGGTTCTGGGAAAACCGTCGTGGCGGCCTTGGCGAGCGCGATTGTCGCCCGCTCCGGCGCACAGTCTGCGATCATGGCGCCCACATCGATCCTGGCCGACCAGCACTACCGCAGTTTTGTATCTTTGCTGGCCGGAGAGGAGACCCTCCAGCCTGAAGCGATCCGGCTGCTGATCGGGGATACCCCTGAACGGGAGAAGGAGGCGATCCGGGCCGGGCTGGCGAGCGGTGAAATAAAAATCCTCATTGGAACGCACGCCCTACTGGAAGGACCGATCACCTTCTCCGACCTGCAGTTTGTTGTCATCGACGAACAACATCGCTTTGGTGTCGAGCAGCGCGCCTCCCTGCGCTCCAAGGGCACCAGCCCCCATCTCCTGGTGATGACCGCTACCCCCATCCCACGTTCGCTGGCTCTGACCGTTTATGGAGACCTGGACCTGTCGGTCATGGATGAAATGCCTGCCGGCCGCCAGAGCACCGAGACCCATGTCCTTTTCCCGACCGAGCGGGAGCGGGCGTACAGCCTGATTCGCGGCCAGATTGCCAGCGGACATCAAGCTTTCATCGTCTACCCGCTGGTGGAGGAGAGCGAAAAAAGCGAACTGCTGGCAGCTACGGAGGAACATGAGCGGCTCCAGAAAGAGATCTTCCCGGACCTCCGGCTGGGATTGCTGCATGGCCGTATGCGACCGGAAGAGAAGGATGCTGTCATGCTGGCCTTCCGCGCCTGCCAGTATGACCTCCTGGTCTCGACCACCGTGGTCGAGGTGGGCGTGGACATTCCGAATGCCACCGTGATGCTGGTTGAAGGCGCCAATCACTTCGGGCTGGCCCAACTGCATCAGTTACGCGGGCGCGTCGGGCGTGGCGAGACTCAGTCCTTCTGCCTGCTGATCCCGGACCACGACGACGCGATGGAGAACGAGCGCCTGGCTGCCATGGCCGAGACCAACGACGGTTTTGTCCTGGCAGAGCTGGACCTAAAGCAGCGCGGCCCCGGCGAGTTCCTGGGCACCCGCCAGGCAGGGTACGCCTCCAGTCTGCGCATGGCTTCCTTGAGCGATATTGCGATGATCGAAAAAGCCCGTCTCCAGGCCCAGGGGCTGTTCGAACGTGACCCGGATTTAAAGGAGCCGGAGCACCAGCTCCTGGCTGAAGCCCTGCAGCGCTTTTGGAGCGGCGGGAAAGGTGATGTGAGCTGAGCGGGTTGAGCCGGAGGGCAGACCGGACAGGGTCCCTCAGGCGAGCTGAATAGAGATTGGAGCTGGCATGGTGCGTGCAGTATTCCCCGGAACGTTTGACCCGATCCATTACGGTCATATCAACATCGCGGCGCGCGCCGCGCGCCTCTTTGATGAGGTCTTTGTTGCCGTCTACGATCGACCGTTGAAAACCCTGCTGTTCTCTCCCGAAGAGCGCATCGCCCTGGTCACCGAGACCTTCAAGGGGCATGCCAAAATCCGTGTGGTCGGCTACAGCGGCATGACGGTGGATTTCTGCCGTCAGATCAAGGCTCAGGTCATCGTGAGAGGGCTGCGCGTCTTCTCTGATTTCGAACTTGAATTCCGTATGGCACTCGCCAATCACCGCCTGGCCCCGGATATCGAAAGTATCGCCTTCATCACTGACGAGGAGCACACCTTCCTCTCGTCGAGCACCGTACGGGAGATCGCTTCGCTGGGGGGTGATGTTTCCAGCATGGTCCCCCCGCACGTCGAGTCGGCTTTAAAGGAGAAAGTGAAGGACATGAGTGACCAGCAATTAAAGCCATTCGGGATTAAAATATAGAAGCGGTGCTTGCGCCACAATGAGCGGAGGAGCCCATGGATATCCTTCACCTGGTCGATCGTCTGGAAGAGTTATTTAATGAAAGCCATCCAATCCCGTTGACGCATAATGTCATCGTGGATGAGGACCGCTTCCTGGATATTATTGATCAGATGCGCATCTCCATCCCGGAAGAGGTTAAAAAGGCACAGCAGGTTTTTTCCCAGAAAGACCGGGTCCTGGCCCAGGCGCAGGAGGAAGCAAACCGGACCCTCGCCTTGGCGCGTGAGAAGGCTGATCAGCTGATTGAGAAGGACTCCATCGCGCAGGATGCCCAGCGCCGCGCCGGTCAGATCCTGGAGCAGGCGCGTATGGAAGCCGAGAATGTCAAAGCCGGGGCAGAACAGTACAGTATGGACGCGTTGATGAACCTGGAGGTCGAACTGGAGCGACTGCTGAACCAGGTGCGCAATGGCATCCAGGTCCTGGAGCAAAAGCGCCCTCCCATCGAGCAGGCCAAAACCCTGGACAAGTAAACACAACGACCTCCGCTTTTTTCTACGGAGGTCGTTTGATTTAATCGAGAGGCTGGTTAGGCACCCGTCCGGTCTACCTTGCGGATGACCATGATCACCTTACCCTTGATCTCCAGTGGTTCGTCCTTGGGGTAGTAAATCGGTTTCATGGTCGGGTTGGCAGGCTGCAGGCGGTAGCCGTCCTTTTCCTTGAAGAAGTACTTCAAGGTGGTTTCGTCGCGCGCCTGGAGCCAGATCGCCACCATGTCCCCGTTATTGGCCTTTTGGGCCGGTTTCATGACCACAATATCCCCGTCGTTGATCATGGCGTCGATCATGGAGTTGCCCTGGACCCGCAGGGCGTAGGGTTCCAGGCCCTTTTCTTGCGGTGGGAGCAGGCTGCGGGCGACATCGACCGCATCCAATTCGTCTCCGATGTAGGTGATCCCGGGATCGGGAACCAGGATGGGCTTACCGGCGGCGATGGGTCCAAGGATGGGAATCTTCACCACGTTGGTGCTGCTGGCGTTGGTCAACCGCACCGCGCGCGAATATTTGGCGTCCCGCTCGATCAAACCCATCTCCGTCAGCTGCTTAAGATAGTAGGTGACCACCGAGGTGGAGGAAATCCCGGTCGCCTCGCCGATCTCCCGGATGGAGGGGGGGTAGCCCTGCTCCCTCAGCCGCAGGTTGAGAAAATCCAGGATTTTCTGATGGCGTTCGGTCAAACCTTTTCGTGTTCTCACCATATGGTTCTTCCTTTCCCGGCCAAACAAACATTTGTGCTAATAATATAACACGAACACCCGTTCTATGTCAAGTGGGAATTTCCTGAATTTCAGGTGTTGGTTCGGGCATTAAAAAGGGATAGGTCCTTTCGGCAAAAGATCTCAAGGGCTTCCAGATAATTGGTTGGATGGCGATCCTCCGTCCGGAAGCCCCTGTTGAAATCTTGGGGAGCGTGGGCATCATTTCTGGAGAAAGTGCAGCAACCTCTCCTGCCTTCCGCAGGAGAGGTTGCTGGAGAAGTACCCCTTTTATGGATCAGCGGGGTTTACGCCGCGGGGTGTTTGATGGGATCTGTCGGTGGGTTCAGCGCCCGTAGTTTTCTTCGGAGGTTTTCTCGAACAGCTCCTGGAGCGGCAGTTTTGCCCAAGCGGCATATTTTTTCATATCCAGGCCGAGTTTTGCGGCCACGCCGCGGCCGTAATCGGGGTCGGCCTTGTAAAAATGTACCAGCTGCCGGACCACAATACGTTCCGGAACGCCCTGCATGGCTTCTGCCAGATTGCTGAAGAGCTGTTCCTTCTGGCTGGCGTTCATCAGGCGGAACAAGCTGCCGGGCTGGCTGTAGTCATCGGCGCCCTCGCGGGGGTTGTAGCGGTCAGCATCGCCGGAGATCTTGAGCGGGGGCTCCAGGTAGCGCGGGTCCTCCACCGGGCCGCCGAAGCTGTTCGGTTCGTAGTTGATTGCGCCGCCAGAATTGTCGTCGAAACGCATGTTGCCGTCGCGGTGGTAGGTGTTGACTTCGGAATGCGGCTTGTTGACCGGTAATCCGGCGTAGTTCACGCCCACGCGGTATCGGTGCGCATCGGCATAGGACATGATGCGGGCCTGGAGCATCTTATCGGGTGAGAAGCCGATGCCGGGGACGATGTTCGCAGGTTCGAAGGCGGCCTGCTCGATCTCGGCGAAATAGTTCTCGGCGTTGCGGTTCAATTCCAGGAGGCCGACCTCGATCAGGCGGTAGTCGGCGTGCGGCCAGACT
>Ga0187877_1002323_pt1 | contig 17207 bp, 18 predicted proteins | sample June2016WEW_17_1_3_FD_132430 | JGI IMG/M metagenome (GOLD analysis project Ga0187877, IMG submission 132430) | Peatland microbial communities from SPRUCE experiment site at the Marcell Experimental Forest, Minnesota, USA - June2016WEW_17_100 | ecosystem: Environmental > Terrestrial > Soil >... | reverse complement strand
GTGCGCGCCATGCTGGCCCTCTGCCGCCATACCGACCAGCTGCGCGCCCTTGCCTATCGCTATCTCCCCCTTCAAACTCCTCCCAGAACGTATCAGACCACACAGTTTCTGGAGGTAGAATATTCACAGGCCGCTCAGGCTTCGTTGCCTGCCTTTCAAGGACCGCACCAGGACCGACCCTGGGTCCGTTCCCTTCACCGGCTGATCTATGGCCGCTGATCTCTCTCTTTCCCTGTTCTATGGAAATTCGATACAGTAACGGTTCCACGCCGGTGGCACACCAAGGTCGGGATCAACCCCTCCAGAGATATTTAAGGGTGGTTGCCGGCACCTTCAGTTGGGAAGGGGTTTCTCTTCATCGGGCCTCATTTCATGTAGTTCGGATTTAAATTACACCGTATTATTTCATAATTATCCGTACTGTTCACCCCCCTTTTTTTGAATTGGGGATGGTGTTGACATTCGGGAAAACCAGCCGCGGGGTTTGGCCATCCGCCTTGACCATCCAGCCTTTCTTATGGGCTGCCACATCAGTCCAAGTCATCTTCATAATACGCGTGCTATGGAATCAACCCTTAAAGAACTGATGGAAAAAATTTAAATTCCTACACATTAAGAGCGACCTGCATTTTACGGACGGACCGGTCTAGGATGCGGCCTGCCACCCGGTCAACTGCCGTGGCATTCCTTTTGACTTCATCCTGGCTGGGCGTTGGGCCTTCCGGAGCATGCTGGCTGAGATAAGCGGCCATCGCTTGACGTCCAGCCGAGACCAAGAGCTGCTGCCTCAGGTCGCTCATATTGAATTCGGTGGTGCCATACCCCTTAGCTGGCAGATGGACCACAATCTTTTCGTAGGCGTCGATCACCATTTTGTCGTGCGCAGAGATCGCCGTGTCGATCAGACTCGAAATGCGCCGGACCGTATGAAATTCCTCAAGGTCGATACTGGCTTTTTTGGCTGTAGGTTGGTCCGTCCCTGGAACCGGCAGCGTCTCGTCGATCAACAGCCCTAACACGGGGTCGTCCACCTTCGGACCCATCACATCGGTCACATCCTTCAAGTTAGAGAGGTAGAGCTCGAGGGGAAAACAGGAAAGCAGACCCCCATCGACGATGGTGTGGCCGCTGATATCCTGTCCGTAGTAGGGTCCCCACCCTGACTGCCAGACGACCTCCTGCCAGAGAAGCGGGATGCTCATCGACATCCGCACGGCCCACACCAGAGGGCATTGGGGGGCGGTCCGGTGATTGAGGACCAGCATGCTCTCGCCGGTCGTATCGGCTGCGACGACGGTAAGCTCCTTCCGGGTGGCCGCGAAGTGCTCTTCCAGGGTCATCTGGCTGAACTGACGCGGTTTTCCCTGGTACGTCCCGGAATCCATCTTGGCCTGGAGCCAGACGATAAAGGCGTCGGCAGAATACCAACCCCCGCGTTGAACAAAGGAAAATAAATGCCGGGAGCGCGGCTGCTTGGCAAACCAGTCGACCAGGTGGTCATCCAGCCCGTCCTCGAGCGCCGCGGGGAGAAGGGGGATGTTGATGCTTTTCAGCAGGTTCAGGAAATCGTTATCCTGGAGGTCCTTCGCCGTGAACGGCGCCGGAGTTCCCATAAAATTCGTAAAAACGGATTGCCCATCTTTCTTCTCCTGCAGGGCCGACAGCATCTCCTGGGAACTGTACCCGACAGATAGTAGGGAGGCGGTGATCGCCCCGGCCGAGGTCCCGAGCAGGCGCGCGTGGGTATGGCCGCGGGCTTCAAACTCCTGCAGCGCTCCCACAAAGACCATACCCTTTGCACCTCCGCCTTCGAAAACCAGATCGTATCTCATCCGATTCCTCCTTTACGATCACCCAAATATACTACAATTTCGACAAAAAATAGCTTAATCTCGTAATGAAATGACCGAGAGCCGCAGCGCTGGCAACCTGCGTGTGGCTGACTCGAAGTGTGGAGACAAAAAGTCATCGCGTATAACGACTTTATGGTATCCTTAGCCATAGACTCCACCCCCGGGAGGGCCCATGTACATCGCCATCGAAGGCGTCATCGGGGTCGGGAAGACCACCCTGGCGCGGCTGCTCGAGCCGGTCTTCGACGCTGAACTGTTGCTTGAAGTCTTCGAGGAAAACCCCTTCCTCTCCGATTTCTACTCCGACCGCGAGCGCTATGCCTTCCAAACCCAGATATTCTTCCTGCTCAGCCGCTACCACCAGCAACGGCGGGCCGTACCAGAAATCCTGAAGAGGCAATCCCTGATCTCCGACTACACCTTCGCCAAGGACAGCCTTTTCGCCCGCATCAACCTGGCAGGGGATGAGCTGGAGATGTACAACCGGGTCCACGAGGCCCTGGCCGAGAAGATTGTTCCACCGGATCTGCTGGTATACCTGCGGGCCAGCACCGATGTGCTGATCGGGCGCATCGCCACGCGCGACCGCTCCTACGAACGCAACATGGACCGGGCCTATATTGAAAAGCTCAACCAGGCTTACGAAGACTTCTTCTCGCAGCCATACGGCAACACCCTCGTCCTGACGATCGACACCGACCCGCTGGATTTTGTCCATTTCCCGGCGCATCTCAAGCTGATTGAGAACCGCATCCGGGCCTCCCTCAACCTGCCCCCGTACCAGGAGCAGCTGCTCTTCGAGAAGTGACCTGGATGCGCCTGACCCGTCAGACCCTGCTCCGCATTGCCAAGGAGACCGCCCAAAAGCGAGCTCTCTCGGATCGCGGCCTGGTCGCGGCCTACCTGTCGGGCTCCCTGCTGACCGAGGACCCCTTCCTGGGCCATGCCACGGACATCGACCTAGTCTTTGTCCATGCCGACCCGCCGCAGGTCCGCCGCGAGATCCAGCCGGTGACCGCCGAGGTCCACCTGGACATCTTTCACAGGTCCCGCAGCGAATATGACCGACCGAAGGAATTGCGCGTCCATCCACACCTGGGCCCGGAACTATACGACCCCCTGCCGATCTACGTGACGGAGCATTTTTTTGAATTCGTCCAGGCCGGGGTGCGTGAAAAGTATCATGACCCCTCAAACGTGCTCGCCCGCGCCCGCCAGGCTGCCGAATCCGCCCGCCAGGTATGGACAGAGCTCGCCCCGGCCGGCCCCTTCAACCCGGAACTACTGCTGGCCTACCTGAAGGGGGTTAACCTGGCGGCAGACGCCATCGCCCTGCTCAGCGGCGGCCCCCTGCCCGAACGGCGATTCCTACTCCAGTTTCCTCAGCGGGCGCAATCGGCCGGACGCCCCGGCCTGACTGCCGGGCTGCTCGGTCTGCTCGGCGGCGGTCAGGTCGATACAGGGATGCTCAGCGCCCTGCTCCCCGAGTGGATCAAAGCCTTCACCGACGCCTCCGGCAGGCCGGGTTTTGACATACGCCTGTCCACACCTCGCTTGGGATATTATCGGCTGGCCTGCGAAGCGTTGCTGGCGGGTGGAACCCCGCAGTTCGTGCTCTGGCCGCTGCTGGTGACCTGGACCCTGTCCGCCAACGTTTTGCCTCCGCCCAGCCAGTCCTCATGGCAGGAGGCTTGCGAGCGGCTGGGGCTGGCAGGCGGGGCTTTTCCAGAAAGGCTGGAAGCGCTGGATGCCTTCCTCGACACCGTCGAAGAAGTGCTGGAGGGTTTTGCCTCCAACAACGGCCTGTAGCGGCCATATCTTGGGGGTCCAGACACCCGCCTCAATGGCCCAGACTGTGGATAACTGCCCTAAAACTGTGGATAAAGGTCGCCGCCTGTGGAAAAGGCGCTCAATTGTTCGATTATTGCACCCCAAGATATGGGGGTATGATATTTTCCACCCCCAATCTGTGCCCCAGCTTTAAAAAGGGTCGAAATGCTCACCCGGGTTTCAAGCTTTTATCCCCATACGACCGCCGCCCGGCGGCGGTCTTTTCCGCTACATCTTGGACGGACCCGGAAAGGTACTCCACAGGTAGGCCCCTTTTCAGGTTTTCCACTTATCCACAGTCTCTACTAATACGACTAAAATCCATTTATACTCATTAAAGAACAGAGTTACGAATGATTAAACCTTGGGTCACTTCCTGAAAGAAATCCCCTCTCCGGTGAAAATTGCTTGCAGGTCCACTTCATCGGGTGTATAGTCGGGTGCAATATCGATCCGTAACCACTCTTTATAAGATGGATCAGTTCCACTGGAGGCCACACGATGAGTGTCCCAGATCTTCCAACCCTACCTGAAATCAGTGCACAATCGAAAAGCGGCATCAAGTACCATATCCTTGGGACGGTCCAGCAGACTCTGTCCGTGGAGCTGCAGCCCAGCCAGGTTATTTACTCGGATGCCGGAGCCTTGTCCTGGATGACGGCCTCGGTCAATATGAGCACTACTTCGGGCGGTGGCCTGGGTGGGATGCTCAAGCGGGCGGTCTCCGGGGCCACCGTATTTATCATCAATTTCAGCGCTGTGGGTCAACCCGGTCAGGCCGCATTCAGCACCGATTTCCCGGGCAAGATCCTGCCGATCGAATTGGATGCCGGACAGGCGATCATCCTGCACAAGCATGCATTCCTGTGCGCGGAGAAAAGCGTGACCCTGGATGTCTTTTTCACCCGCAAGCTGGGGGCGGGCATGTTCGGGGGTGAGGGGTTCATCCTGCAGAAGCTCACCGGGCCCGGGATCACCTTTGCTGAGCTGGACGGGGATGCGGTGGAATACAATCTCCAGCCCGGCCAGGTGATGAAGGTCGAGCCGGGGCATGTGGCCATGTTCGAAAGCACCGTCTCTTTCGACATCGAAATGATCAAAGGTGTGGCCAATGTCCTGCTCGGCGGGGAAGGCCTCTTCCTGGCAACCCTCAAAGGGCCGGGCCGCATCTGGCTGCACTCGATGACCGTCAGCAAGATGGCCCATCGGCTGATCGAATACCTGCCGGAAAAGAAAGGCTAGTCCGGACAGTGCTCCAGACATAGGCCCTTTGGAGTAAAATCCGAAGGGCTTCTATATTGAGGAACGAATCGATGGGAAATGAAGACACACGGATCCCGATAAAAAACGGCACGCATGTGGAGGTGGAACTCATCAGCCGCTCCGGAAAAAGCGAACGCCTGGCCTTCACGCTCGTCGAGGACGAGCAGGCCGATTTTGCCGCCGGCTTCCTGGGAGAGGGGACCCCTCTGGCACGCACGCTGATCGGACACACGGCCGGGGAGCTCCTGCCATACGCGGCGGGGGACCTCCGTTCGGTCAGGGTCATGGTGGTCACAGTCAGTGAGCGCACTCAAGGAGAGAATGTAGCCGCCCGGAGGAAAGCCGTCCTCCGGCAAGCCGTGGACCATTCGGACTATATCAATGCCATGATCTTTGCCTCCTCCGTCAACAACAAGTGGGGGGATTACGATGTGGAAGGCTTGGATCCCGACCAATGGACAGACAAGCCGGATCAGCCGGACGATCCCGATTGATCGATCAACTCGGATTTTCTAAGATGTGTCTTGTCCTTGATCGCAGGAAGGCAGCAACTCCCCCTAGGATTGGGGGTTTGTAACATAGATACCAGGCCGGGCCGTGTGGGCCCGGCCACGAGCCTTTTGCTGGAGGTCATCGCCGATGGAACAGGACAAGATCAAAGTGTATGGGTACCGCTGGGTGGTACTCCTGGCGTTCATGCTGATCGTGATGGTCAACCAGATGCTCTGGATCACCTTCGCCTCGATCACCGGGGACGCCACCAAGTTTTACGGTGTCTCGGACCTGAGTATCGGACTCCTCTCCCTGGTCTTCATGGTCGTTTTTATCATCTTCTCATTTCCCGCTTCCTGGGCGATCGACACCTACGGGATCCGGGTCGGGGTGGGCATCGGGGCGGCCCTGACGGGGCTTTTCGGCATTCTGCGCGGCGTCTGGGGGGCCAACTACACCCTGGTGCTCGTTGCGCAGATCGGGATCGCCATCGGGCAGCCATTTGTTCTTAATGCGGTAACGACGGTGGCGGCGCGCTGGTTCCCGGTGAAGGATCGGGCGACCGCGACCGGGCTCGGCTCGCTGGCCATCTACCTGGGCATCTTCCTGGGTCTGGCGCTGACCCCCTTCGTGGTTCAGCACAGTGGGATCGCCGGAACGCTGCTCATCTACGGAATTGTTTCCGTGATCGCGGCCGTCCTGTTTTTCGTTTTGGTCCGCGAACGCCCCGCAACCCCTCCCTGTCCGCCGGAAATGGAAGTGCGCAGCCTGGTCATGGACGGCCTCCGGAAGATCTTCCGCATGAGGGACTTCGTCCTGCTGCTGGTCATCTTCTTCGTAGGATTGGGAGTGTTCAACGCGGTGACGACCTGGATCGAAGAAATCCTCAGTCCGCGTGGCTTCACCAGTGACCAGGCCGGGATCGCCGGCGGCTTGATGATCGTCGGCGGCATCCTGGGCGCTCTGGTCATTCCCACTTTCTCGGACCGCCTTCGCAGGAGGACGCCGTTCATCATCCTCGCCCTGGTCGGTGCGACGGTTGGGCTGGTCGGCATCACCTTTGCCACCAGCTACTGGCTGCTGCTCGTCGCCTCGATTTTGCTTGGATTCTTCCTGCTCAGCGCCGGCCCGATCGGATTTCAGTATGCGGCAGAAATTACCTACCCGACGCCGGAAGGGACCTCCAACGGCCTTTCGATCCTGATGGGCCAGATCTCGGGGATCATCTTCATTATCGCGATGGACAGCTTGAAATCTCCTGCCACGGGGTCGATGACGCCCTCCCTGATCGGGATGATTGGATTGATGGTGATCAGCCTGGTCCTTTCCTTCCTGCTCAAGGAGCCAGCCAGTTTGCTCACCCAGCCTGCTTCCACCACAAAGGCCGAAGCATAGATCCTCAATAAACCTCAACTCCAAAGAGCGATCCTCAGAAGGCTCTTCGATCGGATTTCGAAGAGCCTTTGTTGATTCGGAGGAAGCAGGTTTCGGGAGGCTGGCCCCAGTCGCGGCGATTCATCTCCTCCGCGGGAAACGGATTCGGAGGGATGCGAACCAAAGTTATAATATAAGGCATTGTGATGCGGAGTTAGGCAGGACCCGTGAACCGTACTCCTAAACTGACCCGTCCCCTGGGTATCGCCTTCTTCTCTTGCGGGATTCTGGCCGACATGCTGCTCTTCGCCCTGCTCTCATGGGCCGGGCTTGAAGCATACTTCTATTTCGACTACATGCCTGCTGAGAAGGCTCTGACCACCTTGAGATGTCCGTTCGTCCTGACGAGCCACGAGAGCGGCCTGGTGACCGTCACCTATTCCAATCCTTCCAGACTGACCCTCGCACCACAGGTTCAGACCGAGATCAGTTCCCCGGAGTTGTACCGGACGGTCAACACCATGCCTTCCTTCGCGCCGGGTGAAACGAAGGAACTGCAATGGACCATTACTTCGCAGGACGTCGTATTCGGGCATCTGATCCTGGCCGAGGTCTACGTGTCGCCCGTCTACGACACCCCGGATCGAGAGGGGCGGTGCGGTACACTTTGGGTGGACCTACCGATGCTGACCGGCAGCGAGCTCTTTGCCGGCGTGCTGACCGCCAGTCTGCTCTTCATGGCCCTGGGATGGGGATTGTGGATCTCCGGCAACCGCCCCATACGGGGCGGCAGACCGGAAGCCACACGCGCCATGCTCGCATTAACCTCCATCGTACTGCTCGGGACGATCGCAGGCGTTTTGGGCTGGTGGCTGCTCGGGCTGGTCTGTCTGGTCCTCACCCTCCTACTGATTCTTTCCACCCTCGGCTACGTTATCCAGCGGGGGTAGCAGACCCATCGCAGGAACTTCGCTTTCCTGGGAGGGTCGGACTCCTGATGATGCCCACGCGAGCGACGGGTAAAATTTACCCCGTAGAAAATTGAGATCAGAGAACGACCAGGCCGCGCTGCATGCCGATGCGGACGGCCTCCGTCCGATTGGTCGCCCCGAGTTTGGCATACAGGGACGAGAGATGGAATTTAACCGTATGCTCGCTGATCCCCAGGCTGATGGCAATCTGCTTATTGGCGAGCCCCTGAGCGATGCATTGCAGCACATCCATTTCGCGCTGCGTCACCGCCTCGGTGCCTGCATCCAGACCGGACAATTCGATCGGGGTGGGTCGCCTGAGGAGTGCGCTCATCAACCCCGGCGCGCCGACCCACAGGCCCTCGCTGAGAGCGGTGATCGCAGCTACGATTTCGGTTTCCGAGGCATTCAAGGGGAGCAGGCCCCCTGGATGGGAGGAGACCCTGCCGGCCAGCAGACGGGTCTCGTCGCCTCCGTCCGTCAAGAGCAGCACGGCCGCCTCGGGCAGGCTGACCTGCCAGGCAGAGGCCGGGATCGCTGCCAGCACCAGCACGTCCACTTCATCCCGGACGGCATCCCATTCCTCCAGGGCTGCTGCCTCGCCGACGAGCTCAAGGTCAGGGCGGGTGTTCAAGATCTCCCGCAGGCCGAGGCGCAGGGCCGGGTTGGGTGTGACCACGCCAATGCGGATCAAATGGCCCCCACCGGGTCCGACCGGTTCAGTGTGTTCGGATAGCCCTGGTGGGAGATGGCGTTCTGCACGAACTCGCGCGCCAGAGAGACCGGGATGGCAATGCTCTGGTCGCCTCCGACGATCATGGCGTTGATGCCGATCACTTCCCCGGCCCCGTTGACCAACGGCCCGCCCGAATTTCCCGGGGCGAGCGGGGCGTCGGTGCGGATGACCGTCAGACTGCCGTGTACCCCATGGGTCCGGGCCGTCGGCAGTGCGCTGACAATGCCACTGGAGACATAGCCGCGCTGGCCCCACGGATGTCCGAAAGCAAAGACCATCTCCCCGACGCGGGGCAGGGAGGGCGCAAGCCGGGCAGCAGCCAGGTCCGGTGCACTAACTGCCAACAGCGCCAGGTCGACCTCCGGATCCTGCGCCACCAGGTGCGCCTCCAGCTCGCGGTCATCCTGGAGCAGCACCACGGCGGGGTGTTTTCCGACCACATGGTGGTTGGTCAGTATCAGACCGCTGGAATCCCAGATGAAGCCGGCCCCTCCTCCGAAACGATGGCTGCGCACGACCACCAGGCTGGATTGGAGGCGCTGGACGAGTTCGTCTAAAGCTGTCCGCAGGGCTCCAGAGAAGTTAAGAAAGTCCTTCATCGGGCACCTACAGCTTTCGCTCTGCTACGGTGACATTGACCACTTTGGGCTGCCCGGCGCGCAGGAGCTCGATGGGTGTGGCCTTCCCGATCCTTTCCTCGTTCAGCTGGGAATACAACTCGTCGGGGTTGGTCACCGGGGATCCGGCGATACCCACCAGGATATCCCCGACCATCAGGTCTCCGCTGAAGGCCGGGCTGTCCGCTTCCACGCCGACAATCAACAGGCCAATCGTCTGTTCTCGTTTCAAGGCCTTCTGGGCCGCGGCGGGGATTTCCACCGGCTGGCTGCGGATGCCGATGTACCCGCGCAGGACATGACCATGAGCGGCGAGCGCACCAGCCACCTGCCAGGCCAGGTCGGCCGGGATGGTGAGAGGCATGCCGCGCGCCAATCCGGAGGTATTGATTCCCAGCACCCGCCCGGAGGCGTCCACCAGCGGGCCACCCGAGAAGCCCGGGTAGGAGATGGCGTCCGTGCGGATGTAACGTTCGAGCATGCCGCCCCGCCCCGTACGAACCGGGCCCCCGATGGCGCTGACCACGCCCAGGCTGGCCTGGAGCCCTTCCCCGTCCGGTCGGCCTAAGACCAGGGTGAGCTGCCCGATGCGGGCCGGTTCGGTGGCAGGTGCAGCGGTTGTTGCGGTGGCATGCTCAAGGCGCAGCAAAGCCAGATCGCTTCCAGGGTCCCTCCCGGCCAGTTTTGCCGGAATTTCAGTTCCATCAGACAGCAGGACCATGATGTCCTCTTCCCGTTCCACAACATGGTCTGCAGTAAGGATCAAATCTGCGGCGTACACGATTCCGCTGCCCGGCAGGCGGCGGCGGGCGTTCACCAGGACGGTTGCCCCGCCGGCCTGCTCGGCTGCGCTCGCCAGGGCCTCCGAAAGTTCTACCAGCACATTATTGGCCATGTTTTCACTCCTTCGGTCGATCATCAGTGGGATTGGTTTTTCGTGTGCTTAGTATAATCGGACGGCGGGCGCCGCGCCTCGCCCGAAAGGACTGAGTCGACCTGGAAATATGGCTAGGGCGTCGTGAGGAGGTCCGGGCCGATTTTATCGGTGTTTGAGAAAAACATGCGGCGATCAGGTCCATTGACAAATTAGAATATACGTTCTACAATCTCTGCCGAGAGGAATAACCCCCAATGGATCAGGAGGCGACTATGGCCAATAACATTTCCGAACAAATCAATGAAATCGGCCGAAACGTTGAAGATTTCGCCGGTTATGATGTGCGGGTAAAAGTGATGGAAGGGAACGACAAGATCCTCTCATCCTCCAATTCTATAAAAGTGGCCGAATGGACCAAATCGGCCATGGATCGGCTCGACCTGCTCACCGATGGGGCAACCAGTGCCCAGATTATGCTCAACTGTGGATATAACTGCATCCTGGTCAACCAACGTCCGCTTGTCAGTGCAAAAGCCCGTCGCAAGAAATACCCTAGTGAAGGGGCTTTTCTCGAGGCGGAGGTGAAGAAGCCGCCCAAGGGAATGCGCTTCGAACGGAAAGGGAACACTTTAATCCAGTATTATACGCCCCGTTCTTACGGGAGCGGGATGCGCTGCTACTGCAGTCTGTTGTGCGGCTTGCCAGCCAGCCAGACCGCCTCGCTGACCTACTGCCAGTGCTCACGCGGCTTCGTCCAGAAATATTGGGAGGGAATCCTGGGGCGTCCGGTCGAAGTAGACTTGTTAGAATCGGCCATTTCCGGGGCGGACGAATGCAAGTTCGTCATCCATTTCTAAGAGAAATTCTCATCATGCTCAAAAATCTCCTACAGGTCAGCTTGCAGGAGATTTTTAAACAGATAGTTCTCCAGGACTACCCCGGAGGACCGTCGCTGGATCGAAGGGATCGGCTTAGAACAACCCTCGCAAGGTCAACAGAAATCCAAAAATCATGAACGGTATACCGACGATGGCACCCACGACCGTAACGGTCAGTACCACCCCCAGGATCAGGAACACCACGCCCAGGATGACCGCGACCAGACGTCCGGTCGCGATCACGATGCCGGTGATCAGTTTCCAGATGGCCCAGAACGGCCACAGGATCCACGGGATCCTCTTGCCGTGTTTTCCTTCCACCATATGCGCCTCCATAAAAAATCTACGCTGAGCTTCTGGAAAAGTTGTGACCGCCGCGTCCCTCACGGCAGAGGGACATGGAAGGCTAGGATCGCCAGCACCAGAAGCACGGCCAGCAGCAGGCAGAACCCGAGCAGACCCCCGACCAGCCACGGCGAGGGTCTGCCTCTCTTTTTGTGCGCGGGGTATGCCGGGACCGCCAGCAGCACCACGGTGATGTTATCCGGGCCGCCGCGTGAGGTTGCCAGGTTCACCAGTGCCTGCGCCGCTGACTTCAGACCCAGGCCGGCCGGACTGCCCGAGGATATTGCAGCATGTACCGCCTCCCAGATCTCATCTGCCTCTACCAGATCGGTCAGTCCATCCGAGCACAGCAGCAGCACATCTCCTGGAATGAGCCGCAGTCCCTGGTGGGAGCGGGATTGGGTGTCGCTCTCGTCCTTGGCCAGGCGCATGCGCAGGTCAGCCTGAGGCGGCGTCGACGAACCCAGGTAGCGCCGAATGACGTGCAGGTTGGGATGGACACGCGCCTGGTCGGCGGGAAGGATGCCCTTCTCCACGGCTTCCTGGACCCAGGTGTGGTCGACGGTCAGTTGGTGAATCTGCTCCCCGCGCAGGAGATAAATGCGTGAATCCCCCACCGAGGCCGTGAACAGTTTGTCCTCGATGACCCAGGCGCAGGCGCAGGTCGTGCCCATGCCCAGACGCTGGGTGTCGTCTTTCGCCTTGGCGGCGATGAGCTCGCTGGTTGCTTGGACGGCATGGTTGAGGGTTGCCAGGGGTTCACCGGCGTCGCTCTGTTCAACCATCCGGCTGATGGCTTCCACGGCGATTTCCGCCGCCACCTCTCCAGCGCGATGACCGCCGATGCCGTCGGACAGGATGGCAAAAACGGAGGGTGTCGGATTGGCCTCGCTCAGCCGGAAAGCGGAAACGGCAAAGCGATCCTCGTTCTGCCGGCCGGTCAGGCCGGGATGGGTGAGAGCGGCAACCTGCAGGTGCGCACGGGAAATGCGGATCATGGCGGTGGAGGGGCCAGGCGCGGCTTACTCGCCTCCGGCGGTTTGCGCAGCATGAAACGGTAAGAAATCCGTCCCAAGTGGATGACATCGCCGTGTTTCAGGCGTCTGGGTTCCAGAATCTGCTCGTAGTTGACCCAGGTCCCGGCGGTCGATTTCTCGTCCGCGAGCTGATAGCCGCCGTTGGGGAGGCGGCTCAGGCGGGCGTGCAGCGGCGAGACGGAGGCATCGTCGACCACGTGGGTCGCCCGGGTCGGATCGGTGCCGAAGGTCATCTCTTCTGTGGTGATGGCGATCGGAGGGGCCGTCAAGGACTGACCATCATCTTTCAGCCGAACCAGGTAGGCCGGAGAGCTTCTCTCCCGGCCGGTGCGCGGCACGCGCAAGCCGGGTTTGCTTTCTCCGATCTTCACGGGCTGTGTGAGCGGGTCTTTCCTGAAGCGGCGGCTTGGAGTGCTGGACCGTCGGCGGATGCGGCCCCAGGCCAGGGTTGCCCCCAGCACGATTCCGGCCAGGAGCACGGCCCCGAAGGCCACCCATAGGCTGTGGCGGGACAGGTAAGCGGCCAGTCCCCGGCGCGGCTGGACGACGGTGATCGTCACCGGCACACTCAGGCTGGTCTTGCTCAACCCCAGGCTGTCCACCGCCACCACCTGGAGCGAATGTTGGCCGCTGGAGGTATACCCGCTCAAATCCCAGCTAAATTGGTCAAAAGGTTTGACCGTGTTCGCCGCCGCCACCTTGCCGTCCACCAGCAAGGTGGTCTGCACCAGCCCACGCGGGTGGTTGTCGGGAAACTCGATGATGATTTCGATCGGTTGTTCTTTGGGCTGCAATGCAGATGGGTTGGTTGTGTTGGCATCCGGCTCCTGGCGCACGATCTGTTCCGGAGGCGAGACCAGGATCGGATTGGGAGGTTGGACATTCATATTCCAGGTCAGCGCCCCGGAGGTCGCCTGCTGCCCGGTGAGGTTCGCGAGCACTGACAGGGTATGGCTGCCGGAGGTAGTGATCCCCGACAGATAGGTCAACCGATAGGTGTGGTGCAAGGGGTCCAGGTAACTCTCCGGGCTGGGCAGTGGCTGATCTCCAGAAAACAGGGTGTACTGCCCGTCGGTCTTGATCGCCAGGTCCTTGAGAGCGGTCGCGCCGCTGGTGGTGAAAAACGCGGGTGAGGCGACGATCCATACCGAAACATGGATCTGTAGTTGTATCGCGCGTTCTGTCAGGTTCTGCAGGGTGGGGATGGCCGGATTATCCGGCAGGGAGCTGATGAACAGGACGGCGCGCTTCATGCCAGGCTGGGCAGCCGGTTCTGAGCTCACATCCAGGGCGTTCGAAAGGATGTCCAGGCTAGGGTTGAGATTGCGCACGTCGGGCTTGAAGGCGGAGAGTGCATCCAGGAGAGCTTTATTACCCTGCAGGTGGGAGGCGGTCGGACCGCCGTTTGCCACCAGACTCATGTCATCAGAGGCATCCGCCGGGCGTACCGCGGCCCAGTCCTGGAGCGAGCGCAGGATTTTGTCCAGCCGGCTGATGCCATTCACATCGCGCAAGGCAAAGGCCGGACCCAGATTGAAGGCCAGGACGAACTGGGTTCCTGGGTGTAGCTCCTCCAGGGATGCCAGCGGGCGCGAGCTGCTGTCTTCGCGCAACGTGACCGCATCCGCTTTCAGTCCGGAAGCGAAGCTGCCGTTGGCGTCGTACACATCCAGGAGGGCGGTCATGGACGGAAAGGCAGAGGAATCCAACGCATAGAGGGCAGCCTGCGCCTGACTCGAGGGGGGCACTTCCGTTTGGGCGCGGGCGGGCGGAACCTCCCCCCACAGGTTTAAGAGGAAAAACAGGAGAAGGAGTGTCGAAACTTTATGCATAATCCACGATGACCGCGGCGTAGGTGCTGGGCAGTTTGGCCAGGCGCAGATCAGCCCTCAAGGTGTAAAACCTGGCTGGTCTCATTCAAAATACACGGAAGTTTTAAACTTCGGCGGTTCTTTGAGCGATTCGGTTTGCAAGGTCCTCCGCTTTTGTGAAGGAGGAGAGCCTTTGAAGCAGGCCAAAGTTGTTTGGGGTTTTCATCAAGAACCCCCCGTAGAGCCGGGGAGTTTCAGCGATTTTGATGATCATCAACCTCCTTAACTTCAGCATCCACGATCTCCTGATCGTCAACAGGCGGTGGGCCCTTCAGCGCCGGCAGCTTGACCCACTCGTGCAACCCGGCCCAGCCCAGCAAGATACCACCGACAGCAGTACCTGTCACGGAGATCGGCACGCCAGCAATGATCCCCATGACCAGCCCTTTGGCAATGGATTCTCCCCAGCTGTCTTTTGCCAGGTAATGCTGGACCATGGTTGTGGTGAGAAGACAAATTCCACCGATCAAGGGGACGGTGAATATCCAAAGCTCTGGGCCGGCCAAGTCAGGTATAGCAAAAAGATTGTCCAGTACAATGGTCGCCAATGCTGCAAATGGATGGATTGGGGCGGCTGGGATCGGGTGGCGGGGTTCAATCTGATGATCCATGGTTTCCTTATCCCTTTAAACGAAAAACGTTCGCAAGCTTATTCCCATTCAATCGTGGCGGGCGGCTTGCTGGTAATATCATACACTACTCTATTGATTCCGTGCACCTCATTGACAATCCGGTTCGCCACCTTCGCCAGCAGGTCGTACGGCAGGTGTGCCCAATCGGCGGTCATGAAATCGTCGGTGACCACCGCCCGGATCGCCGCGGCTTCCTGATAGGTGCGCTCGTCCCCCATCACGCCGACCGTCCGGACCCCGAGCAGGACCACGAACGCCTGCGCGGTGGCACCTCCCTTGCCAAGGTAGCCGGCCGTGGCGAGCTCCTGGGTCAGGATGGCGTCCGCAGCCTGCAGGCGTGCCACCCGTTCGGGGGTAATCTCTCCCAGGCAGCGTACGGTCAGCCCTGGACCGGGGAACGGTTGACGCCAGATTAACAGCTCAGGCAATCCAAGAGCTTCGCCCACCGCCCGCACCTCGTCCTTGAAGAGGTAGCGCAATGGCTCGACCAGGCTGAACGGCATGTCCTGCGGCAGCCCGGCGACGTTGTGATGCGACTTGATGCGCGCCGCCTTGTTGCGGTCAGGGGCGCTCGACTCGACCACGTCCGGATAGATCGTCCCCTGCACGAGAAAGTGCACCCCTCCGAGCTTCTGGGCCTCGCGCTCAAAGACGCGGATGAATTTTTCGCCGACGATATTCCGCTTCTGCTCAGGCTCGCTGACCCCTTTCAGTGCCTTCAGGAACTCCTGAGAGGCGTCCACGGCGATCAGTTCGGTCCCGCCGCCGAGCAGATCGTGAAAGGCCGCGGCGATTTGCGCCGGCTCATCCCGGCGGAGCAGGCCGGTGTCCACGAAGACCGCGATGAGCTGATCGCCGACCGCCCGATGCACCAGTGCGGCAGCGACCGTCGAGTCCACTCCGCCGCTCACCGCCGCCAGGACGCGTTCCCCTTTGACCTGCTCCCGGATGTGCCGCACGCTCTGCTCGATGATCGACTCGGGCGTCCAGTCGGGCTGCGCCCCGCAGATCTCGGTCACGAACCGGCGCAGGATCCCCGGGCCGTCGGGGGTGTGCTTTACCTCCGGGTGGAACTGCAGGCCGTAGTAATTGCGCTGCGGGTCGACCATGGCGGCCAGCGGGCTGTTGTCCGAGCGGGCCAGGGCGGCGAACCCCTCCGGCAGTCGCGTGATGCGGTCGCCGTGTGACATCCAGACAGGAAAAGATGAAGAAGGCAGCAAGGAATTGGGGGTCAGGGTCTCAACTTGGGCGGGGCCGTATTCCCGTTGCGGAGCCGGGTCAACCTGCCCGCCGAGGGCATAGGTCAGCAGCTGCATGCCGTAGCACAACCCGAGCACGGGCAGACCGGAGCCCAGCACGTAGGGTGGCAGGGTCGGTGCGCCCTCGGCGTAGACCGAGGCCGGTCCACCGGAGAGGATGAAGCCCTTCGGCTGAAGAGCCAGAACCTGCGGGGCGGGTGTGTCCCAGGGGAAGAGCTCGCAGTAGACATGCGCTTCACGTACGCGCCGGGCGATCAGCTGGGCGTACTGCGAGCCGAAGTCGAGGATCGCGATGGAATTTTGTGTCATCGGGGGGTACCTCAGGCAGTTCAGCCTCCAGGAACAGATCCATCGGCAAGGACGGGTCCAACCATGCAAACGAGAAAATCAATCACAACTGCCAAAGACGATCCGGCCGTCCTCCATCGAGGTGATGCTCACCAGCGATTTGATCGGCACGCCCAGACCCTGGAGGGCGGTACGCCCCCCTTCGAAGGTTTTTTCGATCAGCGTCCCGACGCCGACGATGACCGCCCCGGCTGTCTGCGCCAGCCGGACCAGGCCCAGGATGGTCGCTCCGCTCGCCAGGAAGTCGTCGATGATCAGCACTTTCTCCCCGCCCGCCAGGTATTCCGGCGAGATGATCAGCTCCACCATGCGGCCCTTGGTGTGGGAAGGCGCCAGTGTCAGAAAAACCTGGTCCGGCATGGTGATCGGTTTGGATTTGCGAGCGTAGACCACCGGCAGCCCCAGGTAGCGGGCCGTGGTGAGGGCAGGGGCGATGCCGGAGATCTCAGCGGTGAGGACCTTGGTCGCACCGACGGAGGCAAATCGCTCCGCCAGGGCGCGCCCGCACTCGTCCATCAGGGCCGGATCCACCTGGTGGTTGATGAAGCCGTCCACTTTCAAGATGCCGTTGCCAAGGTTCCTGCCATCCCGTTCAATACGCTCTTTGAGCTCTTTCACGATCTCCTCCTTGAATTTTCAAAGTCCGCCCGACCTTGACCCTGGTGGGATGTCCCGGGCGATCCGGGCAGGTCTAGACAGCGTGACACTCTGCTACCGCTCAAATGGCGCAGTTTCTTGGGTCGTGAAAACCCAAGCCACATGCCCGGTGTCCACGGGACTACGCTTGCCCGTTGCGTCGAACGGGTGACGATACTTGACCTCGG
>Ga0187877_1002312_pt1 | contig 17258 bp, 10 predicted proteins | sample June2016WEW_17_1_3_FD_132430 | JGI IMG/M metagenome (GOLD analysis project Ga0187877, IMG submission 132430) | Peatland microbial communities from SPRUCE experiment site at the Marcell Experimental Forest, Minnesota, USA - June2016WEW_17_100 | ecosystem: Environmental > Terrestrial > Soil >... | reverse complement strand
GTTCTTGGTTACACTCTGTTGTCATAGGGCTGTCTCCCTTCGTTGGCCTAACTACTACTCGCTATAGCTGTTATGCCACGAAACGACAGCCTTTTTATTTTTTTGTTGAGAAATTAGGGTTAGGCGGAGTGGGAGAAGCGCTTGCGAAAAGGCCCCACTTCTCGAAAAGTGCGAGAAGTGGGGCAGCCGCTGCGGAAGATACTTTAGCTTTACTGCTTTTCACTGCGCAACGCTTGTAACCGGACTTGCGCTAAGTGATAGGACGACTCGGGAATTTCGACTGCCGTTTTCGGTTTTGTTACTCGCGCATAGTTGGCTAGCGCGGCATCGCGCTCTCCGTACTGCTCTGCAATACGGCCGAAGGCGTACCAGTAATTGTCATCCGGCTCATCGAGATTCAGCAAATCCATGCTTTGAATAAGCACTTCGCGCGCCTCTTTAGTTTTTCCAACCTCAGCGTAGACGCAACCCAAAGTATGCAGAACGGATGTATTGTCCTTGCTCAACTCAGCGGCTTTGAGGGCATCCTCGACATCGGCGGGTTCGACTTTTCCGGTAAAGAGCGAGTACCAGGCGATGCTGTTCAGGTCTTGAGCCTCGGCTTTTCCTTCGTCGATAATGTTCTGCGCTAGAGCATGCGCCTTAAGATAGTCTCCGCGGGCCGCTGCGCTCCACACCAGAACGCGCATCGCAGCTATATCGCCGGGAATACGCTTAAGCCGTTCCGCCGCGAGTCTGTCCGCTTCTTCGAACCGGCCGAGCGCGCGCAGGTCGAACGACTGGTTGAAAAACGCCATCTCTGAGTCAGGGTATTGTCTTGCCAGATCCGCGCAAAGGACGAGGGCGTTGTCATACTCATTCAGAATGTTATGGCCGCTGACCAAGGCGAGTACGATATTCAGTTTTTCCGCGTCGTTGCGAGCGGAGTCCCTGGCTGGCTCCAGGATGGCCAGACCTTGCGCAGCGGTTTGCTTGTCTGCCGTCAGGATCGAGGCAGCCGCCAGCTTCATCGTGGTGGCATCCGCGTCTTTTCCCTTCGTCCAAAAGCGTGCAAAGAACGGGCCCGAGAGGGGGTCGTCGCCGCCCGCAAGATGCATATCTTCCCGCAACCAGTCGAGCAGCACGCGAGCGCCGGCGAGATTGTTGGCGGCTATACGGTCCAGGGCCTCCAAGCCGATGGCGGCCGGCAATCGGGAAGTGGCAAGCACCTTGTAGTGGCCGTCTTCTTTTACGACATACGTGGCACTCTTGTAGTCGGCGGAAGCCCAGAGTGTAACCTTGTATCCGGACGCATCATCCCCCTGGACCTTGGGTTGAGCCCTGGTAAGGGCAATGTCAATCCCAACATCGCCAAACGACCCCTCGCGTGCTTTCCCGCTCAGCGTGCCTCTTTGTCCTTTCACAAACCGCTCCAGCACTTCCTGAGTAGCCAAGGCGGTCTTGGCGTTGCGGCTGCTCATTGAGCGCAACTGGTCGAGGGTCAGATCGGGATCGTACGTCAGCACTTCGAAGCGCAGAGCGAGGCCAGCGGCATCGTCGGGGAAAACGAGCTGCTCGTGAGGCTGGGTTTTACGATACAAGGCAGCGAAGGCGGCCGTGTCGGATGCGTTGGGTCCCGATGCGCCCGCTTCCTCGAGATCGGCGGCAAGAGGATACTTGCGAAGATTCGCTAGCATCTCCCCAGCCACTTCCGCAACTTGCTTGAATTGTTCCTCCCCACCTGTGCGTTGCCTGGCTTCGGCGAGGCCGGCTTCGGAACCGTTGAGGGCAGCCTCACATGCGACGATCAAGGCCAGCGGCTGGGGGTTCAGGGTCTGAGCGTTTTTCTGAGCTTCGGAGAATTCGCCGTCGTAGAACAGCGCGAAGGCTATGTTGCTTGGTTGTCCTAGTTCCGCCAGCTTCTCGGCTGTAAGCTTGCGGTACTCGGCGATGGCATCCTTCAGCTTGGCGCCGGGGCCATAACGCAATCCCCAGCGGTTGTGTTCGAGGAGAATGGCGAGGTTCACAACTGTCGCTTTATCATCGGGGTCGAGCTTTTCGGCGGCCCGAAAGGCGGCTTCCGCTGCGGCGTAGTCGCTGCCGGGCCGAAACTTGCGACCGACCAAGTCGTATTCAAGAATGTCGGCAAGCGTCTTTGCGGCCAACGCCGAAGCCGGTTCCAGTTTGACGGCAGCCTGAGCCTCAGCGCGAGCCGCCTCACCCAGCCCCGCGGCGAGAAGGGTCTCGGCAACCTGCAGATGGTGAACCGCCTCTTCGGGGTGAAGCGCGATCAATTCACGGTAGGACTGTAGCGCCTCGCGAACCTTGCCCTGGCTGACCAGCGTCTGGCCGATGGGCTCAAAATAAATGAGAATGGGTTCCCCGGCTATGAGTTGCGCAACTTTGTTGCGTAATTCGGCACCTTCGGAGACGGTCAAGCGCCGCTTGACGGTGTCGAATCGCATGGTGGCGTGAACCACGCCATCCTTGTCAAATGTAAACTCCTCGGTGAGAGTGGCAGGGCCGAGTGAGAGCTGCGCGTTCGCGGGGAGAGGCTTCGGTCTGAAGCCAGCCGGGGGCACAATGGAATAGTCCCACTCGGTGACAAACGCTTCGGGCAGTTGGTAGTCGGCGGTGCGTTTCTTCTTGGGTTTTTGCCCGCTGTCCTTATCAGCTTTGGGATCGTCTTCCTTTTCGCGTTGCTGAAGATCGGAGGGAAGACGGCTGAATAAGCCCTCAAAACGGATGGCAGCCGCGGCGCTGTTGAGATCGGTGCCGCCGCGTTTGGCGCGGTCACTCTCCAGAACCAATTCGAACTGTTTCGAGAGGTCGGTTGGATCGGTGCGGTCCATCCGATCGAGCTTCTCCGCCAAGTATTGCGACTTGACGTAGTTGGTCAGTTCGTCCTTGGCGGCTTTGTTTTGCTTGTCGGCGTACGCCCGGCGGTAAGAAGACTCGCTGCTGCCGTGGGGCCGCGTGGTCTCGACAATTTTGGCCGGGCCGTTTTCCGCGAGATAGATTTCCCGTTTCTCAATCAGCGCGTTGTCGGCGGAAGAAGCGACCGGAGTGTGGACTAGGGAATCGCTGCCGGTTCGCACGACGAGAGCGAGGCGATCCTGATCGGCGATGGGAATTTCGCCAAGCCTGGCATATTCGTCGGTGGCGTCGATCCAAAGATCGGGATTGCCGGGAACATTGCCGGGAACATATACGATGGCGTGATCGAACATCCCTATGCCGGGAAGATCGAGAGCGACGTCTTCCCGGCTCCCGGCGTTGAGAAGGGCAATGTGCGCGGGTATATTCGCGACGCGCAACATCGCCACCAGCAAGGAAGCTTTGTCTTTGCAGTCGCCGTATTTGCGGGCGAGGGTTTCGCTGGGGGAATGGGGAACCATGGCAGACTCGCCAAACTCGACTCCGGTATAGCGGACTTCCCGGTCCAGATACTGGAGGATTGCGGCTGCTTTATCGTCTTGGGAAGTTTTCCCTGCGATCAGCTTGCCGACAAGAGACTTGAGGTCCGCGCCAGCAATCTGTTTGTCCACGATCTTCCCGTATGCCTCGGCGACTTGGCGCCAGGAGTCGCCAGTCGAAAAAGCAACGCTGGGATAGAAGGGCACATCGCTGGGCAGTTCGGGCTCGATGTCGTCGAACGGGTCCATCGGTCCGTAGTCGAAGGTGATGCGAACCCGGCCCTCGGCTTCGTTGCGCTGCGGCTTCAGATCGGGGAGTAAGCGGATATCGTAGCGAAGCGGAAGCGCCGCAGGGGCATCCAGCACCAAACGAGTGTGCTGTACGGGCACGGAACCGCCGAAGTAGAAGCGCTCCACCGTGCCCGCGCCAAAAAAGGCTGCGCTCTCGGTGGAGACCTGCTCTTCTTCGACGAGCGACCCTGGTGCGACGGCCGGGAGTGGAGCCCTCAGCACGCGGCGATCGCTGAAGACGTTGTCTTGATTCTCTTTCGCCGGGGCGTCGGTGATGGTCTTTTCCTCGAGAAGATGCACCGCGTTGTCGGGAGTGATAACCCGTGCGCGTATGCTGGGGCGCTCCTCACGCCAAGGTTCCCAACTGGAGGAGATATCGCCCCAGCCTTCGGCGCCCTTCTGCGTGAGGATCTTGTAAAGGACATACCGCGAACGGACGGCCCGTCCTTCGGTACCGAATACAACCGTCTCCTCGTCATCGAGAAAAAGCACATCGGCACCCGGCGGAGGAGTCGCTTGCGACACACGCTGATACAAGGCTGCCGCATCTGGTGAAAAGTGAGTCTGCTCCGGCTCGTTGCCACTGGCTGCGAAGGCTGAAACGAGCGCTGTACAAAGTAGCAATGCCTCAACCGCGAAACTTAGTGTGGACCGCTTGCATAAACAAGACACAATAGCGCGCCTCACATCATTAAAAGTATGAGTAAGAAGGTAAACTGGAATGCACCGAACCACAAGGACAAGAGTCGTGGGGGAATGCATGTTGAAACGCTACCCCTCCAAGCCTCGGTCTAGCCAGCGCTTGGCAGTGACTTCTTGTGATAGAGGGAGGAGGCCGGGATAATCATTTTGAACCAGAACTTGTCCCCGCCGAAGCGGTTTTCGACCAGAGTCTCGTGCTGCCACTGGACCATGAACGTCATGTGGCTTTTGTTGGTGTAGCCGATACTCGGTCCCACGGCAAAGACCTGCCCCCTGCGACCGGTATCATAGACGCCGGGAGATGCCGTCACCACGGAGCCATTCACGGTGTCGTCGGTTACCTGCTTGAGGACGTAACCTGTGGCGCCGAACATCCAGCTCCCGAAATGCTTGCCGGCCAGGTAATCGGCGTGGAATTCCGGGCCCGAGTGGTAGTTGGTGGCCTGGTTGGTGGTCTTAATGTTGTACATAAGCTTGGCGGAGGCTTCCCATCCGGACTTGGGCATATAACTGAAGGCGAAGAGCGGCTCAAAGCTGTAGTAGTTTGCGCCCACGCTCACACGTGGGTCGCTGCCGTTGTAGTGTCCGGTGGGTAGGTTGATGTCGATCGCTGCTACGGCATGCCACTGCGGATGATGCCATCCGAGAACGAAGGGGTCGATGGTAATGTCTGCCACACTGGTTTCGCTTCTGGTCCCGAGAAAGTTCATCGATTGGTACACGACCGGGACGATGACGTGCATCCCCCAGGTGGCCCCGAAGATTTTGAATTTGGTCATTTCGAGAAACCGGAATGCATTGAAGATGGCGTCTACGTTCGGTGTCGTTCCACCCACGTTTGCCTTATTTCCGCTACCGTTCTTGAGTTCGCCGGTGTAGTACCCGAAATAGTTGATGTAATAAAAGCCCGGCGGTGGAGTCGCTCCCGCGAACCAGTTCTCTGCTCCGTTGGGATATTGGTCGCCTCCCTCTTTTGCGTACGTGGCCGGAATCGCCAAGAACATGAGCCCAAGCAAGAAAATGCACTTCATCGTCTTCATACAGGTCCATCCCCTAAGCCAACCGGTGAATGTAATGGATCTTGCGACAGCCCGCATCATTCCGCCCGTGACACTCCGACTACCGTTCGCCGTTCAGGGAGGGTGTTCCCTATGGGCGGGCACGCTGACGCCAGGATATGGGGAGAGAAGCTGGAGACCCGATGCACTTGCAGAGAGTCGAGATGAAGCGCCTAACTGGGTCCCGAAGCCGATAGCATCGTCAAGATCGTGACTGCCTTGAACTTGGAGCCAGATTCTCTGAATGGGAATAATAACAGGAGCGGCCCATGTCATGGCCGGCGTATCGAGCGTAGCGGGTGGGCTGGGTGATCCACGGGCAGCGGGAAGTACGGACTGTACGAAAAGGCAGGGCGGCGCACGCTGGCAATGGAACCCGCACCGCCGGGAGAAACTTAAGAGAGCCTTTACCCTCACTCATCGACGATCCGACGTTCGCAGTCTGGCCAAGGTTGTTGCTGTAACTGAAGCACATTCCCCTCGCATTTTCTTGCTCCAGCGAACCTGGGCTAAGATATCCTCATGAGTGTCCGCCGCATAGCCGGGTCGATTCTGGACGCCGAAGAGCGCTTTGAAGGCTTCGAAAACCTGATGCCGTTCAAGGTGCAGAACATTCTTCTCGTCTCCAGTCTGTACGATTCCTTCATTCTCCGCGAAGACGGACGCCTCAACGAGTTGCTCATCGACGAATCGCTCGAACTCAACCTCCGGCAGATTCCAGGGATTGCGCACGTCTCGAGCTGCGCGGAAGCGGTTGAGCTTGCCCGCTCGCAGCCGCAATTCAATCTGATCGTCACCAATCTCGCGGTGGGCGACATGGACGCGGCGCAGTTGGCGCGGGAGGTGAAGCGGGCCGGGCTGGATGTTCCCGTGCTGGTGCTGGCCTACGACTATCGCGAGATCAAGAACTTCGTGGCGCGGAACCCAGTCACCGAGATCGAACGCATTTTTCTGTGGCAGGGCAACGCCCGCATCCTGATCGCGATGGTCAAGTACATCGAGGATAAGCGCAACGTCCTGCACGACACGCAGGCCATCGGCGTGCCGGTGCTGCTGGTGGTGGAAGACAACATTCGTTATTACTCATCGTTCCTGCCCGTGATCTACACCGAGCTGATCAAGCAATCGAAGCGCGTGATTCAGGAAGGCATCAACGTGGCGCACAAGCTGGTGCGCATGCAGGCGCGGCCAAGAATTCTGCTGAGCTCGAACTTCGAAGAGGCGGCCGGACTGGTCGAGGAGTATCGCGATTATCTGTTCGGCCTGGTATCGGATGTGGAGTTTCCATGGGAGGGCAAGCTGAATCCGGAAGCGGGCTTTGAACTGGCGCGCATGGTGAAGAGCCTGGTGCCGGACGTGCCCGTGGTGCTGCAGACCAGCCGCACCGAGTTCCGTCCGCGGGCGCATTCCGCGGGCTATTCGTTTCTGCGTAAGCGTTCGCCCACGCTGCTGAAAGACTTGCGCCGGATCTTGACCGAGCAATTCGGGTTTGGCGACTTCGTGTTTCGTCTGCCGGATGCGAGCGAAGTCGGACGGGCGAAAGACTTGAACGAACTGGAAGAACGATTGCAAACGGTTCCGGCGGAAAGCCTCGTCTTTCACTCGCAGAGCAACCACTTCTCGCATTGGCTGATGGCGCGCACCGAGTTTGCGTTGGCGGCCAAGCTCCGCCCGCGAAAGGTCTCGGATTTTCCGAGTTCGGAACATCTGCGGCGCGATCTGATCGAGTCGATCCACGAGTATCGCCGGGAACAGAACGAGGTGCTGATCGGCGACTTCCGGGCCGATACGTTCAAGCCTTCGGAATCGAATTTTCTGCGGATCGGCTCCGGATCGCTGGGCGGCAAGGCTCGCGGCCTCGCTTTCGTGCGCCACCTTTTGCGCAAGAGCCGTATCACCCGCCGCTTTCCCGGCGTTCGCATCGCGGTGCCTCCCGCCGTCGTCCTGGCGACGGATGTGTTCGATCAATTTCTGGCCGAGAACAATCTTCTCGACTTTGCCTTGCGTTCGGAAGACGACGCGGAAATTCAGCGGAAGTTCCTAGCCACACCGCTATCCAAATCCCTCAGCGAAGACCTGAAATCGTTTCTGGCCGAGGTAAACCATCCGTTGGCGGTGCGCTCGTCCAGCCTGCTGGAGGATTCGCAATACCAGCCTTTTACCGGAGTGTATGAGACGTTCATGCTGGGCAATCAGCAAGCCGATCTCGACGAGCGGCTGGCGGCACTGAGCGAGGCCATCCGGCGCGTCTACGCCTCCACCTTCAGCCGCCATGCGAAAGCCTACGTGCGGGCCACGCCCTACCGTCTGGAAGAGGAAAAAATGGCGGTGATTCTCCAACGGGTTGTGGGCACGCCCCACGGGGAGCGATTTTATCCGGATTTCTCCGGAGTCGTGCGCTCGATCAATTCTTATCCCGTGCCGCCCATGACTTTCGAGGATGGCATCGCGGCCGTCGCGCTGGGCCTGGGCCGGGCGGTGGTGGATGGAGGGAAGTGTTTGAGTTTCTGCCCGCGCTATCCCCAAAACCTGGTGCAGTTTTCCTCGGTCGAAGACATACTGGCCAACTCGCAGTCGGAATTCTGGGCCTTGGAGTTGCATGGCGCCGAGGAAGGCCGTCCGGGACATTGGCAGGAGAGGCGGTTAAGCCTGGACGCCGCCGAGAGCGACGGCACGCTGCAGGCGCTGGCCTCAACGTACTCCAGGGACAACCATGCCGTTTACGATGGAGTGAGCCGGCCGGGCGCGCGCATCGTGACCTTTGCCCCCATGCTCAAGCACGGCACTTTCCCGCTGGCTGAGATTCTCGATGTCCTGGCTCGGGCAGGCAAGGATGCGCTGGGCAATCCCGTGGAGATCGAATTTGCCGTGCGTCTGCCCCAGCAGGCGGGCCAAGCGGCGGAGTTTGGTTTCCTGCAGATCCGGCCATTGACGCTGGCGCGCGACGGCGAGGACTTAGCCCTTGACAACGTGCGGCCAGAGCGGTTGATCTGCCGGAGCAGCAAAGTTCTGGGCAACGGCCGCATCGAGAATCTGCACGATGCCGTAGTGGTCGATTCGCAGCGCTTCGAGCGCAGCCGCAGCCAGGAAGTGGCCCGGGCGGTCGCTCAATTCAATCACCGGCTCAGTGAGGAGAACCGGCCCTATCTGCTGATCGGGGTTGGGCGCTGGGGATCGAACGAACCCTGGCTGGGCATTCCGGTGGAATGGGATGAAATTTCAGGCGCGCGCGCGATTGTGGAGGCCGGGTTCCGCGATTTTCGCGTCACCCCATCGCAGGGCAGCCATTTCTTCCAGAATCTCACGGCCTTTCAGGTCGGTTACTTCACCGTGAATCCAGACGCCGGCGAAGGCTCGGTCGATTGGCAGTGGCTGGCGGAACAACCGGCCGTGGAAGAGCAAGGCTGTGTCCGCCGCTTGCAGTTTGCGGAGCCGATCCGCGTCGTGATGAACAGCCGCACCAGTCAAGGCGTAATCTTCAAGCCCGAAGCGCAGCAAAGCTAAGCCGCGAGCTGGTGGCCTTAGAAGACCGTGCCTGGTCAGTTGGTTCAATGCTTCTGAATGACTTTCGCGATTCGCTCAAAGGCCCAGTCAATCTCCTGACGGGTGATGATGAGCGGGGGCGCGATGCGAATCACCCGGTCATGCGTTTCCTTGCACAGGATTCCTTGTTCCTTGAGCGCTTCGCAGTACGGACGCGCGAGGCTGTTTAACTCGATGCCGATCCACAAGCCCTTGCCGCGCACCTCTTTCAAGTCGGGGCTGCGCAACGTTTGCAGCAGGGTCAGGAAGTAAGTGCCTAACTCGGCGGAACGTTCCACCATTTGCTCTTCGATGAGAACTCGCAGCGCGGTCCGCGCGATGGCGCAGCCCATCGGGTTGCCGCCGAAGGTGCTGCCATGGTCGCCGGGTTTGTACACGCCGAGAATCTCTCGCGACGCCAATACGGCCGAGACCGGATAGAATCCGCCGGCAAGGGCCTTGCCAATGATCAACACATCGGGCGTGATTCCTTCGTGCATGTAGGCGAAGAGTTTGCCAGTTCTTCCGAGACCGGACTGAATTTCGTCCGCCATCAGGAGCACGCGATTCTGGCGGCAGATTTCCGCCGCTTCCCGAAGAAATCCCTTGGGCGGAATGACGATTCCGGCCTCGCCCTGAATGGGCTCGACCAGAAAGGCGCAAGTGTTGTGGGTGATGGCTTCGCGGAGAGCGCGCGCATCGCCGAATGGAATGATTTTGAACCCCGGAGTGAATGGGCCGAAGCCGTCGCGATATTGTTCGTCGGTCGAGAAGCCGACGATGGTGACGGTGCGGCCATGAAAATTATTGGCGCAGACAATGATTTCTGCCTTGTCCTGGGGAATGCCCTTGATCTTGTAACCCCACTTGCGAGCTGTCTTGATTGCGGTTTCGACGGCCTCGGCGCCTGAGTTCATGGGGAGCGTCATGTCGAAGCCAGTCAAGTCGTGGACTTCTTTGTAGAGCAGCGGCAGTTGGTCGTTGCGGAAGGCGCGCGAGGTAAGGGTGACTTTCCGCGCCTGCTCGTTAAGGGCCTGCAGAATTTTGGGATGGCAGTGTCCTTGATTCACCGCGGAATAGGCAGCCAGACAATCGAGGTAACGTTTGCCCTCGACGTCATACACCCACACGCCTTCCGCGCGCTCGATTACCACGTCGAGCGGGTGATAGTTATGAGCGCCATATTGGTTCTCGAGTTCTACGAAGTAATCGGTGCGCTTGGATTTTTCTATTAGTTCGGTGGTCATAATGTCCTTTCAAGGCCTAGTTATCTCATAAGCCGGCTTGCTCAGTTCGCTGCAACTGCGCGAATATTCTGTCACGACCCTATCACGTACATCACGAAGAGAAGCGTCCCGAGAGCCAGAACGACAGCCAGAATCCATAGTTTTTCCCGAAATTGAGCACGGCGGCAACGATCGCCAATGCAACGCCGACGCCCATGATCGCGAGCCACCACACTCCAGAGAAGTTCAGCCTGGGAGCGCCCGGAACGTAACTCAGAATCAGGCCAAGCCAAAACGAGAGCGAGCAAACGAGGCTGGCATAAGCGAAGTGATTGGCTGAGAACTTGAGTGTCATACTGTTCCCTACCACCAAGCGCTCCTCGCTGCCTGCTCCTTATCCAACAGCATGGTCAACAGCGCCATCCGTACGTAGAGGCCATTCATGGCCTGACGGAAATACATGGCTCTGGGATCGGCGTCGACCGACTTATCTAACTCGACCGTGCGGGGCAGCGGATGAAGGATTAGCGCGTCCGGCTTCATGCGCTGCACGACTTTCGAATCGATGGCATAACGCTTGAGGCCGTCGTTTTCTCGACCGTCGTTATTTCGACCAGCCATGTCCCGCACTCGCTCGGGCCGGATTCGGGTCTGATAAACCACATCCACTTCGCCAATCACCCGGTCAATATCCGACTCCAGTTCGTAACGGACGTCATGCTCATCGAGATAGTCCAAGATATCCTGTTTCATCTGGAGTTGGGGTGGACTTACAAAGAACATTTTTACGCGGTCAAACTTGGCCAGCAGATAGGCCAGCGATCGCGCCGTGCGCCCCTTGTCCAACTCGCCAATGATGGCCACGCTGAGGCCGTCGAGCGGACGCTGCCGGTAAATCGTGTACAAGTCGAGCAAGGCTTGGGTCGGATGCTGCCCGCCATTGCCATCCCCGGCATTGATCACCGGCACGGGCGAGACTTCCGCGGCCCGCCGCGCGCCGTCCTCGGCGGTGTGCCGGATCACAATCACATCCGAATGGCCGCCGATAATCCGGATGGAGTCCTCCACCTGCTCGCCTTCGATCTCCGAAGAAAACGCGCCCGCATGCTCCGTGGACAAGACCCTGCCGCCCAGGCGATGCATGGCGGCCTCGAACGAGAGTCGAGTGCGGGTGGAAGGCGTATAAAAAAGCGTGGTCATGATGCGGTTCTGGTAGTCGAGGGTGCCTCCGCGCGCCACCACGTGCTCCATGCCACGCGACCGGTCGAATAACTCCATGAGCAGGGGAACCGTGAATTGCTGAGACTCGACGACATGTTTCAATGTCGCCCCTCTCAGCGCCGATCCCGAAGCAGGAGGCCGCGCTGGATTGGGAGGAGTGGTCGTTGGAACTGGACATGGCTCTGGCATTAGCGTTCCTTTACGGGGAGTTCGAGCGCTATGTTCTCGAGATCTTTGTTCTTGAGATCGGCGCTGCGCTCGATTTCCGCGTGGTCGCGATCGGGGAATATGTGTGTGCCGGCAGATCCGGCGACCGCCGGGCACAAATTCTCGCAAGAGGTAATGATAGCTTCTTTCCCGCCATCGCGCAGAAAGCGCAACACGGATTCGATTTTGGGGCCCATGTTTCCGGGCGGGAAATGGCCAGCCTTGGCGTAGCCGTCCAACTCAGCCGCGCCGACGCGCTGCAACGGACGCTGTGTGGGTTTCTTGTAGTCCAGATATACGCAGTCGGTGTCGGTAGAAATAACAAACAGATCCACGCCAAGGCGTGAAGCCAGCCAAGCGGAGGCGCGATCCTTGTCGATGACAGCCTCGACGCCTTGCAATCTTCCGTCCCTCTGGACCACAGGAATGCCCCCGCCTCCGCAGGCGATGACCAGCACGCCCTGGCCGACCAGATTTCGAATAACCTCCAGTTCGACAATGCCAACCGGCTCAGGCGACGGAACCACACGGCGATAACCGCGGGCCGCATCCTCCACGATCTCCCATCCGAAAAGGCGTTTGCGTTCCTCGGCGTCGGCAAGCGAATAGAAAGGACCGATCGGTTTGGTGGGGTGCTTCATCGAGGGATCGTCCGCCGACACCAGGCTCTGGGTAACAACCGTCGCGACCGGCACGCGCAGATCGGCCAGTTGCAGCTCGGTCTGCAACGATTGCTGGAGAAGATATCCGATCTCACCCTGGGTGGAGGCGCCGCAAACGTCGAGCGGGTGTCCAGGGACCTGGCTCGCTCCGCGTTCCGACCGCAGAAGCGCCGCGCCAACTTGCGGGCCATTGCCATGCGTAAGCACGACCCGGTAACCGGCGCGGATCAGGCCGGCGATCTGGGCCGCGGTCCGCTGGGCGTTTGCCCGTTGCTCGGCAATCGTTCCCTTCTCTCCCGCGCGAATCAGGGAGTTTCCGCCAACGGCAAGGAGCATGGTCTTCATAAGTAGTAGCGAGCAGCTTGCGGCATTGCTGGAACGTGTTCCGCAACTGGTGCTTTGAAAGGGTCCGGCTTCAGCCGGGCCGTTACGAGCCGCATCAACACAGGGCTTTAGCCCCTGAGGAAACTACGCACCGGCGGCTCAAGCCGCCATTTCTTGCAGCACTGACGGCGCGGCTAAAGCCGCGCCCCTTCAAAACAGAGCGAGCCACTGTTCCTATATGTGCACCAACTCCTGCAACTCGGCGAGTCCTGGCAATTTGACGAACTCACCCTTCATCAATTCCAGCATGATCGCCTTTTGCGCGTGCAGCCGGTTCTCGGCCTGCTGAAATACCAGGGACCGTGGCGAGTCAATCACATCGTTGGTGACTTCATCGCCGCGGTGAGCGGGCAGGCAATGCAGAAAGATGGCATCCGGCTTGGCCCGGCCGAACAGAGCCGCATCGACCCTGTACGGGACGAAGATTTGCTTGCGCTTCTCCGCTTCCGACTCCTGCCCCATGCTGGCCCAGATATCGGTGTAGATCACATCGGCGCCGGAGGCCGCATCGGCGGGATCGTTGGTGACGGTGCAAGTGCCTCCCGTCTCGGCGCCACGCTTGCGGGCCCACTCCACGGATTCGGCGTCGAGTTCGTATCCCGGAGGCGTAGCCACCCAAACGTGCGCGCCGAGCTGGGCTCCGGCAAACGCAAGGGAGCGCGCGACGTTATTGCCATCGCCTACAAATACGACCTTCAAACCCTCCAGATTGCCTTTCGTCTCCCAAATGGTGAGGTAATCCGCCATCGCCTGGCAGGGATGACTGTAATCGGTGAGCCCATTGATGACGGGGATCCTGGCGTACCGGCCCAATTGTTCAACCACTTCATGGGAGAAGGTGCGGACCATGATGCCCTGCACCATGCGTTCCAGGTTTTTCGCCACGTCGTACACCGACTCGCGCTTGCCCAGATTGATCTCAGCAGGAGAAAGGTAGAGCGAGAAGCCGCCCAGTTGCTGGATGCCGACATCAAAGGTCACCCGGGTGCGCAAAGAAGGTTTCTCGAAGATCATGGCCAGGGTCTGGCGCCGGAGCGTCCCACTGTAGGCGGTCGGGTGAGCCTTCACTTGACGGCCAAGAGTGAGCAGGTACCGGATCTCCGAGGGCGAGAAATCTCGAATCGAGAGAAAATCCTTGCCTTTCATTTTCCGCCTCCTGTTAGTGCTGGCGCGTGTTCGCGCGTAAAGTTGGCAAGCGTTTCGGCCAGGCCTGGCTTGCTGAGTTCTTCGACTTCATAGGTCACGCGGAGACTGGGCTTATCGAGTCTGATGACCCGCGTGAGGTCAATGGGAGTGGCAATCAGCACGAGATCGCAGGGAGTGCGGCGGATGGTTTCCTCCAGTTCGTGCCTTTGGATAGCGCTGTAACCCATAGCGGGTAAAAGGATCGTCATGTGCGGATAACGCTCGTAGGTGCCGCGGATGGATCCCATGGCATAAGGCCGCGGATCCACCAATTCCGCCGCCCCACATTGCCGCGCCGCGACCACCCCGGCGCCGTAGGCCATTTCTCCGTGAGTGAGTGTGGGACCGTCCTCCACCACCAGCACGCGCTTCCCCTTCACCAGATGCGGATCGGGAACGGAGACTCGGCAGGCCATCTCAAAAACAGCCGCCTTGGGGTTGTTAAGCTTTATGTTTTGGCGGACCGTCTCAATGTTATGCTGCTCGGCCGTGTCCACCTTATTGATCACGATCGCATCCGCGCGCCGCAGATTGACTTCACCAGGGAAGTAAGACAGTTCATGCCCCGGCCGGTGCGGATCTACCACAACGATTTCCAGGTCGGAGACATAGAAAGGAGTGTCGTTGTTGCCGCCGTCCCACAAAATGACATCCGCTTCCTTCTCGGCCTGGCGGACGATCTTTTCGTAGTCGACTCCCGCATACACCACGGTCCCTTTGGTAATGTGCGGTTCATACTCTTTGCGTTCCTCGATGGTGCATTGCTGAAGGTCGAGGTCGTCCATGGTGGCGAAACGCTGGACAGCCTGCGCCGCGAGATCTCCGTAAGGCATGGGGTGCCGGATGACCACTGGCTTTCGGCCCAGGCGGCGCAACTCTCGGGCGACCAGGCGCGAGACTGGGCTTTTGCCGCATCCAGTTCGCACCGCGCACACGGAAACGACGGGGACCGACGACTTGATCTGGGTGCGCTCGGTTCCGAGAAGCCAGAAATCGACGTCCGCGGCGACCGCACGGGAGGCAAGATGCATGAGGGTCTGGTAGGAAACGTCGCTATAGGAAAACACCACAGCGTCAATCTTGTGCTTGGCGATCAGGGTTTCCAAATCTTTCTCTTCGAAGATAGGAATGCCTTCCGGATACAAGCGTCCGGCAAGTTCCGGCGGATAACGGCGGCCGGCAATGTCGGGAATCTGAGTGGCTGTGAATGCGACTACCTGGTAGTCGGGATTATTGCGAAATAAGACGTTAAAGTTATGGAAGTCCCTGCCTGCGGCACCAAGGATCAACACTTTCTTCATGAATCTTCCTCCAGCGGAGATTGTTAAACTTGTATTCTCTCGCTTGGCAGCAGTCGCGGCTGTGCCGCTCATCACAGCTAGGGGTGAGTTGTGCCACAGCAAGAGCTATCTTGAAGACAGGAAAGAGGTTAAGTGTGCATCCGGCACATTTCAACCGTTGCCGCGATGATGGCGAAGCAGGACATCCCGATGGGCGCGATACGGTTGGAACTGGCAGTGCCCGGCAGGGCTTTTGTGCGCGAGGCGAAAAGACGCGGATTCAAGATCACGGTGCGCAGCGGGCCGGCGGAAGTAGTCGAGGAAACGCTCGCTCGGATGGGTTGGTTTGCTCAAGAATTCTTGGCAAACCGCAGGAAATGCCGAAGGCCCGGCCACTCGCCGTCGAGCGGCGGCTGAGCGAGTGTCCTCACTCTTTGGTATGGCCGGGCCCAATTTGCGGTATTCAGTTTTTGAGTCCTCCTAAAATTATTATTAGATCTTTCCGGCTTCGTCTGTCGGTGATTTTTGTCACGCACGCATGGTCAATTCGCGGCTGGATATCCCCCAGCCGGGTTCCTAGCTAATGGGAACCATCCGCGCTGAACGCACCAAGCACTTCCGTCAGTGCAATACAGTTATCGAGCCGGCTGACTCAGCTCGCCGGTGGATTCAAAGCTCGCTCCGGCCATAGGTTTACCCGACGCCAGCAGGTTACGAATCTTTTCGCGGTTTGGACCGGCGCGGTGGATGGCTTCCGTCAGGCTGCGCAGCGCTTGCTCGATCGGCGTACCTTCCGGCAGGCGGAAGATCCATGGAATGTTGGTCGTGGTCAGCGCGCGGTCGGAAGAGATGGCAACCACGGGGATGAACGACTTCACGGCGATTTGTTCGGCCAGGTGACTGGAAGGACGGTCGAGTGCGATCAAGGCCAGAGCATGATCTTGATAGACCGCCTTTACGAGTTCGTCGGAAGCCTTTCCCCAGGAAAGCTGCGAGGGAATCCCAATCAGAGATATGTGCTGGCCTTTGCCGTTGATGGCACGGAGTAAACCGATCACCTCAGCGGAGTGGACGATTTCATCGGCTCGCGGCCCGAAGACGCCGATTTGCAGGCTGCCGGTTTTCTCCTCGGCCAAGCGCGGGCCCGCGTACTGAACTCCGTCTTCGCCGACGCGAGCATAGGGCTTCTCCATCGTGATGCGGCGGTACTCGATGCTTCCGTTGTGCACGCGGGCGAGAAAAAGCGGAGCGATGTTCTTGCAATTCGGATCGAAGACCATGTCGCCGGTCACACCCTTATAGTTCTCGATGCCGGTGAGTGCGTCGCGAATCCTGCCACGGTTCAAGCCCGCGCGGCAGATCGCGTCCAGCAGAATCTGCATCGCATCGTAGGCCAGAGAGGCGAACTGGTCCGGCTTCTCGTGGAAGCGCGCTTCGTAGCGGGCATTGAAGTCGAGCCAGCGCAGGTCGGTGCGGGTAGGATCGTATGGAAAAACCGCCTCGAAGCCTTCCGCGGCCGGTCCGGCCAGCTTAACGAGGTCGTCGCCGATAGTGCCGCCGATCGTTCCACTGATCGTGCGATGGCTGCCGAACACCCTCTGCTTCATGCCGAGCTCTTGCATCTGCTTCAGGATGGCGGCGGCGTAGCCAACGTCAGTCCAGAGCACGATCCCGTCAACGCGCGAATCTTCGATCACCGCAAGTTGGTGGCGGAAGTCGATATCGCCGGGCATGAATTTCTGCTCGATCACCACTGGGTGGCCGAGACGGCGCGAAGCGTCACGGAACTTGATGACCCCGAAGCGGCCGTAGCGATCGTTCACGCGCAGGATCGCGATCCGCTTCAGGCCGAGTTCGGTGTAAATGTGGCGCGCCAGCGTGTAGCCTTGCAGGCGGTCGTCCTGAATATCGGTGAAATACCACGGGATGATGGTTTCGGGGATCGTGGGATCGGTGGACGCGCTGTTCACCAGCGGCGTTTCGGCTTTCAGCATCAGGCGAAGGGCGATGTGCGTGGATTCCGAGCTAATGGAGCCGAACATTGCCCAAACCTTGTCGTCGTAGATCATCCTGACAGCATCGTTAGAAGCAGCGCCCCAGATGGCGGAATCTTTTGAAACGCCCG